>Ga0185299_10000407_pt1 | contig 118954 bp, 100 predicted proteins | sample PaiPotPPA55metaG_FD_128002 | JGI IMG/M metagenome (GOLD analysis project Ga0185299, IMG submission 128002) | Iron sulfur acid spring bacterial and archeal communities from Banff, Canada, to study Microbial Dark Matter (Phase II) - Paint Pots PPA... ... | reverse complement strand
TCCGGGCGGAATACTCGGTTCGCATCTGAGCACCCGTGTTCCTGTGCTATGGTTGCGCCGCATCCTATGCACTGTTCTGCTGATGACGGGAGCAAGAATGTTGTGGGCGTGAGAAGGAATCATCGGAGATTGAATGTCTTCTTCTGAATCAAAAGAAATAGTTGAACGAATTCATGCTGGGCTGGAGGCCGCGCGTGCGGTTTTACAACGCTTCACTCCGGGCGCGATTGAGGCGGAATATAAGGTTGGCCACGATCCTGTCACTGAGGCGGACCGCGCGGTTGACGACATTCTGCGTAAAACTCTTCTTCGCCAAAACGAAGGATGGCTCTCGGAAGAGACGGTCGACGACCTCATCAGGCTCGACAAGCAGCGTGTTTGGGTCGTCGATCCACTGGATGGCACGCGGGAGTTTGTGCAAGGCATTCCGGAATTTTGCGTCTCGATTGCAATGGTGGAAAATGGAATTCCAATCGCCGGGGGGATTTGCAATCCCGCCACCGATGAACTGATTTTAGGATCGCGCGAAACCGGAGTGACTTATAACGGTAAGCCGTCGCAACCGAGCCAACGCAAGGATCTGCATGGCGCGCTCGTACTCGCCAGCCGGAGCGAGGTCAAACGCGGCGAGTGGAAGCAGTTTGAATCGGCGGAGTTCAATATTCGCCCCATGGGTTCGGTCGCGTATAAACTTGGCCTGGTCGCAGCCGGGCGCGCCGACCTTACTTTCACTCTGGTCCCGAAAAATGAATGGGACGTCGCGGCCGGAGCGGCCCTGGTCGAAAGCGCGGGTGGCTGGGTGCTGAAGCTGGATAATTCTCCACTGCGCTGCAATCAGAAAAACCCTCTGATTACCGGCTTGCTGGCCGGGGCGCCAGCGCTGCGCGCGCCGCTGCTCGCATTGCTGGATCGCCACGCGCAGACAGCCATCGCCGAGAAACCATGAACGGGTCCTGCAACCGCTATTACAATCTAAAGATATTATCCTGAGCCAAGCGAAGGACCTACGCACTTACTTCGCACGAGCCGAATACATAGATCCGTCGCTTCGATCAGGATGAAAGCGTTATTCATACCGAATCAGCATGTCTGCCGCGCGCATTGTGTTCCTGATGTATCACGAACTCGAACTAGCTGGGCGAAAACCCTGCCAGTCCGAAGCCGGTTACATCCGCTATATTCTGCCGCTCCAAGCTTTCCGCGTGCAGATGGCATGGCTAAGGAATTCCGCCTGGGGCGGACTGAATGTCACCGAGGCACTTCGCCATCCTGAGGGGCGGAACGTTTGCATAACATTTGACGATGGGTGCGAAACGGATCTCATCGCTGCAGCACCCGTGCTCCGGGAGATAGGCTTTAACGCCACATTCTATTTAACCGCAGGTTTCATCGGCACGCCGGGTTATCTCAACGCGAGCCAGGTGCGCGAACTTGACACTCAGGGTTTCGAGATCGGTTGCCATTCCATGACCCACCCCTATCTGTGCGATTTGGCCGAGGCGGAATTGAAACGCGAGATCGTAGATGCAAAACTTCAGATCGAAAATATCGTCGGTCACACCATTGATCATTTCTCTTGCCCGGGAGGGCGATACAACAAGCGCACGCTCCGGATGGCTGAGCACGCGGGCTTCGTGTCGGTTTCAAACAGCCGGTTCTGCGCGAATTCATCCAGCACAAGTACCTACGAACTAGGACGCGTAGCCATTCTGCGTGATATCTCTCTCGACGATTTCACCTCAACCTGCCAAGGCGAGGGACTGTGGAAGAAACGGCTTTCGTACCAGGCACGGCAGGGAGCCCAGAGTGTGTTGGGAAATCAGACCTACGATCAGCTTCGCGCTGTCCTGCTGCGAGAACACCGGTAATCTTCATTACTTTAGTAAGCATTCTCTTCTTCGCCGGTCTCCATATTCATTCATTGTTAACACGTTCAACAGTGATCCATCGCATCCCTTCAAAAGGCGCGCCCCGCGCGGATTCCACTCGCTTTTAGTGAACTACACCAGCGGACAGTGTGCTTCCGCGAATCGGTCCGTCAATTTCCTGCATGCACTAACGGGGTTCAAATGCACTTCTGGTATCTGGGACAACTACAGCAATCACAGTAGAGTTTAACGTGTGGACATCGACTAGTCCCCCAAAATTCTCTAGGTCGAGGGCTCGCAATGTTTGAAACGCTGAACGCCTCCTTAAGTGATCGCAGCAGAGTCTTCCTTGCACTGACGCAGCGCATGAGCGTTGTGATGGCACTGCTGGCAATCGCTTTGTTAACCACCTCGTGCGGAATGCCCGCACAGGCAGCGGGCTTGCAAAACTCGCCAAACAACTTGCTCGTTCATGGAAACCTTCCCGTAGCCATAGTTAATGATCCCTACAACGCGGTTTTGGCGGTGGGCGGCGGAAACACTCCCTATCATTTCTCGGTAAAGACAGGCGTCCTACCTCCAGGCATCACGCTAGACCCCGCTACGGGCAGGTTCTCGGGGACCCCTATCCGGCCAGGGAACTATAACTTTGAGGTTATCGTGACGGACTCCCCGCGTTTGGATCAGGGAAGCCAACAGTTTCTGGTTAACGTCGCTGCTAACAGCGTTGGAACTGTAAAAGTAGACATCTCTCCTTTAAGCCCGACCGTGGTTTCGGCCCAGAAACAGCAATTCACCGCAACCGTTAGCGGCACCCCCAACCCCGGAGTGAAGTGGTCGGCAACCTCGGGCTCCATTAGTACGAGCGGTCTTTACAGCGCACCGACAGTGACCAGCGAAAGTGCGGCAGTCATTACCGCCACGAGCGTTGCTGACGGGTCAAAGTCAGCGAGCGCGTTAGTCTTCATTAATCCATTGAGCAATCAAACACTCCAAATCACAACCAACAGTCTTCCCGGGGCCGAACAGGGAGCCGGCTACAGCGCTGCGTTTAACGCGATTGGTGGAACCGCTCCTTACATCTGGAGTATTTCCCGCAGCTCGATTCCTTCAGGACTTACTCTGAACACCAACGGTAATTTTGGCGGTATTCCAACCGCAACGGGCAACTTTAATTTTGTGGTGACAGTTACGGATGGGGTCGCTAAAACCGCCAGCGCTAATTTCAGTCTGAACGTTGCCGGCGGCAGCAATTTTGATGGACCTGCCGAACTACCGAGAGTGACGGTGCCCAGCGCTATGTCGGACACGCCAGCACCAGGATCGATGATCCAACTAAATGCAGGCGGCGATCTGCAGGCGGCTTTGAACAATGCCCGTTGCGGCGATGTGATTTCCCTGCAGGAGGGCGCAACCTTTACTGGCATGTTCACGGTTCCGGCGAAGAATTGCGATACGAACCACTGGATTATCGTTCGCACCAGCGCTCCCGACAGCTCACTGCCTGCGGAGGGGCAGCGCGCTACACCGTGCTATGCCGGCGTTGCTTCGCTGCCGGGGCGCCCCCCATACAACTGCCCGCAGGCGCAAAACGTTATGGCGAAAGTGCAGACCCAAACCCAAGGCAACGGCCCCTTCCAACTAGCGCCCAATGCCAACTTTTACCGCTTCATTGGATTGGAAATCACTCGTGCGGCCGGGACCCCAGCGTCGGCGAAGCTGATTTCCGGCAAAGGCACTGCGGATCATATTGTTTTTGATCGCTCGTGGCTGCATGGTGGACTGCAGGATGAAACCCAACTAGGCATAGATATGTCCGGCATGACTAACGCGGCGGTCGTCGATTCCTACTTCAGCGATTTTCACTGCGTCTCAGTCTCTGGGACTTGCACTGACGCTCATGCAATCGCGGGCGGCATCGGTAGTTCCCAGGATGGTCCGTTTAAGATCCAAGACAACTTCATCGAAGCCGCAGCCGAGGGCGTGCTGTTCGGAGGCGGTGCGGCCACATTGACCCCGGCCGACATCCAAATTCTGAACAACCACTTCTGGAAGCCTTGGCAATGGATGCCGGGCCATGCCAACTTCATCGGCGGAGTCAGTGGCCATCCCTTCATTGTGAAGAATCACCTCGAACTCAAGAATGCCGCGCGCGTGCTGATCGAGGGCAACCTCATGGAAAATACCTGGGGAGGCTTCAGCCAAAGCGGCTATAGCATTCTACTCACTCCGAAGAACCAACATACCCAGGGCGGCTCTGACATTTGTCCGCTTTGCCAGGTTACTGACGTCACGATTCGCTATGGCCGTATTTCGCATGTTGGAGGCGGGCTCCAGATGGCTACAGCTATTTCGGGTAACGGCGTCAACGGAAGCGCGGCGTTAGCTGGTGCTCGATGGAGCATCCACGACCTGGTTATCGACGACGTCAGCACAAACTATGTGGGCAGCGGTGATTTGTTCATGATCATGAACGTGTGGCCCACACATCCGCTCAACTCGATAACCATCAATCACGTTACGGGCTTTCCGGACCCCAACAGCCATGTCCTGTCGTTGGGAAATATCTACGCTGCGACCGCGCCCATGTATGGACTCGTCTTCACCAACAATATCGTGGAGGCAGGCAGATATCCCGTATGGAACACTGGCGGTAAGAATAGCTGCGCCTTCAACGATGTGCCAATCACCAGCATCAGCAAATGTTTCAGCACTTATACCTTTGCGAACAACGCGCTAGTTGCCACTCCCGCGGCTTTCCCGCCGTCGGTTTGGCCAACCGGTAATATGTTTCCGCAAACAACGGATAGCGCCGGATTCGTAGCCTACAACAACGGCAATGGCGGCAATTATGAACTGCTACCAAGCAGCATCTACAAGAACAAGGGCACTGACGGAAAAGACCTGGGCGCGGATATTATCGCGATCAATGCGGCGCTTGCTAATGTCGAATAAAACTTAACCTCGACAGCACCTTCAAAGCGTGAGGTCCGCGCAAGCCGCGGGCCTCTTTTTTGTCTCTCATATTTCTTTTCGCTTGCGAGTTGTGCCCACCCCGTAGTCGATCCGGTCTTAAGTAGATAAGCGTGCGCCCTCATTCGGAAGTACGCTGCATGCCCAAACTCATGAGAAACTCAGACATGGCCGCTTTCTGGTTGCGACTTTGCTACTTTTTCACGCTAAAGAACTTACTGCCATCGCGATTTTTTGTCGTAATTTGCGGTGCCGTTCTCTGCTCGATTTCGCTTCTCTGGAGGCCCACGCAGGCGATGGCCGCAGCTCCACCAACAGGAGAAAATGCCTATTGTGGCAAGGGGAATGTTGCCCAGTTTGGATCGAAGGACGGCGTCGCGGAACTTCCGAAAGCATGTTATTACACCGGGCTTGATGGAACCCCTTCGGCCGGAAAGCAGATCCGCATCGAGGCCAAGGCTGATCTGGCATCGGCTGTCGACCACGCCAAGTGCGGGGATACGTTACTTCTGCCCGCCGGTAGTGCCTTCGATGTGACGGCATTTCCTGCGAAAAAATGTGATGACCAGCACTACATAACGATACGAACCGATGCTCCCGACGCCAAACTTCCCAGCGAAGGGACTCGCATTTCCCCCGCGTGGGCCGGATTTGCCAGTCTTCCGGGGCGTCCGCCATTTGCCCAACCCGATGGCGGACCGGCGAAGCTGCTTGCTGTAATTGTCGCGAAGCGCCCTGCGGGAGTCACAGTCGGCGATCACGTCCGCTTCATCGGAATTGAATGGACCACGCCTCCCGGCGCCGATATCGGCCGCATGGTTTCCGTCGAGCACGGCGACCACATTATCTTCGATCGCAACTGGGTTCATGCGGCCGAGGGCACCGAGGTAGCCCACGGCATTAGCTTTATCGACGGCGCGCAGATGGTTGCCGTGGTCAACTCGTACATCAGCGGCCTGAACTGCATCGCACGTACCGGAAAATGCACGGATGCAACGGCGGTTGGTGGGGGCAAGGGCGATGAAACCATCTCCACTATCAAGATTTATAACAATTTTCTCGAATCCTCAGGCGAGAACATTCTTTTCGGTGGCAGCGCCGCGACCCAGGTACCGACTGATCTGGAGATTAGGCGCAATCATCTTTTTCGGCCAATGCTTTGGAAAGAGGGCCAGCCCGGCTACACGGCAGCCGCTTCGGGGCAGGCTTTTATCGTTAAGAACAACTTTGAACTGAAGAGTGCAATTCGAGTTCTGTTCGAGGCCAACCTGCTGGAGAATACTTGGGGCGGCTTCAGCCAGACGGGATACTCTATCCTACTGACGCCGAAGAGCCAGCAAAACCAGTGCCCGGTTTGCCGGGTCAACGATGTCACTATCCGTTTCAACCGAATTCGAAATGTTGCTGGAGTGTTCCAAATTGCCAACTCGCCGGCGAAGACGGGAGGCTTTGCGGCCGACGGCGGGCGCTACAGCATTCACGATGTTTTCGCCGACCATGTGCACGACAAGGACTATAAAGGCCCCGGCAACTTTCTTGTTTTAGTTTCCTGGGAGCCCGCGCTGCATGACATCCAGATCGACCACGTCACCGCCTTTGCTACGGGAAAATTGTTGGCCATACTGAATCCTGGAGCAAAGCTTAAAAACTTCAGCATTACTAACAGCGTACTTTCCGTCGGAGCTGACCGGCCAATCAGCTCGGCTGGCGGAGGTCCTGAAAGTTGCGCAGGCAAGACCCAGGCAATCGGAGGGCAAGCTGTGTTGGAATCTTGCTTCGACCCGTACAAGTTCGAGAACAATTTGATCATCAGCGGACGAGGCTCTTTTCCTAAGGGAAACTTCATAGTTGGCTCCGCCGGAGACGCCGGAGTCCGCGAACTCAAAGACACGGTTGCCAAGGACCCCCACCTGTGTCACGAAAAGAGTCCCAACTGCAGCAAGATATCGCGAGGGGCTGGGTCTGCCTCCGACGGTCGGGACTTGGGTGCCGACATCGACGCGGTCGAAGCAGCGATAGCGGGTATCGAGTAACGGGGCGGGTGACCACCGTAACCCGCGGTTGAACCGGGGTTTAGGGGGGTCATCGTAGACTCCGTGCTAGAATTTTTGGAGTGTCTACCTCCAGCGTGAGTGATCGCAAACATGCTCCTGTCTTCGTAATGGGCTGTCACCGCTCCGGGACTAACTTGATTTACGACATGTTGCTGTCGGCTGGCGGGTTTGCAATTTATCGCGGTTATCTTCCGATTTATAAGCTTTTGATTCCCCGCTTCGGTCCCATTGAGAACCGCGCGAACCGAGAAGAGATTCTCCATGCTTGGCTTCGCAGCAAGGGGTTTCGGCGTAGCGGACTGGATGCTGAACAACTATCAGCGCGAATTATGAATGAATGCCGCAACGGAGGCGACTTCATTCGCGTGGTCATGGAATCGGTTACCAGCAACCAGCAGATGCAGCGCTGGGCGGTCTACGATCCTGACAACGTGTTGTACGTGGAACAGGTGAAACGCGACATACCGAACGCCCTGTTCGTGCACATGATTCGCGACGGCCGCGACATCGCTCTCTCGCTCAAGAAGATGGGGGGCTTCACCCCTTTGCCGTGGGACCACAGTCAAATCCAAAGCCTTGTCGCAACTTCACTTTATTGGGAGTGGATGCTTCGTAAAGGCCGCGAGCATGGCGGCAAGTTCCCTGCGGATTATATTGAGATTCATTACGAAGAGTTGATGACCAACCCGCAGGCAACGCTTCGCACACTGGGCGGCTTTCTCGATCACGATTTGGACTATGATCGAATTCAGCGCGCGGGGTTAGGCCGTTTATCGGAGACGAATTCGTCGTTTCGGGAGGAGGGTGCGAGGGAAGAACTCAAGCCCCTCGGCCGCTGGAAGGAACGGCTGTCGGCTACCGAAATTGCCGCGATTGAAGGAACCGTCGGTGAGTGCCTGCAGGAATGTGGTTATGAACTGTCGCTGCCCGCCGGAAATCGCCGAAGTGTACGACGCTCGTCGATGCGTGGGGTATATCCCGCGTTTCTGAACAGCAAACTTTGGCTCAAACTGCATACGCCGCTGGGCCGATTATCGAATATGTCAGTGCTGGAACTCGAAGAGGAACCAGAACCAGTGGTGGAATCGGTAAGGCTTTGAACGCCAACGTAAAGACGCCTGCGAATTCGTCAGCCGTCGAAAAAGCGCACGCTGCGATTGAAGAACCCGGCGGGCAATCCGCTCGTTCTGCCGCGCCAGTTTTTGTGTTGGGCTGCGGCCGGTCTGGCACGAAATTTCTCTATCACACTTTGTTGTCGGCAGGCGGCTTCGCCGTTTATCACGCGGAAAGTAATGCTTTCAATCTGCTCGGTCTGCGCTTCGGCAACCTTGCCTATCCGCAGAATCGCAGGAAATTGCTCGATGCTTATTACAACAGCAAGTTGTTTCAGCGTACCGGACTTCAGCCTGCGGACATCGAGCAGCGCGTAATGGACGATTGCCGCAATGCAGGCGACTTTCTGCGCATCGTGATGGAAACGATCGCCCGGAAACAAGGCATGAATCGCTGGGCCGAATCTACGCCGCTGCACCTGCTATATCTTCCGCTCATTAAAAAAGTGATTCCGGACGCATTGATCATTCATATCATCCGCGACGGTCGCGATGTTACTGCTTCGCTGCACCGTGTCGGCTGGATTCGTCCACTACCCTGGGATCGCACGCGTGCATTTCTCGTCCCCGCCATCTTTTGGCGATGGATAGTAGGTAAAGGACGTCGGTATGGCAAAGATCTACGCGGCGATTATCTGGAAGTGCATTACGAGGATCTAGTCCAGAACCCGCGCGAAACCCTGGCTAAAATCGGCCGGTTTATTGAGCACGATCTCGATTACGACCGAATTCAGCAGGTAGCGCTCGGATCGGTGACAAATCCGAACTCTTCATTTCGGGGCGACGGGAAAGAAACGGAAGCGGGCACGATTGGCCGCTGGAAACGCATATTCACCACTCCGCAAGTTCGCGATATCGAATCGAGTATCGGCAATCTACTGGTCGATTCCGGCTACACGCTCGAAACTCCGCCCGCCGATCGCTATTCGCCGCTGGCGGTGCGTATGATGAATTTTGTCTATCCGCTATATTTCGACTTCAAGCTGTGGCTCAAGTCAGATACTCCGCTGGCCCGCATCGCTGACAAAGGGCGGATGGGCATTGCCGAATTGGAATCTCAGTAGTAAATCATTTATTTATCGATCAGAATATCCGAATAACTCAACATCCAGCGAGAGAGCGGAGTGTTCACCTTCGCCCATTGTTTGAATTCGTAAAAGGTGTTGTACTCAAGGCGCATCACCCCGATGGCCAATGCACGCTCCGAAATACTATTGGGATGGGAGAGTGAATACCCCAACTCCAGCAGGTATTTTCCTACCAGCCTCTCAAACCAGACCAGCTGATCTTCGGGAAACTTATTTTTCCAACGTCCAACCGGCGAAAAACGTCCTTCGCGCAATTCTTCTTTGAACGCAGTCAGGGGTTTCTTTACCGATCCGATGCTTCCCTGCTGAATGCGGTCATAATTCAAATCGTGCCCGAGAAAGTCGCCAATTTTCTTTAGGGAGGGTTGCGGGTCCTGAGCTAAATCTTCATAGCGCACTTCAATATATCTCGGGCCAAGTTCAGCTCCGTATCTGCGGCCTTTACGGACGATGCCCTCCCAGTAAATTCCGGTCGCCAGCAGACTACGTTTTTTGTCCCACGGCAGCGGTCGACTCCATTTGTGCTGATCGAGCGATAAAGCTACGTCCCTGCCGTCACGAATAATATGAACAAAAAGAGCGTCGGGAAAATCGCGGCTAATGCGCCCCATGTGCGGAATATTGGTGGGAGTGGAATCGATCCAGCGATCTACTCCCTGCGAGCGTGCTACATCGTCCATCACGATGCGCATAAAATCGCTTCCGTCGTTGCAAGAGTCCATCACCTTGGGTTCGAGCTCTGCCGCGTTGAGTCCGGAAACTTGAAAAGCCTTGCTGCTCAACCACTCCCGCATCATCTTCTCTTTATTTTTGCGGTCCCTCAGGTCGCCAAAGATGGGCTCGAGCACATCGAACACATTCATCTGCGTGTGGAATTCAGCAAAGCCTCCCGCCGAGAGCAGGAGGTGGTACAGAAAACTCGTACCTGATCGAGGGCAGCCCACGATGAAAACTGGAGGTTTCATGGGCCCCGAGGTCATCGATTCACACTATCACGGAAGCGCTTCGACTGTGGAGAGTGCTCGCTTTTCAGAGTTCGCAACTCCGGCTTCGACCAAATCCCGAGTGATCTCTTTAGACGGGCACCGCCGTCTTACGCTTCGGATTGAAAAACGGCAACGTCACCACTGTCGCCGTCGTCTTCATGCGTTGCGCTTCTATGGTTAACTCCATCTGCAATTTTGCGCCGGGCTTCGAATACTCGGTACTCACACTCGCAAGAGCGATCAACTTTTTCAGCAGCGGAGAAAAGGCAGTAGTCGTGGCTTTGCCCACGTGCTTGTCGCCGTCATAGACGGGGACGGCAACCCTCGATGCCTGGCTTGGCGCCGCCGGAGAGAGTCCGAACTTATCGAATTGCTCTTCCACTTCCACCCAATCCACTTCCAGTCCAACTAACTGCCGCGCCACGCCCTGCTTGTTATCGCGGGCGAGGGCACGCTTGCCAATGAAATTCTCTTTGTCGAGATGCACCATTTTCCCGAAGCCCAACTCATAGGGAGAGTATTTCTGCGACGGAATGAGCGCCTTCTTCGAACTGATGTAATCGACCTCGATCAGCAGCAGTCCCGCCTCCACGCGTGACACGTCGAGCGCCAACATTCCCGCAGCGTGAATATCGAACTGCTTGCCCTTCTCCATGAGCGCGTCCCAAACCTTGACTGCTTCGTTCCACGGAATCCAAATTTCGTATCCGAGGTCGCCCGTGTATCCGGTGCGCGAAATGTCCACTGGCACGCCCGCAATCTTCCCGCTGGTTTTCCGGAAATATTTCAGATTGCTGATGTCGGCATCTGCCACCGTCTTTAGCAGCTTCGCCGAGGTCGGCCCCTGCAGCGCCAGCGCCGCGGTTTGCTCAGAGATGTCTTCGATCTGAACGTCCATGTTCAGGCCGTTTTGCCGAAACCAACGCAAGCTCGGATCGGCAGCCGTCCAGCGATATTTATTTTCTTCAAGTCGTGTAATCGTTCCGTCGTCGATGACCTTGCCATCTTCATCGCACCAGCATGCGTAGATCACATGCCCCACAGCGACTTTGTTGATGTCACGCGTGATCACGCGGTTCACCATTTTGGTCGCATCTTTGCCGGTAATCAAGTATTTGTAAAGCGGTGAGATATCGATCAAGGCGCAAGCGTTCCGGATCGCGTTGTACTCGTGCTCGTGATGCACTTCGTAAACGCTGACCGTGTAATAGCCCGACCACTCCCGGTAATTCAAGCTCTGGCAAAGAGCAAAAGTTCTCTCGTGAAATGCAGTTCCAATAGGCAAGATGACCTCGCGCGGTTCTCCTAAGCGTTCAAGACTTGAGAAGACCCGACGCCGGATTATATGCAGCCGTGCTGCTTGATCGCAAGCTCCGAAAATAGTTTGACCGAGGGTCAGATAATTCACCTAAGTAGAGACAAAGCCATAGTTTCTAGATAGAATGACGAGTCATTTTCTGGGACAGATTCTGCGGCGATCTGGTAATTTTCTGTTCCCGATGTTTAGTCAAAAATGTGCAGGTAAATATGAGCAGGTAAATATATGCCTCCCGCTTCCAGCAACAAGAAGTACGACATAATCGTAATCGGCGGCGGCCACAATGGCCTCACCAACGCCGCCTATCTGGCCAAAGCCGGTAAGAAAGTGCTCGTACTGGAACGCCGCCACATCCTCGGTGGCGCGGCTTGCACGGAAGAAGTGTTCCCCGGATTCAAGTTTTCCGTTTGCTCTTACGTCGTGTCGCTGTTGCGTCCTGAGATCATTCGCGATCTCGATCTTCCCCGCCATGGACTCGAAATTCTGCCCTTGGACGGCACTTTCACTCCTATGCCCAACGGCGATCACCTCTGGCGAGTGAACGATCATGGCAAAACGCATCGCGAAATCGCGCGGCATTCTCGCGTCGACGCCGAAGCCTACGACGAATTCGGCAAGGCGATGCAGGCGATGTGTCGTTTCGTGAAGCCCATCCTCAGCATGATTCCTCCCGACCCGGCGACGCTCAATCCGAAAGAATTGATGAAGCTGCTCTTTATTGGACGCCGTTTCCAAGGCATGTCGAGCGAGGATAAATATAACCAGGTACAGCTAATGACCATGAGCGCCATCGACTTTCTCGATCAGTGGTTCGAGACGGATGTGCTCAAAGCAACGATGTCGGCGTCGGGAATCATTGGAACGTTCCTCGGGGTGCGCTCACCGGGCACAGCGTACGTTTTGCTGCATCACTACATGGGTGAGATCGACGGCGCCTTTCGCGCATGGGGATTCGCGCGCGGCGGCACCGGCGCAATTTCGAATGCAATTGCGTCCGCCGCACTCGAGGCCGGAGTCGAGATTCGCAAACAGGCTCCGATTGCCAAGATCATGGTAAAGAATGGGCGCGCCCTCGGCGTTGTACTCGGCAGCGGCGACGAAATTTACGCGGACGTAGTTTCATCAAGTGTCGATCCGCGACTTACGTTCAACAAGATGATCGAGCCCGGCAATCTCCCTGACGATTTCATGGAGGGGGTAAATCGCTACAAGTTTCGCGGCTCTTCCGGCAAGGTGAATATGGCTCTCGACGGCCTGCCCGATTTCAAATGCATGCCAGGAGAGGGCGCGCATTTACGTGGCGCCATTTCGATATCGCCGAGTGTCGAGTACATGGAGAAGGCTTACGACGAAGCGAAATACGGGCACTGGTCCTCGCATCCCTATATCGATATGGTCATTCCCACACTCACTGATACTTCGTTAGCACCTCCGGGGAAACACATTCTCTCGTGTTTTGTTCAGTATGCGCCGTATAAACTCGCTCCCGGCCTGGACTGGGATACGGAAAGAGAAAAGTTTGGCGATAACGTCGTCAACACCATTGCCCAGTACGCTCCAAATATCAAAGACATCATTCTGCATCGGCAGGTTGTGACTCCGCTCGATCTGGAACGCGAGTGGGGATTGAGCGAAGGAAACATTTTTCAGGGTGAACTTTCGCTCGAACAATTGTTTTTTCTGCGCCCGGTGGCCGGATGGGCTCAGTTCCGCTCACCCATAAAAAATCTCTACATGTGTGGATCGGCAACGCATCCGGGTGGTGGAATCATGGGGGCGCCCGGCCGTCTAGCGGCGCTCGAGATTCTTAAGGATGGGGGCGCATAGAGAATGTCCGACACACGCGATGTGATCATCGTTGGCGGCGGACACAATGGTCTGGTCGCCGCCTTCTATCTCGCCAAGGCAGGATACAAACCGCTGGTGCTCGAACGACGCTCCCAGGTGGGCGGCGCGGCCATTACTGAAGAGTTTCATCCCGGCTTTCGTTGCTCGACGCTCGCGCACAGTGCGGGTCCCTTGCGGGCGGACATCGTGCGTGACATGCAGCTAGAAAAGCATGGCCTGCGATTCACGACTCCCGATGTAAACACCGTATCGCTAACGCCTGACGACAGAACGCTGGTTCTCTACTCCGACACGAAAAAAGCGGCGCAGGAAATCACAAAGTGGTCGGTGAAAGATGCGACCTCTTACGGGGATTTTGGCGCAGCGCTTGGCAAAATCGGCAGGGTCATTGGCGAAGCGCTTTTGTTGACGCCACCGAACATCGACAGTCCCAATAGCGGCGATCTTTGGGGAATGCTAAAGACAGGACGGTCGATTCGAAATCTAGGCAAGAAAGATCTATATCGCGTCCTGCGCTGGGGACCGATGGCAGCCGCCGATCTGGTCGCCGAATTTTTTGATACCGAACCATTGCGTGCAACGATCGCCGCTCGCGGTATTTTCGGAACATTTCTCGGCCCGTGGTCGGCTGGCAGCGCTCTGGTTTTGATGTTGCGCGCGGCCGGCGATCCTACGCCTGCGGGGAGCGTTCAGTTCCCCACCGGTGGCGCCGGTGCAATTGCTAACGCCATGGCAGCCGCAGCGAAACAGGCGGGAGCAGAAATCCGCACTGACGCCGAGATTGCCGAGATTCGAGTGCAAGATGGCATTGCCACTGGTGTTGTGCTCGCATCCGGCAAAGAGATTTCCGCGCGCGCCATCGTCTCCAACGCCGATCCAAAACGCACCTTGATGCGCCTGGTCGATCCGTCGCACCTTACCCCGGATTTCGTCCAGAAAATTAAGAATTACCGCTGCATGGGAACGGTGGCAAAGATTAATTTGGCGCTATCGGAACTCCCGGAATTCACTGCGCTGAAAGCTCAGGGCAATGGCAACTTGCTTCAGGGACGCGTGCAGATCACCCCTGAAATCGATTATCTGGAACGCGCCTTCGATGAATCGAAGTACGGTAACTTCTCGCGCGATCCGTATATAGAAATTACGATTTCATCGCTTTTAGATCCGTCCCTCGCTCCCGCCGGTAAGCATGTCATGTCGATCTACATGCAGTACGCCCCGTATAACCTGAAGAATAGTGATTGGGAAACACAGCGCAGTCTGCTCGGCGAAGAAGTAGTAAAAACTATTTCGAAATACGCACCGAATCTGCCTCAAATTATTATTGGCCAGCAGATCATCACGCCCAAAGACCTTGAAGAAACTTACGGGCTCACCGGAGGCCACATCTTTCACGGCGAGCTTGCCCTGGATCAGTTCTTCACCATGCGTCCGCTGCTCGATTGGGCACGGTATAGCACTCCGATTGAACGATTGTATCTATGCGGAAGCGGGACGCATCCCGGAACAGGATTAACCGGTGGCTCCGGCGCTAATGCAGCGCGGGAGATTGTGAAGGCGTTAAAAAAATAGCAAAGCGGCCCGCCGAGCGATCGCTGTCCTGGTTTATGCACAACGTTTATGCACAACTCCGCCATCCTCCTCATCTCCTGTCCCGACCGCAAAGGCGTCGTCGCCTCGATCGCCGATTTCATTTTCAAACACAACGGCAACATACTATTCGCCGATGAGCACGGCGACGAAGCGTCCAATCTATTTCTTACCCGCGTCGAGTTCGATCCTGCAGATTTTGATTTTGACTTGGCGCAGTTTGCCGAGCGTTTTTCTCCGATTGCGCGTGAATTTCAGATGGACTGGCGACTCGCCCACTCTTCCGATCGTCCTCGCATCGCTATCTTCGTTTCAAAATACGATCACTGTCTGCAAGATCTTCTTTATCGACATCAAAGCGGCGAACTACGCTGCGAAATTCCGCTGATTATATCCAACCACCCCGACAACCAACGCATCGCCGACTTCTACCGTGTCCCATACTTCGTCGTGCCAGTCACAAAAGAAAACAAACACAAATCAGAACCGGAGCAAGTTGCTCTCGTTCGCGAACACAAATGCAGCCTGGTCGTACTCGCTCGCTATATGCAAGTGCTCTCGAACGAGTTCATTTCGAACCTGGGCTCGGAGAATCTCATTAACATTCACCACTCTTTCCTGCCGGCATTCGTCGGCTCCAAGCCCTACCATCAGGCGTTTGAACGGGGCGTTAAGCTGATTGGCGCGACCGCGCACTACGTTACGCAGGTACTCGACGATGGCCCCATCATCGAGCAGGATGTCGTCCGCATCCACCACCGGGACACCATCGATGACCTCATTCAGAAGGGCCGCGACCTCGAAAAAGTGGTGCTATCACGCGCCGTTCGCTGGCATATTGAAAACCGCATCCTGTTATATGGAAATAAAACTGTGGTCTTTCAGTAAGCGATGATCGCGGAACTACCGTTAGCGGCGACACTTCCGTAACCACCCAACCGATTGCGCCAGCGCTCTGTTTCGGTTTTACTAAATGAAGGCCCATTTGGGACATTCGCGCACAATCTAAAAGGAGTTAACGTTGGTTGAGGACCCAAAATGGGAGCTCGCGCTGCTGGCTACGGTACAAAGTTTTTACCAGCGGATATTGAGCGAGCAACTCGGCGGCAAGCTGCCTGCGCCCGCCGAACTCGCGCCTGACGTCATCAGTCATGCCGAGGATGTGCGATCGACTCTCGTCCAGATGCAACTCTGGATCCAGTTGCTTGACATGGCGATTACTCCTGCCATGCTGCGGCGCGGAGTGGAGTCTGACCTAGATCCTGAAGTGGCTGAGGCGCTGCTACGTTACTTCGCGCGCCATCGCGATGATTCCGGCTCGAATCGCGACAAAACAGATCTGGTTGCTACTTTTTTGTTTCGCCATCCGCGTGTTGCCGGACAGTGGGAGCAGCACGGCTATGGTCTCGATGGGTCAATTCCTCTGTCTCCATTTGAAATTGCGTTGCTGGAAATTCTGTCTGAGTCCGATGTTCCCGTGCTCTCAGAAGCCGATGTGCAGTTGCTGCGCGAGTTTGGTCCCTTGCTCGATCAGGCGAAACGTTTCCAGGATTTCACCGCCCTCATGGACTCGGGCATCATTCAGCGCGTTCGGCAATTGAAGTCAACGTTGGGCGAATCTATTTACCACCCTGGAGTGTTAGCCACGCTCGCACCTTACAACGCCGCATTCGGCGATCGATTCCACACACTTTTCGCCGCGGCGGCACAAGAAATCAAAGAATTCGCCACTCGCTTAGAGGAACTTGGCGGCAGCATTCTCAGTACAGTCGATGGCGTCGAAGTCACAGTGGAGCATGTTGCGGCGTTGAATCAAGAGGCCATGCTGAAGATTGACTACGCCGCAGCCTTGGATAAATTCCGTCGCGTCTCCAGCCTGAAAAAAGAATTAGAGCGAAGGCCGCCGGTTCGACGCGTTCATCCGAAAACCCAGGCGCCCACCCAAAAGGGCGGCGGAGGCGCCGCAGCGGCCGCTCCGGCGCTCGCTCCGAAGTATGAGCCGGTGGCGATCACGCCGCAGGCGCTGAGCCTGGAAGAAGCGAAGTTACGCAGAATAGAAGAATCGATTCGAGTTTTTGTGCGCGTCGCCGATCCAAAGTTTCGGCAGATCGTGCCCATGCGTTATTTCAACCTCATGCTTACTCCCGCTGAAGTCGAAGCTTACACCGCTGACTATCTGGAACAATCAAACCCACGCGCCGATGCTGCGCGGATGCTGCTCCGCCTCGTAGCAGTGACTGCACGCCTCACCACCGAAATGGAAGAATCAAAGCGGTCGCGGAACTCACCCTCCGTGTGGAAACTGCACGCCGACTCTCTGGTCGTGCTTATCGATCTCGCTAAAACCTTGACGGAAGCTGTAGAGCGTCTCGCTGTAGTTCCCGGCCAACAGGCTGAGCCGCAGTCGAGCAACGAACATCTCCGCATCTCGCTTGAAAAGCTGCGCGAGCGCACATCTGAAGCGACAAAGCTGATTGAGGAATCGTAAGGCGGAATCGCAACAGATTTATTCTATTGTCGTCCCGAGCGAAGCGAAGGACCTCTATTCGAACGAAAATGTGTGGGGCGAGTAGGGGTTCCTCGCTTCGCTCGGGATGACAGTTTCTTAGGAAGTACTTTCTAGTGAATGTCGAATTGCTCCTGGTGCAGCGCCGGGTCCGACTTCACAATGATAGTTTTCTTCGTCAGTTCTTCCATCTCATTCAACAGTTTCGCGTTGTTCACCTTCAGCGCCTTCGCAACCTCCGGATTAACTCGCAACATCACATCGCTGTGTTCCAGGTGGCTCGAGATCTTGCGCATCTCGACGTAAATCTCGTTGCAGATGGTATTCACCGACTTCACGAAGCCGGTGGACTGGCAGTAGGGGCAAGGCGTTCCAATCGTCCGTTCGAGTGACTGCTTCACTCGCTTTCGAGTAATGGCGACCAATCCGAAATCATTGAACTGCAGCACTTTTGAAGGCGCGCGATCGTAGCGTAATGCCTCTTCCAGCGCTTGCATCACCTTCTGCCGGTTGCGACGCTCGTCCATGTCGATGAAGTCGATGATAATGATGCCGCCAAGATCGCGCAGCCTCACCTGGCGCACGATTTCCTTGATTGCATCGACGTTCGTTTTCACAATCGTGTCTTCGAGACGAGCCGTCTTGCCGACGTATTTTCCGGTGTTCACATCGATAGCGACCAGTGCCTCAGTCTGATTAATGACAATGTAGCCGCCACTTTTCAACCAGACTTTCGACTTCAGTGCCTTGTTGATTTCTTCGTTGAGTCCGAACTGGTCGTAGAGCGGCGTCTCCTTGGTGTAGAGCTTAACTCGCTTGACCAGTCCTGGCTGAAAGCGATTCGCAAAGCGAACAATGCGCTCGTATTCCTGCTCGGTATCAACCCAAATCACAGAGAAGTCGGAGCTCACCTGGTCGCGCAACACCCGCTCCACCACATTGAGATCGTGATAAATGAGCGCCGGAGACTTGCTGCTATCGGAGCGCGTTTTGATCTCATTCCACAAATTCTTGAGGAATCGGATATCTGCCCGTAGTTCTTCGTCGGTAGCTCCCGCCGCCGCGGTACGCACGATGAAACCGCCGCCTCCGTTTTCACGCTCGCTCTGGATGATCCGCTTTAATCGCTGGCGCTCTTCTTCGGATGAAATTTTTCGTGAAACGCCGGTATGATTCACAGTCGGCATAAAGACTAAAAAGCGCCCGGGAAGCGCGATATGACTGGTAATACGCGCACCCTTTTTGCCAATCGGCTCTTTCGCGATCTGGATCAGTACCTCCTGGCCTTCTTTCAAAAGTTCGCTGATCTGCGGCACAACACGATTCTCACGGCTGCGGAAACGCCGGCCACCACGCCGTCCGCGGCCTCGATCAAATCCGCGCTCTGGCCCACGGCGTTGCGTTCGCTGCAATAACATCGCTTCGGGCGCCGGGCCTCGAACTTCTGCGCTGGCGTCCATCGTACCTTCGCCGATCGCCTCTGCCTCCAAAAGCGCTTCGGCCTCGGCTTGTGCCTCTTCCAATTCCAACTCTTCTGCTTCCCGTTCTTCCGCTTCCAGTATTGCCTCGGGAGCTGCCTCCGCTACCGCTTCGGTGACCGCTGCGGGCTCGCTTTCAGTGGAGACAGAAGAAGTGTGCTCTTGCTGCTCACCATGCGACACTTCATCATGCGCAACTTCAATGTGCGACACTTCATCGCTCGCTCGCGTCTCTTCTTCCACTTCCAGATAACCTTCGTCATCCCCCGGTTCTTCTCCGTAGGACGTCAGCTCGGCTTCTTCCTCCTCGATCTCCTCTTCCACAACATGGCCGTGAGCAACCTCGCGAGTGAGATTGAGCGTAAGTTCTCGAGTAGAAGTAACGCCCGCTTCCTCTCGAGTTTCGCTCGTCATTAACGCACGCTTCACACGCTCCCGAGCCGAGGATTCTTCAGGGTCCAGTTCCGGCTCGCCGGCATGATGCGGCTCGTAATCCATACGGTTCCGCACATCGTTCTGCAAATCGTCGCTCTGCGAATGGTCGTCGCCATCTGCATAGCCGTCCGCAGCGGTGACATGGTCATGTTGTTCGTGAAGCGGCTCGGCCGACGTCGACGCAAAGATCGGTTCGTCATCAGGAAAACTTCCCACAATAGACGCCGAAGAAGCCGACGGCGGCTGATCCGATGCTTTGTCGTCCGGTCGAGAAATAGACCCTTGCGATGAAGCCTTGGCCTGAGCCTGTTTCTGATACTTGGAAATCGATTCCCCGGGAAGGATGATTGGTTGATAGCCCGGAGGCGGCCCGTAATCGTAATCTCCGCCGCTGCGAGGAGCAACTGGCGTAGAGCGCTGAAAACGGGAGTCAGAACGGCCACGTCCGGAGCGATCACCACGGTTGAAGCGGTCGCCACGTGGTTCGATTCGAGATTCGTTTCGAGGTTCAATTCGAGGTTCGCTCTGAATATCGGTACTGGGTTCGGCGGCGGTCTCAGTCCTTGCTTCGATCGGAGAGGCGCTTCGAATCTCGGGACGATCGCTGCGAGGTCGTTCTCCGCTCTCATTGCGACGGCCGCGACGGCGGCGGCGTCCGCGAAAGTCACGCGATGCTGACGCGCCGTTTCCCGCCACCTCCGACAAGGCGGCCTGCGGCTGATCGGTGCCGCTTGCTACACCTTCGTTTTCATCGGCTTTTTCAAGACCTGGCAAGGCGACATCATGGTTGTTGCGCGGACGCGCTTCCGTTACCGGACGATTCGCCGGGATGGCTTCATCCAGGTCCTCGTCCTGCTGTTCCAAGTCCATGAAATCGGAGACGTAGAGGAAGGCGTCGCGTTCGAGACCGATGTCGACAAAAGCCGACTGCATGCCTGGCAGCACGCGCGTCACACGACCCTTATAAATCGAGCCTGCTAGGGTGTATTCGTTTTCCCGCTCGAGGTAAATTTCGGCTAACTGATCGTCTTCGGTGATCCCCACTTTGGTTTCGTGAGGAGTGGTCGATACAAATAATTCCTTGTTCATTTCTACTCCGGTCTTTCACCGGAACAGAAGCGCAAGGCGGACCGTGGGATCGATAGCGTTCAGCGCCGCTCCGGGTAGGAGCGGGCGCGGTCCCCGAGTTCTGCAAGGGGCCTGCACTGCAGTGAATTGTTGATACCCGTCTGCACTGATCGCATGGAGCCTTTCGTCAGGCCTGTGGCCACTATCTCGCGTTTCGCACTTCGCGTTTCGCTGAGGAGGCCGTTCCCCGCCTGACTGGCTTCAATCCTGTCCGGCTTTGACTTCTGCCGGCATTCTGCCCTCCTTTTTCGCGAGGGCCTTCGTAATCTTGATTCGTAGATCTTGGTTCGTAGCTAAACTTGTTTAAAGCGAATCTGTTTTCGTCGCTAATCTTGTTCGCGGCGCCGTTCTCAGCGGCGCCCCAACTTCTGCCGACCGTGTCAGTTCACGAAGCGGCGCATCCGGACGTTCATCACCATCCCCAGCGCCAGGAACATGAAAAGAACGGAAGACCCACCGTAACTCATGAGCGGCAGAGGTATTCCTGTGACTGGCATAAAGCCAACCACCATGCCGACGTTGACCAAAATGTGAAAGCTAAGCACAGCCACCACACCCATTACCAAAAATGCCCCGGCACGGTCGGGCGCCGTTTGGGCATTCTGGGTCAACCGCATCAGCACTATGAAGTATAACAGCAGTACCCCTAGAGCTCCTACAAACCCATGTTCCTCGGCGAACGCGGCGAAGATAAAGTCCGTTTGGGGAACCGGCAAGAATGCCAGATGGGTTTGGGATCCCTGGCTGCTCCCGAAGATTCCGCCCGAGCCTACCGCAATAAGCGATTGGTTTACCTGATACCCGGAGCCCTGACGGTCCGCATCCGGATTTATGAAGCTTGTCAACCGGTCCTTCTGATATGGCTTTAGTACCTTGATCCAAGCTATTGGGACGAGCAAGCCCATGAGCGTCAGCACAATCAGGGCCTGCTTCCACCGCAACCCGCCAAGAAACAATCCCATGATTGCGATTGGCAAATACGTCAGCGCGGTTCCGAGATCGGGCTGGGCAAGAACCATCAACATGGGAAAGCCAACGATCGCGCCAGCCTTTAAGAAGTCTGTCCACGACAATTCCCGGTCATGTAAATCGGCAAAATACTTTGCTACCGCCAGAATTAAGATCAGCTTCACCCACTCCGAGGGCTGGAAATGCGCGCCTCCTGGCATTTTGACCCAGCGGCGAGCACCCAGATACTTCTGTCCAAACAAGAGCACCGAGATCAGCGAGGCGAGGGACACGATATACATCCAGTGAATCTGCTCAAGCAACGCCTGGTAGTTCAGCACGCTGACTAGGAACATGGCTGCTATTCCGCCCGCAATCCAATAAATCTGCTTGATGTGAGCACCAGCAAATTTGGTGTGTTCCGTCGCACTGTGGATCTGTAGCACGCCAAGGGCGCACACCATCAGCACAAAACCCAAGAGGAGCCAGTCGAAATCGCGGTAGGAAATATAACGTGACATGAGTTAGCCGCTCACCGCCAGCGGCGGCCGGTGCATGAAAGTCCGAGGAACATGTATTCGCATGTGAGTCATTGACAGGAGATCGCGCGGCACGCGGGGCTGATGGGTGGTTCATCTTGCAGCCCGATCCATATTCCGATGCCGGCAACGACAACAAGGCCGACGCCGATTGCAGGTTTCGAACTCATGATGCCGCCCGTTGCCGGTGGCGCTGGCACCCTGCGACCGGGCTTTTTCTTCTTTTCGGAGTCAACCGTGTCGTCGCGGGTTGTCTGTTGCCCCTGCGCTACGATCGTGGTCCCTTTGTCGTCCTGCACAATGAGGTCGCCCTTGTTGGCCGCGATTTGCACCAAGCCGTCAACATCCGTGACTTGAAATTCGCTCCATGCATTGGTCGCGGGCTTTATGGTCACGTCGCCGACCCGTGCGGTAAGTCCGCGCGACGTCATGACCCTTACCGTGCCGTGATCAAGTTCGATTGCGGCCGGACCCTCAAATTTCGCAAACGAATCCGCCAGCACTGTCACGCGCGACCCGGTGAATTGGATACTAGCCGAGGAGTCCGGTCCTGTTTGTACCCCGTCGCCGGAATATACGGCGGCGGATTTCGGCATCTGAGTTCCGTTCAACCAGGCTGCGCCAGTCGTGTACAACATCGCCGTGGCCGTCTCTTCCGCCAGCATCATTTGCGCAGGCAAAAATAACCCCAGCAAACAGCATATGCACATGGAAGACCGGAAAGCTGATTGGGACATGGCTTCGAATCGCGCCCGCATTTCTAAAATTTGGGTTATCGTAAGCCGGAAATAATTTGAAATCAATGCGTTTTGTTCGTTCGCAAGCACCTCAGTCACCACGGTATGGGAAGCGGCGCCGCTTACGTCACCGCAACGCTTGGTTCCTGAGCAAGAAGAAACTCACCCTCTACATGCTCAACCGTCGCGCGGACCCATCGGTTCGCCTCATGGTGGCCGGCAATTCTCATCTTCAGGTAATTGGTGGTTAGGGCGTCCGTGAAGTTTCCGCCGCGCGAGTGTAGCGTGATCGCCTCTACCTCGGTCCCAGCCAGCGACCGCATAAAAGCTGCTTTCTTTTCCGACGCGATTTGCCGGAGAATGCGATTTCTCTCGCTTGCCACGGCCGGCGAAACTTGGTTCGGATATCCAGCAGCTTTTGTCCCTGGACGGGCTGAATAAGTGAATACGTGCAAATACGTAAACGGTAAATCCTCAATCATCTGCCGAGTCTCGGCGAACTCCGCTTCGGTTTCGCCGGGAAACCCGACCATCACATCTGCACCGATCGCTGCCGCAGGCATCGCCACCCTGATCTTCAGAATTTTCTCCCGGTAATGCCATGGCCGATACTTCCGATGCATGCGCCGCAACACCGCATCGCTACCCGATTGCATCGGCACGTGCGCGTGCTTGGCGATGCGATCTGAATTCGCCATCAGACCGATCAGTTCATCGCCCCAATCCATCGGTTCCACCGAACTGATACGAAGCTTTTCCAGCGAACTTCGATCTAGAATGGCGCGGATTAGCTCGACGAATCGTGAATTGTTGGTGTTCTCATTTAACTGAGAGCTGGAAGTTGAGAGCTGGGAGTTCCGTCCCAAGTCCCTTCCCCAACGACCCAGATTAATGCCCGAAATAACTACTTCCCGGTAGCCGGCATTGACCAGCGTCTGCACTTCCGCGATCACTCGATCCATCGGCAGCGACCGGCTCTGCCCTCGAACGTAGGGAATAACGCAAAAGGAGCAGCGGTTATCACATCCATCCTGGACTTTCAGGTTTGGACGCGTCCGCTCATTTGCCGCTTCAAATACAGGAGCGGCCAGCAATTCGGTATGAGCAAAAATGTCGCCGACAACCACCTCGGCAGTTGGGTTTGAAGAGAGTTTGCTTAGGGGAACAAAGCCAGCAGGTGTAAACGATTCCGAAGTTGCCGTAGATGATGGAGGTGGATAAGACGAGGTCGCGATCTCGGCTGCTGCATGTTTATGGGAATTGCCTACTACCCAAGTTACTCCAGGGAGCACGGCGAGTTCCTGGGGGGCGCGTTGCGCGTAACATCCGGTCACCAGTATGCGGCAATTCGGATTCACCCGCCGCAGTCGGCGTATCGATGCTCGCGCGTCTTTGTCCGCGTCTGCGGTCACGGTACAGGTATTCAGTACGACAATTCCGGCGTCGACGGCTGCAGGGGCGCGTTGCAATCCTCGATCGAGAAATTGCTGTTCCAGCGCGGCGCCGTCCGCCTGTGTGGCGCGGCAGCCAAAATTCTCTATGTAGAAGCTCGCCACACTCCTATACTAAATCAGGTGAACGCCGGTACCGGCGTTCAGAGCATTCCAAGTGATATGCCGCATCTCGAAACGTGCCAATCATTCTCGCGGGGCGTTGCATCTGCCGTTATCAAGAAGTTGTGCCCATGAAACGCCGCATCCTTCTAGTCGATGACGACCTCGCCGTTCTACTAACACTAAAAGCCGTTCTTGAACTTCAGGGATTTGAAGTCGACAGCGCGAACAGTTCCAGCGAAGCCTTCTCTCGCCTGCAGTCGGGCGTCTACCACATGGTCATCAGCGACCTGCGTATGGAGACGGAAGATTCCGGGCTGGAAGTTCTGCGCGCCGCACACCGCCAATCCTACAATCCAGCCACGGCCCTGCTTACCGCCTACCCGCCAAACGCCGACCATGGAGAGGAAGACGGCTGGAGCGAAGAATATTCGGATTCCTTACTGATCAAACCCCTGGGTATCAAAGACCTGTTGCGGCAAGTCGAAGCCCTGCTGGTCACTCATGCCGAGAAGGGTAACGCTGATAAGAGACGTGACGGCCGGCAAGACATGGTTCGGGCCAAGCATTCGGCGAAGTCACAAGAGGGCAAGCGCCGCGCAAGATAAGCATCCCTGCGGCCCTCCAAATTTTCATCGGGAGCAAAACTGGTCAGGCGTTCACAGCCTGCCGCCCGTGCTGGAAGCACTCCCGGCACAGCACCGGCCGTCCTTGCGTGGGCCGGAACGGAACCGTAGTCTCTTTCCCGCACTGCGAGCAGTTAGTCCGGGTTTCCGTCTTCGCGTAGGAATTACCGCGGGATGGCCCATGCGACGTCGGCGCCCCCAGCACTGACACTCGTTTACTCTTGCAGTTTTTACAGCGCTTAGGTTCGTTCTTAAACTGTTTGTCGTGGAAAAACAGCTGTTCACCCGCTGTGAACACAAAATCTGCGCCACAATCGATGCACTTGAGAATCTTGTCCTGGTATTCCATTGAAGACGCGCTCCCATTTCGCGTCCCTGCTCTGCACGGGAGACCCGAATAGGGAAGGATCCGGTTCACATCGTGGGCAGGAGATTACTTCCCCCTCATGACCCCTTGGACTCGGCCCGCCATGCAGTGTGCACCGCATGGTTACTGATTTACGGCAAAAAAAATAGGAAAGGATGATCCTTAACGCCTGTACTTGCGCGTAGTTTCTTGTTGGCCGCGCTATGTCTGGAAAAACTAGTATGAGAAACGGGCCGCCGCCTCTTGCCGGCGGCCCGCTCTTTAGTCTTAAGTCTTAGTCTTGTTCTTTGCGTGCCTTCTTGCGGCTGCGCTTCCGAGCCAGCGCTTCTTTTACACGCTTTCTCTCGCCCGGCTTAAGGTAAAACGAGTGACGCTTTACTTCTTTGATAATGTCCTCAGTTTGTACCTTTCGCTTAAATCGCCGGAGCGCGTTTTCGAGGGATTCCCCCTCTTGAAGTCGAACTTCAGCCAACGGACCAACACCCCCAAACTCGCCCTAACTGGACTCGTTAGTTATGGCAAGCATTACCCTGTTAAGTCAAGCACATTATGAAAGAATCTTAATCGAGACTTCAAAAATTCAGCCGCATTGAAACTTGCATCTGCCTCGGGGCGTAGGAACGGGATGGTTGGCCAAAATTCGTAGATTGCTGAAAATAAGCTGGATACGCGTGACCTCCTGCCGTTTGGGTATACCTAACAAATTGTCCCGCGGAACTATAGAAGCCGGTGTCGGCGGATCCAAAACTCATATTGTTACGATTAAATAAATTGAACGAGTCCCCGGACAGTTCGAGATTCACTCGCCCGCGAAGATTTATCTTTCTCGACAACCTCGTGTCCATACTCGCGTAATCCGGCCCGTTAATTGAATTGCGTCCGACCCCGGGCAAACGATCATTACTCGTATTTCCGTCCTGATTTGGATCGCCTGATACGGTGGCGTTCGTCGGTCGCCCACTGCCATAAGTCATGATGCCGGAGATTTTCCAATTATTGAAAATCGCCGCCAGGAGACCGGCCACAAAGGGGTGCGGCTCCTCAATCATTGAAACTGTCAAACGCTGTCGCTGATCCGTCACGCTGGATGCCTTCTCGCTCTTGGGCGAGTACGAGTTCTGTACCACCCCCGGCTGGCCCGTGAGCAGGGCGTCCTGGATATTGTCGATCGCGTGCGCCCACGTATATGCCAGCCGAAAATACATGCCGCCCGACATCCGCTTCTGCACGGATACGGTCATCCCGTGATAAATGCTGGAGGCCGCGCTTTCGAACTGATTGATCGCGCCAAGTTGCGTTATTGGCCGATCCAAAGTGTTGATACAGGGCGGAAAAGGACAGCTGATACTGGAGCTAGTCTGCCACGTTGCAAATGATTGAACGGTGTAAGTGGCATTCTGAAAATTGTTTCCGGTGGAATCGTAGATGGGATAGCTATAGTAAGTCGGCGGCGGCAGATTCACATCCCTGGCTCGGATCATGTCAACTCCGTGCACGTAAAGATATGAGAGGGTCCCCGTGAATCCCCCCGGCATCTCGCGCTCCAGACTTAGACTTCCCTGCTGCACTCGCGGAGTTTTAAAGTTCGGGGCAAAGGCAGACACCTGGCTGCTGGCAAACTGCTGCCATTCAGCTGGCAAGGTGCACGTCGTAGGAGCACGTGGGCAATTGAACGCCGGCTGAGGATAAGTTGGGAATACCTGGTTCTGGTAATAATTAGTGTTATCGAGAAACAGATAGCTGTCCGTGAGTCCATTATTGTTCATCACCGCCGACTGATAAATCTGCGGGATACGCGTAAAGAAAATTCCAAATCCTGCCCGCACCATCACCGGATGCTCGTCACCGAGCGAATATCCAATTCCCACCCGCGGCGCAAAATTCTTTTCCTGTAGCGGCATCTTCCCTGCCTGAGCCCACAGCGGGTTAGTCATCATTCCAGTCTTTGAAAATGTCTGAAGATCGTAGCGAGTCCCTACACTCAAGGTGAACTTTGACGTTAGTCGCACGGTGTCCTGCACGAATCCCGCATAGTCGTTGCTGTCAGGGTGAGACACCGGATTACCAAAATTCTGCAGGTAATATCGAGGCACGTTGTGCGCCCATGCCCGCAGCGGCGTCAGCTTCAATCCCCCATGCATGGGAACGAAGGTAAAAGGATTCACGCTGACATTGTTGTACAGAAACTCGCCGCCGTAAAGCGACGGAAAGTAGTTGTAATCCCACGTCAACATGGCGTCGCCGCCGAACTTGAATTCATGCCGCCCACGGCTCAGGCTCATGGTTTCCGCCGCATGAAGCCGGTGTTCGCGTGTCTGCCGGGGCAAAATCGACGATTGGCCGAAATCATCCATCCAGCTATAAATACTGGTACGCACTACCGTTGAGTTTGGAAACGACTGTTGCAGATCGCGAGAAAACTGCAGCCGCAGATGGCTGGTCAGCCGCGGTGTAATAGCGCTTGTCAAACCCAGCGATGCGCTCTCCGTCGCCACTTTCTCTTCTCCATTTCCGCTGATAGCGTAATTTGTAATCGGACTTCCCGGATCGAGGAACACGTTATTCGTTCCGTAATAGTGCGAGGTGCTTAAACGCAGCGAGAGATGTTGATGCTGCGCCAGCAGTCGATCCAGCTTCAGGAATCCGGTATTCCCGAGCAACTGCGACGGGAACGTGCCGCCCATAGTCGAAAGCTGGGCCGCCGACGCCTGCACCAGCGCCTGATCGCAGGCGGCACCTCCAATCGCAGGATCGCAGACCTCATAATCCCCGGGAGTAGGATAGATTCCCGCATGCGGTACCACTGAAGTTCGACCATTCTGGAATTGCACAATCGCAGGCACTCGAAAAATGTGCTGATCGAATCCGGCAAACACGAATGTCTTATTGCGCTGGATGGGACCTCCTACAGTTGCGCCAAATTGGTGTTGCTGATCGTTGGGATTGAACCCAACGAACGCCGGCGCTGCTCCTCCCAGTTGACTGTCGCGCAGAAAATAAAATGTACTTCCATGCCATTGGTTCGTGCCCGACTTGGTCACGATATTCACTACCGCTCCTCCAGCCCGCCCCGACTCCGTCCCGTAGCCACTCGACTGCACGCGGAACTCCTGCACCACTTCTTCGGAAAATTGGTAAGGGGCGCGGTAACGTCCCGAGGCCTGGGCAAAAAATCCGTTGTTGTTGTCGGCGCCGTCGACCAGGAAGCTATTGTTGTAGCCACGAATGCCGCCGTAAGAAAGATCGCCATTCGAGCCCGACGTCAGACCTCGCGGATCCTGCGTCACTCCCGGCATCAGCAACAAAAGGTCAGTGAAGCGCCGCCCGTTTAGTGGCAAGTCCTTAATCGCGCGTTCATCCAGCAACGCGGACACCGAACTCGGATTCATCTCCACCACGCGAGGAGAGTCAGAGACGGTAATCGTTTCCTTTGGACCCGCGACCTGGAGTTTGAAGGTCAATAACGTAGCCGCGCCCGCCTCCACCCGGATCGTTGGCGAAATCTGAGGAGACATCCCTTCTGCCTCAGCGCGCGCCGAATAGTCCCCCGGAGGCAGCAAGTCCACCGCGAATCTGCCTGCAGAATCTGTAGCCGCGTGGTAGCGGATGCCGGTATTTACTCGTATCGCCACGATGTCAGCGTTTATAACAAGTGCTCCCTGAGCGTCTAATACGGTGCCACGGACCGCACCCGTTGACGCATCTTGCGCCCTGGCTCCGGCAATAATAAGGAGTAACTGACAAGAAAGAGTTAAGAGAAGAATAACGACGCGGAAAACAGTGCGGATCGAAACCAGCGGTAAGCCACAGCAACTGCCCATACCCGTCCCCTCGTGTCCCAGACTTCGGAATCGGAGGGGATTCCTGAAACCCTAGAATCTGTATACCAGAGACTGACTGACGAAAATGTGATAGATGCACCGTCAATGTGTTCAGTTTGGCTAGCAAATCAGAATCTCGCAAAAGCCAGGCCAGTCAAAGGCTTTGGACCGCACCCGGCTCCCGATTGCACCAGAAGTAACCACTCCCAACCGATTGCAATCACACGTTTCCCGAATTGACTTTCCCTTCCCCAGAACACTGTGCAACTGTTTTCACTCCCGCACCGGCACCGATGCTGCAACTCATTGATCCGGATGCGCAATCGATCTGGCCATGCGGTTGCGATTAAGGAATACGTCGAGCGACCCCCTAATCGCAGAGAAGTAAGTTGAAAGTAACTTTAGTAACTCAAGGAGATTGTGTCATGAAAAACCGTAAACGCAGCCAAAAGGGATTTTCGCTAATCGAGTTACTCATCGTGGTCGCGATCATTCTGGTCATCGCGGCGATCGCGATTCCCAACCTGCTACAAGCACGTGTAGCCGCCAATGAAGCCTCCGCAGTAGGATCGCTGCGCACGATTAATTCGGCGATGATCACTTACAACGATAACTATCCGACGGTTGGCTTCGCATCGTCGCTCGCTGCCCTCGGTGGCACCACTTGCACCCCCGGTGATGCAACTGCAGCGTGCCTTATCGATAGCTTGCTCGCGTCCGGCACCAAGAGCGGATATAGCTTCTCAGTGACCGGCGTCGGAACTCCGGCGAGCCAGTACGTATCGGTCGCGGCGCCCCTGCCCGGCAGCGGCAATCGCAGCTTCTGCTCTACCGAAGACGCCACCATCCACTTCGATCCGAATGGCGCTGCCATTGCGGATCATGATTCATGTGTCGCCTTGACGCCATTGCAGTAGAAACGCGGGCACGTCTCCTGAACTGAGTTCTAAGAGCGGCGGGAAGCCAGTTAAGCTTCCCGCCTTTTTACTTTTAATCGTCAGTGATTGCTTAGTGCGCCGGCGCTGGTGCTGGGGCTGGGGTCGCAGGCTTGGAGTTGAAATCGACCTTGGGAACCTGCCGCGAGGCTTCTGTCGCCTGGAAATATGCCGGATTCTGTTTAAAGCCAGCCCAACCTGCATAAATGCTATTCGGGAACTGGAGCACATAGGTGTTGTAGTCCTGCAAGGTGTCGTTGTAACGCTTGCGCTCGACCGCGATACGATTTTCCGTTCCGGCCAGTTCATCCTGCAATCGCAGGAAGTTTTCATTCGACTTCAATTGCGGGTAATTTTCAACGACTACCAGCAAGCGCCCAAGCGCATTATCCAGTTGCCCGTTCGCGGCAATCTTATCGGACGGTGTCTGAGCCGAAAGCAGCGCAGAGCGCGCCTTGGCAATGTCGCCAAATACAGTCACTTCCTGCTGGGCGTATCCTTTCACCGTCTCCACCAGATTGGGGATGAGATCGGCGCGACGCTGCAGCACGATATCAACCTGTGACCAGGCTGACTTCACTCCCTGATCTTTTGCCACAAGCTGATTCTTGACTCCCACGTACTGTCCGAATAACACCAGCATGAGTACGACAAGCACCGCCACTACGATCAAGCCCTTGCTCATATTGATCTCCTAATATTTTATGGAATTAACGAGGGTTCGATTATAGTTGGCTTTTTGAAGGAGTTCATGCATGCGCTGGTTTAGGCCTTTCGGTTTTGTTTTTCGACCGGTCTCGATTCCTGGCTGGACAATTACCCTTCTAGCTCTGGCTTTCTGCGTGCACATCTTCTTGTTCGTCGACGGGCATTCGCATTCCGTTTCCGACACGCTGTATGGCATTTTTCCCTATTGGGTTCCGACGTTTCTGATGTGGGTGTGGATTGCGAGTCAGACGAGTGACAAACGAAAACGACAGGATTCCGTCTGATGACTTAAGCCCCTGTCATGCTGAGCGAGGACGAGCTTCGCGGTTCGCGAAGCTCCGCCGCAGTCGAAGCACCCCTACCTTACAACAAAAGCTTGCGCCCTAACAACCCGTGTCTAAAGTCGCCTGGACCCTTTGGGTCGTGGTCAGGATCTCCCCACAGTAGCAAGATGGATTTCAAGCATGCAGTTTCGTTTCCTAGCTGTTTCACGATCTTGTTCATCTCTTCTTGCTGGTCTGCGAATGGAAGAAACCTGGCAAGTTCCGCAACCCTTCTGATCTGTTTTTCCATTAGCCCCAAGTTGTATTCCAAGTTGCGGGCGACGGCGGAGGTAGGAATCTTCATATCATCATTCCCTTCATTCAAGAACTGTAGACCGAGCGCTGTGCGAATCCCAACTTATTACGTTGCGCTGGGACGTTCTCGGGGTAGGGTTGGGCCATGGCAATGGGAACGCGCAGGCGAGCGTGAGCGGCATGGCAAAAGCCGGTTTAGACACGGGTTGCTAAGGGTCGACGCCGGAGCACTACCAGCGCTAGAGCAGAGAATACGATAGGGGTCCTTCGACTGCGCAGCTCGTTCGCTTCTCGCGAACGAGCCACTTCGCTCAGGATGACAATTGCGTAGGAATTAGAGGTGCGATCTCAGTGCGTCGCGGCCACCGGCGCTGCGCGCCGTCTTGTTGCTCTCACAGGTCATCGCTTCCCGCGTTTCCTATCTGCTTTTCCGCGTCGCGGCGACGAAGGGCGCCTTTTTCCACTTGTCTTTGCGTTCTTCTCAATTCGCATTTTCCACGCGGTTCGGAGTGCGCCCATCAATACATCCTGGCTCGCCGCCGCCAGGCGAATATGCGTGTGTCCCATTTTTCCCCAGCCGCCAGGAATCGGCAAGAACACCTCAGGCGCCTCCTCCACAAATGCCGCCTGCTGCTCTAGCGTGAGCATCAGATTTCCGTAGCCCCCTGCTTGCGAGGCTAGCGAAGCGAATTTCCTGCCTCCTACACGAAAAGCCGGCAATCCTGCGTGAGAGTACTCTTCCACGCCCTCCAGGCTCAGCGCAATCCTGCGAAAATCTGCTGCGGTCATCGAGCGACTCCCATACGGCAGAGAGTATCTCACCATCATCGGATTGCATGGGTCTACCGCTCCGGGCGGATCACGGGCAACAGGGATAGCACCAAATGGCTTACGGTTTGCCGACCATCCACTCAGAAACGACATTGCCGCCTCAACTTCGACGCGCCTCTGCGGCACTTCGCCGGTACTCATTAGGCGCCATACCCAAGACACGTTTGAAAGCCTTGCTAAACGCCGCGTCAGAGTCGTAGCCGACAGACTTTGCTACCTCGAAGAGCTTCCTATCATTTTCCCGCAACAGGCCGCTCGCCTTGTACATTCGCCAGTTCGTCAAATATTCGAGTGGCGTTTCCCCAAGCAGTTCTTTAAATCTCAATGCAAAGGCTGAGCGAGACATACCTGCCGAAGCCGCCAGTGTTTCCACAGTCCACGGATTCTCGACTCTCTCATGCATTGCTTTCAGCGCGGCTCCAATCTTTGGATCGAAGATGGCGCGAAGCCATCCGCTTTTACAAGTTTCGGAACTCGATGCTATATGGGCGCGGACACACTGGATGAACAAAATATCCGCTAACCGGTTGACCATCACCTCCGAGCCAGGCGCCGGTTCTGCCATTTCCGACGCCAGTAACTGTAAAGTCGCGTGGAGTGCAAGGGTTTGCGCTTGGTCTGCCTTGACAAGTATTAACTCCGGAAGCAAACGTTTCAGGGCCTTGACGCTGATCTGGCCAAAGCTGAACCATCCCGAGATTAGGGTGGTCGGGATGCCACCTCCGCCGTAATGGATCACGTTGCTGCGATTCTTAGGTCCAGCCTCACAAAAGCTGCGCGCACGTGTGCGTGGGTTGTCCCGCAGGGCGTACGTGCTCGCCGGTGCTAACAGGAAGCAATCGCCGCCGGTGAGCGGAATCGGATCCGGCATCCCTTCTACGCTCAGCCAGCAATTGCCGCGCGAAACCATGCCGAAATGGGCGAATTGGGAGGGCGAATTCCTGCCGTCAGACGAATGAGCCACTGCTTCATTCGCGTCTTTAACCCCGCGCATAAGGCCCCAGGGTGCAGTGGCCTCCAAACGGGCGTGCACTACGCTGGCCACGTGCATAGTGTGGAACAGATCTGTAATTGGGTCCAATTTCAGCCTCCTTCTTTGGACGATAAGACAAATTATGTGGGACTAAAGGACAGATCTCGTCCACCGGTGCGGACATCTACTCTATCAGTTTGGATGAATCGCACGGCCCAAGAGGTGCATATGAAACTACTTCAAATTGATTCCAGTGCCCGGTCCAGTTCAGTAACTCGGCAATTAACCGCGAAGTTTGTTGAGGAATGGAAAAGGAATTATCCCGCTGGCGAAGTTATACAGAGAGACCTCACCACAACCATGTTCCCGCACATCACCGATGATTGGGGCGCGACCCGTCTTGAACCGTCTCAGCTGACGCCTGCTCAGCGGAATTATCTATCCATGTCCGATCACTTGATCGAAGAATTGGAGGCGGCGGACATCATCGTAATTGGCGCGCCCATGCACAACTTCGCGATCCCTTCTTCCCTTAAGGCGTGGATCGATCAGATTGTGAGGTTGGGGAAGACGTTTGGTTATGGACCAAGCGGTGTGCGCGGACTTCTAGCCAAGAAAAGAGTGATTGTCGTCACGGCGCGAGGCGGCGCCTATGAAAAGGGCACTCCCGCAGAGAAGTTCGATTTCCAGGAACCCTATTTGCGTCACATTCTCGGATTCATCGGTCTCACTGATGTGACATTCATCCACACTGAGAACCAGTCGCGTGAGGGGGCCGGTCCATCGTTTGCAGCCGCGGCTGAACATGTTGAACGCCTGGCGGCTGACCAAAGCGAATCCTCTGATCGGAGTCACCCAAATCTTGCCAGTTTGTGATTTGGCCGCTAACTCTACTTACTCTCGGCCGCTTGTTCCGGCTTCCAACGCAGCACCGGCTTTCGCGCAGCCGCAGTCTCGTCCAGACGCGAAATGCGTGTGTTGTGTGGAGCGTCGAGTACGTATTGCGGATCCTCCTCCACCTCTTCCGCAATGGACTTCATGGCCTCGATAAAGAGATCGAGCTCTTCCTTCGGCTCACTCTCTGTCGGCTCGATCATCAGCGCGCCTGGGACGATCAGCGGAAACGCCGTGGTGTAGGGATGGAATCCGTAATCGATCAGGCGCTTCGCAAGGTCCATTGTCTTGACGCCCTTCTTCGACTGTAGCTTGTCGCTGAAGACAACTTCGTGCATGGATGGAGTCGGGTAGGGCAGGTCGTAAACGCCTTCCAATCCCTTGCGAATGTAATTCGCGTTGAGCACCGCATCCTCTGTCGTCTGGCGGAGACCGTCGGGACCGTTAGCAAAAATGTAGGCGAGCGCACGGATGAACATGCCGAAATTGCCGTAGAACGCGCGCACGCGCCCCACCGATTGCGGACGGTTGTATTCGAAGCCCAGCGTGCCATCTGCGTGAGTAATGACCACGGGGGTGGGCAGAAACGGTGCCAGAATTTTCTTAACCGCAACCGGGCCCGATCCCGGACCGCCTCCACCATGCGGAGTGGAAAACGTCTTGTGCAGGTTGAGATGCATGACATCGACGCCGAAGTCCCCGGGCCGCGTCTTCCCTACGAGCGCGTTCATGTTGGCGCCATCCATGTAGAGCAGGCCACCCTTGTCATGCATCAGGTCAGCGATCTTGTGAATCTCCTGCTCGAAAACGCCGAGCGTATTGGGATTCGTCACCATCAGCGCCGCGACGTCTTCGTTCATCTGCGCGGCGAGTGCAGCGACGTCTACCATGCCGCGAGCATTCGACTTCAAATTTTCTACGGCATAACCGACCGTTGCCGCAGTCGCCGGATTTGTGCCATGCGCGGAATCTGGAATCAAAATTTTCTTGCGCGCATTACCTTTTGATTCGTGATACGCACGCACCATCAGCAAGCCGGTCAGTTCCCCCTGCGCTCCGGCTGCGGGCTGCAGGGTAATCGCGTCCATCCCGGTAATTTCGAGCAGACAATCGCTCAAGGTCTGCATAATCCGCAGCGCGCCCTGTGAAATCTTCTCCGCCTGATACGGGTGCCCGTTGGCGAGGCCTTCGACACGCGCTACAAATTCATTAACGCGTGGGTTGTACTTCATGGTGCAAGAACCCAGCGGATACATCCCAAGATCGATGGCGTAATTCCAGGTCGAGAGCCGCGTGAAATGTCGGATGATTTCGATCTCGCTCACCTCTGGCATATTGCCGAGGTCTTTACGCTCGTGCTTGCCCAGCAACTTCGCGGTGCTGACCTCGGGGACATCGAGCGGCGGCAACTTCCAGGCCGCCTTGCCGGGCGATGACTTCTCGAAGATCAAGCCTTCGTTTTGATTAACGTGACGCGTCGCTTTGCGGGTGATGTGCTTTTTATTCATCATCATCTCGCCACCTCTTCCGCCTCGGCGTCCTTGCTTCGCTCCGAGCCTTCGCTCTCAGCAACCAGACCCACGGCTGTATCGATCATCGATCGGGTCGTCAATTCCGTGCAGCACCAGAGCGAGGCATTCCCCAGTTCGGGATAGAACTTCCTTAACGGAAGCCCGCCGATAATCTGGTGCCCGAGCAATCGCGAGTTGATGGCGTAAGGACTTTCGCTCGTGTCGACCACGAACTCGTTGAATCGCGGTGCTCCGGTGAAAAGAACTTTGGCGTTCTTTGCGAACTGGTCAGCCGCATACGCAGTCTTAGCCAGATTTTGTTTCGCCAATTCTTTCAGACCAACTTTGCCGTACACGGTCATGAATATGTTCACCATCAGCGCAACCAATGCCTGGTTGGTGCAAATGTTCGAAGTCGCCTTCTCCCGCCGGATATGCTGTTCCCGAGTCGCCAGCGTCAACACGAAGCCGCGCTTGCCGTTCTGATCGACAGTTTGACCGGCGAGTCGCCCCGGCATTTGCCGTACAAATTTATCTTTAGTAGCCAGCACGCCGCAGTAGGGACCGCCGAACCCAAGCGGCACTCCAAACGATTGCGCTTCCATGGCAACAATGTCGGCAGCGCGCGGAGGCTCCACGATGCCGAGCGAGGCTGCTTCGGCAATCGAGACAATCAGCAGCGCTCCGCGTTTGTGCGCGATTTCGGCTATGGCTTCGACATCTTCAATCGTGCCAAAGAAATTCGGCGACTGAATGAGAACGCAGGCCGTGTCGTCATCAACCTCCTTCGCCAGTTCCTCGAGATCAACTTGTCCCCAATCCGTGAAATTAATCAGCTTTTGCGAAATCTCTTGATGAGTCGCGTAGGTGTTGAGCACCTCGCGATATTCAGGATGCAGGTTGCGCGCGATCACCGCCGAGCGCCTTCCGGTAACGCGAACCGCCATCATCACCGCTTCAGCCGCGCCGGTTGAGCCGTCATACATCGAGGCATTCGCGAGATCCATGCCAGTAAGTTCCGAAATCATCGTTTGGAACTCGAAGATCGCCTGCAGGGTACCCTGAGCGAATTCCGCCTGATATGGCGTGTAAGAAGTCAGAAATTCGCCGCGTTGCACGAGCGCGTCGATAACGACCGGGCGGTAGTGGAAGTAAGCACCGGCACCGAGAAAACTGGTATAACCTTCGCCATTTTCTTTCGCACGCTGCTTGAACCAGTCGACAATCTCCGACTCAGCCATTTGCCGGGGAACCGCGAGATCCCGCGCCAGGCGGTACTCTGCGGGGATTGGTGCGAAAAGATCGTCAATGGAGCGGATCCCAATCGCCTTCTGCATGGCGGCGCGATCCGCGGGAGACTTAGGCAGATATCTCATAGGAACTTTCTTTAGATGTAATCACAGGTCATTTCGATTGTGTCGATTGTGGCATGCCGTGGGAGTTAAAAAAACAAAAGGCGTTAACCACAGGTGCACAAAGAACACGGAGGAGTTTCAGGTTTCTCGCTGTGTTCTTCTATGCACCCTGTGGTTAACGCCTTTCAGTGCGCTTTCTCTTCACTCACAAACTTTTCGTAATCGGCCGCCGAGAGTAGCGTGTTCAGTTCCGCGGGATCTTTTATCTTGATTTTGATCATCCAGGCTCCGTGCGCGTCTTTGTTTACGCTTTCTGGAGCCGTGGCCAATTCTTCATTCACGGCCGTTACTGTGCCCGACACCGGAGCATTCAAATCGGATACTGCTTTCACCGACTCTACCGTGCCGAATGGGTTCTTAGCAGTGACCTCTGTTCCCACCTTGGGCAGTTCGACAAACACGATGTCTCCGAGAGAGTCCTGAGCGTATTGCGTAATGCCGACCGTGCCGTCGGGTGTAACCCATTCGTGTTCTTTCGTATATTTGCGGTCGGTCGGGTAAGCCATCTTTTATGTTTGCTCCTGCTCTTTATTTGTAGGACCAGATTTGTAGGATCAGATTTGTAGCACCGGCATCTTGCCGGGACAGCGGCGCTACGGTCTTCGGTTCATCTCTTCGGACGCTTATAGAACGGTGTCGGCACTACTTGCGCTTTCACTCCCTGCCCGCGTACTTCTACTCTTACCGTGTTTCCGATCGCGGCGTAGGCGGGGGGAACGTACGCTAACGCAATATTCTTCTTCAAAAATGGCGCCGGGGATCCGCTGGTGACGTAGCCAATCTTCGCTCCGGAATCGTCTAGAACTTTATATTCGTCGCGTGCGATTCCCCTCTCCACCATCTCCAACCCAACCAGCGTTTTCTTAACACCTTCACCTTTTGCTCGTTCCAACGCAGAGCGCCCGATGAAATCCGCCTTCTCCATCTTGCAGAAACGATCCAGTCCGGCTTCCCAGACGTTAATAATGTCCGAGATCTCGTGTCCATAAAGTGGTAGCTTGCCTTCGAGGCGCAGCGTGTTTCGCGCTCCTAAGCCACAGGGGATGGCGCCAAACTCTTTCCCGGCATCAAGGATCGCGTACCAGACTCTCGCGCTCGTTTCTTCATCGGACGGAATATAAATCTCGAATCCGTCTTCCGCGGTATAACCAGTGCGTCCCATCAAAATATTCTTCAGGCCGCATAAAGTACCGCGTGTCACCCAGTAAAATTTCACGGCGCTCAGGTCAGCGTCTGTCAGTTTTTGCAGCACATCGACGCCCTTCGGACCTTGAATCGCTATCTGCGTGAAGTCGTCGGAGAGATGTTCGACCTTGCAGTCAAACTGACGGGTGTTGTCGCGCACCCAGTTGAAATCTTTCTCGCGCGTGCCCGCGTTAATTACCAGCAGGTATTCATCTTCACCTAAACGGTGAACAATTACGTCATCGACAAACGTGCCCTGCGGATAGAGCAGTGCCGAATACTGCGCCTGCCCAATCGCGAGCCGCGACGCGTCATTCATGGAAATATGCTGCACGGCGGCCAGCGCTTCACGTCCGGCAAGGCGGATGTCGCCCATATGGCTCACGTCAAAGATACCCACCCCGGTGCGCACCGCCATGTGCTCCGCCACGATGCCACATCCGATCGACGCAGGGTATTCGACTGGCATGTCCCACCCGTTAAATTCCACCATCTTCGCGCCCATCTGGCGATGGACGGCGTTCAGCGCTGTCTTGCGAACTATGGGTGGAGTCACTTGAGCAACAGACAAGAAAAAACCTCGGTCAAATTATCGTTAAGACAGTGGCTTGGGCTGCCGTTATCTGGAACTGTTTAAGTTAACAATTTAAGTTAACATCCGGGCGGGAAGGGCGGCAAATGCTGGCAGTGCATCGGATCTCGACCCCTCTTTTGCTTGTGTGACTTCCGTTATGTTTATTCCACGTCCTGTCCGCACTAGACTCGAAGCATGTCGGTCAAAACCGGAAGCCGCATCGTTTGCGCGCAATGTGAGCGGGCCGAGAGGGACTGCGCCTGCGAGAAATTCTGCGTGTTCTGCCAGTCTCAGCTAGACGTACGACTGTGCGTCGATGGCCTGTTTTATTGCGAAGCCTGCAGGACAGCCTGCGACTACAAGACCGCGGACTAGCCCTCCCCTCGGGGGCTAAAGCCCGAATTCTTGGGCGCCTCAGCGGCACGGCTGAAGCCGTGCCCTTTCAAACACAAAGGTCTAAATCTTCAAACACAGTGGTCTGAATCTTCAAACACAGTGGTCTGAATCAATCCAGACCGAGCTGCGTCTCCGAAATCCAGTTTGGACCCTCCGCCCCGTAGAGACGCGGCTTGCCGCGTCTCCCCGACCAAAGCTGGGCAATCCGACGGCTTAAATCACTACTGCTTCCTTGTACTCCCCGTAGACCTTGCGCATCGCGTCTGAAATTTCCCCTACAGTGGCATGCGCTTCCACTGCAGTCAGTATACGAGGCATTAAATTCTCTCCGGAACGCGCCGTGTCTTCGACCGCCTGTAGCGAGGCTTTCCAAGTGCGCGCATCGCGTTTGGTCCGCAGCGCCCGGACTCGTTCTACCTGCCGGGGCTCGAGCGCTGCGTCGATGCGCTGAATGGGCACTGCCTGGTCTTGGTCAACCTGGAAGCGATTGACGCCAACGACCACCGCCTCCTCGCGATCGACAGCCTGCTGATATTCGTAGGCGGCGTTTTGAATTTCCTGCTGCACATATCCACGCTCGATTGCTTTGAGCATGCCGCCCATGGCGTCGATTTTTTCCAGATACTCTAACGCCCGCTTCTCAATTTCGTTGGTGAGCGACTCGATGTAGTACGACCCCGCCAGCGGATCGACCGTCTGCGGCGCTCCCGACTCGAATGCGATCACTTGCTGCGTGCGTAGCGCGATCCGTGCCGAAGCCTCAGTGGGCAGCGCCAGCGCCTCGTCAAACGAATTAGTGTGTAGCGACTGTGTTCCGCCGAGCACGGCGGCCATTGCCTGAATCGCAGTCCTCACGATGTTATTTTCGGGCTGTTGCGCGGTCAGCGTCGAACCGGCGGTCTGCGTGTGAAAGCGCAACATCCACGATTTCGGATCCCTCGCTTTGAAGCGGTTGCGCATAATCTTCGCCCACATCCGGCGCGCAGCGCGAAACTTCGCGACTTCCTCCAGGAAATTATTGTGGGCGTTAAAGAAAAACGAAAGCCGGGGTGCGAACTTGTCGACATCAAGGCCTGCGCGAAGAGCTGCTTCCACATAGGCGATGCCGTTGCCGAGGGTAAAGGCAACTTCCTGTACTGCAGTCGATCCCGCCTCACGCATGTGATAGCCCGAGATCGAGATGGTGTTCCAGTCCGGCACATTCTCATTCGTCCAAGCAAAAACGTCGGTGATGATGCGCATTGCCTGCTGCGGCGGGTAAATATATGTGCCGCGAGCGATGTATTCCTTGAGCACATCATTCTGAACTGTACCGGAGAGTTGCCGGACGTCCATGCCTTGCCGCCGCGCCACAGCCACGTAAAGTGCCAAAAGAATTGACGCTGTTGCGTTGATCGTCATTGACGTTGAAATCGTGGTCAGATCGATGCCGTCGAAGAGCCGTTGCATATCTTCAATGGAATCGATGGCAACGCCGACTTTACCGACTTCTCCCGCGGCCAGCGGATGGTCTGAATCCAGACCGATCTGCGTGGGCAAATCGAAAGCCACGGAGAGTCCAGTCGTCCCGTTGGCCAGCAAGTATTTGTAGCGTTTGTTCGATTCGTCGGCGTCGCCCATGCCCGCGTACTGGCGCATCGTCCAGAGCCGGCCGCGGTACATTGTCGCCTGCACGCCGCGCGTGTAGGGGAATTGGCCGGGATAACCGACATCGCGGCCGTAGTCCCAGGCGCTTAAATGTTCAGGGGTATAAAGCGGGAGGACAGGGATGTGAGACGTCGTTTCTTCATTTGTCGCCTGAGACCGCTGGATGCCGGAGTTAGGCGCCTTCAGTCGCGTCATGAGTGACTTTTTGCTTGGCACATTTTGCTTGGCACATGGGCAGCTTTAGCTTTTCGCTCCAGGCTTTTCTTAACCTCAGGCTCTCAGCTTTTGACTTTTCGTCTTACCCGCCAGAATGAACTTACTCCAAACCACGCAAAAGAGAGCGTGAAACAGATGGCGACCAGCAGCCGTCCCGGTCCAGTCGCGTGACCGGACTGGTATCTTTCAAACTCGCGGACACCAGCCATGGCTCCGATTGCAGCCATTGCGAGAAAGGTGAAACCGGTCACCTCCAGCCAGAGTTGGTGCAGCACCTTTCCGAATGACCGCGACGTGGCCAGAACGCCGGCCAACACAGCTCTGCCCGTCCGGCTACGCTCGAGAATACTCACGGCAGCGCGGAAATATGCTTTGAATTTTGTCGCCCACCGGAGTACGAGCATCCAATCGATTTTAGCAGCGGGCGGGCGTACAATGTAGCCGGGCGCCGTCGCAGCTGGTTGTGATGTCGCCATCAGCGGCGTCCGATTCCAGGGGGATTCGTGGATCAGCAACTGAAACAGCTCATGAAGGAACTAGGGGAAGCGATCAACGAATCGCTTTCCGATTCGGAACAGATCGCGGAAGTCGTTTCCCGAATTAAGGAAGGCGGCTACGATATTTTTCTGGTCCTCGAGGCGACAATTGGCGTGAGCAAACAGGGCGAGCACACCACCGATAAGACCTCCTTGGTTTCTACGCTCAGCACCAACGCGGAGCTCAAAATCAGCGACCAGGACTTGAAATTCCTGAAGTCATTGCGCATTAAGATCGAGGACGACGCGGAAAACGAAGACTAGGGTGTTGGGGTGGATTGTTCAGAGTGAGTTTTCAGTCGGTTTCCTTTCTATTTTTTCTCCCTGGTAGGAAAAGATTTGCATGGGTCACCTTTTACTCGTCGCGATACGCCGTTTCGTTACGTAAATGTTAACTTCGCAATGGTTTACGGTCCAAACCGGTGACTAAACGGCCTCTAGCGTGCATCCACGAATGGAAGGTATGCTTGGAGCGCCAACATGGAGACCGGGAGCTGCATCCAATTGCAACATAACTTCCCAAGCGTGGCAGCACCAGCAGAACCAAATGAGGTAAAAATGAACTTCCAGGCTTCAACCATGACCCTCGGTCTGCTTCCCGAGCCCGGCACTCGTTTGGGAAGATTTGTCGTCGGGTATGGAATGCAGACTCTGGTACTTACTTTCTTCGTCGTAACCGCAGTGCTCCATCCGGAAGTTCTGGTGCCGCCGGATCACGACTATCATTTCATCAGCTTGGTTAGTACCCCCCCGCCAGTTCCCCAGACCCCCGCTCCGGTTAAGCACTTCCAGGAGCTGAAGCCGAAGCTGGCGGAACCGGTGACTCCGCGTGCGGAAGCGATGCGAGTGCCTTCGGAAGTAGTGCAGAAAAAGACTCCTCCGCCCGAGGAGCAAGCGCCAAAGGTTGCGCTCGATGCCAAAAAGGAAGTTTTGCCGGACGTTAGGGCAACAATTCCCCGACCCCCGGTGAAGACGAACGTGTTTTCCACAGGAAGTTCAGCTACACCCACCATGGCCGCTGCTCCACAAAAGGTTCAAACCGGCGGGTTTGGCGATCCCAATGGTGTACCCACAGCCGATACTCACGGCCGCCCTGTAACGATTAACCAGGCCGGCTCATTTGATATGCCTGCGGGGCCGGGCTCGGGGAACGGGACCGGGGGTTCGCACGGTGCACGAGGCGTGGTTGCCAGTACCGGTTTTGGCAGCGGAGTCGCCACTGGCGACAGTTCCGGCAAGGTTTCAGGTTCACGAGACGCGGTTCGCCAGGGTGGCTTTGGGGACGCTTCTGTCGCTTCCTCGCAACCTAAGCCCAAATCGGCGGAAGCAGTTGCCAAAACCCTGCCGGCTGAAATCACCTTTAAGCCGCAGCCCGCCTACACAGATGAGGGGCGTAAGCTGAAAATTCAGGGTGAAGTACTGCTGGACGTTGTATTCTCGGCCACCGGGCAGATTCACGTTGTAAAGGTAGTCCGAGGGCTTGGTCATGGGCTGGATGAGTCGGCGGTTCGCGCTGCGGAAAAAATCCAATTCAAGCCCGCTTTGAAAGACGGACAACCGACCGACTTCGAAGCGGTTCTTCATATTACGTTTCAACTTGCGTCATAATCCCCCGAATATAGCATCGAGGCAGCGTGCGTATCGGTTTACACTAAAGGCTAAATGATCCGAGAAAAAGTGCTTCCCCACCGTTTTGCCATATTCATAGCCTGCGTGGTGTGCTGTTCCACGCTTGTATTTTCCCAAGGCTCTCCTAACCTGGGCTCTCCGAACCCGCCATCGACCGACGTTCCCCAGTCGCCACAATTGTCGACTCGGGATGCAAATGCTGAGCAGTCTATTGCAGCCGCCAACAGCTTTGATCAGGTCATCGATCGGTCGATCGAGCGCGAGCATTTTTTTATGGCGCAGATGAAGCAACTTCATCCGCTGGTGGAGACTTATCTCCAAAACCTGAAACAGGACAAGGAGCTCGACGCTCCCGTACCGGCCAGCGATGTGTATTTCCTGGGGCGGCTGGATATGTCTCAAGGAACTGGCGATCGCATCTTCACCTTGCCTTCCCCGGCGGGTTTCGGTAAGCGCATGCTCAGCAAACTGAATGACGTTTACTCGATGAAGTTCCTGCCCCTTGGTTTCGCTCAGATGGTCGTTTTGGATCAAGATTTTCAGCGAAGGTATTACGACTTCACCTTCGTCCGACGTGAGTTCCTGGGCGAAGTACGCTGCGTTGTGATCGACGTCGCCCCCAAGAAAAATTCAGGCAAGGGCCGCTTCCTCGGGCGGATTTGGATCGAAGACCAGGATTTCAATATTGTCCGCTTTAACGGAACCTACTCACCCCATCCGAGGTCCAGCTATTATCTGCACTTTGACAGTTGGAGGCAGAATCTACGCCCTGGCGTTTGGCTGCCTTCGCTGATCTATTCTGAGGAATCCGACCTCAAATACCGTATCGGACAATCGCTGCATTACAAGGCCCAGACCCGTTTGTGGGGTTACAACCTGAAGGATCTCAACCGCAATTCGGAGTTCACGGAGATTACCGTCGACTCTCCGCAAGCGGTGCAGGATCGAAGTCAAAAGTCACAAGATGCTACGCCTGTTGAGGCACAGCGCGCGTGGGAACGGCAGGCTGAAACCAACGTGATTGACCGCTTGCAGCAAATCGGTCTGGTCGCTCCGGAAGGCGAAATCGATAAGGTGCTACAGACAGTGGTCAACAACGTGATGGTCACCAATAATCTCGACGTCCAGCCGGAGGTCCGATGCAGGGTCTTGATGACGACCCCTCTTGAATCATTCACCATCGGCCACACCATCGTGATGAGCCGCGGCATGATAGACGTGCTCCCTGATGAGGCGTCGCTGGCCATGATCCTAACCCACGAACTGGCGCACATCGTGCTTGGCCATCATCTCGATACCAAACTCGCGTTCAACGATCGCATGTTCTTTCCCGATGAACGAACTTTCGAGCGCATGGATTTCGCTCGCGACCGTGGTGAAGAAGAGGCAGCTGACAAGAAAGCTGTCGAGTTGCTGAACAATTCACCATATAAAGACAAGCTTAGCAACGCGGGATTATTCCTGAAAGCGGTACAGTCGCGGGCTCCAGCGCTGAAGAATCTGATTCGCGCGCATCTCGGCGACAGCCTGCTGAATGGCAGCGCCACCAGAATGTCAACTTTGATGACAAGTTCGCCACAATTCGATCCCAAGAAGGCCGACCAGGTTGCAGCGCTTCCGCTCGGAGGCCGGGTCAGGGTTGACCCTTGGAACGATCAACTGTCATTGATTAAAACCAAGCCCGTCGCAATTACCACCGCTGCGGAAAAGATGCCTTTCGAAGTTACACCGTTCTTTCCGTTCTTGACCAGAGTTGGGACGACTCCGCCAACCCCCGCCGCCGATAAGACGGGGCCCGCCCCTTCGGGACAATAGGGTCGCGAGTTTTTAGACGTCCTTTTCGGTTGGAGCTCGATAAGGAGGCGACGAAAACTCGCGAACGAGGTTACGACTCTTACCTAAGACAAAAGATTGAGAGGGATAAGCCCGCTAGGATAGTCTAAAATGGCCTAGTGCCGAGCGACAGCTAGACCGAAATTCCTGGTTATTGGCCCATTTGGGAGCCGACTGAGGAGAATACGTTGTTCGCGTGGCCGCCAATAAGCCGCACCGTGCCGACAACGATCACTAAAATCACCGCGAGCATCACCGCATATTCAGCAACATCTTGACCGCTATCGTCAGCCCAGAACCTTTTTGCTGCTTTCATTATTTTCGCCCCTTTCGACGAGGTCGCCAGCGGCATCGCCCTTGGACACTCTTCCGCCGTTTTGTAAAAATATCGTGAATGCAAAGTTCAACCCATGGCACTTCGGTGACCGTGGATAGCACAATCGTGCCATTAGGGGAGAGCTCCAACGGGGCCGCAACTAGGGGGCGCCCGACGGAACTGTCACAATTACACGATCGATTTCAACGGAAGGCCCTGATTGACAGCAAACAGAGCCAGTTCCAGCCGGGTGGAAACTCCCAACTTGTCAAAGATATTGCTGAGGTGGTGTTTCACCGTATCTTCGCTGATTTTGAAATACTCGGCGATCTCGCGGTTCGCATAGCCCGCTACCACAGCCGAGACGATTTCCAATTCCCTCGGAGTCAGCCCGAACTTCTTCTGCTTTGATTCCTCATTCGTGCTCTGCATCAGGTTGCGAAGGTACTGCACCAGGTTTGATACACTATCCCGTCCTACCCAGTATTCCCCGCCCATCACCGCGTGAATGCTCTTGAGCAAAAGTTGGGTGGCTGAATCCTTCAGCACCACGCCGCGCGCTCCCAACTGCAATGCCTCGACGATCTGCTTCTTTTCTGCCGCTGCCGTGAGCAGGATGATGCGCACCGCCCTCGCAGCCCCAGCGTTGGCGCTCAAATCACGCAACGCATCCAGTCCGGTGTGATGCGGCATTGCGAGATCGAGCAGAAGAATGTCAGGCTTCAGTTCTTGCGAGAGTTTCACCGCCTCGAAACCGTCGCAGGCCTCACCCACAACCCTCATGTCGGTTTCAGATTCCAGCAGCCGTCGAAGCCCATCGCGGAAAATCGGGTGATCGTCGGCAATCACTATGCGTATCGGACGGCTGTGCCGGTCCATGGTGGCACTGTCTGTAGTGAGTCTGTCACTGACCGGCCTGTCGTGGATTACTCGATCGTGGGTGGCTTTATCGTGGGTTGGCCGGTCAGGGGTTTGTCTATCCATGATCATTCCTTCTCGACGGCGGCGGGATCTGGACTTCCAGCCGGGCGCCGTGCCCCGGTGTCGATTCTATCGCTAGTTCTCCAGCCAAAAGATGGACCCGTTCCCGTATAACTGCAGGCCCAATACCGGCGGTTGCGAGTTCCGCGTCGGAACGCCTGCCGCTGAACGAGAATCCCTTTCCATCGTCTTCTACAGTCAGCTGCAAGTTACCGTTACGCTGGGCCAGGCGCACCAAGACGTGGTGCGCTCCACTATGCTTGCGCACGTTGACCAGACTTTCCTGCACAATTCGCGCCAGTTCGCGACATCCCTTTTGAGCCATTTCGACTCGCTCCACCTCGCTGACAAATTCAGCGGCGATTCCAGTCTCGCGCCGAAAACGTTCTACCGTATCGGAAATAAACCCGAGCAGCCGTTCTGCGTCGACTTCGAACGACTTCATCGCCTGCATCAATTCGCGTAACTTTAACACTTCTTCACGCAGCAATTTCTGTATTCGAGCCAGTTCCACTTTCACTACCGGAGATTGTGCCCCAGATTGGCGCCGAAGCACATCCAATTGCATCTCTACCGCGATCAGAGATTGAATTGCGCCATCGTGAAGTTCGCGAGCGAACCGCGCCCGCTCGAGCGCTCCTGCGCGCTCCCGAAGACGTCGTACCAGGTACACGTTGTATATAGCCGGCCCCACTTGTTGCGCGAACTCCTGTAGGAAGCGCAATTCTTCTTCCGGATCTCCGATCATTTGCGGGTCAAACAGATAGACTCTTCCCGACCATTCGCTGCCGAGGACGAGGGCGACGGAAACTATGGCATCAAATTTTTCGACTCGCGCGAGTGCCTGCACGAATTCGGTGTTTGCATTGCGCAACCGCGCCCCGTCCCGATCGAGCATCACGGTCTGAAACCCATGGGCAGCCCGTTGCGCGAATACCGCGTCCGCCGGCGAGTCAAAAAGGTAGACCCTTTCAGTCTCCGGCGATGCCTCACGCCAACTGAGTGGCCCGACCGCAGCCACGTCGTGATTCACCTCGGCCAGAAAGATTCGATAGCTGTGCTTTTCTTGTGAAGCGCTCAAGGCTCGGCGCGCTCGATAAATGCCAATAACCTCGCCAAGAATCTGCTGCATGTTGCCAGTCAACCCGGCCTCAACTCTCGTGGCACTTAGAACGCGGGTAATTACAGCGCGCTCCGCCCGCATTTTTTTCTGGTTCTCCGACATGTAACCGAGCAGAAATCCGAGCACGATCAGATACACAGAACTCATGACTAGCTGCTGTGTATCCAAGCCTCCTGAACTCGTGTCTAGCCGCGGCTGATGTAGCATGTGAAAACCGTGGTCTGCGACCGATTCCAGGCCGATTCGCATCCCAGACGCTTCTAACCACAGTAGAAGCACTGCGCTGACCGCAGTCCCCACTGTTTCCCACAAACCCCAGCGATACGCCGCTGCGGCCATCACAAAAACAAAGAACAGAAAAAATGGACCGCGTTGTGCGGGGGCAAACGCAGAAATCAAGACCGGCCATAGGATATCTGCAGCATGCACCACTATGCGAAAAGCCCTCGTGGATCGCGGCCGGATTCGAACGAGTAGCATGACCACGACCGCGTGCGCCAGGTATACGGTGAGAAGCCAATACAGCCAGCGGGAATAAACAAACCCGCGCGAGGGTTCCATCCACAGGGTAAGTTCGGCGGCAATCGTGAGCGCTACACGGGCGGTGGCGAGCCAACGCTCGGAGCGCCGAATCTCGCTCGCGCTCAGCGGAGCTCGAAAACGCCATAAGTCACGATAACGGGGGATTATCCAGGGCAAGGGTCTCTCGTCGCCACGCGGACCAGATTAACTGATCAGCTGTAATTAGCGCCTAATTCTAATGGCAAACGCGCACAAACTCCATGGGCTTCATAAGAGACGGTAGTGGCATGTTCGCTCAGAAGGAGCGGCAAGAAATGTGAACCTGGAACACGTGAATCTGGAGCGGCATTCGACAGCTCACAGCTCTCCTCCAGTTTCAATTCGGAATTACTGTAGTAACCCATTCTAGAGTGCCTGACACTCTAGAATGGAGCTTGAGGTAGAGCTCTGTTCACCGGACGCAACAAACTGTGGGGATTTTCGTTCATCGCCTTGGTTGTGGCACAGATTGCGGCTTCGGCGCTGATGCCCACCGGCACCGCGCTGATGATCGCGAGCGATCTGATCGCTGGCACTCTGCTTCTCATTGCTTTCGCTGCTTTCGCTGCCTTCGTTCCAAAGACGTCCGGTTCTAGGCCAGCGACGCTCCACATTCGGGTCTTTTGGATCTTTATGAGCGCCGGCATGTGCTTCTGGCTGGTTTATCAGGGGATGTGGAATTATTTCGAAGTCTTGAAACGAGTGGATGTACCCAATCCTTTTCTCGGAGACGTCGTCCTATTTCTGCACCTGGTGCCAATGATTGCGGCACTTGCGGTGCTTCCTCACCTTCGAGAAGAAGATCGCAATGAACGCATTCGCCTACTGGATTTTGCCCTGCTACTGACTTGGTGGGTCTTCGTATACGTCTACGCCGTCATCCCATGGCAAATGGTGCAGGTCGATGAGACTCTGTACAGCCGGAATTTTAACCTGGCATATCTCACCGAAAAACTGGTCCTCCTTATTGCGCTTTCCATCCTTGCTTATACTGCCGATGGCGGCTGGAGGCGACTCTATACGCAATTACTTGGAGCGAGTGCATTGTACGCTGCCAGTTCCTACGTGGCCAACTGGGCTATTGAACACAAGCTTTATTACAGTGGCAGTCTTTATGATGTTCCGCTCGCTGTCGCCATGGCTTGGATGGGAGCGGTTCCCTTGTTTGCTGATCACCTCGACCTGTCTGACTCCAAGCCTCCGCAGCCTTTACTTGGGCTTTGGATTACCCGTCTTAGTATGCTGGCTCTGTTTAGCCTCCTTTGGGCCGCGCTGCACGCCGAACTCGATAACTCTCTTCCACCAGCCGTCAGGTCGTTTCGGATAACGGTAAGTCTTTTGACCATGGTGGTGATGGGCATTGTGGTCTTCTGGCGGCAACGTCTTCTGCGAGCTGAGCTTTCCCTTTTTCTTGAAAAGTCGCGTCGCTCCTTCAATGAACTTAAGGCGCTGCAGGGACAACTTATCCAGTCGGAGAAACTGGCTTCACTCGGTCAGTTGGTGGGAGGCGCGGCCCATGAGATCAACAATCCGTTAACTGCTATGCTCGGTTATTCCGAATTGCTCAGCGCGTCAAATTTGCCTGCCGAGGAACAATTGCAAGCAGTTCAAATCGGCGAGCAGGTCCGCCGTACCACGACTTTGGTTGCGAGCCTGCTGACTTTCGCACGCCAGGCTCCGGCACGGCTTGCCCACGTCGACATCAACTCCGTTCTACAAACAGCCGCGCGACTCATGGCTGCCCGCCTGGAAGCGGACGCGATGACGGTTGACCTGGATCTTGCATCTTCACTTCCCCCGGTGCTCGCCGATTCGAATCAGATCTTGCACGTTTGCCTGCATCTTGCCGGACAGGTCAATACCCTGAAGGATGGCGAACAACACTCTACTTTATTGATTCGCAGCTGGAGTCAAAGCGATGTCGTCGTGATTGAGTTTTCTCCGAATAGTAAGCTCTCGCAAGATTCCTCGGACGCGCCTCAGTTCCGCTCTTTACTCGACGACAGCATGCCCAAGCCAACAAGCCTTTCACTTAGCGCCTGCTGCCGTATTGTCGAAGAACACGGCGGTCATCTTTTGCAGCCTCTGGATCCCGGTAACTCGGCGTTCCGCGTGGAATTGCAGGCGGCGACCGCGGCCAAGAATCGAACCGCCTTCGGAGCCTGGAACCGGGCCGCTGGCAACAGTGGTTCCTAATGAACCAATTTCATCTTCTGATCTTCATGTCATCGAAGTGGCCCGTTCTCGCTTAGCCTGGCAGGAGAGCGGTGGGCGCGAGTTCCACTGTCCTCTTCAATTGTCCGCAGGCGGCAAAAATATCACGGCCACGGGGACGCCGTATAAACGCCGGGATTCCTGCCGCCACCAATATCTTTTGGAACGCCAGCACCCGCTCTGAGGAGGGCATCCGGTAGGGCAACTCGCTTCCCGGATTCATCGCGATCAAATTAATTTTGGCCCGAATGCCGCGCACCAATTCCGCCACCTCGCGCGCTTGCGCCGGAGCATCATTTATCCCCGCAAGCAAAACATACTCGAACGTCAGCCGCTCCCGTTGCCGAAGCGGAAATTCCCTCGCCGCCTTCATCAATTCGGCCAAGTTCCATTTTCGGTTCAAAGGCATCAGTTCGCTGCGTAACACATCATTCGACCCATTCAGCGAAATCGCCAACTTCGGACGCACTTTTTCCTGGCCGAAGTCGCGAATCCTCGGAACGATGCCTGCGGTCGAAACCGTCATCCGCGACTCCGGTATCCCGATCCCATGTACCAGAAGTTCCACGGACTTCATGAAATTGTCGTAGTTGAGAAAAGGCTCGCCCATCCCCATGAATACGATGTTGACCCGCTGAAGGGGCGGCTCAATCCGTTGGTCCCGAAGTACTGCGGCGATTTGTCCCACGATTTCGCCCGCGCTCAGGTTACGCTTTACTCCCAGGAGCGCCGTGAAGCAAAACTTGCAATTCACAGCGCATCCCACCTGGCTGGATACGCAAATGGTGGCCCGACGCCATCCCGATGGAGCAGCACCAGTTTCGATCTCGTCTCCCGCTTCGCTGCCATCGCCGTTCTCGCCGCCGTCGCCCTCCGGCATCCAGACTGTTTCTACTGTCTCGTCGGCCAATTCAACGAGATATCGAACCGTTCCATCGCTTGACACAAACTTCTGCGCAATACTAGGCAGTCCGACCTGCCAGCCTTCCTCTTCCAGACGTGCGCGGTATGCAAGAGACAAGGTTGACACCGTTTCGAGCCGCTCAATCTTTTGCCTGTAGAGCGCATCAAATAGTTGTTGGCCCCGGTAAGCAGGCTCTCCCGTCCCAAGCGCAAGGTTGGTAAGCTCCTGCAAGTTAAGCCCTAGTAGCGATTTTGGTGAACTGGGCATTGCGGTAGTTTCACGAGACAGATCTGTTTTTAGTGTATTACGCGCAGGGGAACGTCGAAATATTCGCCGTAAATGTAACAAAACAATGGGTGTTTAACCCTTACGTCGCCGCCTCCCGGATTGTGGGAGAATAATAGCTGTGAATTCATACTTGGATGCAAACTCATAATGGTTAAAGAAACTCGTAGTATTCGTCGTCAGGTCCTGCCAAATGGTCTCACTGTCATAACCGAACAGATGCCACACATCCGCTCGGTTGCGATCGGTATCTGGCTAAAGTCGGGCTCGCGCGACGAAGATTCGGAATTTAACGGTATCTCGCACTTTATTGAACACATGGTTTTTAAGGGAACGGAGACCCGTTCCGCAGAAGCTATAGCCCGCCAGGTCGATTCGATCGGCGGCAACATGGATGCCTTCACGGCGAAGGAATGTATCTGCTTTAACATCAAAGTTCTGGACGAGCATCTCCCGCTTGCCATGGATGTCCTGACGGATCTCGTTCTGCACCCGACGTTCGACTCGGGCGATATCACGAAAGAGCGCGGCGTAATACTCGAAGAGATAAAAATGGATCACGATAATCCCGACTACCTGGTCCACGAAATCTTCACTCAGAGCTTCTGGAAAGACCACTCTCTGGGTCTGCCGATCCTAGGTACGCGTGACACCGTCAGAAAATTCGAAGCGCCAGTCGTCTCCCGCTTTTATGGACACCACTTTGCCCCCGGCAATCTTATTGTCAGCGCAGCCGGAAATCTTGAGCACAAGCAGTTTGTTGAACTCGTCGAAAAATATTTCGAGCAGGTGAAGCCGGCGAAAAATGGATTGCACTCGCCGAAGCCCAAGACCTTTTCGCGCATTAACCTGCGTAACAAGAAGTCGCTGGAGCAGGTGCAAATCTGCATCGGTGTTCCATCTCATCCCATGGCCCACGAGCGCCGGTACGCGTCGTACATCCTGAACACGCTTCTCGGCGGAGGCATGAGTTCGCGCCTGTTTCAGAACATCCGCGAACGCCAGGGATTGGCTTACTCCATCTACAGCGACCTGAATCCCTATCGCGACACCGGGTCGATGTGTGTTTACGCCGGAACCTCACGTGAATCGGCCATCAAAGTAGTCGAGAGCGTGATCGCCGAATTCCGTGCTTTGAAGACGACTCCGGTACCGGAAGAAGAATTACGGCGATCCAAGGATCAACTGAAGGGCAGCCTGATGCTGTCGCTGGAATCGTCGACTGCGCGTATGTCTAACCTCGCCCGCCAGGAGATGTACTACGATCACTTCTACGGTCTCGACGAGTTGATCGAGCGCATCGAAGCCGTCACGGTGGAAGACCTAACACAAACCGCCGAAGAGTTTTTCCGCACCGAGCAAATCGCTGTAACAGTTCTCGGCAACTTGACCGGACTAAAACTGACACGCGACCAGTTAGTCTGCTAGTTTCCCTCATGTAACTCGTCAGCGTAGAGACGGGCGCTTCGCCAGTCTAAGCGGTGCATAGCACGGCCCCGCTGACACTCTTCTTTCCTGTACCTCGTGTTATCCTGTCTCGCGTTTCTCCCGAATAACATAATGTCCCTACGAGACTGCGGCTTCATCCTTGCTGTCCTGTTGCTGATCGGATACCGGTTCATCAAGCCACGCAGCGAAGATGCGGTTCCCGACCGCTGGAGCCTTTCTTCCCTGTTACTCGCGAGCGCGCTTACGCTCTTCGCGGAGCTCGCCCTCATACGCTGGGTCGCCACCGAAGTGAGGGTGTTTGCCTACGTAAAGAACCTGGCGCTACTGCTCTGCTTTCTCGGTTTCGGCTTGGGCTGCGCTCTCGCGCGTCAGCGGCCGCGCTGGCGTACGGCCACCACCGCTTTACTGGGGTTAATCGTCGTCGTTCGACTGCCATGGCGTGGTCCCCAGGTCATGGAGGGTCTTTCTCAATACCTCGGTGCGGCGCAGGATGTAGAGATTTGGGCTACCCAAGCCATCCATGACACCCCGGGCTTTCTGCTCGCCGTCGCAATTACGGCCATCCTGCTCTTACTTATCACTTTCATGTTTATTCCAATCGGGCAAACCGTAAGCCGCCAACTCGAACTTGCACCGAGACCGCTCAACGGCTACTCGTGGAACCTCGCTGGCAGCCTGATTGGCATAATTGCATTTTTTGCAGTGTCATGGATGGCCCTGCCGCCGGCGATATGGTTCGCCATCGTTCTCCTGGCAGTCGCCATGCTGCAATCCAACCGTAGCAATTCTCTGCGGACGGTAGCCGCGTTGATTCCCATAACATTTCTCCTCTTCGATCCTTCTACTCCCCATCACTTCACTTTGTGGACTCCTTACCAGCAGATCGAACTGGAGGACAAATATTTTTCCGATGGCGAGTTGCGCGGCTCAGAGATTCGCGTCAACCACGTTGGCTATCAGACCATTGTCAATCTTTCTCCCGATTTTCTGGCTCGGCATCCGCTGAAGGAAGCACAGGACAATAATCCGTACAATCTACCATTCCGCTTCGCGGTGCCGAATCCGAGCGTCCTTGTCGTCGGTTCCGGCACTGGAAATGATGTTGCCGCCGCACTGCGGCACCAAAGCCGCGCCGTCGATGCGGTGGAGATCGATCCCAAAATTCTTAGCCTGGGACGCCGCCGCCATCCCGAGAATCCCTACGATGATCCGCGCGTCTCCGCGCACATTACCGATGCTCGCGCCTTCATGAAGCGCACCACGGCGCGTTATGACCTCATCCTTTTCGGATTGCTCGACTCGCACACTCAGCTCTCCGATTATTCCAATATGCGGCTGGATAACTTCGTCTATACGGAAGAGTCATTCCACGAAGCGCGCGCATTGCTCGCTCCGGATGGCGTCATGTTTATTAAGTTTTATGTGAATCACCCATTCATCGGACAACGCTTGTTTGAAATGCTGACGCGTACATTTGGGAAAGCTCCCGTGGTCGTCTACGCACCGTCCAGTTACTCAACGTCCGCCACATGCTTTGCCATCTCAACGTCAGGACAGGTTGAGGCACGTCTCGCCGCCGATTCTCGATTGAGTCAGATGATCGCCGCCGGGCGCCCTTCTTTTCTCGACACCCCGGAAGTCGCCGTCACGACCGACGACTGGCCATATCTCTATCACCAAGGGCACTGGATTCCTGGAATTTTCTACCTGCTCAGTGCGCTCGTAATTCTTCTCGCGGCGATGCTTTATTTTCAGATTCCGGAAGCGAAAAGCCGGGTACCGTCGTTGTTCTTCTTCGGGATGGGCGCTGGATTCCTGTTGCTTGAGACGCAAGTCGTCAGCCGGCTGGCTTTATATTTTGGGACGACATGGCAGGTCAACGGGATTGTTATCGGCGCGATTCTTACCGCGCTCCTGTTCGCCAACTACGTCATCGAGCGGCAGCAACGCGCGTGGCCGCGCGCGTGGAGTGTTGCCGGAATTCTCGCGGGCATCCTCCTCGCCTATTTGGTTCCTTTCAACCGGATTCCTGGCTCGGCTGCGGTGGTGGGTGCATTCGCAGCCCTTATATTCGCTATTCCGATTTTCTTTGCGGGCCTATTATTTGCTTCCGAATTTCGTTTGGCCAAGTCTCCCGCAGTAGCGCTCGGCGCCAATATACTTGGTGCCGTTGTCGGAGGATTGTTGGAGAACTTGTCGCTGATTATCGGACTGAAAGCGCTGCTCCTCGTAGCCGCGCTATTGTATTGCCTGGCTGCGGTCGGTTTGCGTGGACTTCCGTCGAAAGCCGCGCCAGCGCCCCCCTCAAGCCTGCAGTAGGACTAACTCACCAACGCAGCCCAAAAGTGATCGGGATAACGATAGTTTGGCCGTCGCTCTGATAAGCGCGATGGTAGCGGGCTTCGAGATAGAACTTCGAATGCAAACGGTTGAGAGGGTAGGTAATGCCGCCGCCAACATTAAACCCTCCAGCATCCTTGGTTTTCGAGGACATAGTTTGCGGGCTTTGAATCGCATCATTGGTGCAACTAATGTCCCACCAGCGAACCCACGCGTCCTGACAAATTGTGCCCGGTGTGAGCAACTGGCTACGCGCGGAAACGCTGCGCTGGTAGAAGCCTACCCCCAGAATTCCGTAGGCCGCCCATTTATTGTAATGGCGAGGAACATTGACAATCCCGTTCACGGTTATCGATTGCAGGCGCCCGCTGGCGCCGGGCAAAGACTGATTCGCGATCACGCTGGGGCGCAAGGCGAGGTTGTAGTACATATATTCGGCATCGACTCCAAACATGCGGCTGAAGTTTATGCCACCTCCGGCGACGCCGTGATACGAATTGCCCACAAATGCTGACACATAAGAACGCCCGATGCCAAGGCCGCCACCCACGTTGAAGGTGAAACGATTGAAGTCCGATTGTGCCGAAGCCGATGGGATGAGGCCGCAAATCACAAGCACTAACAGTATCCGATTACTCAATCTTTATCTCCTGTGTACTTAAGGCATGCACTGGGCGCGGTGGTTAACGTGCTAACCGCGACTACGTTGCAGCCATTCCTCATCATCATCATAAAGGCATTGGAAAATTAGATGCGAGGGCACGAAACGAAAGCCAGATTTTTTGCGCGACGTTTTTTGCGACTACTCTTTTTTTGCGCGACTACTCTTTTTTCGACGGTTCAATGACGCGGCGCGGTAGTGGTGGAGTGGCCCAATTTTCTGTATACCACAGGCCAATATTCTCGCAGCATGTTTCCGCCCGCACGCGTGGCCAAATCCACGCCATAGCGAAACAGCGTGTCTCCCACGGTGCGGTTGCGTTCAGGCCAATACACATTCGCCAAACCCTCCGCCATAAGCGGCCCGAGCAGTCTTGACCAAGCGACAACATCGCGGCCCTCATCATTGCGCATGATGAAGACCCGCTGCACGGAATACTTCGCGGCGTGGGACAGTGTCGGATTGACCTCAGGGTAAAAACGCGGATCAAGATGCAAAACCGAGGAAATCACGAATGTCCCAAAAAACTCGTTGGACGCACCGCGCGCCATCGATGCGCCAAAACGCTTGGCGTAAGCATCCCAACCCTGCCCGAAACCGGTCGGCGAATTATCGGCTTGGCCCAACGCAGCCCCGAGAATCGACCAACTCAAGGTATGTACCGAACCACTGTTGTCAACGAACAGCTGAAATTTCTGTCCGGCAGAAAGCCGCTCTTGGTTGGCGGCGATGTCCGGAAATACGATCGACTTTTTCTGCAGCAGGTTGTAAAGCGCTACTCCCGGTATTTTGGACGGAGGGGCCGTCGTGGCTGAAGGTTCGGACGGATTTTGATCGGGCCGATTTTGATCGGGCGGAGTTTGATTCGGCGGAGCCTGACCGGCCGAATTAGCTGTTTGACTCCGGCCCTGAGGCATTTCCTCACCCCACGCCGGAAGCGAGGAGCTGAATGCAATCGCAGCAAAAACAAGTAATGCTATTAAACCACGCTCAGACCAGAGCGTTAGGTTTGACCGCCTGCACAGCTCCGGAGGAGTATCTTTCAGACAAGATGGCATCGCTAGAGAGTACTCAATCACAGCCCCACCGGCAAACCCGGATGGTATTCAAAATTGGAAATCCGTGATTCTTTTCGCCGCGCGTTATCGTCTGGAGATTATGATGCGAATCGCATTGCCCTTCGTTAGCGAAAATTTTACGCAAGGTTACTAGTGCGAGACTTTACCGCGCGAGCCGCCAGATATTCAAGAAGTTCTCCAACAGTGAGCCCGGATTTAAGCATCTCAATCATCTCATCGGCACTCACTCCGACTCTTTCGCCTGAAGCTACTACTTTAACTACGGCACGCCGCAGCGCGTCTTTCTGGGGCGTCGATGGCTCGGACACTTTGCCCGTCTGAGTCACAATCACAGGTTGTGCCAACATTTGAATACCCCTCGATGGATGAAACTTGAATTCCTCCAAATAGCTTTTCCAGTTGCCGCCCAGCTTGTTTGAAGCATGCACCGTCCTCAGGAATTGCGCTGTGATGAAAACCACTTCTATATGTGATTATTTGTATCCGGAATGTGGTGGTAGCTTCATGTGGTTGGGACGATTTGAATCCGCTCACCGACCGAGCCTCCAACCGTTTAAGTAGAATTCAAGAAGAACACAGACGTTTTGACCGCAGTCTCTACTCTACGGTCTACCCATCAGCTCCAGAATCGCCGCCATCTCAACTTCGATACCGGTCTTGAGGCTTGGCTCGCGGTCCGGGGCAAAATAAGGCGAGTGTGGGCCCGGTAACGGCTGGTTTGCTTTCTTGGCTTCGTCATACTTAGCCGGGTTGACCGCGCCCAATTCCAGCATCACGCTCGGGATTCCAGCAGAACGATACTCGGCAAAATCGTCGCTCGCCATGATCGGGCGTGCCAGTTCAACGTTCGAGTCTCCCAAGACCTGTTTCATCCGATCCGCCAGACGATTCGTGGTTTGGGGATCGTTATACACGGCGCCGACTCCTTCCACGACGTTTACGAGCGGCTTTTTCGGAGCCCCTGCTGCCTGGGCTTCCGCCACTGCAATGCGTTCAATTGAGGCCAGGAGATGTTTGCGAACCTCGTCCTTGTAGGAACGCACCGTCAACTGCATCAGAACTTCGTCCGGGATGATGTTGTTCTTAGTACCACCGTGAATCGCGCCCACAGTAATTACAGCTGGCTCCTGGGGATCAATCTCCCGCGACACGATGGTTTGCCAACTCACGATGGTGCGCGCCGCAATTACGATCGGATCAACCGTCTGCTGCGGAGCCGATCCGTGACCGCCCACCCCATACACCGTAACGTTAACGGAGTCCGCATTCGATGCACTAAAACCGGGCGTGTAGCCGACTTTCCCTGCAGGCAATCCATTAGAGTCGTGAACCGCAAAGACAAAGTTGGGCTTCGGAAAGCGTGTGAAAAGACCATCTTTCATCATCGCCGTCGCGCCGCCAATGCGCTCTTCCGCAGGTTGTCCGACATAGATAAAAGTGCCATGCCATCGGTCCTTATCTCGCGCGAGCAACGCGGCAGTCCCGATACCAATCGCCATGTGGAGGTCGTGTCCGCAAGCGTGCATCACCGGCACTTCGACGCCCCGATCATCGTGGGTTGTGACATGACTCGCATACTCCAGGCCAGTTTTCTCTGGGACGGGCAAGGCATCGAGTTCGGCACGCAGCATGACTACCGGCCCGGCGCCGTTCTTAAAAACGCCGACGACACCATTGCCGCCGACTCCAGTAGTGACGTCGTATCCGAGTTTGCGAAGCTGATCCGCAATCTTGGCGGCAGTCTTTTCTTCGTGATAAGAGAGTTCAGGATTGCGGTGCAAGTCGAAATAAAGGGACTCGACCTGAGGATAGACCATATCGATCTGAGCGGATGGAGCGGTCCATGAGTCGGCGGCAAATGACGCGACTGAAAAGGTGACGACCAAAAATAATAGAAGACGTTTCATAAAGATTCCGTGAACGGCATTAAAGCACAAAAACACCAAGGTACACGAAGGAATTTGGCGCGGGTTCCCTCCGCGTACGTTGATGTCCTTTTGTGGCTAACGAAATTAGCGAACCGCAGTTGCCGCGCAGTGTTGATCGAAAGCGACTTTCAGGTCGGCTGCAATGGCGGCTGCATCGCGGGTTTCGATTTGGTGGCGATGCATCATGTAAATGACCTTGCCATCGCGCAGAATCGCAATGGACGGCGAAGAAGGTGGATACCCAGTGAAATAAGCGCGCGCACGGGCCGTTGCTTCAGTGTCCTGTCCGGCAAATACGGTCCCAACTTTTCCGGGCTTGACTGCGTTCTGCAACGCCAAACGAACCGCCGGACGCATGCGGCCGGCGGCGCATCCGCAAATCGAATTCACTACCAACATGTTCGTGCCTGATTCCTTTTGCACAAACCGGTCAACATCCGCGGCACTGCGTAATTCCTCCGCACCGAGCCGCGTCAGTTCTTCGCGCATCGGGATTACCATTATTTCGGGATACATGATCTCTCCTGTAATTCTTTGATTCCACTACCATAAAATTTGTCCTCTTGAGCGAAGCGAAGGACCTGCTTTCTGTCACTGCAAGAAAAATCAGGTCCTTCGCTTCGCTCAGGAGACAACTCATAAAACGTACCTGGCAGCAAAGCGCCGAAGCCCACTCAATATGCCTTCGTACCGCAGGCATGAGATGCTCTGTTAACTTGCTCTGTTAACTATAGAGTGAAAATCACTTTATGACGATTCAGGAAAAGGTTCCGCTAGCGCCGCTGACTACTCTGCAGGTGGGCGGAGAGGCCCGTTATTTCGCGGAAATCAAACGCGAAGACGAACTTCAGGAGGCCGTCCGGTTTGCTAAAGGCCGCGAACTGCCGCTATTCGTGCTCGGAGGGGGCAGCAACGTCGTGGTGGCAGATTCCGGCTGGCCCGGCCTGGTAGTAAAGATCGCGATCGGGGGAATTACTCAGAAAACAGATGACGCTGCCAGCAACGCCGTGCTTTTCAGCGTAGGTGCAGGAGTCGAGTGGGATGACTTTGTGGCGCAGACGGTAGTTCAAAATTGTGCCGGAATCGAGTGCCTGAGCGGTATTCCCGGAGGTGTTGGTGGAACTCCGGTGCAGAACGTGGGGGCCTACGGGCAGGAGGTATCTGACACCATCGAATCAGTACGCGCGCTCGATTTAAGAGAAGATCGCGTTGTGGTGTTGCCGAAACCAGCCTGTGGATTCCGCTACCGCAGCAGCATTTTTAACAGCACAGAGCGTGGCCGTTACATCATCCTGCGGGTGAACTACCGTCTGAAGCGGGGCGGAGTTCCGAGTTTGAAGTACGCCGACTTGCAAAAATACTTTGCTGGAAGAGCTGCCGAGGCGTTGTCCTCAAAAGAGCGCACTCCCTCACTCGCCGAAGTGCGCGAGGCGGTGCGGAAGATTCGGCGCAGCAAAGGAATGTTGATTGTCGCCGGAGATGAGGATTGCCGCAGCGCCGGATCATTCTTCAAGAATCCCGTGCTTAACGAGCAGCAGTTCAAAGAACTAGCGGTGCGTGCCGCATCTAGAGGACTTGAAATTCCCAGCTACCCAGCACTGGATGCCCAGCACAAGATTTCAGCCGCATGGTTGGTGGAAAACTCAGGATTTTCCAAAGGGTACGTAGAGGGACGCGCTGGCATTTCGCATAAGCACGCGCTTGCGTTAATCAATCGGGGAGCTGCCAAGGTAAGTGACATCATGTATTTGAAAGACGAAATTCAGGGCGCGGTTCAGACAAAGTGGGGAATTCTGTTGGAACCGGAGCCGGTGTTCGTCGGCTTCTGACCGCCGTCATTCATCCATCTTTTAATGCGATTGGATTTATGCGGCGAGTTCCCGCGCTCGTTTGAAAATCGCGCGGAACATCTCCCTGGTTAACTTACCGGTCTGCGTGTTTTGGTTGGAGGGATGATACGACGCCAGGAAGATGCGTCCATCGGGCATTACGTATTCAGCCCCGTGGCTAAATTCATATCCGCGCTTATTGGCTATCAGCTTTTTACGGATCAGGTAATTCAGATAAGCGTCGAATCCTATTCTTCCCAAGGCGACGATGACGTGCAGCTTTGTCAGCCCTTCGAGTTCGCGTTCGAGGTAGGGAGCACAATTGGCGAGTTCAACGGGGAGCGGCTTGTTATCCGGCGGCGCGCAACGCGCGGCGGCGGTGATGTAGAGGCCGGTAAGCTCCTGGCCATCATCGCGAGAAGTCGCGGTGGGCAGGAGGGCGAATCCAGTTTCGTGCAGGATGGGATACATGAAGTTGCCCGATGCATCTCCTGTAAAAGGACGACCGGTGCGATTGGACCCGTGGGCGCCGGGAGCCAGGCCGAGAACGAGAACGCGGGCCTCGGGATCGCCGAATCCGGGCACGGGTTTACCCCAGTAGTCATGATCGCGGTAGGCACGGCGCTTCTCGCGGGCGATCTGCTCGCGGTATATGACCAGTCGCGGACAGAGCGTGCACGCCATTACTTCACCGTTGAGAACCGTGAGCCAAGTGGAACCAGTCATTTGTATTTATTGTATTCGCCGGTCTAGAGCGCTTGCCGGTGTGGAGCGGACACTCCTGTCCGCTGCCTTTCTCTTCCAATTATTACTAATCTTGTGACGCCTTCCCGCTGTCCCCAAAGTTCGAATTGGCTGCACGATTTAGCGGACAGGAGTGTCCGCTCCACACGAGCAGAACCATAATCCAGACCATCGTTACCTTAGTGGGCGAAGCAACACCCTCTGCCGTTTGACGTTGCTCTTCATAAGTCTTTACACTCAAGCTTGCGGCATAATGCGCCGCTGGAGCGAATTGTCACTGCTCTGCGGTCGCGGTCGCACCTGAAAGGTAATCGTGAGCCCCGCTGAAATCAAAGAAAGCACGTCGAAAGACGATACCTCCAAACAAGACGTGACGAAACAAAATCAGGCCCTGCAGAGTTCGAGCCAAAGCTCCACCAAGCGTGAGATCGAGGTCGAGATTCCGGTCGCGGATGTGAACCGTCAGACCGAATCGTTGATTCAGAAATACCAGAAGGTAGCGCGCATTCCCGGCTTTCGGCGCGGTCATGTGCCGGCGTCGATTATCCGGCAGCGTTTTTCGGAAGAGATCAAGACCGACATGGTCGAAGCTCTAATTCCGCGCTTCTTCCGGCAAGAGGCCGAAAGGCTTAGCCTGCATCCAGTGTCGCAGCCGAGAGTCACAGACCTGCACCTCCACGATGGAGAACCGTTACGCTTCAAAGCGTCATTTGAAGTTTTGCCGGAAATTAAATTGCAAGGCTACAAGGAATTACGCGCCGAGAAGCCCGAGATCGCGGTTTCGGAAGCTGACGTAGAGTTGGCGCTCTCGGACCTGCGCGAGCGTCATGCCACCTTCAATCCAGTCGAGGACCGCGCCTTGGCCGATGGTGATTTCGCTCAAGTCTCGCTGGTTGGTAATCCTAAGGCGGAGCCAACGGCACGCGAAGCGAAAGCTGCCAACTCCAAAGCCGGCGAAGGCCAACCGGTGAAGATGGATGAGGTGCTGGTAGAGATTGCGGGACCCACTACGATGCCGGAATTCACCGAACACCTGCGCGGTGCGGTGGTCGGAGATGAGAGCACCTTCGACGTGAATTATCCCGAAGACACGCAGGACAAGCGCCTGGCAGGCAAGACCTTCACGTATACGGTGAAAGTCCAGGCGATTAAGACAAAAAGCCTGCCCGAACTGAATGAGGAGTTTGTGAAGCATCTGGGCGAATTTCAGACCGTCGACGATATTCGCAAAGCCATTCGCGAGCAGATGGAGGCGGAGCGGAAACAGCAGGCGGCCCACGACGCCAAGGAAAAACTGGTGGGCGAATTGATTGAACGGAACGATTTTGAAGTGCCCGATTCGTTAATCGAACAGCAGATCGACATTAGGCTCGAGCGGGGACTCCGGGCATTAGCGGCGCAGGGCCTAACCACCGAACAAATGAAAAAAATGGATTTGGAACGCCTGCGCGTCGGACAACGCGATCAGGCGATCCACGACGTCAAAGCGGCTTTACTACTTGAAAGAGTGGCGGAGGAAGAAAATGTGCAGGTCAGCGACGAAGAACTAAATCAGGAACTGGAGGCTCTGGCGCGACAATCAAAACAAACTTCAGAAGCAATACGTGCTCGTTTGACACGGGATGGGGGCCTCGATAGAATCCGGACACGAATCCGCAACGAGAAGACCCTCGAATTTTTGTATCGCCAGTCCGCGTAATCCAATGAACGATGCGGACCATTTCGATTCTCCCCTGAGCCAACGAGAGTGACTTAAGGGCAGGAGTGTGGAAAGGGTGAATGTGAACAGGAAAGACCCACAAATGATGCTGGTACCCATGGTCATCGAGCAGACCGGACGGGGCGAACGCGCCTATGACATTTATTCCCGGCTGCTGCGCGATAACATCATCTTTATAGGTACCCCGATTGATGACAATATTGCTAATTTGGTCATCGCGCAAATGCTGTTTTTGGCCCAGGAAGACCCGGAGAAAGACATCCAACTCTACATCAATTCTCCCGGCGGATCGATTACCGCCGGTATGGCAATTTACGACACAATGCAGTATGTAAAGAACGATGTGACTACAATATGCATTGGTCAGGCCGCGTCCATGGCAGCCTTGCTGCTTTCGGCGGGGCAGGCGAAGAAACGCCTGGCGCTGCCGAATTCGCGCATCCTGATTCATCAACCTTCAATGGGTGGACTCTCTGGCCAGGCGACCGATATTGATATTCATGCGCGCGAAATTTTGCGCATGAGGGAGATTACTAATCAGTTGCTGGCCAAGCACACGGGCCAGAAGCTGGATAAAGTGGAGAAGGACGTGGAACGCGACTTCATCATGAATTCGCAGCAGGCTAAGGAATACGGAATCATAGACGATATCATCTATAAGACGAGATGAGGGTATGATCGGCGTTTGGTGAAGTGTTGAAGTGGCTAACTTGCCACTTCTCAGCTGGGAAAAAGGAGTAGGGCCGAGTGAAAACTAGATCGGGTTCGGAAGAAATGCTGCGCTGCTCCTTCTGCCACAAATCGCAGGATGCAGTGGCGAAGCTCATCTCGTCACCGAGCGATTATCCCCGGGCATATATTTGTGACGAGTGCGTAGCCGTCTGCAACTCGATTCTTGAAGACGACCGGAGCGCAACTCCGGCGGCAGCGGTCCCCAACCAGTTGCCCAAGCCGCAGGAAGTGAAGAACTTCCTTGACGAGTACGTCATCGGGCAGGAACAAACCAAGAAGAAACTGGCCGTCGCCGTCTACAACCATTACAAGCGTATCTACATGAACCGGCAGCGCACCGGGGATGGCGTCGAGTTAACCAAATCCAACATTTTGCTGATTGGCCCGACTGGAACCGGCAAGACTTTACTGGCACAAACGCTTGCCCGCATGCTGGACGTGCCCTTTGCCATCGTTGACGCGACCACTCTCACCGAGGCTGGTTATGTTGGTGAAGACGTCGAGAACATCATTCTCAAGCTCTTGCAAGCCGCTGAAGGCGACGTAAACCGTACTCAGACCGGAATCATCTATATCGATGAGATCGACAAGATTGGGCGCAAAGACGAGAATCCTTCGATCACGCGCGACGTTTCTGGCGAAGGCGTGCAGCAGGCCCTGCTCAAGATTCTTGAGGGTACGATAGCAAACGTTCCTCCGCAAGGTGGACGCAAGCATCCACACCAGGAGTTCACCCCCGTCGATACCACGAACATCCTGTTCATTTGCGGCGGCGCCTTCGTTGGCTTGGAGAAAATTATCGGGCGGCGTGTGGGCAAGAAAGCGCTGGGCTTCAGGGCGGGAGACGATCTCGAAACCGAGGCTGGCCTGAACTCGAAGCGCAACTTTGAGCTCGTGTCCGAAGCGCAGCCCGAGGATTTGATTCGGTTCGGATTGATCCCTGAATTTGTAGGCCGCCTCCCGGTGATGGGAGTGCTTCAGGATCTGGACGAAAACGCATTGGTCGAAATCCTGACGCGCCCCAAGAACGCGATCGTTAAACAGTATCAACGCCTTTTCGAGTTTGAGAACGTGCGGCTTAAATTCAGCGATGAGGCAAACCGGGCTATTGCGCGCCAGGCGATGGCGAGAAAAGTTGGCGCTCGCGGTTTGCGCATGATTCTAGAAGAGCTCATGCTGGAGCTGATGTACAGCCTCCCCAGCCAAAAGAAGGTTAAGGAATTTGAAGTGACTCGCGAGATGGTTGAGAAACGCAATGTCTCGCTGGCCATGATTGAGAAGGCGGCAAGTTAAGAGTATTAGAAGTAGAGGAGTAGAGTTAAAGTAGTCCAGAGACGGGAGATAGAGTTGTCAAACCCCAAGGAAAAATTCGAGAGCAAGAAATTACCCATGATGCCCATTCGGGACGTTGTCATCTTTCCCCACATGATGACGCCGTTCGTGGTGGGTCGGGAGTCCAGCGTTCGCGCCCTCGAAGAGGCTCTGGCCAGCGATAAGAAGATTTTTCTGGCGACGCAACATGACGCCAGCATCGATGAGCCGAAGGCCGGGGATATCTTCCAGGTCGGCACCATCGTCAACATCGTGCAGAGCCTGAAGCTGCCCGACGGCAACATTAAAGTTCTGGTCGAAGGCATTGAGCGCGGCAAGATTCTGCAAGTTACAGAGACGGACGGCTATCTCCAAGCTACGGTCCGCGTGGCACGCTATGCCACCGAAACAACGGCGCAGATTGAAGCCGGGATGCAGCGCGTCACCGGCATGTTTGAGCAGTATGTAAAGCTTTGCCAGTCGCTGAACTATGAAACCATGATCGCCGCTGTGCGCATGGAAGATCCGGCAAAGCTGACCGACACCATCGCCGCCAACCTGCAACTTTCAATCGAAGAAAAGCAGGGCTTGCTGGAGATCTTCGATCCCGCCGAACGCCTCAATCGCATCGGCGATGTCCTCGATGTCGAAATTGAAAAGCTGAACATGGATCGCACCATCCAGTCGCGAGTAAAGCGGCAGATGGAAAAAGCTCAGAAAGAGTACTACCTCAACGAGAAGATCAAGGCCATCCAGAAGGAACTGGGACGCGGCGAGAAAAGCGAATTCGACGAACTGAAAAAGAAGGTCGAATCCGCGGGCATGCCGAAAGACGTGCGCGACAAAGCCATTCAGGAACTGAAGAAGCTGGAAGCGATGCCGCCCATGTCGGCGGAGTCCACAGTCTCCCGCAATTACCTCGACTGGCTGCTCGCAGTGCCATGGAAGAAGCGGTCCAAGGAAATCCGCAACATCTCTCGCGCTGAAAAAGTCCTGAATGAAGATCATTATGGCTTGGAGAAGATCAAGGAACGTATTCTTGAATTTCTAGCGGTTCGCCAGTTGGTCAAGAATCCCAAGGGTTCGATTCTTTGCTTTGTCGGCCCTCCGGGCGTGGGCAAAACTTCTCTGGGAATGTCGATCGCGAAAGCGACCGGCCGCAAGTTCGTGCGCATGTCGCTGGGCGGAGTGCGTGATGAAGCTGAAATCCGCGGCCATCGCCGCACGTACATAGGCGCACTACCCGGGCAGATCATCCAGATGATGAAGAAGGCCGGAACCAAGAATCCGGTATTCATGCTCGATGAAGTCGACAAAATGTCGATGGACTTCCGCGGCGATCCCTCAGCGGCGCTGCTCGAGGTGCTCGATCCCGAGCAGAATTTCATGTTCGTGGACCACTACCTCGACGTCGAGTACGACTTGTCCCAGGTATTCTTCGTCGCCACCGCAAATGTCATGCACACCATCCCGCCGGCCTTGCAGGATCGCATGGAAGTGTTGCGCCTGCACGGTTACACCGAGCCTGAAAAAGTCGAGATCGCAAAGCAGTTTCTGGTCAAGAAGCAGATGCTGCAGGCGGGGCTGACCGAAAAAAATATTCAGTTCTCGGACGACGCCATCCGGCAGATGATTCGCAGCTACACCCGCGAGGCTGGAGTCCGCAACCTGGAACGTGAGATTGGTAATGTCTGCCGCAAGGTAGCGCGCAAAGTCGTAAAAGAAGGCGCGAACTTCACCGCGGCAATCCAAGCGGAAAAGATTGGCGACTACCTGGGTGTCCTCAAGTTCCGTGACACGCTGGCGCATGAGAAGAGCGAAGTCGGCCTGGTTACAGGATTGGCCTGGACCGAAGTCGGCGGCTCGATTCTCAGCACCGAGGCGACCGTCGTCGACGGCAAAGGGAAACTCACTTTGACGGGTAAACTCGGCGACGTAATGCAGGAATCGGCGCAGGCCGCCATGTCCTACATTCGTTCTCGCGCGGCGCGACTCGGCCTGTCTCGCGATTTCTACCGCAACCTCGATATTCACGTTCACGTGCCGGAAGGGGCAATTCCGAAAGACGGCCCCTCTGCGGGAATTACCATTGCCACCGCTCTTGCCAGCGCCCTGAGCCGCATCCCGGTGCGCCGCGATATCGCCATGACTGGAGAGATTACGCTGCGCGGCAAGGTGCTTCCGATCGGTGGGCTGAAAGAAAAGCTGCTGGCCGCTCATCGAGCCGGGCTGTTCGAAGTAATCTTGCCGCAAGAAAACGAGAAAGACGTGGCTGAGGTTCCAGAAAATCTGCGCACTGCCATGAAGTTGCACTTTGTCGACAACATGGATCAGGTTCTAGCCGTAGCGCTCGAAGGGCCGCTGCCGCAGATGTCCTCGGAACATGAGGCCATGGCTCCGATCGCTACGCCACCGCAGCAGGGGGATATTCCTACAGCTCGCCAGTAGGCGGCTTGCGGGATCTTCCTCTGTAAACATTTTGGGCAAACTTCTCTAGAATAGGGCCATGGACCCCAAGTCTGGCGCCCGGTTCGGCTTCAGCCTGAGAGGCTCGGGCGGTCTTATCGTTGCCGTTGCCGTGGTTGCAGTTCTCCTGATTGCGCTTCCTGCTTATCGCTGGTTCTTTCTGATCAGCGTTCTTATCGGCCTGGTCATTGCCGGCGGTCTCACACTTTGGCATCGGCTGCATCCGATTGAGGAAGACGACGTTGAACCCAAGCGTCCCTTGGGACTTTAGCGGGCATACTTTAGCGACCATACTTTGGAGATCATACTTTAGAGATCATGAAGCCGATTCGGGGCCTCACAATACGTCCTTTCGGAGCCGCGCATTTAGTCCCCCACGTTAATTTCGTTGCCGCCCCCGCCGATAGAATCACACAGGGGGATTCTGACTTTGGCCACAAAAGTACTCTTGGTAGAGGACAGCAACTTTCTGCGGATAGCCAACGAACGCATCTTGGTCAAAGCCGGCTTCCTGGTGAGCACCGCGTGCGACGGGGAGGAAGCGCTGACGGCCGCCAGTGAGAAATTGCCCGATATTATTCTGCTTGACATGATGCTGCCCAAAATCAGCGGGCCGGATGTTCTCAAAAAGCTCAAAGCCAATCCGGTCACGTCCAGTATTCCCGTTATCGTGCTAACCAGCTTGTCGCAGATCAACGCGGACAAACTTATGAGTGAAGGTGCAGCAGCGTATTTCGAAAAGTCCAGCCTGGCGCTCGACAAGGCCCCCGATCTGCTTGCCGCGACGGTAGAGAAGGTTTTCAGCCAAGTTAATCAGCAGAAAAGCGTGGATCTTCGTACCAGAGAACTAGCCGCTGAAAAAGCTGCTGGCCAGTAAATCCCGACCCGACGTGCTGAGAAATTATCTCCGTAACGATAGAATTATCAGCATGTACCACTACAATCCTGCCACCGCCCTCGAAGAGCTTACCGAAGATGCTACGCTGCCCAACCCCGTCAATGTGCGCGACATGATGCTGCGCCGCAAGCTCACCGCCGACCAGTCACTGGAGCTGAATCGCATCTTCCTCGAATACCAGAAATTTTTCGGCGAAGCGCAAAAACTTGGGAAGGAAATTTTGGGCCGCTTGGTAGCGTAAACGCAATCTGAAGCTCGCCCGCTGAAGAACACAAGACATCCCTAGCCCGCGGAAATCGCATCTGATAGCCGCTGTAATAATTTGAGCAATGAGGGGTGTCTATGACCGAAGTTACGGATTCTGTCCCAGGAGCGGATGATCCAAAGCAGCTGAAGCGCAACAAAGAGAACAATCCGTTCAGCGAAGAAGAGAAGCATGGCGACGAAGCGCGTCGCCGCGACCCCGGAGAGGAATATCAAGGCGACCCATCCGTGCAGCGGCGGGCTCCCGGAGTTGGAGATGATCCTGAGGCCGACCCCGACGAAGGGGACCAGCGGGAAATCGCGTAGCGCAGGCTAGGTTGTAACTTGCACGAGCGAATTCGGCGTAGGGCACATCAGTTCTTGAAAGGTCTCCCGTAAGCGTTCAGCGATTGCACCGCAACGGGATTTATCTGGAACGGATGTGCATCTTCGCTCGGGATATTCGTCATAAGTCCGTCCGTCCAACAATCTCCCGTTTTTGACCTTCCTCACCCCGCCCCACTGCTTAAAGAAGAAAGGCACTCGTTGCTCGCGGCATTGCCGCCGAATAGAGACAACCCACTCCCGACTCATCGGACGCGCTCCCGGCCCACTCTCCCCTCCAACAATTACCCATTTAATGCCCGACAAATCGATCTCCCCAAGGTCTTCGAGCAAAGGTTCGATAGATAGAAAGCGAACCTTTGCGGGGGATTGCCGCAGATGGTCGATTCGAGGCAAGCCGTATTTCCGATCTTCCACACTGACGCCCCACCAGATATTTTCCTTTTCTGCCGCGACCTGCAGCTTGTCACTGAGCAGATCCCTCAGCCGTTCTGAGCGTTTTGTCAAAACCTGATAGGTGTGCCAGCTTGCAGTCGACATCACCTCCGAGACTGCTTGCACGTAGTCGTCAGGCACTCCAGGCTGAAACAGGTCACTCATTGAATTCACGAATACCAGTTTCGGCGAGCGCCACGCGAACGGTTCCATCAACTTTTGTGGAATGAGACGCAAGTCGAAGCCCTGCTCGTATGGATGCCCCTTCACCCCACGAAAGCGCTCCGCGAATGTCTCAGCGTAGCAATGCTTGCAACCGGGACTGATCTTTGTGCAGCCGCGGACGGGATTCCAGGTCGCGTCGGTCCATTCGATATGAGAGTTCAGAGACAAGTATTTAATCCCAACTAAATGCCGTTTGATCTGTTCCGTACTTCAATGCGTCGTCCCAGAAATCGAGCGCGAGCTTATTTCGAGAAAACAAAGCGATATAGTACAGGGGAAGATTCTTCTCATCCGAACGCACTCGCTTCATCTTATGAATAGGTGTTGGCGAGTATCCCAACGTCTCCATACTGGCAGCAAACTCCGATGCCAAGAATTTGGGAAACAATATGGCGTCGGCTTCAGCAATTTTCCATCGATCCCTCCAGGTGCTTGAACCAAGGAATCGGTCGACCTTGACGGCGTCTTCCATGACATACCTTTTGTAGGCCCGGTTCGCATCTGAATAGACGGCCAATAACACGATGAAATCTACGAAGCGATCGGACAATGTCTTGATCGTGCTGAACTTGAGGCCGATGTCAAAAGGATCGACAAAGCAGAGCGTGAGAACAGTATTGTCTTTCGATCCTGGAGGGATTTCTGCGAGTATGTCAGAAACCCGGAGATCGCAGTCTCCTTCAACGTAGGCTACATTTGCCGCAGGGAAGTGGCGCATCACACGTATTCTCAGCGCTTCAAGATTCTCTGAGATTGCTTCGCAGAAAATGTACTTGTCGAACGGATGCTCAACGGCGAGGGCTTGAATCGGAGAACCTACAATGATTTTTTGTGTTCCGCGGATCCGGCTATAGCCGGCACCGGCATAAAGCTCCACATACGCACGCTGGTCCCACTTGGCCTTCATTTCCTTCGAAAACATAGTTGTGTAAAGCGATACGACTCTGTGTTTGTCCTCCGTCCAGCTGCCGACCTCGGGACAAGGCAATTTGTCGTCGCTCGGCTGTGCGGTTTCGCTCGTCATTCAAAGGATTCGTTCGCTTTATGTTCGCCTAACAAATAACTCTAGTTTGCCATGTTCTTGGATCAAATTCAATAGCGAAGCAGGCTACAGCGGTATATTCCCATGCTTCTTCGGCGGGTTCTTATCCCGTTTGTTTTCCAGCATCGCCAAAGCCTGGATCAGCTTTTTGCGCGTCTCTCTCGGAAGGATCACTGCATCGACGAATCCGCGGTCGGCGGCCACGTAGGGATTGGCAAGACGTTCGCGGAATTCTTCGATCTTCTGTTGTCGAACCGCTTCGCGATTTCCAGCGCCATCTAGCTCGCGTTTGTAGACGATATCCACCGCCCCTTCCGGCCCCATCACCGCGATCTCGGCGCTTGGCCAGGCGTAATTCACATCGGTGCGAATGTGTTTGGACGCCATGACGCAATAGGCGCCTCCGTAGGCTTTACGCGTGATCACGGTCACTTTAGGAACAGTTGCTTCCGCGAACGCGTACAGCAACTTCGCGCCGTGCCGGATAATTCCTCCATACTCCTGCTGCGTGCCGGGCAGGAAGCCGGGCACGTCCTCAAACGTCACCAGCGGAATATTAAAGCAGTCGCAAAAGCGCACGAAGCGTGCGCCCTTCACCGACGCGTTGATATCCAGCGTGCCGGCAAGCATCGCGGGCTGATTGGCCACAATGCCAACGGGCTTTCCGTTTAGGCGTGCAAATCCCACAATGATGTTTTTGGCATAGTGCTCGTGAATTTCGAAAAAATAACCGTCATCGACTACCCTATGAATCACGTCCTTCATGTCGTAGGGCAGATTCGATTGATCGGGGATCAGGGTCTCTAGCTTTTCGTCCACCCGATCGATGGGATCGGTACACGGCTTTCGCGGCAGATCGTCTAGATTGTTCGACGGAAGAAAGCTCAACAGTTCTCGGACCATCGAAAGGCACTCCGCATCATCGCGACACATGAAGTGCGCAACGCCTGAAGTTTCGTTGTGGGTGTGCGCTCCGCCGAGCTGATCTTTCGTGACCTCTTCGTGCGTGACCAGTTTGATCACGTCAGGGCCGGTAATGAACATGTAGGAAGTCTGGTCGACCATGAAAATGAAATCGGTGATGGCCGGGGAATACACGGCGCCGCCTGCGCACGGTCCCATGACAGCGGATATTTGCGGCACGACTCCACTGTAAAGAGTATTGCGCAAAAAAATGTCGGCATAGCCTGCCAGCGACATTACGCCTTCCTGAATGCGGGCGCCGCCCGAATCGTTCAGTCCGATGACGGGCGCGCCCATCTTCGCAGCGAGATCCATAATCTTGACGATTTTCCCGGCGTTCGCCTCAGAAAGCGAGCCTCCGAACACAGTAAAATCCTGCGCAAAAACAAAGACCAGTCGTCCTTCCACGCGACCGTAGCCCGTAATAAAGCCGTCACCGTAATACTTCTGGTCGGCCATGCCGAAATCGTTGCAGCGGTGGGTAACCAGCTTATCGGTCTCCTCGAAGGTGCCTTCGTCGAGCAGAAATTCGATGCGCTCCCGGGCGGACATCTTGCCCTCTTTGTGTTGACGCTCGCGCCGCTGTGCGCCTCCACCCTCCTCCGCCAACTGGTCGCGCTTTTTCAGCTCGGCAATCTTTTCTTCGAGTTTCATAGGGGGACATTATAGGCGACGGCATGGCGCACCTCTTGGCTATTGGCTCTTGGCGTTTCGGATCGAGGCAGATATTAACGAACGAAGTCGGCTTTACGCTCGCGTGGCCGCGGCATCGAACAGATTCAGGAATTCTACCTTCTTATCTGCTGGCAAGAATGACGCTTCAAACGAATTGCGCGCCAGTTCGCGCAGGTGTTCATCGGTGAAGCCGAATGCATCCTGCACCAGGGCATACTCCTCGACCAGGGATGTGCGAAACATGGCAGGATCGTCGCTGTTGAGAATCAGCATAAGGCCCTGGTCGAAGTAGCGCCGCACCGGATGCTGCGCGATTTCGGGACAGCAGCCAGTCCGTAGATTGCTGGTCACGCAGATTTCAATCGGAACCTGCCGCTCCGCCAGTTCTTCGATCAATTCCGGATCTTGCCCGGCAGTAAGGCCGTGGCCTATACGCTCCGCTTTGAGGTTGAGCGCGCCCCAGACGGAATCCGGCCCCACGCTTTCTCCGGCGTGCGCCGTAAGATGAAGACCATGCTCCGCGGCGCGCGGGTAAACCCCTGTAAACCACTCCGGAGGCCCGGCAGCCTCATCGCCGCCAATGCCGAACGCAACTACATTACGATCGCGAAATTGGATGGCGAGGTCGAGGACGTTCTGCGCTTTTTCCGCGCCGAACTGGCGAATGGCATCAAAAATCCATAGCAGAGAAATTCCGAAGTCTTTCTCTCCGCGTTTGCGGCCGCGTTCCAAACCCTCAAAAAGTGTGGGGAAATCCTGCTTGCGCCAGAGACAGACACCCACCGACACAATGACTTCCGCATGAAGAATATTCTGCGCTTTGAGCCGCTCCATCAGACGGTAGGTGATTAGTTCGTAGTCTTCTGCAGTACGTAAGTGTCCGGTGACATCTTTGAAGGCCGTCAGGAAGCCCGCGAAATCCTTGTAGTTATAGAGTTGCTCCACCTCGGCTAGCGATGCGCCTTCCATCCCATGACGCTGACGCAGCTCCAGAAGTGTGGATGGGGCGATTGAGCCTTCCAGATGCAGGTGGAGTTCAGCCTTCGGCAGCGCGAGGATGAAGCTGGAGAGCTCCGGAGGCATGTAACAATTCTACAAGTACCATGCAAGTGGCTTCTGCCCGTTAGAATGCATTGCCGTGAGTAGGGGTCGCTCGCTTCGCTCGGGATGATAAGGATTTTGAGGTTAAGTCACCCGACGACCCGATCACCCGATGGCCTGATCTTTCTTGCAGAACTCGCTGTGATGGCGGCTATAGAAGACGTAAATCAGCAGTCCCAGGGCCAACCAGATCACAAAGCGCAGCCATGTAATCAGCGTAAGCCCCAACATCAATCCGCCGCATAAAACTACTGAGATTAGAGGGAACCAGGGCACAAAGGGCACGCGGAAGGCTCGCTTGCGATCGGGCTGTCTGCGTCGCAGAAATATCACTCCGAGTGAAACGAGGACAAATGCAAACAGAGTGCCAATATTGGCCAGATCGGCAGCGTCTCCGATATCCACCAAACCCGCGGGGATCCCGACGGCAAAGCACGCAATCCACGTCGACCAGTGCGGGGTCTTATATTTCGGGTGCACTGCCGAAAACAACTTGGGCAGCAGTCCATCGCGCGACATGGCGTACCAGATGCGCGCTTGCCCATACTGGAAAACGAGCAACGAAGAGATCATGCCGGTCAGCGCGCCGATCACGATCACGGAGCGGAAGATGGGGTGCACTCCCAAATATTTCATTGCGTAGGCTACAGGAGCTTCGGCAGCTTCACCGGAAACGAAGGTGGTGTATTTCATCATTCCGAGCAACACCAACGCGACGCCCACGTATAACAGCGTGCACACAATCAGCGACATGATGATGCCGAAAGGCAAATCTTTTTGCGGATTGCGCGATTCCTCCGCCGCTGTCGACACAGAATCAAATCCGATGTAGGTGAAAAAAACGATTGCGCCGCCAGTGACAATTCCGGCGAAACCGGAGGGCGCGAAGGGCGACCAATTGGCCGGCTTCACCAGCATTCCACCCACAACCAGAAAGGTAAGAATCGCGCCGATCTTTACCATCACCATGATGTTGTTGGTCTCGGCCGATTCTTTGACTCCCCTCACCAGCAGCAGGGTGAGGATAAACACAATAAGAAAGCCTGGAAGATTGAAATAAGCACCGGTCCATTGCCCGCCAGCCCACACGGGACTGGCCCACCTATCCGGCAGGTTCAGGCCGAACGCCGCCAGTTGCGCTTTCGTATAGCCGGCGAAGCCGACCGCCACGGCCACATTGCTGACTACGTATTCGAGAATCAGATCCCAGCCGATGATCCACGCAAAAATTTCTCCGAGGGTCGCGTAGGAGTAGGTATAGGCGCTCCCCGCTATGGGAATCATCGACGCCAGTTCGGCGTAGCACAATCCGGCAAAGCTGCAAGCAATCGCCACCAGGAAAAATGAAATTGCAATCGAGGGCCCTGCAGGTGGGCGGCCATGCATCAGCGCTCCGGCAGAAGTGCCGGTGCGTAGAAAATTTACAATCAGATCGAGAGCTTGGGCATGCAGGATCGAGGGCGCCTGGAAATACTCCCCAGCCGCCGCCGTGCCCGTCAGAACAAAGATTCCCGAACCGATGATGGCGCCGATACCAAGCGCTGTCAGCGACCAGGGCCCCAGCGTCTTGCTAAGCCGGTGCGCCGGATTCTCCGACTCCGTGATCAGCTTGTCGATCGACTTGCAACAAAAAGCCTGACTATTCGAGGTGCGAATGACTCCGTCGGTGGGCTCGGTAGCTGATTGCGGCAAGAGTTGGTTATCCCCTTACATCAAAATCGGGCATGGGCGCTGGCCCATGCCCGGAAGTGCTCGTCGCTTCACGCTAACGGCTTACCGTTTCGCTTGGCCACGCGCCAGTTTCTTCACTTTCGGCTTCTTCGATCCGCGCGCGTAGTCGCGGGGCTTCTTAGGCTTTTCCGCTTTGCTTTTCTTGCGGGAGGCTCGTTTGCTCTTCTTGCGTTCTTCTTTGGTTAGATTCGCTGTATTTGCCATGATTGCGGTTGGTTTCCTTTTATTTGTCTCTTTCGTTTGCGCGTTTCGCAGCAGCCGTCGCTTCAGCGATGTCCAGATTACTAACATCAGACCCGATTAGAAGCTGGTTGCGAGTCAATCTCGCGGTCTACGCCTGCTCCAACTGGGCGTAGCGCTCTACCAATTTCTTCAAACCGAAGCGAGGGAATTGTACCGTAATCTTGGCATCTTCCCCATCTCCTTCACGCTGATAGACCGTTCCTTCTCCATATTTCGGGTGCTTGACCTTCTGCCCGGGGCGGAATCCATGCCTGCCTGTTGGAGGTTCAGGTTGCAGTTTCGGAACGGTGAACTTCTTCCCGCGCGAGGCGAAGAATTCCGCAATATTGTCGATCGAGTTGTAGTTTCGCAGCGGCGTCGTCGTCTTCGGCTTTACCCGGGTTGGATTCCAACTGGCGCTCTGGTCTTCGTCTTCGTAGGAGAAATGCGTGCTCTCACCGTTCTGAGGAGCGGAACTTCGTCCCGCTGGACGGCCTCGGACGCCCGTCCCCACACTAGAACCTGCTCCCATACGACCTGCGCTTCGCCTCGACCCGCCTAACTCTTCAATCAGCTGTGGCGGAACCTCTTCCAAAAACCGCGACGGCACGCTCGCTTCGGGCAAATCGGTTCCATACCGGCGACGATAAACTGCTCGCGACAAAATCAGAGTATCCATGGCGCGGGTCATGCCGACATAGCAGAGTCGCCGTTCCTCTTCGATAGAATCCGGCTCCAGCATGGTGCGTGAATGCGGGAACAGGCCTTCTTCCATTCCTGCGAGCACCACCAGCGGAAACTCCAACCCCTTCGCCGCGTGCAATGACATCAACGTGATTTGCGCACGCTCGTCGTACTGGTCGGCATCGCTCACCAGGGCGGCATGATCAAGGAACTCATCCAGCGTCTCGCCGCGATCACGCGAGTCCATCGCCGCGTTCACCAGTTCGCGAAGGTTCTCAATGCGCGAGAAAGCCTCCGGCGTGTCTTCTTCTTCCAGTTGCTTGATGTATCCGGTGCGGTCGATCAGAAATTTCAAAATCTCGGCCGTATTCGCTGTGCCGCCAGGGGCGCGAAAGCCTGCAACCGCCTCATCGATTGACTCATTGGGAGTAGCTTCATTGGCAGTAGCTTCATTGGCGATGGCTTCATTGGCGGTAACATCAGTGACCGTATCGCTTACAGGAATTTCGTCAACCACATCCGACGTATCGCCAGCACCGAAATCAAAGCTAAAGTTCCCAGGATCGAAATCCGTATCGTCCTCCGGCGTGGGATTTGTTTGTGCAGGGAAGGGCGCCCCGCCCGTCTCAACCGAGTTAAGATCGGCAGCGTTCTCCTCGCCTGCGGCAGTCTCCCCGACGCGCTCCACAAACGTCCCCGCCAACATTGCGCGCCCATCCTCGATCAAATCGCGGAAACTCTTCAACGCCGCCAATGCGCGAGCTGGTAACAACTGCCGCTTGATCGCCTCGCCCAGCGCGCCCCACATTGATAACCCAGTTTCCAGCGCCAGCCGCTCGATCATCTCGATGGTCGTCTTGCCAATCCCGCGGACTGGAGTATTTATCACGCGCAGCAGCGAGACCGAATCATCGGGATTCTGAATAACTTTCAAATACGAGATCAGATCCTTAATCTCAGCCCGCTCATAGAACGAGAATCCGCCGACGACGTGATACTTCAACTGATAGCGCCGCATTGCCTCTTCAAACAATCGCGACTGTGAGTTCGTACGATAAAGCACGGCGGCGCGCGCCGTTTCGCCGTTTTCTGCAGCCTGCCGCACATACCGGTTGATCATGTCGGCGGCAAACAGCGCCTCGTTCTCCCCGTCCGGAGCCTCGTAATATCCGATCTTTGCCCCACCTTGGCGCGAAGTCCAAAGATTCTTGCCTTTGCGCCTCACATTGTTTGCAACCACAGCGGAGGCGGCGCCCAGAATATTCTGGGTCGATCGATAGTTCTGCTCCAGCCGCACAATCTTCGCTTCTGGAAAATCGCGTTCGAATTCCAGAATGTTGCGAATCTCCGCCCCACGCCAGGAATAGATCGATTGATCTTCGTCTCCTACCGCGCAAACGTTGTGCCCTTCGCCCGCCAGTAGCCGCATCAACTCATATTGCGGACGGTTCGTATCCTGATATTCGTCGACCAGTAAATACTTGAACCGCCGGTTGTAATATTCGCGTACCGCTGCCACCGACTTGAGCAGGCGCATGGCTTCGAGCAGCAGATCGTCGAAGTCCATTGCATTCGCTTTCAGCAGTTCCTTGCGATATTCCTCGAAAATGTGCGCAATCTTTTCGTTCTTCGGATCCGCCGATTGCAGATAAATTTCCTGCGGATCGAGCATGTGATTCTTCGCCCAAGAAATTCGCGAGAGCACGTTTCGCGGCGTCAGTTGCTTGTCGTCCAGGCCGAGACGCCGCATGATTCCCTTGACTACTTGCTGCTGGTCGCTTTCGTCGTAGATAACAAAATTCTTGGTGAGCCCGATCGGCGGCTGGCCCGGAACGGTCGAGGGAATGCGCAGCTCCTCAATGTCGCGCCGCAATACTCGAACACAAAACGAATGGAAGGTAGAAATCACTGGCTTGGCAACGCTCAGGCCGCCGACCAGTTTCTCGACGCGCTCAGCCATCTCCGCCGCAGCCTTGTTAGTAAAAGTCACGGCCAGAACCGACTCCGGCATCACACCCATCTTCTCGATCAGATAAGCAATTCGATACGTGATGACGCGAGTCTTCCCGCTGCCGGCTCCGGCCAGAATCAGCACTGGTCCCTCGGTAGTTTCAACGGCTTCGCGTTGTTGCGGGTTTAATTCGTCCAGGAACGACAAGAGAGAACGGCTCCGAAATGCGCTAGATGAATTTTACAGGACGGCGGGAAGGCGGACTGCCTTCACAACCAATCCGAAGTCCGGAGGCAGCGTCGAAGAGTAAACTTGTCTACTGTTTCACTCGGTGATTTCTGTTGCAGTCTTACTTGTGCTTGCGATGGGTCTTGATGCTATGGCCCGCACTGGCAGAGGCGCGTCACTGGTCCCCGCGACTACACCTTAGATACTAGCCACTTCCCACTGAAATTCCCGAAACTCAGTGAGCCTGGCGAAGTCTCGCCTGTTGGCCGAGATCACCGTAATGCCAAAACGTGCCGCACTCATCGCAATCAGCGCGTCGTTTGCCAGTCGCCCCTGCCCGATCTTCTCGAATCCGTATCTAACCGCCAAACGCGCCAACACCCGTCCTGCTTCAGTCCAGTCACCAAGATTGGGGACCAATATGCGATTCATCCTGTCAAATTCGCGCTCCATCCGCTCCAGCGATTGCAGAACACGGCCCGATGCACCTGCATATAGTTCTTCGAGCACAACAGCGCTAAGCCAAAGCGGAGTATCTTTCGATGACCGTCGCAGCGCTAAGACCGCCTCGTTGCCACGCCGCAGTCCGGAAATGTAGACGGAAGAATCAAGCAATGCGCCCCGCATCTAGCGATCCAATTTGCCGAAAACGTCCTTAATCTCGCCACCGCTCCTAATAAAACGATCATTCGCTTCCCATGCCAGCCGATCCCTCTCATGCTCGGTAATCGTGAAATCGAGCGCTCGTTCGATAGTCTCGGTCTCGGTTTTCGCCCGCAGAACTTTTTGCGCGCGTTTGATTTTCACGGAGTCCAACTGGAAGTGCTTGTGGACGCGTTTGTTCGCCGTTGGCATGGGAAACTCCTTTAAACCAGTATAACATGCATGTACATATTTGCAGGTTTTCTGTACATGCAGAAAGACGCCTCGATCTTATCCATGGGCGCAACACCTACTGATCACACCACTGCTATAATTGAAAATTGCGCTCATGATAAAGAACCCTCTCGTGGCTGTGCCCGACGAAACCAACGACAATTCTCCCAAGCGCCGCCTGATCCGCTCCACCACCGTTCTTTGCGTCCGACGCGACAATAAAGTTGTCATGGCCGGAGACGGGCAAGTCACGCTGGGCGAATCCGTTATCAAGCACGGCGCCAAGAAGATTCGCCGACTTTATCAGGACAAGATTCTCGCCGGTTTTGCCGGCTCGACCGCCGATGCGTTCACGCTATTCAGCCGGTTTGAGGCGAAACTGGAGCAGTATCATGGGAATGTCGGTCGCTCCGCGGTCGAACTTGCAAAAGACTGGCGCACCGATAAATTCCTACGGCATCTAGAAGCCCTGCTGCTCGTTTCCGACAAGGATGCGACCTTCCTCTTGAGCGGGCAGGGAGACGTGATAGAGCCCGATACTGGCATCGCCGCAATCGGCTCTGGTGGCCCGTTTGCACAGGCGGCGGCGCAGGCTTTAGCCGACCACACCAAACTCGCGCCCCGCGAAATTGCCGACGAGGCGATGAAGATTGCCAGCAGGATGTGCATTTACACCAATGACAGGATTACGATTGAGGAGTTGTAGGCGAGCTAATAACTGACCCTGAATTTTTATGGCTATTTATCTACCCGGAACCGCCGAAGAAGAACATGTCACGCTGGACGAACTGACGCCACGCGAAATCGTCACGGAGCTTGATAAGTACGTTGTCGGACAAAAAGACGCAAAGCGCGCTGTTGCCATCGCCCTGCGCAACCGCATGCGACGGCAGAAACTCGCGCCTGAAATGGCCGAAGAGGTCATGCCGAAGAACATTCTGATGATTGGGCCGACCGGCGTCGGAAAGACGGAAATTGCCCGCCGCCTCGCGAAACTTGCTAACTCGCCCTTTCTCAAGGTGGAGGCTTCGAAGTTTACCGAAGTCGGATATGTGGGTCGCGATGTCGAATCCATGATTCGCGATCTGGTCGAGATCGCAATCGAAATGGTGCGCGAAGACAAGCTTGAGGATGTCGCCGACAAGGCCGAATTAAACGCGGAAGAGCGGTTGCTCGATATCCTCCTGCCTCCAACCAGTCAGCGGGTGGGCGATAACGGGTCCGCCGCGCCCACGGGCGGAGTAGTCATCGACGCCAGTACTACACTCACTGAATCGACCAGCCGAACCCGAGAGAAGCTGCGTCAGCAGTTGCGCGAAGGAAAACTGGATGACCGCTCCGTCGAAATTGAAACTCGAGAGCGCAATTTCCCATCATTCGAAATCATCTCCAACCAGGGCGTCGAAGAGATGGACGTCAATCTTAAGGATATGTTGCCCAACATCTTCGGCCAGCGGACTAAAAAGCGGAAGATGAAGGTCAATGAGGCTTTCGAATACCTGATCCAGGAAGAAGAGCAGCGCCTGATAGATATGGAGCAGGTCACGCGCGTCGCCATCGATAAGGTCGAGAATTCCGGCATCATCTTTCTCGATGAAGTCGATAAGATCGCCGGGCGTGAAAGCGGCCATGGTCCCGACGTTTCGCGCGAAGGCGTGCAGCGCGACATCCTGCCCATCGTAGAGGGCACCACGGTCAACACGCGCTACGGCATGGTGCGCACCGATCACATTCTGTTCGTTGCGGCAGGCGCGTTCCACGTCTCCAAGCCGAGTGATCTCATCCCTGAACTCCAGGGCCGGTTCCCTATCCGTGTGGAGTTGCAGTCTCTCACCATGGATGACTTCGTCCGGATTCTGACTGAGCCGAAGTCGTCGCTAACCAGACAATACATAGCTCTGCTCGAAACCGAAGGCGTCAAACTGGAATTCACCCCCGAAGCTCTACAAGAAGTTGCCCGCTTTGCGTTTCGCGTAAACGAAGGCACCGAAAATATTGGCGCGCGGCGACTGCATACCATCATGGAACGGGTTCTCGATGAGATCAGCTTCGAGGCACCGGAGAGAAAAGGGCAGCCATTCACAGTCGACGCCGCTTACGTGCAGAAGATGCTGAGTGAGATCGTGAAAGACCAGGATCTATCGCGCTACATACTCTAGGCGAGGGTGTCGCGACGGCTTCACGATCCAGACCGTCCTTCCGTGTAACGGCCGCTCAAACAAGCGTCGCCTGACTCTTGACAGCCTCGCCTTCCAAGGCGAGACTCGGGTCAGCCCTTCGCATAGCCATGCATGGATCTGCCCAACCCGGATCTGCCGAGCCAGAAGATACTTCCGCCTCCGTAGGCCCCCTTGGCCGCAACTCTAACGGCAGTGGCGCACTTGCCGAGGGCGAGCTAGATTCCACACTCCAGTTGTTAGTCGAACGCGCCCAATACATCACCGGCGCGACCGGGACGGCGCTTGTCTTGCCTCAGGGGGAGGAGATGGTTTGCCGTGCCAGCGCGGGATCCTCAGCGCCCGCGATTGGAGCGCGGCTGCAGGTTCAGTCCGGACTAACGGGCGAAAGCATTTCGCGGCGGCAGTTGTTGCGTTGCGACAATGCGGAGACCGATGCGCGGGTGAATCTCGAAGCTTGCCGCTCGCTCGGTATTGCTTCGATCGTTGTATTGCCACTGCTGCGGCGGAGCGGAGAGGTTCGCGGGCTGTTCGAACTTTTTTCCGATCATCCCTACGCCTTCGAAGAACGAGACCTGATCGCGCTCGAACGCATGGCGGCGCTCACCTTGACCGCCCTCGACTTGGCCGAGCAGGGCGACGGGACGGCTTCGGCGTCCAGCCAAACAGCGGAAATGCGTATCGAGCGTTCTTCAGTCGCGACACCGATTGCCTCACCGATGCCGGCGCCGCCTTCTCCGACGGTGCCACCGCTCCCCAAGAACGAAATTATTGGCGCTGCTATTAAGACAGAAGCTCGAATTGAGAGCAACCGAACTGAAAGCAACATTGAAAGGAACAACGAGACCCCGGCCGCTCCGACTGAGCCCGCAGGTTCTCATGCTGGATCACCGGCCGCCTCAACTCCTCAGGCCATCGCACACCCCGCAGTTGTGTCTGACTCGGCAGCTCCTACGCAAGCAGCCGCAATTCTTCCCGACGAGACTCCTGGAATCGTGTCGGCACCCATAATCTCGTCGCCGGCGGAGGAAAAAGTTGCTCCCGAAAACAATTCGCCTGCGCTCGCGCAGCAAAGAATTACGGAGCTGATATCACCTCCCAGCCGAGTGCCGGAGGCGATGCGCCGCGTGCAAAAATGCGCTTCTTGCGGATTCCCTGTTTCCTCCGGCAGAACCGTTTGCATCGACTGCGAGCGCAAAGAGTTGCACGACAAAGAGTTGCGGGACAAAGAGAAAGCGTCTGCAAAGAAAAATGCGGAGAAGATCGAACGTTCCGAGCCACAACCAGTGGATCTACAGGACAAAGCTCAAGGAGAAGCAAGCTCCGTCGAGATAGGCGATGGTGTGATAGGCGATGGTGTGATAGGCGATGGTACGATAGCCGATGATGTGATAGGCGATGGTACGATAGCCGACATTGCGACCGATTCGACACCCGAGGCCGCGGAACAGTTCGTGCCCGCCTTTCTCGCAAACTCCGCTGCGGCAAAGGAATCCTGGCTATCGAACCATGTCAACCTGTTAGCGATCGTCGTGCTGATTATGGCAATCCTGGTCGCGGTGGTTGTATTTCGATGACCGTTATTTGGCTGAATGCTTCACATGAACGGGTCGAAATAACCACTCCGACCCGCTTCTAAGTCTGTTTCTCTTGACAAATTGCGGGTAAAACACATACTCTGCGCTTAATCGTTGATACTACCGGACAGGTGCCCAAGAATGAAAAATGTTTACGAAGTTTTACGGCAGAAGGAACTTGAACTGACCAGGCTGGAAAAAGAAGTGGAAGCCTTGCGTGTCGCCGCTCCTCTGCTCTCGGATGAAAAAGAGACGCTGGCGGAAGCGAACAAGTCAAACTTATCCGCCACGCCGTCGCCGCAACCGGTCCGCGTTCCTCCCGTGGTGGCAGCCCAGGGTGGAGCTCAACCAGCACGCGCTGCTGGATGGGAAGACGCCGCTAAACGCTGGCCGTAAATTGTGAGGTTGCTTCGTTCGAAAAGTTTGTAAGATGTAGGATTGAACTGAAGGCGACGGGCGCTCCTCCCCTCCCGTCGTCATTTTTTGTTAGTGGCTTTTATCCTAGCTTTAATTCTGACCACCACTCCTAACCACCAATATATCGAACGCAAACCTCGGTTTTGCTTAATCCTGAGTGGTAAATGCCAACGCCAAGATCGTCTTCTGCTCTACCTCGTGGGCTTTGGCCGATCCTGTAGCTGGACTCGCGCTTGCCGAGCGTTTTACCGAGAATACCGGCCGCTCGTTCGCGATGCGCTTGAGGCGTGGCAGTACGTAGAGCATTGCTCCCATGTTGGCAGGTTCTTCTTGCACCCACACGATGTCGCGGGCTGTGCCGTGGCGCGCCAACTCCGCGGCTAACTCGGCTTCGGGGAAGGGATACATTTGCTCCAGAAAGATAATGGCTGTGCTCATGTCTGCACGCTTCTGGCGTTCGAGGCGAAGTTCATGCCCGATTTTTCCGGTACACACCAGGATTCGCTTGGCGTCTTGTGCCTCGTTATCGCGCAGTACCGGCAAGAACGATTGATGCGTCAAATGTTCGAGCGGAGAAAGCGCATCGGGATGCCTCAACATGCTCTTCGGGGTAAATACAACAAGAGGCTTTCTCCACTTGCGCAGCGCCTGGCGCCTTAACAGATGGAAATACTGGGCCGCATTCGAGGGCTGGCAAATCTGAATGTTGTCGCGCGCCGCCAACTGCAAGAATCGCTCAATGCGCGCGCTCGAATGCTCGGGGCCCTGCCCTTCGTAGCCGTGCGGCAGCAGCAGTACTAGGCCTGACAGCAAATTCCACTTATCCTCGCCAGCGCAGACGAACTGATCGATCACCGCCTGTGCGACGTTCGAAAAATCGCCGAACTGCGCCTCCCACAGAACCAGGGCTTCGGGATAATCGCGGCTGTAGCCGTACTCGAAGCCCATCACTCCGGCTTCAGAAAGCGTCGAATTGTAGATATCGCATGCCGACTGCCCTGGAGCGATGTGGCGCAACGGAACATATTCCGACTCGTCCTCGATGTCGATCAGCACGGAGTGCCGCTGATTGAACGTGGCACGCCGGGAGTCTTGTCCACTCAAGCGGACGGGAATCCCTTGCTTCACGAGACTGGCAAAGGCAAGCGCCTCGGCCATGCCGTAGTCGAGAGGCTTCTTGCCTGAGCCCATTTCTTCGCGCTGCTCCAGCAACTTTTTTACCTTGGGGTGGATGTGAAAACCTTCCGGATAGGTCGTCAAACGTTGGCTGAGTTCCATTAGCTCTTCGTGCGCGATGCCGGTAGGCTGCTCAAACTCCGGCTTGTAGCGTCCGCCGAAATAATTGTCCCAATATTCGGGGAGATCGCGCATCTGCGGCTTCTTGGTGAACTTGGTTGCGCTTTTCTGTGCCGCTTCGAACTCTGCCTTGATGCCCGCGGCATTCTCCGCGATATTTTCGACGCCGACTGCCTTTGCATAAATCTGATAAAGCGGTGGATGCTCTTTGATCGCCTTGTACATCAGCGGTTGCGTCACGGTAGGATCGTCCACTTCGCTGTGTCCGTGGCGGCGGTAGCCGACGAGATCGACGACCACGTCGGTGCCGAACTTGTAGCGGTATTCGGTTGCGATTCGCGCCATGCGGATCACGGCATCCACGTCTTCGGCATTGACGTGAAAAATTGGAATCGACTGCCGCCTCGCCAGTTGCGCCGAGAAACGCGCGGAGTGTTCTTCGCGCGCATTGGTCGTGAACCCGATCAGGTTGTTCACAATGATGTGGATGGTCCCGCCCACGGTGAATCCGCTGAGATCAGCAAAATTCATCGTCTCCGCCGTAATACCTTGCCCCGCGAAGGCGGCATCGCCATGGACTAAAACCGGTAGAAACTTTGCCTCTCCACTCTTGCCGGCGCGATCCTGCTTGGCGCGGGTGCGTCCCACCGTTACGGGGTCGACGGCTTCGAGGTGGCTGGGGTTTGAGGCAAGGTGGATGTGAATCTTCTTTCCGCTGCGAGTGATGTATTCGCCGGTAGCGCCCATGTGATACTTCACGTCGCCGGAACCAAGCACGCTTCGCGGATCCACATCTTCGAATTCCGCGAACACCTCTTCGGCGGGACGTCGAGCCAAATGAATCACGAGATTCAAACGCCCCCGATGGCTCATGCCCATCACCAGTTCAACCGCGCCACGCTCTCCCGCAACATCGAGAACTTCATCCATCGCCGGCAAAAGCGATGTGTTGCCTTCGAGCGAGAATCGCTTGTTACCGAGATAACGCGCTTGCAAAGTCTGCTCAAACAAGTCAGCACGTACCAAAAGTTCAAGTGCGCGCTGCTGGTCGACCGCGGGAGGCTCGGCCTCGATGCGCTCCTGAATCCAGCGCCGCCGCTCCGGGTCGGCGATATGCATGAACTCCACCCCAACGCTGCCGCAATAAAAGCGCCGCGCTTCGCGAGCCCACTCATTGTCGATCTGAAGGTCGGGATGCGGTTGCGGTGGCAACAAGCCGAGCGGATTCAGTTCCGCTTCCAGATATCCATATTGGCGAAAGAGAGTGAAGACACGTTCGCGTTCATGATTTTCGTGTTGCTGATTATCGGTGTGAGTGTCGCTTTTATTAACCACAACTTTGGGAGCGGCATCCCGGGCTGTACCGCGCGTTGGAGTAGCCATATAAGGTCTTCTATAGGATAACGGATGCAAGCAGAGATGGGGTTGATTCAGGGGGAAGTATGTGTCGGGCCCGACTTGTGTTTTGGTTTTCTTTACTCTCCAAAACGCCTTCCCACATCTCTCTCGCAAATCGTGTAAGATTCTGTAGGCGAGTACAGTGCACCGCTTCTGCGTATGTTGATCCTGCCGGACTGATTTGAGCTAGGACGGCGTTCCTTTACTGCCAAATACCAGGTAGAACCGCAGCCTTCCCGGCTGGCGGCACATTCCTGTCAGGAGAGAACTGAATGGCGAAGATTGCTAAGACAGCCGACCGTAAGAAGGTCATGGATACCACGAAATCGACCGCATGTCCCAAATGCGGCAAAGAAACCCGAATCGTCAAGCGCATGAAGGATCGCGAGCGTGGCGTTCCAGGCGGAATCTATATTTCCTGTTCGGGCTGCGAATTTTTCGAGAAGTTGTAAGGGTGAAGTCACGACTCTTTATCTTTACCCTTACCCAACTCTCAGCTCATTGTCATGTTTGAGCGAGGACGGTGATTCGCGTTTCGCGAATCTCAGCCGCAGTCGAAGCATCCCTACCTTCTTTTCAACGCCCGAAGCACTGCTATTTCGGCTGACAGAACTACGCACGCGAGAGCAATGGATGGAGTAGGGGTCCTTCGACTCCGTGATGCCACACGCTTTCGCGCGTGGCATCGCTACGCTCAGGATGACAACTTGGTGAAGTCATGACTGTTGACCTTACCCAACTTTCAGCTCCAGTGTCTTTGCTCACAGCTCGTAGATCAAAGCCCGTTGCTCAAAGCTCGCAGGCGTTTTTCCTACCCCATCTGCCCTAAAATCGCTCTCGTCTCGCCCGCGGGATCTAGCGCTTCCGTGATCGGGCGCCCAACAACGATGTGCGAAGCTCCGGCTGCGATCGCTTCGGCTGGAGTCACTACGCGTGCTTGATCGTGAGACCCACTTCCTGCGGGACGGACACCGGGGGTCACGATGGCGAAGCCCGAGCCGAATTCTTCGCGCAACGCGCCTGCCTCTTGCGCCGATGCGACTACTCCTTGGCACCCATTCGAGAGGGCCAGCGCGGCCAACCGCAGGACGTGATCCAGCACTCCACCGCGGACGCCAATCTTATTCAGTTCCGTATCGTCCAGGCTGGTGAGCACGGTAACGGCGAGAACGATGGTGGTTTGGTGAGCCGATTGAGCAGCCTCAACCGCAGCTTTCAGCATTTTTCCGCCGCCTGCGGCATGGACCGTAAGCATGCTCACGCCCAGTTGGCTGGCGTTCCGCACGGCGGCTCCTACGGTATTGGGGATGTCATGGTATTTGAGGTCAAGGAATACACGACGGCCGGAGTCTACCAAATCGCGAACGATTGGAGGCCCCTCAGCCGTATAGAGCTGCATACCGACCTTGTAGGCATGGGCGGAGTCTCCAACGGCCGCCACAATCTTCCTGGCGGCCGCCGCCGTCGATACGTCTAAGGCAACGATGAGGCGCTGACGCGGATCCACTTTCATCGTTGCCGAGTGTATCTTCTTCTTGCAGGAATTGGCTAGAGCAGAATGGCGAGAACGAGGCGGCTAGGTTGGGCGGTACACGTCGACGCGAACTTTTTGCAGACCGCGATCCTTGAAGCCCAATGCGCGAGCGGCGTTATAAGAAACATCAATGATTCGATCCTCAACGTAGGGGCCTCGATCATTAATTCGGAGGATTACCGCTTTGCCGTTGCTCAGGTTCGTAACCCTCACGTAGGTGCCTAACGGCAGGCTGAGGTGTGCGGCTGTGAAGTCCCGCATGTCGTAGGGTTCGCCACTGGCAGTTTCCTTGCCTTGGAACTGCTCGCCGTACCATGACGCCGTGCCCACTTGATAGGGTTTTGGGTTGCGGGGTTTTTGCGGATTGTGCGTGCTAACCGTAACGACTGGCTTCGTTAATTTTACGGCTTCCAGGCTGCTCGGCCCGGATGCGGCTCCCGCCCCCACGCTGGCTACGGAAAACACCACAGCCAGAATCTCGGCGAATCGTCGTCGCATCGTATCCTCCCAATCTTGAAAGTCGGTTAGTGTCGTCTGCCTCCTGTGCCAAACGATCTTCCGATGCTACGGAGGCGACTTGGCGCTGTCAATCAGAAAAATCCCTACAGTGAATACCTAAGTAGTAAGTAATCCAATGACTTACCGTCGATAAGATCTTTAGTTTTTCGCGCTATATTCATGAAAACAGTCGCCTAATTCTGGTTACGAAGCGGTTACCACGCCGAAACTAACTCCCGAGCGCTCTGCCCAAACTATTCAAAAAGCGGTACTTGCGAAGAATTTTCAATTAAAGCCTTTCTAATCATCAGGATACATTTTCTACATAGTTACTGTTGGGTGCAATCCCGGTCTCGCAACCGCACTGTTAGACAAGCCAAGACTCGGTTGCACTATGAGAGCAGTGACAAGGAAGTGTTCCTTCCCCTGCTGGGACTTTCGGTTTACAGTGAACGCAATGGCACAAGCCCCGCCCGTCGTTTTGACGATCGCTGGTTTCGACCCATCCTCGGGGGCCGGGGTCACTGCGGATATAAAGACCATAGCGGCCCATGAGTGTTTCGGGATCTCATGCATTACGGCACTAACAGTTCAATCGACCCGAGGGGTTCGGCGCGTCGAGCCTGTCGAACCGAAACTGATTGCGGAGACTCTGACGGAACTGGTTTCGGATTTCGCAGTCGAAGCGGTTCACGTCGGAATGTTGGGCAACGACGAGACAGTAAAGGTGGTAGCAGATTTTCTAAGGAAAGCGGCTTTGCCTCACCTGGTGCTCGATCCGGTCTTAAAATCCAGCTCCGGAGCGGATCTCTTGGACTCCACCGGCACCCATCGACTAATCGAAGAACTGCTGCCGCTGTCGGAAGTTGTCACTCCGAACCTCGACGAAGCGGCCGTTCTTGCCGGCGGCTCGGTCACAAATCTGGATGAGATGCGGCAGGCTGCCCTGCGCCTGCATTCTGTAGGCGCGGCGAACGTGGTCGTTACGGGGGGCCATCTTGAGAAAGCTACAGATCTGCTCAGCTTTACAACTGGACGAGGGGTAGAGACACAAGTTTTTAAAGCTGATCGCCTGCGCTCAAAATCTACCCATGGCACAGGTTGCGCTTTCTCTACTGCCCTGGCGTGTCACTTGGCGCATGGCCGGGGATTACCGGAAGCAGTGCTACTTTCCAAGGCGTATATCTCGGCAGCGATCGCACACGCCTATCCGATAGGTCAGGGAGCGGGGCCATTGCATCATCTCTATCGCAGGGGACAACAGCGGCGCAGTAGCACAGTCGTTGCCGAAGCAGAGCACTCCCATTCGCGAAACTGAACTGGAATGCTTAAGGCGGGCGAGGGAATTGCCCGGTGCCGCCGTTCGGCTATTTCTTAAGCAAACATCCGGCGACGAACGCCGCGATTGCGGCCACAAGCCATTCAATCCGCCAAAGCTGGATTGCCTGCCAGTCAAGCGCAGTGCGGACGCTAAAGACGATGCTTACTGCCAATGCGCCAATCAGGCAAAGCGCACCCAGGACGAAAGCAGCCACAGCAGGCACGGTAAGCCCCAGACGATCTCCAAGCGCCGTTAGCTCAGCGAGGCCGGGGACATCGATGATCTGGGCGGAGTTCAACGGGGGACGCTTAGCGCCGCAGGAGTGGCAATATATGGAGCTGACGATAAACTCGGTTCCACAGTGAATGCAGGTACCGCTTCGCTCCAGTTTAATGACGGGGTTGCTGTCCAGCAGGGGTGGGCGCCAAAACTCATGCCGGGCTTCATCGGCTACTTCTGCCATAAAGAACTCTTTCTTCTTCCGATTTCATTTTTAAGGCAAGCGAATCGCCAAACGAATTTATTGCAAAGATTACAGATGGCCGTGCCCAAAAGCTCAACGGACTGCTACTGCGAGCAAGATTTACGCTGTCCAAGCCCGAATTTCCATGTTGCCACGACTTACAGCAATTCTGCCGTGTCGTTTTTGGTTCCTGTTTTCCATAGAAGAGCATTTCGCCTTTGGAAGAATCTGTTCGCCACCACTCACTTTGCGGTGCCGATTTCGCTGCCAATCTTGCCACGTTGATCGTTCACCTTAAACGCTCAACTTGTCGCCCATCGCGAGAGTCCCGAAAGCCATCAGTTACAATCTACGTTCTCCACTCAGACTGATTAAAATCATACTGACTAAAATCACTGACTAAAACAGATAGGAAACACTCCATGCACCGCTGGTCCAAACTCTTCATTCCAACGCTACGCGAGGCTCCGGCTGATGCGGAGGTCGCGAGCCACAAACTCCTGGTCCGGGCGGGATACATCCGGCAGTTGGGCGCCGGGATTTACTCATTTCTCTTCCTCGGCAATCGCGCTATCCAGAAGATCATGGGCATCGTCCGCCAGGAGATGGACAAGATTGGGCAGGAATTTTACCTGCCGGCTCTGAATCCGCGCGAGGTTTGGGAGGCGAGCGGGAGATGGGCAGCCATGGGCGAGAACATGTTTCGTCTCAAGGATCGTAAGGGCGCCGATCTCTGCCTGGGCATGACCCATGAAGAGGTGATGACCGATATCGCGCGCAAGGAACTGCGCAGCTACAAGCAACTGCCGCAGATCTGGTATCAGATTCAGACTAAGTTCCGCGATGAGCCCCGCCCAAAATCCGGCCTGTTGCGGGTGCGTCAGTTCATTATGAAAGACGCTTATTCGTTCGATATCGACGCCGCCGGATTAGACGTTTCCTACCAGAAGCACCACGATACTTATTGCAGGATTTTTGATCGCTGCGGGCTCAAGTACATGGTGATCGATGCGCACTCCGGCGCAATGGGCGGATCGCAGTCGCAGGAGTTTATGGTGCGGACCCCGGCGGGCGAAGACCTGATCGTCAGTTGCGAGAAGTGCAGTTACGCCGCGAACATGGAGAAGGCTACGTCGAAGTTGGCGCCCGTCGAGGACTTGAAATCCGAGGGCGACGGCCAGCCCCTCGAGGTGCATACGCCCGGACAGAAGACGATTGAGGATGTGGCGCGCTTTCTTGGTGTCTCGCCGAAAAACAAGATCAAGACGCTGGCGATGATGATGACTGAAACGGCTGATGCGAAATCAGGTAAGTCTCGCCAGCGTCCAGTCATACTGCTCGTGCGCGGCGACCATCAAATGAACGAAGCGAAGCTGTCAACGGCGGTAGGCGGCAAAGAGATACGCCCGATGCAGGAGGATGAAATACGCGAACTGTTCAATTCTCCCGCCGGATACCTTGGTCCGCTCGGGATCGATTGGGCGAAGGAAATGCGCGCGGAAGGTGGCTCCAAAGATGGTGACGCATCCAGGCCCATCCTCCTGGTCGATAACGCACTTGAAGGACGAACTAATCTGATCGGCGGAGCGAATAAAGAAAACTATCACCTGAAGAATTTAACCCCGGGAAAGAACTTTCACCCCACCGCCTATGTCGACCTGCGTGCCGTGATGCCGGGGGAACACTGTCCTAATTGTGGGGCACCCCTGCGCATTGATACCGCGGTCGAGATCGGACACATCTTCAAGCTCGGCTACAAGTATTCCGAATCCATGGGCGCTCGGGTGCTCGACCGCAACGGTAAAGAAGTTGCGCCGATCATGGGCAGCTATGGCATCGGAATTGAGCGTATCCTGACGGCGGCGATCGAACAAAGCAACGACGAAAACGGCTTCTGGCTGCCACCTTCGATCGCGCCCTTCACAGTCGTGGTGGTCTCGACCAATCCGAAAGATGAGCAGATTCGAGCCGCCTCCGAAGATATTGCCGAGACTCTCGAGGACTCCGGTTTCGATGTTTTGCTCGATGATCGCGACGAAAGGCCAGGTGTCAAGTTCAAAGACGCGGATTTAATCGGTATCCCTTTTAGAATCAATGTGGGAAAGAAGGTTACCGAAGATACTGTGGAAGTGGTTCGGCGCTCGACTCTGCAAAGGGAGGACGTTAAGATTTCGGCTATCAGCGAGTATTTTCGAGCCCTGCCAGAAGCTTAGCGACGCGGCAATGCATACCCGAAAAACTCGCGATTGATCTTCGCAACTATTGATCTTCGCAACTAGCGATTTGGCGATTGTTTGTTATGGGATCTCTGAAACTGGTGTTCGGCTTTGCGATATTTTGCGCGGTAGGCTTAATTGGCCTAAAGCTGATCCCGCCCTTCTTTTCGAACTACGAACTCGAAGACGCCATCAAGACTGAAGCCGTGCAGGCGACGTACAGCACACGAACAGAAGAAGATGTTCGTGAAGCCGTTATCAAGGAAGCACGGAACTACGATATCGCGCTAACGCCGAAACAAGTCACCGTTTCCCGCGTTGGCGGTTTCGGAACTGGCACTCTTACCATTCAAGCTGATTACAGTGTTCCGATCAATCTGCCGGGCTACTCCACGAGCATCGACTTCCATCCTTCGTCAAAGAATAAAGGCGTCTACTAGGCGATAGTTCGCCTGAGCGAATTCTGTTCGCGTCACGATCTGTTCCTACTCGTTCCCAATCTGTAACGCATCCAAATAGTAATTGCGGTCGCCCCGATTTAGAATCAATAAAACGCAATCAGATCCCGTTTTATTGACATAGTTGAATTGATCAGTTCCGTATAGATGACGCATAGTTCAAGCAATGGCCGTTAAGTTAAGAATCCCTACATCTCGCAGCAACCCGCAAGGCCTCCGCGGCGGTAGAAGAGGCGGTAGGGTGAGCCTGCTCGGGCGCGATCCTGTCGTTCGTGTTGCACTGATCGCGTTTCTTTCGCTGTCCCTGCTGATCGTCGGATTTTTTGCCTATTGGTATGTTAAATATGACCGCATTATCGAGCAGCGGTTCCGCGGTCCGGCATTCTCCACTGCAGCCAAGGTTTTCGCTGCGCCACACCTGGTAAGGGTGGGGGCGAAAATGTCGATCCCCGAAATCGCGGCCGAACTGCGCCATGCCGGGTACTCGCAAAAGGACAGTGACACGCCCATCGGCAGTTATCGCCTGCACGGAAGCTCGATCGAAGTTTTGCCGGGTCCCGAGTCTTACCACAGCCCCGAGCCTGCCACCATCAGCATCGCAAACGGCGCAGTTTCATCTATCACCAGCCAGTCATCCGGGGAACTCGCCGCCTATGAACTTGAGCCCCAGATGCTGACTTCGCTATTCGATGCCGAACAGCGCTCCAAACGGCAATTGGTGAAGTATGACGAGATTCCGAAAGTGCTGGTCGATGCGGTCACGTCGATTGAAGACCGCCGCTTCTTTCAGCATAACGGCGTCAATTTTCTTCGACTGGCGGAGGCCGCCTGGATCGACTTTACCCGCCAGAGGCATCAGCAGGGTGGGTCCACCATCACCATGCAACTATCGAGAGCGTTCTTTCTCACTCCGGAGAAGACTTTCAGGCGCAAGCTGATTGAAATGCTGATTGCGGTGGAGTTGGAGCAGAAATTTTCCAAACAGCAGATTTTTGAATTTTATGCCAACCGCGTCGACTTGGGCCAGAGAGGTTCCTTCACAATTTCAGGACTGGCCGAAGCCGCACGCTCCTATTTCAACAAGGATCTGAAAGATATCACCTTGCCCGAAGCCGCGTTGCTTGCGGGATTGATCCAGGCGCCGAGTTATCTCTCGCCTTATCGCCATCCCGAACGTGCGCTCGAACGCCGTAATACAGTCATCGAATCGATGGTCGAAACTCGTGCCATCACTCGCGATCAGGCGGATAAAGCCAAGGCCACGCCACTGAAACTGGCTCCGCCGAACGTCGAAGCGAGCGACGCTCCATACTTCATCGATATGGTGCGCGACACCATCGTAAACAAATTGAATGAGCGCGACGTCAACGAGCACGAGTATCGCATCTACACCACGCTTAACCCGAGCTTGCAGCGAGCGGCGGCCCAGGCGGTCGAAACCGGAATCAAGCTAGTTGACGATCAAGTCACAAAGATGCGTACCCACAAGAAAAAGGTGGGCAAGAACAAGTTTGAGACAACTGTAACTCCGGGTCCTCAGGCACAAGTCGCACTCATTGCGATGGACCCGCACACCGGAGAAATTAAAGCCTTGGTGGGAGGACGCAATTACGGGACAAGCCAATTGAATCACGCTCTGGCCAAGCGGCCGACGGGCTCCATTTTTAAACCCTTCGTCTATGCGGCTGCTGTGAATACGGCGCTAGACGGCTCAACGGCAGTAATCACACCGGCGTCCATCGTGTCCGATCAGCCGTCAACATTTTCATATGGCGACCAAATTTACGAGCCGCGAAACTACAAAGAGGAGTACAAGGGCGACGTCACACTTCGCTACGCATTGGCGCTCTCGCTGAATAACGCGACGGTCAAACTCGCGGAGCAGGTGGGATACGACAAAGTGGCGGACTTGGCCAAATCTGCGGGAATTGCGTCGGTCAAAGCTACGCCGGCAATGGCGTTGGGTGCCTACGACGCCACTCCCGTCGACATGACCGCCGCATATACCAGTTTCGCCAATGGCGGCATGCGGCTTTCACCTGTCTTCGTGAACTCGGTACGGAATTCAAAGGGCGATGTTGTTGTCAACTTTGCGGCCGAGAAAAAACAGGTGTTGGATCCACGCGTGGCCTTTGTCATGACCACGATGCTCGAGGGAGTTGTGAACTTCGGCACGGCGTACGGGGTGCGCACTCGCGGATTTACCGCTCCCGCAGCCGGCAAGACGGGCAGCTCGCATGATGGCTGGTTTGCCGGATACACCAGCAATTTGTTATGCGTTGTGTGGGTAGGCTACGACGATTACAGCGACCTCCGGCTAAGCGGAGCGCAGACAGCAGCGCCGATCTGGGCAGAGTTTATGAAGAAGGCCGTTGCCCTGCCTGAGTTTTCGGACGTGAAGCCTTTTAGCCAGCCTCAAGGGGTGATCGACGTACAACTGGACAAAATCACCAATCGCCTCGCAACCCCCTCCTGTCCGGACGATTACACGATTGCCTTCGTAGCGGGCACCGAACCTCGCGACACCTGCGACCAGGAAAACGGTGGAATTCGCGGATTTTTCTCCCGCATATTCGGCGGCAATTCTGAAAAGGCGCTACCACCGCCTACGGCGACCCCTCCAGGGCAAAATGGGACCCCGCCCGGCAACACCGGTGCCCAAACTGCTGAGGAAGAGGCCAAGAAGAAAAAGGGCTTCTTCGGCAAGATCGTTGGAGCCTTCAAAGGCGACAGTGGCAGCCAAAAGACTGACAGTAATGGTAGTAATAACAATAACAACGAGAAGCAGTCGCCGGCGCCTTCGAAAGTTGGTGACGGCAGCGTTCCGCCGCAGTAGAATGCTGCTGTAGTTACGGCCGGGGGTGGTATATGTTTTCCTGCGTCCGCGTCAACTGCTCCGCTTCCCTCCTCTTATCTCTTCTGTGCGCATTGTTTCTGTGCGCATTGTTCGCACTTCCCGTTCAGGCCCAAACCTTCGAGACTCCCAGCGAACAGGTTGAAGTCGGACCGTTGCCGCTACACCGCGTTGCGCCACCTTCTGCTAGCGCGTCGGCCGACGATCTCGAGAAACGTGGAGATGAACTGCGCGTAGAGAAGAACTTTCTCGACGCAGTTGACTATTATGCGGCTGCGCTCAAAACAGACCCCACCAACGCCTCCCTGTTCAACAAGATCGGAATCTGCCAACTAATGACGCAGCGCTACAAGGAAGCAAAGAAAAGTTTTGAGCGCGCAATCAAGGCAGATCGCCAACACGCCGACGCCTACAACAATCTTGGAGTTATTTATTACCAGGCCCGTAGTTATGGCGCGGCCATCCGGCAATATCAAAAAGCGATTTCGCTAAGAGACGATGCAGCCTCGTATTTCAGCAATCTCGGCGCGGCTTATTTCGGGAAGAAACAATTCGAGAAGGCCGTCCAGAACTACGCAAAAGCAGTCCAACTTGATCCCGACGTTTTTGAGCGCAGCTCACACGCTGGAGTCATGGCCCAGTTGCCTTCACCCGAGGACCGGGCCCACTACGATTACGTTTTGGCCAAGCTGTACGCGAGAACAGGGGTGCCCGAACGCTCCCTTCACTATCTGAAGAAAGCTTTGGAAGAGGGATATAAGGACATTCAGAACGTCTACAAAGACGCTGAGTTCAGCACCCTCAGAAAGGATCCTCGATTCACCGAGTTGATGGGGGCTAAGACTCTCGCCATTTCCAACTAGCTGTTACGCAATGACTTAAAAAAAAATCTTTTCTGCCGAAACTTCCACAGCAGCACGGGGTTTTGAGGACTACTGCTCCTGAAAACAACAGGGTGAGTAGGGAGAAAATAAAAACACCCGCCGGCTGCAAACCGAGCACGCCCCAAGCACGCATCCGGCGGGTGATTTAGCCTGCGCTGAACGCGTGACTAGTTCTCAGCTTCTTTCCGAAATATATTCTTCCACCACCCGTTTCCATTTTCCCTGCGCCTTCAGAATGTATTCCACTGCATCGCGAGCAGCGCCGTCGCCCCCGGCATGGGGAGTAACCCAATGGGCCTCGGCTTTGACCTCCGGGCGCGCATTCTTCACGGCAATTGCCAGCCCGCATCTGCGCATCGCAGGCAAGTCAATGACATCGTCCCCGACAAAGGCCGCTTCCGCACTGGTAATTCCGTCCTTTTCCAGTATCTCCGAAACTACCAGTCCCTTGTTCTGAATGCCCTGATAGACGTGGTCGATCTTCAGGTCGCGAGCGCGCAACGCAACCGTTTCAGAGATGCGCTTGGTGATGATCCCGGTCTTGATGCCGGCAAGATGGGCAAACGAAATCGAAGTACCGTCGTGAGCGTGGAAGCCCTTGGCCTCAATCAGGCTCGCGCTGTGCAGCCCGAAGCCGCCCTGTCCACCATGTTGCGCGGATTTTTCCAGCACACTCGAATTCGCAGCGGCCGAAGAACCACCGGGCGCGGGAAAGATCCAAATTTTGCCGTCGGTGAGAACACCGTCGACGTCGAAGATTATGAGCTTAATTTTGCGGGCGCGGGCATTAGCAGATGGTTTGGGCATCGCCGCGATTTTAGCATTCGATCTAATTCAAACCACCGGTCGTGCAGTCCTCGTGATTTGGATCTGTTCGATCCTTGTTCCCGGCAGTTGCAGTTGCATAACTATATTCAGTCAGTGCTGCGGCGAAACCGGCTCGAGAATGACACCAGCGTGCCGACAAGTGAATTGACCCACGCCTCTATAGTTCTGGCCTATGGCATTTACAAGCGAGTCGGGCCAGATGTCAGAACCTCGCAACCTGGCAGTGGTTGGATCATCTCCTATGACGATGAGGTCAAAATATTTTTCGTTGATAAGTAGTTCCACCTCACGATTCGGCCACTTGCCGTGCGCCACAGACTGGCCATAAACGAATGGATCCGAAACCGAGACCGGTTTGCCGGCGACGAGGAGGGGTCCAAGGTTTTCAGAAAGAATGCGTTTGGATAAAGAATGACTCACGTAGCCGTACGTCTTGTCGCACTCCGCCAATTCACGGGAGGTCATCGCAGGCTTGCTTTGCGCGATTACTCCTATCAAAACTGAAGCGCCCAGGAGTATCGTGATTGGCCAAACTTTGCGCGGGTATTTCGACAACAGCAGGGAGTAACCCAGCCCAGCGCACATACAGGATGCCAACATCCACTCTATAAAATGATTTGTCGTCGAACCAAGCTTCCCTGCGGTGAGAGAAGTCAGGGTGCTTGCAGCAAAATAAATTGTCGGAAAACTTCTTTGCCCGGTTCGCACATCCTGCACAACGAACCAGATCGCGAGCGCGGTCACTACAGGAGCGCTTGCCCAGACCAGCGCTGCGAGCCCGAAGAACTGCACCACAGAGTAGCGATCTGGATGAGTAGAAAACATGTGGAAGGCGAACCACCCGCCCGTCCTACCCTGAAGTACAGCAAATGCAATCGCACAGACAAAGCTCACGACAGCCAGGAAGCGAATGCCCTGCTTAAATTTTCGATTCAGGAGCAAATGCAGGAAGACTGCAACGGGGCCCGCGACGAGCGAATACTTACAGAAGATGGCAAGCCCGAAGAATGGAATGCCCAGGTACCACCACTTGTCCTTATAAAGATAAAGCGCGATTCCAACGGCGGAAAATACCACGCCGATAACGTCAGCGCGCAAGAGGTAAAGCCAAAACCTGAAGGCTGGAAGGGTCAAAAGGAGAAGGCCAAAGGCAAACCCGACCCACGAACTGCCCGTCAGGCGGCTTAGGATGATGGCCAGAAGCAAGGAGAGTCCTAAAGAACTTGTTAGGATGAGGCGCCTCCCCGCAGGAAATGAGGCGGCTCCTCCAGGCAGAACGGCCGCAGTTGCTGCATACGCTAGAGGGCCGTACACATGAAGAACTACGGGGAAGGCGTACGGATTCGGATAGAGCGGTTGGGAATGACGAATCCGCAACGCTCCATCCAGAATTAGTCCCTCGCCATAGTCTATTTGGTAGGGACTAATTATCAGCGGGATGCTCTCGGCAATAGCGAGGAATGAGCCGATGAGCGCGCACATGAGCAGAGCCTTTTGGGCTTTCAGAACTGGGAACCTCTCTCCGTGAGTTGTTTGCCAATTGTCAGTGAGAGCAGCGGTCATCTTTCAAAGACTCCGGTTCTCCACTTAACCGAAGTCGCGAACGACTCCACCATGTTTCGTGGAATTTTCGAGCACACTCGGGTTCGCGCCCGCCAGAGAACCGCGGGCGCGATCGTTAGCGGATGGTTTGGGCATCGCCGCGATTTTAGCAGGGCGGCTATTGAGACGGTTTAGGTGGTCGGCAACATTGTTTCCGAGTGGACACAGATTCTTGGCCTCTCGCTGCTGAGAAAGAAATTGATTGAGACTGGCTCGAAGAATCGCGCTTGCGGTTCTTCGCCTTCTTACTATTTTACTTACACACTAATATGTGTGATACTTTACACATGCCGACTAACCTCTCACTGGATGATCGGCTCATCGAAGAAGCTCGCCGAGCCGGAGGACACAAAACCAAGAAAGACGCTGTGAATGCTGCGCTGGATGAATACGTACAGCGGCGCAAGCAAATGAAGATCCTGGATGCATTCGGCACAGTGACTTTCGACCCACAATACAACTATAAGGCGGAACGTCGACGGGGTTCCCGCCGTGCAAGCAGCCATCCCCGTTCATGATGGTGTTAGTGGATACCCCGGTCTGGTCGCTGGCACTGCGACGGCGACCCGAGCATCTCAGCGAGTCACAGCAGACTATGATACAGCGCCTCGCCGAATTGATTAGCGAGGGACGCGCACAGATCGTCGGACCGATCCGCCAAGAATTGCTGTCGGGGATCCGCGAAGAAAGCCAATTCAAGAAAATTCGCGAGTATCTAAGTGCGTTTCGCGAACCACGCCTCGAACCAGAAGATTATGAAGACGCGGCGCGGATGAACAACCGGTGCCGCAGCCGTGGCGTCGCTGGGTCCGCCATCGACTTCCTTATCTGCTCCGCGGCCCACCGGCGAGACTGGGCCATCTTTACCAGTGATCTCGACTTTCAGAATTACGCGTCTGTGCTGCCCATCCAGATCTATTCCATCTCGACATCTTGAGAGTTCGCGTCGTCGCTGAGCGAGGTCAGAGGCGAATGATTTACGAAACCTGTGATATTATTACCAATCTCTTTTATGCCACCCGTAGTCTCCCCATCTCTCGCCTGGGCACATCCATTGGTCCAAGAGTGGTTCACCGCTCGTTTCTCGACTCCTACGGAGCCGCAGGAGGAGGGCTGGCCACACATTCTTGCCGGGCATACAACGCTGATCTCCGCTCCCACCGGGTCGGGCAAAACGCTTGCCGCGTTCCTCGCTTGCATTAACCGGCTCGTCTGCAAGGCGCTGGCGGGCGAACTATCCGATCGCACCGAGGTGCTCTACATTTCTCCGCTGAAAGCGCTGGGCAACGATATCCAGAAAAATCTGGAAATACCGCTAGGTGAAATTCTTCAGATGGCAGGTGAGCGCGGCCTTCTCATGCCGGAGATTCGGACGGCGGTGCGTACCGGCGACACGCTGATGAAAGACCGCCGGCTTATGCTGAAGCGGCCCCCGCATATTCTGGTTACGACGCCGGAGTCGTTCTACATCCTGCTCACGGCGGAGAAGAGCCGCGCCATTCTCCGTGACGTGGAAACCGTAATTGTGGATGAAATCCACGCCGTGGCTGACGACAAACGCGGCGTCCACCTCTCGCTCTCACTGGAGCGGTTGGAGGCGCTGACTAACCGTAGGCCAGTACGCATCGGGCTTTCCGCCACGCAAAAGCCGATCGAAGAGGTGGCGCGGTTTCTTGCTGGCAATTCTGACTTGGAAGACCCCCGGCCCGCTCCAGTAATCGTCGATGTTGGTCACAAACGCAAACTCGATCTCGGAGTTGAGGTGCCTTCAACTGAACTTGGTCCGGTAGCGTGCAACGAAATGTGGGACGAGATTTACGAGCGCCTCGTGCAGTTGGTAAACGCGCATCGCTCGACGCTTGTTTTCGTTAACACGCGGCGCTTGGCTGAGCGCATTTGCCACCTGCTTGGCGAACGTCTGGGTGAGGAAAACGTCGCGGCCCATCATGGCAGCCTTTCGCGAAAGATGCGTCTCGAGGCCGAGAGAAAACTAAAAGAAGGCCAGGTAAAGGTGCTTGTCGCAACCGCATCGTTAGAGCTTGGCATCGATGTGGGGACCGTTGACCTGGTCTGCCACATCAGTTCTCCGCGTTCCATCGCAGTCGCGTTGCAGCGCGTAGGACGGTCGGGCCACTGGCGCGGGGCGGTCCCGAAAGGACGATTCTTTGTTACGACCCGCGACGATCTGGCGGAATGCGCTGTATTAGTGCGAGCGATTCGCTCCGGCGACCTCGACCGACTCATCTTCCCTGAGGCATCGTTAGACGTGCTGGCGCAACAAATCGTGGCATGCTGCGCAGCTTGTCGTAGCGCCGCCATCCCCGCGGCTGTCGTGAGGGCGTCCCGCCCGCAACTCCTAGTCAACGACGATTTCGCCAAACCCGGCGAGGACGCCAGCGCTACGGACGCCAGCACTGCAAGCGAGGGCTGGGATGAAGACGAACTATTCGCTCTCGTAAAGCGAGCCTATCCCTACCGCAATCTCTCGCGCGAGACTTTTGATGAAGTGGTCACCATGCTCTCCGAGGGGATCGCCTCTCAGCGCGGCCGCTATGGAGCGTATATCCATCATGATCTTGTCAACCGCAAGCTGCGTGCGCGACGCGGGGCGCGCTTGGCGGCGATTACGAGCGGCGGAGCCATTCCCGACAACGCTCTCTTCTCTGTCGTGGCCGAGCCCGATGGCGCGAACGTTGGCACAGTTGATGAAGACTTCGCCGTTGAGAGCCAAGCCGGAGACATCATGTTGCTGGGCAATACTTCCTGGCGCATTCGTCGCGTAGAGTCGAGAACGTCGCGCGTGCTGGTCGAAGATGCGCATGGAGCGCCCCCCAGCGTCCCGTTCTGGCGCGGTGAAGCTCCGGCGCGTACCGAAGAACTTTCGTTGCAGCTGGGTCAGTTACGCAAAGAAATCAGCGATCGTCTGCCCGGTGTAATCCCGGTAGCGGAATGGCGCAATCTTCCCGAAGTGGCTGACGCCGTCAACTGGCTGGGAGAAGAATGCGGTCTCGATGTCTCCGGCGCCGAGCAATTGATCCAATACACACTGGAAGGTCGGATGGTTCTCGGAGACGTGCCGACGCAGGAGACCATCATCGCCGAAAGATTTTTTGACGAGGGCGGCGGGATGCAGTTGGTCATTCATGCTCCCTTCGGTGGCCGTATCAACAAAGCATGGGGACTGGCATTACGCAAACGCTTCTGCCGCGGCTTCAACTTCGAATTGCAGGCGGCGGCGACCGACAACGGCCTGAATATCGCGCTCGCCGAGCAGCATAGTTTTCCGCTGGCTGATGTCTTTCAATTTCTGCATTCAGAAAGCATGCCGCCGATTCTCGAACAGGCGGCGCTGGCGTCTCCGATTTTTCAAACCCGCTGGCGCTGGGACGCCACGCGAGCGCTTGCGCTGCTGCGCTTTCAAAGTGGCAAGAAAGTTCCGCCGCAAATTCAGCGTATACGTTCAGACGATCTGTTGGCTTCGGTATTTCCCGACGTGGCAGCGTGCCAGGAAAATATCGAAGGCGACATCAAAATACCCAGCCATCCGCTGGTGCGCGAAGTAATGAAAGACGTGATGACCGAGGCGCTCGATGTCGATGGCCTCGCAGAAGTGTTGCGCGGAATCGAACAGGGACGCATTAAGTGTATTGCCGTCGACACTCCGGTGCCCTCCCAGTTCTCGCACGAAATTCTGAATGCTAATCCGTACGCCTACCTTGACGATGCTCCACTTGAAGAGCGACGGGCGCGGGCCGTTGAAATGCGGCGGGTATTGCCGGCTTCTGTGCTGGAGGAAGTCGGCGCGCTCGATCCGGCCGCGATCGCGCAGGTGCAATTAGAGGCGTGGCCAGACGTTCGCGACACGGATGAACTTCATGATGTGCTGCATACGCTGGTGATGGTGCCAGCACCAGACAGCTCTCAGCTTTCAGCTATCAGCTCTCAGCGAGCCAAGTCCCAAGTCACTGCCCACTGGAATCCGTTCTTCGAACGTTTGCGACACGAGAACCGCGCGGTCGTTGCAGAAAGCGGAGGCCAGCATTACTGGGTGGCATCCGAGCGCCTGAAGTGGTTTGAGTCCATACATCCCGTAGAGACGCGGCTTGCCCCGTCTCCCGAATCCGCTGAGAATGCGGATGGAGCGGGAGACGCGGCAAGCCGCGTCTCTACGGTCATGTTTGGTGATGCGATTCTCACCGCGGTGCAAGGATGGATGCCTCATCTCGGGCCGACTACTGCTGCAGAGATCGGCAATTTGCTCGGCCTGCCCGCCGCTGAGATCGAGAAAGCTCTACTCCGAATGGAGGCCAGTGGAACAATTTTGCGCGGGCAGTTCAGGTCTGATCACACTTCGCGCGAAACCGAATGGTGCGAGCGGCGCCTTTTAGCCCGCATTCATCGGCTTACCGTCGCTACCTTACGCAAGCAAATTGCTCCAGTCACTGCTTCGCAATTTATGAATTGGCTGTTGCGATGGCAGCACGTCGCTCCGGGAACGCAGGTGCGGGGCGAACATGGCACTTTGGAAGTGATTCGGCAGTTGCAGGGGTTTGAGATTCCAGCGAGTGAATGGGAGCGGTGCATTCTGGCGCGGAGAATTTCGGACTATGATCCTGCGCACCTCGATCAGCTATGTCTGTCTGGAAGCCTCGGATGGGGCCGCCTGTCGCCGCATCCTGCGACACTTGAAGCTGCGGTTGACGAGAATGGACGTGAGAACCGGAGGCGTGTGATTCCGACGCGCGTGGCTCCCATCGCATTCTTTGTTCGCGAGGATGCCGACTGGCTTCGCCCGCATCATCCCGGAGCCGAGGATTCCGCTAATTCATTTCTGAGTCCGGTAGCGCAGGTGGCGCTTGAACTCTTGAAGCAGCGCGGCGCCCTGTTTTTCCCGGATATTGTCCGCGCAACCGGCAAACTCAAAGCAGAGATCGAGACTGGATTGTGGGAGTTGGTAGCCGCCGGGTTGGTGACCGCTGACGGATTCGAGAATTTGCGAGCCTTGGTAACGCCTACGTTGGTGACTACAAAAAGCGCGAACGGTAGTGGCTTGACCAGAGTCCGCCGGCCCCGTCACGCCGCCGGGCGCTGGTCCCTTTTACATACCGACGGCGCTGATCGCGACCGCAGCGTCGAGTCCTGTTGCTGGATGCTGCTGCGCCGCTACGGCGTGGTCTTTCGCGACTTGCTGGTACGCGAAACGAACCTGCCGCGCTGGCGGGAATTGCAGATCGGGTATCGTCGCCTGGAAGACCGGGGCGAAGTGCGCGGAGGCCGCTTTGTCGATGGATTTGTCGGAGAACAATTTGCGCTTCCCGAAGCAGTTGAATCGTTGCGCGCGCAACGCAAGATGCCATCCAACATGCAGAGTGAGCGCGTCGTCATTGCCGCTGCCGATCCGCTGAACTTAGTTGGAACCATTGTGCCCGGTGAGCGTATTCCGGCAATTTCGGGTCGAAGCGTCGCGTTTCGCGACGGCGTGTGGGACGCGGAAGAAGCCTTGGCAGCTTCCAGTTTTTAGTTCGCGAGAGGTTAGTTCGGCAATTGCAATTTGAGCAGTACTTGCGGATCCAGGTAAACACCTTGCCAGCGTACCGCGAGGTGAAGATGAGGGCCCGTGGCGCGGCCGGTACCTCCGCTGAACCCGATCTCCTGTCCTTTTTCCACTTCGTCACCTTCTTTTACTGAAAATTTCGACAGGTGAAGATAGAGAGTCAGCAGCCCCTGCCCATGGTCTATGACAATACAATTTCCCTCGAAGAATAGTGGCCGGGCCAGAATGACGTGCCCGCGATTCACCGCGGTGACCGGGGTCCCGGTGGGCACGCGGAAATCCAGACCTTGATGTGTGCTTTGTACCGTGCCATTGAAGACGCGCTGCACTCCGAACACGTCGGAGATTTCGGCATTTGCCGGCGCGACGAACGAGCCCTTCCATTTGCGGTCTGCAGTAAGCGTTTTGAAAATTTCTGATTTTGTTTCCTTATCCTTGGCTATCTCAGCCTGATCTTCGGGATTTGGCGCGGTGTAACGTCCAGGAACTTTCAGAGGCACTTGAGGATAGTGCTGCCCATAGACTCGAAAGTTTTTCTGAAATGAAATCGCCTGCCCAGCGGTGGTTTCGGCATGCAGTTCGATCGGATAGCTCCCTGGCTTCGTTTCGAAACTCGTGCCAGCCAATGCGAACCATGCTTTGTCGCGAGGGTCGAAAGTAAACGTGACTTCGTGCCCCAGCCAATTGCCTGACAGAGAACGAAACGGTTTTCTCGTGGTTACCCGGAAGAGCACGGGCGTTCCGTTAACGAGACGAACAGGTTGGTTGGACACAATCCATGGGGCGGCGAAGGCTGGAAGGCTCGCAGCAAGCGCAAACAATCCAACGACGAGGCGGGCAAGGGACTGAGGGGTGTGAATTGCCGTAGTAAACACTGTGCTTGTGCGAGAGAAAAATTTGGTGGACCTGGTCGGGATCGAACCGACGACCTCTTCCATGCCATGGAAGCGCGCTCCCAGCTGCGCCACAGGCCCACTCGTGCGAGGACAATTGTTATGCTTCAATTGCTGGTGTCAATCGCTTGTGTCAAATGCCGCTCTATTGCTGCCATTCAATTCTCGCTTAGCTTGGACTCGCCGTCAAACTCAACACCGCTCCTGGCAGCGTCATCCCTACACCCGTGCTCGACTCGGACACTCAACCTCAACTAGGATAGGCTTGGCAAAATACAGGAATATATACATGTCGAAATCGCGAATCATTGTTGTTCCATTATTTCTTTTTTTCATCGCTCTAGCCTCGACCGCCCCCACGAAGGCGGGAGCGCAGAGTGGGACAGCAGCCCCGCCGCCGGTCGCCTATTCGTCGGTCAACGAATTAAGCGGCATCCTCACGGACCTGCAACAGACAGCGCAAAGTATGCAGGCCGATCTGTCGAAATTGCGAATCGACAAATGGAAGACGGACGGCTCAACTAAACGGCAAACGCAAGGAAACGTCGATTCCCTCAAACGCAATTTGCAGTCAGCACTGCCCGATTTGATTGCGCAATTGAATGCCGCTCCTGAGGATGTGGCAGCCAGTTTCAAGCTTTATCGCAATCTTGACGCGCTCTACGATGTTTTTGGATCGGTGGTGGAATCGGCGGGAGCGTTCGGATCAAAAGATGAATTTCAAGGATTGAGCAATGACATGAGCGGATTGGAGAACGCCCGGCGCAGTCTGGGCGAGCGCGTCCAGAAACTGACTGAGAGCAAAGAGGAAGAACTGAAGCGCTTACGAGCGCAGGTCAAAACGCTCGCGGCAGCGCCACCAGCGCCACCCAAGAAGACGGTAATTGACGACACGGACAATACCAAGAAGCCAGCAGTCAAGAAGAAAGTCACCAAACCGAAGACCGCGACCCCGACGACGGCGCCACCGCCAAATCCGCCGCCGTCCCAATAGCTGACTGGGACCTCCTCCGCAACCGCCTCTTCAACCCCTTGCAACCTGAGGCTTTAGGCTTTGGGAACTACCGGGCTGGGCTCGGAGTCTAAATAAGTGTGGCTCGTAGTCGACCGGCAGTTACCTGGCTGGAATTAAGATTCCGTTGGGCATGAAGTGACTCTATAATTGAGGGCAACGCCATTATGGCGGGAGCTATTACATTGGTCGATCTTGCCAGCGCTATCGGGGCCCGGACTGCGGAATCCGCAGTGATTGCTGAATTGAAAGCAGGTTCGGAAGAGGCATATTCATGGCTCATTGGAGAATTTCACCAGCCGATTTACGGGCTCGTGTACCGCATCGTCAATGATCCTGCCGACGCCGCGGATACGACGCAAGAAGTATTTCTGAAAGTCTTTCGGGCAATGAAGCATTTCCACGGCGAATCCAGTCTAAAGACTTGGATCTATCGCATCGCCCTGCACGAGGCAGCGAATCGCCGGCGGTGGTGGTTCCGGCATAAGGCGCAGGAAATGCCGCTTTATCCAGTCGCCCACGGTGAACACGAATACTGTGCGGAAGAACGGCTGGTGGATCGTGGCGAGTCACCTTTTGAACAGTTCGCGCATGCCGAGGTACGAACGGCGGTAGAAAACGCTCTGCGGCAAGTTTCCGAGCCCTACAGGACGGCATTAATTCTGCGCGATCTGGAAGAGATGGCGTACGAAGAGATTGCGGAGGTTCTTTCCATCTCGCTCGGGACAGTAAAGTCGCGCATCACCCGTGGGCGCGACGCTCTGCGCAAGAAATTAGCGGGGTACGCCCGTGAAGTCGGTTCGGAGCTGGGGTTACTCGATCCCGTTCGTGATGGGAATGGGGGCACGGGAATGCGATTTGTAGATTCGGGGGAAAAGGCGCGAGAACATCCGCGCAGAGGTAGGGAGATTGAGGCGACACCATGACGCTCGCAGGGTCGACACGCGGCGCGATATTGTGCGCTGAAGTTAAGAAGTTGTTCTCTCCATATCTGGATGGCCGTATCAGCGGCGCGGAGATGAGTTTGCTGACGCGCCATGTGGAAGAGTGTGCGACTTGCCGGCACGAATATACGGCGGCGCAGCGCTCTCAAGAGCTTCTGGCCGGCCTCGGCCGGCAAAAAGCGCCTGCCGATCTGGCACTAAAGTTGCGACTTGCAATCTCTCTTGAGGCATCGCGGAAGCGGCGTTCGAAGTATGAAGGCATAACCGTCCGGCTGCAGAATGCGCTCAATGCTTTCATGGTTCCCGCTACGGCGGGGTTAGTGAGTGCAGTGCTATTTTTTGGACTTCTACTCGGCTTCTTTACTTTACCGGCGGAACTGCGGGCGAGTAGTGTTGACGTTCCGCTCACACTTTACACGGGCCCGCAGCTGCAGCAATCTGCATTCGGCGCATCCCTCGGCAATATGGGTGAAGATGCAGTGGTGATTGAAGCCTACGTCGATGCCAACGGAAGAGTGGAGGATTACCGCATTCTTTCCCAGCCAGCCGACGCTCAGGCGGTGCTTCCAGAATTAAAGAACTTGTTGATTTTCACGACCTTCCATCCCGCTCTTTCAATGGGGCGGCCTACTGCGGGAACAGCCGTTCTCTCTTTTTCTAAGATCAGCGTGAAGGGATAGCGGTTCAGCGCAAGATCAATTTTGGCAGTGATCGAAAACGAAGCCGTGCGAAGTTCTGCCTTCCGCCGCATTCAAGCCTCAATTCAGAGATGGCGGGTTTGACCGTGAATTCAGCAGTTCGTACACTATTTTCTAGCTTCTCGATCTAATTATGTCTCTTATCCGACAGTACCTGCGAGGCCAATCCGTTCGACTCGCCTTCGCTTTAACGCTGGCGGGCGCCTTGGCAGGGTCAAGCAGCTTTGCGCAGAATCCGCCACAGGTTTCCTTAGAAACCAGCGAAACTCTTTTCACCGTATTGACTGCTATCAACACGTGCGGCTACGACCAGGAGCTAAACACATCAGACGCATTGCGCAAGCAGATACGGTCTGAAGTCTCTAAAGCTGTTCAGGACACTGCAGGCGCTCAGGAAGTGGTTGGGCCGCTATGCGCTTTTTATCGCCAGCACCAACTGCCAGATCCTGCGCGCGACCTTTCGGAGTACGTGTCGTTGGCGCTTTACCTGGATGAGCCGCCAACATTCTCGCTAAAAGTGAAGCAAGCGGAATTGCCACCTGATGCCGGCGCAATCGCCGAAATTGTGCCGTTGATGCAAGCCTTCTATCAAAAAATAAATTTGCATGCCATATGGCAGGGGCAACAAGCGCGTTACGCGGAGTTGAGCGAAATCTACCACGCACCGTTGGCGAAGATGACGTTCGACACCGAAATTTATTTGAAGATGCCGTCTGCAGGGTACCTAGGACGCCAGTTCACGGTTTACATGGATGCGATGGGTGCTCCCGGGCAAACTAATGCACGCAACTATGCGTCGAATTACTTTGTTGTGATTTCGCCAAGTTCCGGGACAGCCATCAAGCTGCAGCAAATCCGGCATACATATCTGCACTATCTTCTGGATCCCCTGGCGATGAAGAATGGCGGCTCGTTTAAGCGGCTTGAGCCTTTGCTCAGTGACGTCAAAATGTCGCCGATGGATGAAGCCTTCAAGAGCAATATCTCATTGCTGGTGACGGAATGCCTGGTGCGGGCGATTGAAATACGATTGAGCAAAATTCCGGAAGTCGAGCGCGCAAAGACGGTCGACGAAGACGACAAGGAAGGCTATGTCCTGACGCGATATTTCTACGACGCTCTGGGCAAGTTTGAGAAAGACGCGGTGGGAATGCGCAACGCTTATCCGGCCATGCTTGGCTCCATAGATGTCGGCAGAGAAATGAAGCGGGCATCCCTAATTCAGTTTTCGGGTGAGGCTGCGCCTGAACTTTTGCATCTCGCTGGCCCCAAGGATGAACACTTGCTTTTGAATGCCGAACGCAGGCTTGCAGCTGGAGATCCCGAAACGGCGCAGAAACTTGCGCAGAAGGCGCTGGACGAGCAGCAGGAAGATTCGGGTCGAGCGTTTTTCATTTTGGCGGAGGTCGCTACCGCCAATCGCGACATGGATGGCGCCCGCAACTTCTTTGAACGTGCGCTGCAGTCGGCTCGCGAGCCAAAGGTGATTGCCTGGTCGCATATTTACCTGGGCCGTATTTTTGACTTAAAAGAAGATCGTTTCGCCGCGCTCGACCAATACCGGGCGGCCCTCAACGTGGCCGGTGGAACGCCTCCGGAAGCGAAGCAAGCCGCGGAGCGTGGTTTGGCACAGCCTTATGAGCCTCCGGTGGCGAAGCAGCCGGAGTAAACACGGATGCAAGGGTGCGAGTTAGAATACGCAGGGCCTGTCGTTGCGGACGAGGCGAGGACGACGCGACGGACTGCGGATCACGCCCGATAAATTCGACAAATTAAATTTCGCAGTATGGGAGAAAGCATGAAGCGAGCAGCACTGATTTTAGGAATACTAAGCTTCGCCATCGGAGCCGAGGCACAGACGAGCACGCAACCGGCGCAACAGTATCCAGCTGCAGGCGGTCAGTCAGCGACCCAACCAACTCCAGCACAAGGCGGGGCGCAGAACGCGGCGCAAGGAGCGGCAGCGCCGGCGGCCAAACGTCCTCCACAAGCCAAGACCCAGCCGGAGTTCGACGCTTACAAAGCAGCGGCGGCAACAACGGATCCCGCGGCACTGGAAAAAGCGTCCGAAGATTTTGCCACGAAGTTCCCCGACAGCGAACTTCGCGTCTTGCTCTACAAGAACGCGATGCGACTTTATCAAAATTCCAACAATAGCGATAAGACGGAAGCCATGGGAAGAAAAGTTCTCAGCTTCGATGGTGACGATCCGGAGGCTTTAGTCATCGTGGCTGAGGTCATCGCCGAAAGAACGCGCGACTCCGACATCGATAAAGATCAACGCTTTAGCGAAGCGGCCTCCATGGCGCAAAAGGCTACTCAGACAATCGATACCGACGTTCAGGTGCCGCCGGGCACTCCGCAAGACAAGCTCGATGCCTACAAAGGAATGATGCGGTCGCAGGCGTATTCGATTCTCGGCACTATCGATTTCAAGAAAGAAAATTATCCGGCAGCAGAACAGAATCTGCAGAAATCGATCGATGCCTACCCCAGTGACCCCGACAAGGTCGTGGTCTTGCGGCTCGCGTTGACCCTGGACAAGGAACAAAAATATCCCGAGGCGCTCAAAGTGGCAAACCGCGCCGTGGAGATGACACAGGATAACACTCCGATTGGCACTCCGGCACGCCACGAGCGCGACCGCTTGCAGCAGCTCACAGGAGGCACAGCTCCAGCCCAAACGCAGACTCCTCCCAAGAATTGAATGGGGAGTGGTGCAGCGCGGCGGATTGCCGAATCCCGATAGTGCTTACGGGGCGGCAAGCCGCCTTTTTTGCAAAATTTTGCGCGACAGAACTCATGATTATTAATCGAACTTATTGATCAAACAATGTGATGAGAACCCGTGAAATCATGGCCCTCGAGGACGTTCTCGGCTACCGTTTTCAGCGCCGCGAACTTCTTGAGCAGGCGCTGACGCACAGTTCTCAAGCGCGGGAAGTCGAGTTCCAGAGCGCGTCAGGCATCGTTCCGCCAATCGTTCCTGCATTCAGCGGCGACAACGAGATGCTTGAATTTCTTGGGGATGCAGTGCTCGGGCTCGCAACCAGCGAGTTATTGTTCCAGCGCTTTCCTGCTTTCCAGGAAGGTCAGCTCTCAAAGTTACGCGCTCACCTCGTGGGGCAGCGCCATCTTCTGAGGGTCGCTGAACAACTCGAGATCGGCCATTACATGCGTCTGGGACGCGGCGAAGAAAAAAGCGGGGGCCGTACCAAGGCTAGCTTGCTGGTTGACGCTCTGGAAGCGATTTTGGCAGCGCTTTATCTTGACGGCGGTTGGCCGGTGGCGCGGGATTTTATTGTGCGCGTGATCGTTGAACCGGAACTTGCGCAAATGAATCTGGAAACCAGTGCGATGCCGGTAATGGATTTTAAATCGGCATTGCAGGAGGCTTTGCAGGCTCGCGGCGGCCCACAGCCTTTATATGTGCTGGTTAAGGAAGAGGGTCCGGAGCATAAGAAGCTTTTTACGGTAGAGGTAAGACTGCCAGCGGCAGAGATGGAACAGTTTGTAGGCCGCGCACAGGGAGCGACCAAGAAACGGGCCGAACAGGAGGCAGCACGCCAGGTTTTGGAGCATTTATCTTCGTTGCCTGTGGTACGACGTCCAAAAGTTGCTGACGAACACGCGGATTCCCGGTAGTTGCAACCGTGCCTACGAGTCTGAACCCTCAACACCAAACCCATGTCCTGGAGTGAAAAAATCTCTGACGGGGGTGACTGGCCATCGACTGTCCAATCAGTCGCAGGCACAGTTGTGATTGCCGTTTTTGTGGTCACGTTTTTACTGCAGGCGTTCACTATCCCATCAGAATCGATGGAGCAAACGTTACTCACCGGTGATTATCTGCTGGTGGATAAATTTTGCTACGGCGGGATCAAAGGTTGGAACCGGCTTATGCCGTATCGCAATGTAAAACGCGGCGATGTGATCGTGTTTCATTATCCGGTGAATCCCGCTCAAGACTTTGTAAAGCGCGTAGTCGCTTTGCCCGGAGATCGGCTTCGGCTCATTAACAAACGGGTGTATATCAACGGAGTTCCGTTGCTCGAGCCTTATGTACAGTTCGTAAACCCGCTGCGCAATTATTATCGCGACGATTTTCCCCAGACCGATTCTCCTGACTATGGGGTGAATGCAAAGTGGTGGAAGGAAATGCCAAAGCTGGTCGAAAATCATCAATTGATTATTCCGGCTGACCACTATTTTGTTTTGGGTGACAATCGCGATGATAGTCAGGACAGCCGCTACTGGGGATTCGTGCCGCGCGAAAATATTATTGGGCGGCCTCTGCTGATTTACTGGTCGTCGGTAAATTTGACCAATGATCTGTCAGGCTCGCCAACGGTGGGTGATAGACTTTATCACCTTGCCTACGCGGTAACTCATGTCTTCCAGATAACCAGGTGGGAGCGCACATTTAGGCTGGTTCGCTAGAGAATATGCGAGTCCGCTTAAGGTTCGGCCAAGACTTAGGGCGTAACAAGTTAATCTAACCGGATGGCTAACGTGGCGAAAAAGGAAAGCGCAATTCTTGTGGATGAAGAAACGGTGGCCGAAAAGCCCCGCGAAACGACGGTCGAATTTCTGGCCTCACTGGCGGGAGTGCTCGTCACCGGCCTCTTTATCATCACGTTTGTCTTGCAGGCGTTCGAAATTCCGTCCAGTTCCATGGAAGACACGCTGCTCATCGGCGATCATGTATTCGTAAACCGCGAGCAGTTCGCGCCGCCCACGCGTTGGATGGGACCGCTGCTCCCTTATCGCGATATTAGCCGCAACGATATTGTCGTGTTCTTATCGCCAGAGGAACAAGGACTGTTCGTCGTGAAGCGCATTATGGGCGTTCCGGGCGATCGCATCCACTTGCGCGACGGCGTCGTCTATCGCAATGGCGAGAAATTGGTCGAGCCGTACGCCCGGCATAAATTCGCAGATTACAATCCCTACCGCGACAACTTCCCTGCCGTAGCGCCATCAGAGATGTATGGAGTTAGGAACGAGAAGTGGAGGCAGGAATTTCCCTCACACATCGAGGGCGGGGATATTGTGGTTCCTCCGGATAGCTTCTTTGCGATGGGCGACAACCGGGATGTTAGTTACGACAGCCGCTACTGGGGCTTCATTCCGAGGAAGAACGTCATTGGTCGGCCCATGTTTATCTACTGGTCATTCATTACGCCTGCCGACCAGTACCAGATGCGCAGCGTGGGCGACCGTCTGGGATTCGTAGCGCACATCATTATTCACTTCTTCGACCAGACGCGCTGGTCGCGAACTTTAAAGTTGGTCCGCTAGTGAGGTTGTTAAAACGGGTACCGGAAGTGGCTAAGAACACGGAAGCAGAAACCGGCAGGGACGAGAAGCGGCACGAGACAACCGTAGAATTTCTCGCCTCCCTGGCCGGCGTGCTCGTCACGGGCCTGTTCATTATCACGTTTATTCTGCAGGCCTTTGAGATTCCTTCCGGCTCCATGGAGGATACGTTGCTCGTTGGCGACCACTTATTCGTGAACCGGGAGCAGTTCGCTTCACCGACGCGCTGGATGGGACCTTTGCTGCCCTACCGTGAGATCCATCGCGGAGATGTTGTTGTGTTTCTATCCCCCGAGGAACCTGGTCTATTCATCGTCAAGCGGATCATTGGCCTTCCAGGGGATCGTATCCACCTGCGTGACGGCATCGTCTATCGCAACGGCGAGAACTTGGTTGAACCGTATGTCCGCCATAAGAGAGCAAGCTACGATCCCTATCGCGACAACTTCCCTGCGGTACCTCCCTCGAAAATGTACGGCATCACGAGCGATGACTGGTTGTTGAACCTACGCAAATCTCTTCAAGGGGACGACGTCGTCGTGCCAGCGGACAGTTACTTCGGCATGGGCGACAACCGCGACAACAGCAAGGATAGCCGCTATTGGGGCTTCATTCCGCGGAAGAACATCATCGGCCGTCCGCTGTTAGTCTACTGGTCATTTGATACTCCGGAAGATCAATACCTGATGCGGGACGCTCGGGACCGGCTTGGATTTCTGGCGCATACGATTATTCACTTCTTTGACGAGACGCGGTGGTCGCGAACTCTTAGGATCGTGCAGTGAAGTTCTTGCGCTCCAGACGCGGAATGGCTTTTGTGGCAGCTCTGGTGCTCATTCTTTTTCTGTTCCGGCCCGGTGTTTACCGTTTGCGAAATCGCATCGCCACGTCGATCGGGGGCGCCATTGGCCGCCGGGTCTCTATCGACAGTGTTCGTTTTCACGTCCTTCCCCGGCCAGGCTTCGACCTTCAAGAACTTGTCATCTACGACGATCCCGAGTTCAGCGCGGAGCCGATGATTCACGCGCAAGATGTATCCGCAGCCATAAGATTACGGTCATTGTTTCGCGGCCGACTGGAGATTGCCACCTTGAGCGCAACGGACCCCAGCATCAACCTGGTGCGCAATCAGTACGGCCGCTGGAACTTCGCCAGTCTGCTCGAACGCAACGCGCAAATACCGGCTGCTCCTACTGATAAGCGCGCTTTCGAGCGCCGGCCCGTATTTCCGTACCTTGAGGCGGGCCATGCTCGAATCAACTTCAAGATGGGACAAACCAAGAAGTCGTACGCGTTTATGGATGCGGACGTGGCGCTTTGGCAGGATTCCGAAGATTCATGGAGCGCACGAATCAAAGCATCCCCAGTGCGCACCGATTTTAACCTTACCGATACCGGGACAATTACGGTCGATGGCAAGTGGCAGCGCGCTCCAAGCCTGCATTCGACTCCACTGCAGTTTACGATGCATTGGCAAAATGGACAGCTCGGCCAATTAACGAAGCTATTCAGCGGAAAAGACCGGGGTTGGCGCGGAGGGATCAATCTGACAGCCCATTTGGCAGGCACGCCTGAGGCATTAGCGATCAGCAGCCAGACCGCAGTAGAAGACTTCCACCGCTACGATATTGCCGGAAGCGAGAATGTGCGGCTGGCAGCTGATTGTTCAGGCCAATACAACGTGCTTGCGAGAACTCTCACCAATCTGTTGTGCGAGTCTCCGGTCGGTGGTGGGGACATTCATGTACGCGGAACCGCGGCAGTTGTCGCGCAATTCCCGACGTATGATCTTACCGTCGGCGCTGCCAACGTTCCCGTTGCCTCTGTGATGCGCCTGCTGCGCCAGGCAAAGAAACACATCCCTGTCGAACTTAGCGCAAACGGATTGTTGAATGCGAAGTTCCATGCAACTCGCGCCCTAACAAAAGGCGGTCGACGCGATCTATCTCCACATCTGTTGCAGACGTGGAGTGGCGCCGGCTCGGCGACCAACGTTCTCCTATCGTCACCTTCACGGGATGTAAACGCGGCCAGCGATCGATTCGATGAAATCGCATTTGCCTCAATACCGCTGGCACTGGAAGGCCGTAGCGATAGCAGCACTGCCGCGCGCATGCTTACGGCGCGCAAGGCACTGCGACCCGACAGCGAGCGCTCTGAAACTGATTTGAGAATTGGACCGGTGACGCTGGCGATGAATGCTGGGACACCTTTCAATGCTGGGGGTTGGATATCCAAAGAGGGTTACCATTTCTTTCTGCGTGGCGACGCCGAACTCCGAGAACTGGTTCGTCTCGAGAATATCTTCGGAGTTCCTGGGTTCCGGCCCGCGGCGGAGGGCTCGGCTAAATTAGATGTCACCGTCGCCGGAGGATGGCAGGGATTCGCCGCTCCTGTCACGACCGGAAACGCGCAACTGCGCAATGTACGTGCGGAAGTACGGGGACTGAATGCGCCGATTGAAATTAAATCTGCGAATTTCATCATCGGTGCGGACTCGGTGACGGCGCAGAAGATTCTTGCCCGAATCGGAGACACTCAGTGGAGTGGGAGAGTCACCGCACCGCGACACTGCACTCCTCCTAACGTGAACGCGAGTTTGCCGCCGCTTAGCAATTCAATTTCAACTTCAAATTGTGAATTTCAATTCGATCTGGCAGCGGATGAACTTTCGACAACGGCCCTCTTCGACTGGTTTACGCCGCGCCCAACTGAGCGTCCCTGGTACCGGATTCTGGATTCGACTTCAAGTCGGGGACCGGATCCGCTTCTGAGCCTGAAGGCCCGCGGCAACTTGCGAGTAGGACGGTTGATCTTGAAGAGACTAACCGCCACGCAAGTGGCAACGCAATTCGAACTGGATCGAGGCAAAGTCAATTTGACAGGTCTGCACGCTCAACTCTTGCAAGGTTCGCATCGAGGAAATTGGACCATTGATTTGAATCCGGCCGCCGCCCCGACTAAGGGAGCGAATCAGAATTTACCCGGGGTCCGTTTTCATGGCGCCGGTACGCTGCATGCCGTCTCTCTCGATCAAGTAAGTACGCTGATGAATGACGATTGGATCACCGGAACGGCGGAGGGGAATTTCATTTTTGACGGATCGGACTTTCGCAATGTGCTGGCACACTCCGCTGGCAAGTTGCAGGTCGTTGTGCGCAATGGCAGCCTTCCTCACGTCGAGATTCCGGGGTTATCTGGACCGTTGCCGGTGCGGCGTTTCGAGGGAGAACTGAACGTAAGAGATGGCGAGTGGCGGCTCTCCGCCGCTACGCTTGAATCGCACGATGATATTTACAAGGTAAGTGGAACCGTTTCCGCAGAGAGCAATTTCGACTTCGTACTAGCCAGTGGCAAGGATAAGGATCAATCCTGGACAATTACCGGAACGCTTGCAGAACCGCGCGTCGCGGTGCTTGATCAAGCTTTGGCCGGCCGCGCTGAAACTGATGCAACCGTGCAAAAACCGTAATTGCCGCTGTTTAGAAACCTACGGCTGATAACCCGCCCCTCGCAATACTTTTCCCGGCAAAGATCCAGTCATTTTCCCGTTCTCTATTACAGGCGTTCCATTGACCAGCACAAGGTCCATACCTTCGGACAAGTGGTTTGGATCATCGAACGTTGCCACGTCACGCACTGTACTTGGATCGAAGACGACTACATCTGCCCACATCCCTTCTTTCAGTACACCTCGATCGGCAAGGCGCATGCGTTGCGCGGGAAGCGCAGAGAATTTGCGGATCGCATCTTCCAACGTAAGCTTCTTTTCTTCCCGCACATACTTTCGCAGGATGCGAGGGAACGTACCGTAGGCACGGGGATGCGGATGCTCTTCGCCAAGAATGCCTTCGGGCGACGTTCCCGAAGAATCGTTGTCAACCGAAACCCAGGGTTGTTGCAAGGCGAGTGCGACGTCGGGCTCTGACATTCCGAAAACCGCCACACTTGTAAAAGCCTTATCTTCGATGAGCAAGTCGAAGAGCGTATCAATCGGATCTTTGTTCAGTGCTTTCGCAATTTCCGGTAGACGCTTGCCTTGAAACTTTTTTAACGCGGGGTTTTGCACTGCCGTGATCATGACATCCTGCGGGCCGTTGATTTCGTCCCACTCGTTGTCCCATTCCTTGGATGGCGTCTCCATTTCTTTGCGAATGCGAGTGCGGGTTGCGGGATCTTTGAGCCGCTCAATCATCTTGGCATCCCCGCCGTCATGCGCCCACGGCGGAACGAACGCTGACATGCTGTTAGACCATGCGGTGTAGGCATAGGTATCGGCACTGACATCAAAGCCCTCGGCGCGCGCCTTGTTGACCCGAGCAATCAGATCGGGCATGCGTTCAAAATTTGTCCTGCCTGCCACTTTGAAGTGCCATATCTCTACCGGAATTTGCGCTTCGCGCCCGATGCGGACGGCCTCATCGATCGATTCAAGAACAGCGTCGCCTTCGCTGCGCATGTGGGTCGCATAGATGCCACCAAACTTCGACGCCACTGAAGCGAGGGCAATAATTTCTTCAGTCTTCGCGTAAGGCGCTGGAGCGTACTCAAGGGAAGTTGAAACTCCAACCGTTCCGTCGCGCATCGCTTCCCGGACCAGTGTCTTCATCTTTTCGAGTTGTTCAGGCGTTGGTTGCACATCGGCATCGCCCAAGACCATGCGCCGGACCTGCGTCGCGCCCACATAGCTGGCAAGATTGATTCCCATGCCCTGCTTTTCGAGATGCGCGAAATATTCGCGGAACGTGCGCCACTCAGGATTGATTTTGTAATGTTGATACGCAGGACGATCATTCGCAATGATCGAATCATTTAATGGAGCGGCAGATCCACCTTCGCCCGTGACCTCGGTCGTGATACCTTGATAGATTTTCGATGGAAGGCGCGGGTCGATCAGTATGGTTGTCTCAGACTGGCCGAGCATGTCGATGAAGCCAGGAGCGACAACTCTCCCCTTGGCATCAATTGTGTGCTTGCGCGGGAAGGCAGAGAGAATGCCGATGGCGGCAATTCGGCCGTCGCGAATTCCAACGTCGCCTGAGTACCATGGCGAGCCCGTGCCGTCGATGATGTGTCCGTTAATGATGACAATGTCAAACGGCGCGTCGGCTGCGCGGTCGGCTGCGCAAACGCATGTGGAAAATGCCAGGAGAGTTAGCAGGAAGCAGAGTGGGAGACGTGAACTTGCAATCATGAAATTCATCGGCGCGAATTATAAAGCATCGCGCCGACGAATCCGCGTGCGTCACGCGGTTGCGAAACGAGGGGCGGGGACTGATGACCGCAAAATGCAGATCGCTGCTTTCAACGAAGAAATCTCAAACACTGCGGTAAGATGTGTCGCATCCAGAATCCGGCAGAAGAAAGCCGGCGGATTCACCAGCTTAATCTTTGCCGCGTTCTGTATCGCCCACCGGCGTAGCATGAGCAGGGTTCCTATACCCCCAGCATCCAGTTGAGAAACTTCCGAAACGTCCAGCACGAGCACACGGACGCGATTGAGTTGTTCTATCCGGCGTCGCAAGTTGTCGAGTGCGATTCCTCGCACCATGCGGCCCGCACAGCTCACAACCGCCACGCCCTGCAAGAATTCGACTTGAAATTGGAGTTCCATATGTCTATTCATACGAACCTGCTCTGGAAAAAGTTCCCTGATTCGCTGTCACTCTATCTGACGATGCAGAGGCCGAAAAGTCATCGCAAAAATGCACTTCTGATAATCAAATCTTTGAATGTTACAGATATGTTAAAAGCTTCCTGGCAAGCGGGAGTACTCGCGAAAGAGGCTGCGGCGCTGGGGTTTGAAGCTGGCGGAGCGAGGTGGGAAGAACGGAAAGAAACGAGCCGTGATTGCGACGGCGCGAAAGTTAGCGGTCTTGTTGCATCGCTTGTGGGTGAGCGGAGAAGCCTACG
>Ga0185299_10000406_pt1 | contig 120068 bp, 106 predicted proteins | sample PaiPotPPA55metaG_FD_128002 | JGI IMG/M metagenome (GOLD analysis project Ga0185299, IMG submission 128002) | Iron sulfur acid spring bacterial and archeal communities from Banff, Canada, to study Microbial Dark Matter (Phase II) - Paint Pots PPA... ... | reverse complement strand
CTCCGCTCTCCACTTGCTTGGTGCTGGCCATTGTCCCATACTGATTCTGATACTGTATTTTGTTTCATAGAGCCGACAATTTAGCAGCGGGTGCTGCTAGTTGTCGGCTCATGTCATCTTTAACCCCAGGTTATCGCCCAAAATAAGCCCGCCCTGAAAGGGCGGCAGAAGATCGCGACCAGACTGTGCGTTCATGAACAAGCGCAGACGAACTATCTGCCGCCCTTTCAGGGCGGGGCCATCGAGTTGGAATTACCCGGGGTTAAAACCCCGGGCTGAGTCCTGTAATCCCCGCCCGCATCGCTACGCGAAGCGTTGCGGGCCGGGCCTTCGGGATAAAATCCGCCAATCCTTCAAACGGGACACAAAAACAGTCTACAAAAACTTCCCCGGATTCAGGATCCGGTTTGGGTCCAGCGCCGATTTTACGGTCTGATGAAGGGCGAGGTTTTCAGGGGAAACCGCCTGCGGCCACCACCGCTTTTTAGCTAACCCAATCCCATGTTCACCAGTAATAGCTCCGTCCCAAGCAATGATCTGTGCGAAAAGTGCGTCCAGGGTTTCATCCATCCGCTGGCGGCTCTCGGGCTTGTCGGGATCAGCGACCATCACGTTAACGTGAATATTGCCATCACCGGCATGGCCAAAACAGGCAATAGGAAAACCCGACCGCTTTTGCAGCTCCGACGCGAACTTCACCAGATCAACCAGACGCCCACGCGGCACCGTCACATCTTGGTTCAGTTTAGTTAATCCAGTCGCTTTGAGCGATTCAGAGAAGCCGCGCCGTAAATCCCACAACGCCTCGCATTCGCTTTCGCCAAATGCGGTGTCGATGCTGAGAGCGCCGAGTTTCTTCACCAGCGATTCCAGGATCGCCAATTCGTTCTGAACCGATTTTTCCTGTCCATCCAAATCCACGAGCAAATGTGCATTCCCGGCAGGGACGATCCGGTGACCTAAATGTTTGCGGGCGGATTCCAATGTGAACCGATCGGCAATTTCAAGAGCCGACGGCAAAAAACCGGCCCTAAGAATCTGTTGAACCGCTTCGGCTGCGTCTTCGATTTCGTTGAAGCTGGCCGAAATAGAAGCTCTGGCCGGGGGCAAAGGGATCAGCCGGATGGTCGCTTCGGCGACAATGCCTAACATTCCTTCCGAGCCGACAAAAAGACCGACTAAGTCGAAGCCGGTCTTGTTTTTCATGGTTCTGCCGCCAACCCGAACGATGGTCCCATTTGCCGATACGACCTCCAGCCCCAATATGTAATGCCGCGTCACTCCATATTTCAGGCAACGAGGACCGCCTGCGTTAGTAGCGATATTTCCACCGATTGAACTGTTTCTGAAACTCGCGGGATCCGGCGGATAAAACATTCCGGCATTGCGAGCGGCTGCTTGCAAGTCACCAGTGATAACACCGGGCTCGACGACAGCAACACCATCGGGGATCGACAGTTCTTTGATCCGGTTCATTCGGATCAGCGATAAAGCGATCCCACCCTCCTCGGGAACGCATCCACCTACATAACCGTAACCTGCGCCTCTAGGAGTCACTGGTATCCGGTGCTGATTAGCAATTCGCAAAATGTCAGCAACTTCTTCGCGGTTACGTGGCTCCGCCACTATGTCCGGGAGATGCGCAGCAAACCATTTGTCACCGCTGTTACCCTTACGTTTGACCGGGTCGCGTGAAATAACATCAGGGCCAACGGTTTCGATCAATTCATCAAAAATGTGCATTAGAAAACTAGGAAACCTAAGAAGCTACGATAGGTATGACCCGAACTAAAGGGCGGGGTTGGGGCTGACCGGAGGCGAAAGCTGTGGAGCGCTGCCTTCCCACGGCCTACTCTGGTTTTCGTCCCGAAGGGACGAAAACCAAAGTAGGCGAGCGAAACAGGGCCCTACGCCTGTCACCCTACATCCCGATAATCTGATAGCCACCATCCACGTAAATCACCTGACCGGTGATCGCGGCGGCTCCATCGCTGGCTAGAAACACTCCGGTTTGGCCGAGTTCGGACGGTTCACAGCTTCGGCGAAGCGGAGCGCGTTCTTGATAATGCTTTAACATGGAGGTGAACCCGGAAATCCCGCGTGCTGCTAATGTTTGTACGGGCCCAGCGCTGATACAGTTCACGCGGATTTTTTTCGGGCCCAGATCGTATGCCAGATAACGGGTGCTAGCTTCCAGACTGGCTTTGGCTACCCCCATCACGTTGTAGTGGGGCACCACTTTTTCCGCGCCATAATAGGTCATCGACACCACGGAACCGCCGTTAGTCATGAGCGGCACTGCTTCCCGCACTACCCCAACCAGTGAATACGCGCTAATATTGTGAGCGATTAAAAAAGCGTCCCGGGTGGTGCTAACAAAATCGCCTTCCAAAGCTTCCTTCGGAGCAAACGCTACCGCGTGGAGTAAGAGGTCCAACCGATCGGTGTGCTTTCTGACATTCTGAAAAAACTCGCTGATCTGCTCGTCACTCGAAACATCACAAGGATAGGTCGGTACATCAGCGCCGAAGGTGGCCGTCAGCTCTTCTACGTTCTCCTTGAGCCGTTCTCCTTGATAATTAAAGATCAGCTTCGCCCCTGCTGAATGCCAAGCCTGGGCGATCGCCCAGGCGATACTGCGTTTATTCGCGACCCCAAAAACGACGCCGACTTTGCCATCAAGAGGTTGTGAGCTCATGGGTATTGATCTTTCGAATAGAACAGCTCAGAGCAAATGCAACCGCGAATGGACGCAAAAAGGCCGGCCAACCGCAGATGGACGTAAAATAACGCAGATAAGGGCCAACCGCGAATGCACGCGAATGGACACGAATTAAAAAACCGCAGATCGCCACCGATTAGCGAAGACAGAGATTAAATATCCGCAGATTACACAGATTACGCAGATTTCGGTTGAAGGGTGGAGTTGCGCCTGGAGTAACGAATAGATCGGGGGCCTAGAGATTATACCGTTTCCCTAAAGGACGGATCATCTAGTCACCCTATTCCAGGCCTTTAATGCTGCCGACGGTCCTTGAGTCCCTTCAGGACAGAAGCGCGATAACTCGCTAACCGGGATGTGACCGTCGACGCTGTTCACCCCCTTAGCCGAAATCTGCGTAATCTGCGTAGTCTGCGGATATTTATTCTCTGTCTTCGCTAATCTGCGCCCATCTGCGGATATTTATTCGTGTCCATTCCCGTCCATTCGCGGTTGGCCTTTATCTGCGTAAATCTGCGTTAATCTGCGGTTGGTCTTTCATCCGCGGTTCAGAGGGTTTGGCTCAATAGGCGGATCCCTTCGCGGATCTGGGTCTCGTTCAGGGCTGCGTAGCCAAGCATCAATCCGGGGCGAGAAGGCCGTTTCAGGAAACAATGGGATATCCCGTAGACACCAACGCCTCGTGATGCGGCTCGAGAAATTGCGGCAGCCTCCGAGATCGGTTCCCGCGGCCACAACACGACGTGGGCGCCTGCGTCGGCTCCGGTAATTTCTACCCGGTCTCCCAGATACCGGTCGATGGCTTCGAGTAAGGCCTCGCGCCGAGCGGTATTTCTCCGGCGCAACCGGCGCAAATGGCGTTCGTACATTCCTGAAGCGATGAATTCAGCGAGCGTCTTCTGCTCGAGAGTCGCCGAGTGCTGATCGCTAAGCCATTTAGCCGTCGTGAAGATTGAGGCTAACGACTTTGGGACGATCATGTAACCGATACGCAGAGCGGGAAAAATCGTGCGTGAGAACGTTCCGATGTAGAAGATACGCCCTTCCCGATCCAACCCTTGGAGGGACTCCAAAGGACGTCCTTTATAGTGGAACTCGCCATCGCGATCATTTTCGACGATTACGGCGTTCGTTTTGGCGGCCCATTCTATAAGGGCAAGACGCCGGTCCAGCGGAAGGATAGCGCCAGTCGGAAACTGGTGTGACGGAGTGACAAAAACCAAACGGGCCTGATTCGGCAATTTGGCAGGGATGAGTCCGTGGCGATCCACCGGCACCGGAGCCAACTGGGCCGAAGCAGCCCGAACCACTTCTCGAATCCCTTGATACTGGGGATCCTCGACTGCCACCGAGTCACCACGTTCAACGAGAACTCGGGTCACTAGATCAAGCGCTTGCTGAGAGCCGTTCACCACGATCACTTCTGACGAATCGCACACCACGGCTCGAGATCGTCGTAATTGGGCCGAGATTGCCTCGCGCAACGCAGGCATCCCTCCGGCCGGCCCGTAGTCGAGTTCACGCGTGGAAGCTTTTAGCGCGTGACGAAGCAACATGCGGCGCCAAGCCTCGAAGGGGAAGATCGCGAGGTCGCTTCCGCCATAGGCAAAGTCATAACGAAGCCGCCTTGGAAGCCGGTCCGGAAATTCAACGATGCGGGAGGCGGCTGCCGCGGCAGTTCCGAAGCGAGAAAGCGGAATCCTGGCCGGCTTTGCCAATGTCCGAGGACTATTCAACCGCAAACTTCCCGATACGTAGGTCCCTGAACCGGCACGACCCTCTGCGTACCCCTCTGCCAGCAATTGGTCATAGGCTAGGAGTACGACTGTGCGAGAGACACCCAGTTGATCGGCCAGTTCTCGGGTTGATGGCAGTCGTTCCCCGGCAGGAAAAGTTCCGGACAAGATGCCTTGCCGCAAACCAAGGTAGACTTGTTTGAAAAGAGGCCTGCCGTTCTTAGCCAGTGGTATCACAACTTCCATACGGAGTGGTATCATCCAAATACCACAGTCAAAGGGGGTTCGGGAAGGGATGTCATACTCGGTGGATCTTTTACGGCCTGACGGAATTATCCCGAAGGGATTACAGGACTGAGCCCGGGGTTTTAACCCCGGGTACCGATCCAAAAAAATGACCCGCCCCAAAGAGGGCGGTAGAAACGGTTTTATGCGGCAGGATCCTGAACGAACTCGTAGAACGAATTATCTACCGCCCACTCAGCTTCGCCAATCCGGCCCCCGCGGGTGCAATTCAGGGAGGGCGCGCGTCCCCGCGCGCCGCGAACAGGTCTACGTCATAAACCTAGTTAAACGCTGGATCTGGTCTGTCCTGGGCGTCGGTAAGGCGGATCGCGAGGACGCGATCCCTCCCGGGCGCCGGTCTAGCTGCGTTGCCAGGACGAAAAAACGAAGCCCCTTGTGAGGGCCTCCCGAGAGGTGGACTTGTCCCGGGGTTAAAACCCCGGGCTGAGTCCTCTAATCCCTGCCCGCATCGCTACGCGAAGCGTTGCGGGCCGGGCCTTCGGAACAAATTCGGCAAACCTCTTCGCGGCCAGGCAGAATCCATTGCCTGCCAAATTCTCACCCACCGTTCCAACCACTGAGACGGCGTCCAATTTGTCATTTGCCATCTGTCATTTGTCATTGGCAGAGCTTCGAGCGATGTCCTCCTAAATGTCGGACTTAATCAGAATCGCCGTTCTAGACGACTATCAACGCAACGCGGAATCGTTCGCTAACTGGTCAAGTCTCGAACCGGCAGCGAAGACCGTATTTTTTCACGACAACGTTTCTAACATCGAACAACTGGTGACCCGGCTGGAGCCATTTTCGGTAGTGGTGTTAATCCGGGAAAGAACCCGCTTTGACGCCGATCTAATTGGCCGGCTGCCAAACCTCAAATTGATCGTTACGATCGGTATGGCAAATGCCGCTATCGATCTCGCAGCGGCCAAAGCCCGTAACATCCTGGTCAGCGGGACCGACGGCGTGGATCTCGAAGCGAACCCGGTACTGACCTGGGCGTTGATCCTGGGGATAACGCGAAATCTCTATTCGGAAGTTGCTTCGATCAGAGCCGGAGGTTGGCAAGTGAGCATCGGCACCGATCTCGCCGGTAAAACATTGGGTTTGCTTGGACTCGGCAAAATCGGCCAAGTGATCGCTCGTTATGCGACCGCTTTCAAAATGCGAGTGATCGCCTGGAGCCAGAACCTGACTTCTGATAAAGCCGCGCAACACGGAGTAGAACGCGTCGAGAAAGACGATCTATTCCGCCAGGCCGATATTGTCAGTATCCATTTGAGACTCAGTGATCGCACTCGCAACCTCGTCAGCGAACATGAACTTAGTCTTATGAAGCCGACGGCGTATCTGGTAAATTCCTCGCGCGGGCCAATCGTATCCGAGGCGGCTTTGATCGCGGCGCTGCAAACCGGACGAATAAAAGGAGCGGCGCTTGATGTCTTCGACAAAGAACCTCTCCCACCGGATCATCCATTTCGTTTTTTGCCGAATGTGCTGGCAACTCCGCACGTTGGGTTTGTCACCGAGAACTATTATGCGAACGCTTTTCAGCAAATTGTAGAAAACATCGCCGCCTGGCTCGAGGGCAAACCGCGAAGGGTAATTGGGTTAGATCTTAAGATAGGCCGGTAGGGCGAAAATCTCGGCGCGCCCAGGGCGATGCCACGTCCAGCCATTACTTCGCGCCGGATTTGAGCCGTTCCGCGGGTGCCGGCACCGATGTATAATTGTCGCGAACCGGTTTTATATAAAGCGGAGCGCTGGGTGGAACGAGCCCAGCGGCGCGGCTCAAATCCGGCGCGGATCCGGTTAATCTCAAATGGCTCGCCCTGGGCGCGCCGAGATTTTCGCCCTACCGGCCTATCTCATCCAAAAACTAACCGGGGTTAAAACCCCGGGCTGAGTCCTGTTGCCCCTTCGGGGCAGAGACCAAACGGTCGTCGCATCGCCGCTAGAATCGGGTTCTGTTCACTACCGCCGATTGGCGAAGATCTATTCAGTCGCGATTCGTTTCGGCGCGAACTGAACGAACGCCCGGTGGAGTCCAATGACGCGATCCGAGAACTGACTGACGGACGGGAAACGAAAAGCAATAGCACTTGCCGGTTCTGTGGTTCTGAGTAAGTGGGTTCGAAAACAATCGAACAAAATCGAACTATTATGGAATACCGATTACTTGGCGGGTCAGGGTTCAGCGTACCGGTTTTAACGTTTGGAACCGGCACATTCGGCGGGAAGAATGAATTCTTCAAAGCCTGGGGAGAAACCGATGTCAAAGAGGCGACGCATCTGGTCGATATCTGCCTTGAAACAGGTCTGACCATGTTCGATTCGGCTGACGTTTATTCAGAAGGTGCGTCCGAGGAAGTGCTGGGTGGCGCCATTAAAGGGCGCCGGGATCAAGTACTGATCTCGACCAAAGCGACTTTCCGGCAGGGAACAGGCCCGAACGATGTCGGCTCGTCACGGTTCCATCTGATCAATGCGGTAGAGGGCAGTCTGCGCCGCCTGGGCACCGATTATATCGACCTTTTTCAGCTCCACGGATTCGACGCTCTTACTCCGATCGAAGAGACGCTGAGTACGCTCGATGACTTGGTTCGCGCCGGTAAAATCCGGTATATCGGTTGTTCGAACTTTTCAGGCTGGCACCTGATGAAATCGCTCGCGCTCTCGGAGAGATATGGTTGGGCCCGTTACGTAGCCCATCAAGCCTACTACTCACTCGTTGGCCGCGAATACGAATGGGAATTGATGCCGTTGGGCTTGGATCAGAAGGTGGGTACGGTGGTTTGGAGTCCGCTCGGCTGGGGCCGTTTAACCGGGAAGGTTCGACGTGGGCAACCGCTACCGGAAGTAAGTCGCCAGCGTAGCGCTCTTTCTGCCGAGATGGGGCCGAAGTTCACGGACGATTATCTCTATAAGGTCGTGGATGCGCTCGATGAAGTTGCTGCCGAAACCGGAAAGAGTGTCGCTCAGATAGCGCTCAATTGGCTCCTTCAGCGGCCCACCGTTGCTACGATCATCGTCGGCGCACGCAACGAACAACAACTGCGCGACAATCTAGGAGCCGTTGGTTGGAACTTGACGTCCGATCAGGTCCGGAAGCTCGACGCCGCCAGCGCAGTCCCGCTAGTTTATCCCTACTGGCATCAAGAAAAGTTCGACAGAAATCCGCCGCCCATTAGTTAAGCGGAGGTCTATCGGCGTGCGGGCTCGCGGCGTATGCGTTATGAGGCGCGAAGCGCTGGGAAGATTTTAGCCTGGGCTGAGTCTGCGAGGCCCAGGTATCCATGCAGAAGAGCGGCCAGCGCTGAAAGCGCGGAAGAAGCGACGTTTGTTCTGGTGGATAGCGTTATCACGGCATGCATCCAGGATAACCATTCGGACAGGTGCCATACTTAATTTAATACCCCTTCTATCGCCCCTTCAGGGCTGGTCGTTTTGATTGGCGCATACCTAGGCCTCGCAGACTCAGCCTAGGCTAAATTCTTTCCAGCGCTTCGCGCCTCCTAACCCCTACGCCCCACACGCCGACACGCCGACACGCCGACACGCCTCCACACCCGGCGCTTGAGCATGGGGCAACGCGGGATTAATTGGATCCGTGGCTGAGACGCTGGTTGATTGCCCGGACCGGTTAAGCCGGAGTACGCCGCCGGCGGAACGGCCGCTTTTGATTTACGACGGCGATTGTCGGTTCTGTTTCCGATGGATAGTTCGGTGGCAGCGCACGTTCAACGACAAGGTTGATGTCGCTCCGTTTCAGTCGGTCGCCGGCCGCTTCGCTGAAGATCTGCCGATTGAATGTTTTCAATCGGCAATCCGGTTGATCGAGCCGGACGGCAAGGTTTACGCAGGCGTGGAAGCTGTCTTTCGAGCGTTAAATTATGGATCGGGCGGCAGTAAGGCCTATTGGTGTTACCGGCACCTCCTAGGGTTCGGCCTCTGTGCTCGAGCAGCTTATCAGGTCGTGGCCGCACATCGTGGGTTCGCTTCCCTCCTAACCAGTGCGCTTTGGGGCAAAGAACCACCAGTCCCGGCGACCTACTATCGTGCTCGCCACTTATTTTTCCGACTGCTCGGGTTAATCTATTTTATTGCGATTGTCTCTTTTTGGGTACAAGCGGACGGATTGATCGGCCATGACGGCATCGCGCCGGTAGCGCCATGGTTAAATCAAGTACATGAGCGTCTCGGCGCGCAAGCATACTGGGTTTGTCCCACCCTTTTGTGGTTCAACTCCTCAGACGAGTTCTTGCACCTACTGTGCGCGGCCGGAGCCGGGCTTAGCGTATTACTCGCTTGCGAGGTCGTTCCGGTACTCTGTTTAGTACTGCTTTGGTTAATCTATCTTTCGATCGCGGTTGCCGGTCAGGTATTCATGAACTTCCAGTGGGATTATCTCCTGCTGGAGACCGGCTTTTTCAGTATCTTTCTGGCGCCGTTAAGCTGGCTACCATCTTGGCGATCTGAAGCGCCGATGTCTCCCTGGGCTCATTTTATATTACGCTGGCTGTTATTCCGGCTGATGTTCATGTCCGGAATCGTCAAGCTAACTAGCGGCGATCTCTCCTGGTGGAACCTGACAGCGCTGAACTATCATTATTGGACTCAACCGCTGCCGACCCCGCTGGCTTGGTGGGCAAATCAACTCCCTAGCTGGTTTGAAGCCAGCTCGGTCGCAGTAATGTTTGCTGTCGAATTGGTCGCTCCTTTCCTACTCTTCTTCCCAGGACGCCTTCGATTGCTCGGCGCTATCAGCATTTTCGGGCTCCAGTTATTGATCGCGGCCACCGGTAATTATTGTTTCTTTAACTTATTGGCCGCAGCGCTTTGCGTCTTGTCGGTCGATGATTCGGTTTGGCCGCGCTTCGGGAGCAAAGAACGACCGCCACTAAAGCTGGCCGGTCTACGCTGGCCATCCTGGCTGCTGGTTCCCCTGGTTGGGGTGGTTTTAATCTTTAGCGGGCCATTGCTGTGGGAATCCTTTTTCCCGGACAGCGATTGGCCGCCGTTACTGCGAGACTGGTACGGTTATATCGAGCGGTTTCGCTCGCTCAACAGCTACGGTCTGTTTCGAGTGATGACGACGACTCGTCCCGAGATAGTCGTCGAGGGAAGCGACGATGGGATCACCTGGCAACCTTACGAATTCAAATATCAGGTCGGGAACGTCCAAGCAGCGCCAGCGATTGTGGCTCCGCATCAACCACGATTGGACTGGCAGATTTGGTTTGCGGCGTTGGGAGACGTGGACGGGGAACCCTGGTTTGTTAATTTCCTGGCCCGGTTGTTGCAAGGATCCCGGCCGGTCATCGGCTTGCTAAAAACAAATCCGTTTCCGGATTCTCCGCCTCGTTATGTCCGGGCGAAGTTATACGAATATCATTTCACGACTCTGGAAGAGAAACAGAAAACCGGCGCCTGGTGGACTCGGGAAGAGAAAGGAATGTACTGTCCGGTGTTGAAGTTGCGTCAGCAGTGATGAAGCTGTCGACTTAGAACATCCGGTTCGACCCTGTAGAACTTGTCCTCGGACTAGGTGGCAATAGCCAGGCATCCCGCGGCCGCGCATGCGCGTCAACATAACGGCCGACGAGCATGCCGACACCCGGTAGCGGTCCGGCGGTTGCCCATAGGCGTCAAGCTAAGAAAGGGACGTGTCCGCTAAACGGTAGAGGTCCGGCGGCTGCCGGATCCCGCTAGGTCTGCGGCGGGCCCGACCAAGCCGTAGGTGCGAAGCGATCGGTTCACCGAGGCTCAACGCGCAGTCGCCATCACAACGCTCGGATGGCGACTGCGTGTTGAGGTCAGGCACATCTGTCGCTTCGATCCGATGATGGATTAGGGCATACCCTTAGACCTCATGGATCCGGCAGCCGCCGGACCGCTACCGTGGCCCGCATCACGCCCTGGGTCCGGCGGCGGCTTCTGTCTTAAAATAAAAAGACTCTCCGGCAGAAGCCGGAGAGTCTTAACAGAACAAAAAACTTTCAGCCTGACTAACAAATCAGTTCGGATAGTTCGGCTGCGAGGTAGGACGCGGATTAAAGTCGCTCGGAATAGGGTTATTTTTTATTTTCGAATCGGTAGGCTTGATGTGCATGTGCGTGCTATTGAGCGGATCCGTCCCCCATTGCGGGAACGTCGTGATATCGCTATCAGTAATCGTCACATAACTAGGCGGCAGAACATCGTGTCCCTTCAGACGCGTAATACTAAATGCCGAAGTCAGATCACCATCCAGCGGGTTCTTCGGGTCATCCTGAGGCCCAAGGTTATCCTGGTTATATATCTGTTTTCCCGCCTGTTGCGCATTCTGTTCGTCCGGCAAATCTTCGAGAGCCGGCAGGTTGAAGACCAGATTAATAAACTTAATAATCGCATTGGTATCGCCGATCTCATGCGAAACCACGTGGGTCTGGGCGTACGGCGATATCACGATCAACGGAACCCGCGGCCCCCGGCTCAGCTGGGTGCCGACAGGATCATAGGCGACGATCGCCGGAGGGACATGATCGTAAGTACCTTCGGAATCATCCCAACTGATAATAATGGCGCAATTATTCCAGTACGGACTATTCGCAATCGCGTTCACCACTTTCGCTACCAGCGCTTCACTGATCTGCGAATCGGAATAACCCTCATGATCATCGTCTCCAACGAAGTTGGCCAGCACAGCGGCATTATTGGCCGCATTGACCGGGACCAGGCCATATTGGTTCTGGAATCCCCCCTTGATGTAGAAGACGCCTCCGGAGCCGAGATTACTACCGTTGATATCCGCAAAGAATTGGTTGTAGCTTTGCAGGTTTTTATTGAGTGTCGTGTTGGCAGCGACGTAGCCGAAATACTGAGGTGCATTATGGTGCGCGATGTAGTCGCCTATGCCGCCGATGTCCGACGCACCCGTGTAGCCACTGAATGTGAATCCTTCCTCGTACCAACGCCAATTGACTGATCCCTGGGTCAGGCCGCTAAGATACGTAACATCATCTTGAATGTCGGCCAAGTCGATCGACGCATCCAGATCGTTCGCCTTAACGGTTCCAATGGTGTTGCCAGTCAGGGTCAAGGGAAGACTAGCGAAGGTCAGGTTGAACTGCGGGCTTTTGCTGTTGGTCGGAGGCATGTTCTCCGAGTTTCCTAGAGGGTCGGAGAAGGAACCCCAGAGTGGATCATCGTCGTTCTCAACCGGGACGCCAATTCCCCCTGCCACGGTCAGCGCTTCAGTCGTCGGATGCTTAACCCATTGAGTTGAACCGGACTGCCCGGCAATCAGAGAGATGTTGTCCGGACTCGACGGTCCCACAATGGTTTGGAAGTGGTTATCGAATAGCGTAAACCGGCTGGCATAGTACCACAGAAACGGAATGGTGTTGCCGTCGATATAAGCCATGGTCAGATAACCGAACTGTTTCGCGGTCTCGGTCGGAAACCCACCCACGGAGGTGTGCAGGCCTTCTTCCACTAAGGCATAGTTATCCATTGTTGCCGTTCCGTTAACGACGTGCATCTTCTGCAGGAGAGGTACGTGAGAATGGCTCATGTCGTCGATGTCCCAAGCATCCTCCATCTGACCAATTCGGAACGGCTGAACGGTGATGAAATTCCCGTCTGTATCTTGAAGATATTGAGTAAAGCCCGGCGTCTTGTCTGCCTTTCGCGAGAATAAGCCGTTCGCACCGGGAAAAGTGCCGAACATTTGGTCAAACGCCCGGTTTTCCTGGAAAATCACAAAGACATATTTCACTTTTTCCCGAAGTAGTTTCACGATCTCTGGAACATGAGCCGCCGCCGCATCCGTTACGGGGTTGGTGACGTGGGAAGCGATTTGAGAATCCGGATCTGGCTGCTGTTCAACCAGCGGCTCCTCCTTCGCGGAGGTCAACGCCGGCGTAAAACCGAGGCCGAGCGTCAGAGAGAGGCAAACTGTATGGATAAGGCGCATCGTAGGTATGCTGTTGCTAAAACAAAAAAAGGCTACGGCGCGCATGGATGGTGCGCTCGCCTAAGATGTGACATTTCTGTCACACAAGCCCCAATCAGAAACAGAAAATGACAATCTTGTAAGTAGTCGTGCATTAGGCCAGACGAGATTCCAGCGGCTTCCGTCGCCCCCAACGCCCCGCTTTCTCATTTGTCATTCGGCCGAAGTCCGCTACGAATGTGGCCCATGAGTCAGAATCAATGGCAGAATGGCAACCGGTCTCATTTGATGATCGCGTTTGGTCTGGCGCTCTCCGGTTTACTGGCCAAAAGCACAATCGCAGAAACCGTCGACAATCGAATCAAGCAAGCCAATCGAGTCGTCGCTGCAGTAAACGTACGAGCCGGTTTGGCAGATTTGCCGACCGGCACAGCGTGGGCCGGTTTAGCCGTTGATCTGACTAAGGCTTTAGGAGCGGCGATACTTCAGGACCCGAACAAAGTGGCTTTTGGGCCTGCTGACCGAACGACTGGGCCTGAAGCGGTCCGAAGCGGAGCGGCAGATCTTTACATTCCGGTCGAACCACTCACGCCCAGTCAACTAACTACCCTGGCGCTAACTACTTCCTACCCATTCTTTTTCAACGTCCAGAGGATTTTGGTAAGGAAGGACTCCGGCATTACCACGGTCAGTCAGTTAATACATACGCCGATCGTCGTACAGCTGGGAAATAGAAACGAGCACAATATTGAAATAGCGAATCAGGAACATCTGCAGAACTACTTTGGGCAAGCGGGATGGCAGGCCATGATTCTGGCGCTTGAAGAGTGGGGCGAAATCGAGTCCGCCTTCGTTTCCGGACACAACAAAGCAATGAGCGCGGATGAAACCGAGTTAGCTCGCTTAAGGGTTGCCAACCGTCAAAAGGTCGGGGAGACCGTCATGTTGCCAGAGATCATTAGCATGGCGCCAGTTTGCGTGGTCGTTAGAGCAGACGACCCCGGCTGGCTAACTTTAGTAGATGCTACGATTTCAGTACTAATCAAGGCAGAGGAGCTTGGTATTACCAGTGAGAACGTCGAAAGTAGTAAGTCGAGCAAGGATCCCGAAGTGCTTTACTTGCTCGGAGTCGCGAAAGGCATCGGAAAACCGGTTGGTTTGGATGATCAATGGGCAGAACGCGTCATCAAAGCGGTAGGAAATTATGGTCAAGCCTTTGAGCGAGACCTCGGGGCCAGTTCGGGATTAGCGATCGAGAGAGGGTTAAATCAGACCTGGCGTCACGGCGGGTTGCTTTACTCGATGCCGGTACAATAGAAACAATGGGGTGTGTTGGAGTAGCGGAGTGTTGGCGTAGTGGGTCGCGCGCGCCAGAACGTTTGTTGTCGATTCTGAGAACCCCTCGCTCCAGCTTGGCGGCGCCGACAACAAACAAGCTCCGTGGGAGGCTTACCTCACGCCGCTTTCTTAGGTTGGCGCGCGCGTACCTTTCCCGGCAGAGTCTCGCTCTCGGAGCCCTTTTTTGTTTTCGTGGCAGGCACCGATTTCGTGTATTCCTCAAAACTCGGACAAATAGTTGCTAAGCCGCAATGAATGCAGTCTGGTTTCTGGGAATAACAACAACGGCGGCCGTGCCAAATCAGCCAATGACTAAAATTGGTCCAATCACTTTGGGGGACGAGCTTCATCAACTCGACCTCAATTTTTTCCGGATCCTCTTGACCGGTCAGACCAAGGCGCTGAGCCAAACGCCGGACGTGCGTATCGACTACGATGCCGGCGTTGATATTAAAGGCGTTACCCAGTACCACATTCGCAGTTTTTCGCCCCACCCCTGCTAATGAGGTCAATTCCTCCATTGATGCGGGCACTTTACCACCGAACTTGTTAACCAGGTCCTGCGCCATGCTGCGAAGGCTTTTCGATTTGCTTCGAAAAAAGCCGGTCGACTTTATGGCGACCTCTAACTCTTCCTGCGGAATCGCGGCGTAATCTGCCGCCGTTCTCAGTTTCTTGAACAAATCCCGCGTTACGATGTTGACCCGTTTGTCCGTGCACTGGGCGGAAAGGATTGTGGCCACCAGCAGTTCCAAGGGGTTTGTAAAATCCAGCTCACAATGGGCATCAGGATAAATCTTGCGTAGCTTCGCAATCACTGCGGCAGCGTGCTCTTTCAGCGGTTGCCCCTTTTTGAGCTTCATTCCGTTACAAAACAGAAACGTTAAGCCCCATCTCCCGCAGCACGCTCACAAAATAGCTGCACTGACCGTCAGTGTAATATTTGTGGGCGTTGACGCTGTACTGGGTGGCGTCTCTAACCAGGCCCTTTTTCAGCCAAACTGCGGCCCGAGCATAATAGTACGCTGGGGTCTTGCCGGGGAAATCCATCCCATCAATCAGAGCCATCGCCTTGTCCGGCTGGCTAGCCAGAACATAATCAAGCGCCAGCCTAAACTGCACGATCTCGGACTTAGGATCGATCTGACGTAAATCCTCTAAAGTTGAACGCGCTTGATCGTAGTTGCCCTGCAACATCAGGGCATCCGCCAGATTGAATTTCGCGCCATAGAATTTAGGGTTCTCGGTTAAGGCACGATTAAATTGAGAAATCGCCTCTGGGTAATCTTTCTTTTTACTGGCGACAATTCCAAGGAGATTGGCGGTTTCCGGATTATTTGGATCAAGCTTCTCCGCTTGCTGCGCGTCGTTGGCAGCGTCATCGATTTTCCCGTCCGTCAGGTCACGAGAAGCTTTGCTAATGACGCTTTCGTAGCTCTTCTTCGCGTCATTCTTCGACTCAGCGAAGGCGAAAGAGGCGGTAAGAAACAGGATGATCAATCCGAAAACCGGGAGGGCGCGCTGCCTGTCCGACATAGCCTTGTCCAAACGAGGCAGTTGCGGACGCGGGTGGCGAAGTCGGATCCTCGCGCGCCGTGAAACGGGGTAGGCCACGGGGTCTAATTTCGGCTTTCGGCTCGGAAGGCGCGCAGCTTCGATAGCGGATCGCGGGGATCCGACTTCGCCATCTACACCGAGCAACGCAGCGTTTAGACCAGGCTTCGTCGGATCCGGCGGCTGCCGGACGATCCCTCCCCTTGCTGTCACACGCTGCAGACACACATACATCCTCATATTTCACGTCCTATGGCTTCCGCTACCCCGCGGATTCTGCCAACCAACTCCGCGAACTCGCCGGGGAGGAGACATTGTTCACCATCACTCTTGGCCAGTTCAGGAGCATTGTGCACTTCAATCATGATCGAATCTGCACCGGCAGCAACCGCAGCCAAAGCCATTGAAGGAACAAACTGCCGGATACCGATTCCGTGAGTCGGATCAACTACAACTGGTAAATGGGTTTCCGCTTTGAGGACCGGGACAGCATTCAGATCAAGAGTATTTCGGGTCATGGTCTCGAATGTCCGTATACCGCGCTCACAAAGCAGGACATTAAAGTTCCCTTCACTCAGGATATACTCGGCGCTCATCAAAAGATCTTTAATCGAAGCCGCCATTCCGCGCTTCAACATCACCGGAAGCCTGGTTCTGCCGACCTCGCGGAGCAGAGAGAAGTTTTGCATATTGCGCGCTCCCACCTGAAGGCAATCGGCGTATTCACCAACCAGGTCCAGATCTTTGGTATCCATCACCTCCGTGATAATAGGCAAACCCGTTTCGCGACGCGCTTCGGCCAGGAGCTGAAGACCGGCCTTTCCCAGACCCTGGAAACTGTAGGGCGATGTTCGCGGCTTAAAGGCGCCTCCGCGGAGAATCTTAGCCCCGGCTTTGCCGATGGCTTGGGCGATCGCGATTATTTGATCTTCATTCTCCACCGAGCAGGGCCCTGCCATCAGCACAACTTCTTTTCCACCCACGACGACATTCCCTATTTTGATTTTGGAAGGCATCCCGCGGAACTCGTACGAAACCAGCTTGTAAGGTTTCAATACCGGGGTCACTGACTCGACACCCGGAAATGCGCCGAGGGGTTTTTCCCGGATTTTGTCTTCAGGACCGATAACCCCGATCACCACGCGCATTTCGCCGCGGCTGACTTCGGCTCTTAGACCCCAGCCATGGATTCGAGATACGATATGCTCGATCTGATCTTCGGTAGCATTAGGACGAGTGATAATAATCATTGCAAGGGCTTCCGCAGTCTGCGGCGGATTTAATGGTTCGCAACCCCTTTGACTGCCGCCCCAAGGGGAGGCAGGGCCGAGTTTGGTATCGGCTGCGAGAGGGTTTGAGGCAAGAGTAGACATGGCGGGAAGTTGAGTTCCAGCTTCTGAGAGGGTTGCGTTGGGATGATCCGCAGCTCAGAAGCTGTTTGAGCCCCACCAAAAATAAAAGAAATAAACAGAGGACAACCCTGCGCTAGGCCTTACGGAAAGGGTTCGGGTTGAGCTCGTATTCACGGTGGTGTTCCAGAAATACCGTAATGCGGTAGCTTTGCCAAACGAAAATTTTGCAATGGTTCACGGGATGCCGGCTCACCAGGCGCTTCGTCCTCGTCCTCGAATGGTTTGGCGCGTTGATGCGATGCGCGATTGCTGGGCCGTTCCCGGGAACCGCCTGTTTTTTTTACACGTTTCGGCCGGGTTGACGTTGAGACAAGATTCGCGAGGGCGGAAAGATGAGCGCCAAAGCGGCCCGCCCGACGTAGCCTCCCGGAGTCTAGACGATGGGGCGAAGTCTGGCTCCCCTCCGGCAATCGCGTATCGCATCAACTTACAACCCCCTTTCGAGCACGAGCACGAGGACGAAATTGCCCCCTCTTACACCCCCAACAACTCCCTCTGCCAATCCATCAACATCTTCGGCGCCGATGCCGGCTCGCGGGAGACTGCCTCGAGGATACTACGCGACGCGACGATCGCTGGATCCAGACCTAGCTCATTTGAAACCGCATCGCGTTTTGCTCGCAGTCGATCAAGACGCTGTTCTTGTTCCGGCGAAGAACGAACCCGAACGGATTTGGCTCGCTGGGGCCAATCGGATTCCGGGATCTCTAAAGCGCGTTCGATCGTCTCTTCCAAACGACGGCGCCTCGCGCTTGGCAACCAACTCGGCGGTCTCACTTTATCGCCGGACACCGCGCTTTTGGCGAGCTCGATCAATTCCTCATTCCGCATAACCTGAAAGGTAGGGCGATCCACCTTCTGCGCTTCGGTGTCGCGCCAAAACCAGAGCTCACGCAACACCGCCAATCCTCTGGGGGAAAGCACAGCGCTACCGGAAATTTTCCAGACTCGTTCAGGATCCCGCTCTCGGTCTTCTGCCGTGGCCGCTACTGCGCGGGTACAGCTCTCCTCATACCAAGACCATCGATTGATTTCGCGCAACTGAGTTTCCAGCCGATCAGCGAGCGGCAGCAGATATTTTGTGTCGTTGATCGCGTATTCGAGCATGACCGGCGTTAAAGGCCGGCGCGCCCAATTTGCCTTTTGCGAGGATTTAGGCAGATCCAGGCCAAAAAAGTTTTTAACCAGCGACGCCAGCCCGACCTCTTTGATGCCGAGCAATCTCGCCGCCAGATAAGTGTCGAAGACAGCCCCCGGAACAAAGCCCGCCCCGCGCCGGAGCATCCGCAGATCGTAATCGCACCCGTGAAACACTGCCATGCGCTCAAGCAAGAATTGATTGAAGCATTTGAAATCGAGGCCGCCGAGCGGGTCTACGATTAAATCCTGATCGGGAACGGAAAGCTGGATCAAGCAAAGCTTTTCGAAGTAACAGTGTAAACTATCTCCCTCGGTATCAACCGCGATCCGCTCAGAAGCACCCTGAGCATCAGACCATGCATTCAGCTCCTCGGTACTGGCTAGAATCAAAGCCTCTTTTTGGACCATTAGCGCAGCGCGGTTAGGAGCAGTTCTGCGTTTGTTTTCGTCGCTTTAACCGTGTTGAGCAGGACTTCCATCGCCTCGATAGCCGGAAGTTGGGCCAATTTTTTCCGAAGGATCGTAATTCGAGCGAACTCGTCCGGATGATAGAGAAGTTCATCTCGCCGAGTACCAGACTTCAGAATATGAATCGCCGGGAAGATCCTTTTCTCCAGCAAGGTGCGGTCCAAGTGGAGCTCCATGTTCCCGGTGCCCTTAAACTCTTCGAAAATGACTTCATCCATGCGGCTTTCGGTCTCGATGAGGGCCGTCGCCAGAATAGTAAGGCTGCCACCTTCTTCACAATTGCGAGCCGAGCCAAAGAACCGTTTCGGCTTCAGCAAAGCCTTGGACTCAACACCGCCGGACATAATGCGGCCACGCCCTGGCTGAAGCGAATTATAGCCGCGAGCCAGCCTGGTGATGCTATCGAGCAAAATCACGACATCTTTCCGGAGCTCAACGATGCGCTTAGCACGCTCGCTGACTAACTCGGCGACTTGCACATGCCGGGTTGGCGTCTCATCGAAGGTTGAACTAAAGATTTCGCAGTCCAAACACCGGCGAAGATCGGTCACTTCCTCGGGTCGCTCATCGACTAGCAGCAACATCAAATGGACCTCGGGCGAATTCATCCGGATAGCCGTGGCGATGTCCTTCAGGAGAATCGTTTTGCCGGCCCGCGGCGGCGCCACGATCAAACCGCGTTGGCCTCTCCCCAAGGGCGCAATCAAGTCAACCGCTCGGGCACTCACACTCTTGGTTTGGCTGTTCTCGAGCAATATGCGCCGATCCGGGAACAACGCCGTGAGCTGGTCAAAGTGTTTAGGTTCAGTCCACTTCTCAATCGGGATGCCCTCGACGCTTAAAACCTCATCCAGCGCCATGAATTTCTCTTTATCCCGGGGTACGCGGATGGTTGCTTTGATCTTTATTCCGGCGCGCAGCCCGTAACGTTTGAGGGTGGACGCCGGCACATAAACGTCCTCCGGACAAGGCGTGAAGTTGTAGCGTTCCCAACGCAAGAAACCATACGCCTCGTTGGAAAGCTCTAACATGCCTTCGGCTCGAAGTTTGATACCCCTGGCGCCGTAAGCCTTTAGTAGATCGAATGTGAATTGGTGTCGGGTTCGCTCCTGAGAAACGCGCAAATTTAATTCGCGCGCCAGGTTAACCAATTCGGTATGGGGCAACTGGTGAAGCTGATCCAATTCCAAAACGGTCCCATTCTCGATGAGATACTGGGAGCCAGGTAGCTGAACGAGCTCAGTCGTTTGAGTGTCCATACCTCGCTATGATTTGTTTGGCCAGACGATCGGTCTGAAGCCTGGTTATCTGGAGCGGACAATCCGTCCAGACCACCTGGGCCGCGCGTTCCATCTTGTCGGCCAACGGCGTCTGGGCATTTATCATTTGTTCAACCAAGGATAAGGGTAATGAACGTTTCTGAACCATTCTTTCGATCTGGGTCTGGTAGCTGCAAGCCGTGACCACAATGAGGTCAAGGTACTGATCGGCTTTGGTCTCAAACAGCAATGGTATTTCGGCGAGCAACAGCTTCTTCTCTTTTACAAGCCCGAGCCATACCGCCCGAATACGGGGGTGCAAAATGTTCTCAAGTTCTTTTCGTGCCTGGGGTTTTTGAAAGACCAGTTCCCGAAGTTGTTCCCGTCGCAAACGACCCTCGCTGTCAAACAGCTGCGCGCCGAGCTTTCGCCCAATCTCTTCCTGTACACCCAAATCGCTGTCCGTCAATCTCCTGGCCTCAGAATCTGAGCTAAAAAGGGATACCTCGAGTTTGTCTCGCAGTATCGCGAATAGCTCGGCTGTGACCGTCGACTTCCCCGTCGCGATCCCACCTGTGATACCAATGCCCGGCATACTTCTAAGTAATCAGTAAGCAGAAAGCCAGTAATCAGTATTCACTGGTATCCAAGGAGTTCCGGACTGATTACTCCGCTCCAAGAGGATGTGCTCGGAGCCGAGCACCGAACCGAGGCCGAAAAACGTGCCCGGAGCGGTCTACAGTCCCAATTTTTGCTTAAAATATCCAATGGTCTCGCGGACGCCGGATTCAAAATCGACTTTGGGTTGCCAACCCAGCAAGCGTTTCGCTCGGGTGATATCGGGTTGGCGGACACGAGGGTCGTCTACTGGAAGCGGTTTAAACACGATTTGTGCCGTAGAACCAGTCAGCGCCAGGATTTTTTGAGCGAAATCAAGAATCGTCATTTCTGCTGGATTCCCGATGTTAACCGGCTCGTGGAAATCGGATAAGGCCAACCGAACGATGCCATCGATCAAATCGGACACGTAGCAGAAGCTGCGGGTTTGGCTTCCGTCGCCGAAAACTGTCAACGGTTCGTTGTTGAGCGCCTGACTAATGAACGCCGGCACGACTCGCCCATCCCGGAGACGCATTCTAGGACCGTAGGTATTGAAGATCCGGACAATCTTGGTGTCCACGCTATGGAAGCGGTGGTAGGCCATGGTCATGGCTTCAGCGAATCGTTTAGCCTCGTCATAGACTCCCCGCGGCCCAATGGGATTAACGTGCCCCCAATAATCTTCGCTCTGTGGGTGCACCAACGGGTCGCCATAGCATTCCGAGGTTGAAGCCAACAAAAACGTCGCTCCTTTGTCTTTGGCCAGACCAAGCGTGTTATGAGTTCCGAGAGCGCCTACTTTCAAAGTGGGAATCGGATGTTCCAGGTAATCAATGGGACTTGCCGGAGAGGCAAAATGGAAGACGTAATCTACTGGACCTGGGACAAATATGTATTCCGAGACGTTGTGCCGGATAAACTTAAAATCCGGATTCCCCGCCAAGTGCTCGATGTTATCGGTATTCCCGGTGATCAGATTGTCGATCCCAATGACTCTGAACCCCTCCGCGAGCAATCGATCGCTTAAATGCGAACCGAGAAAGCCCGCTCCACCGGTGACCACCGCCGTTTTCTTGTTAGACTTCGTTTCAAACATGGAGTCGGTCTGCAATCAGAAGAGTATGCCTCATGGATGTCGAGAATAAATACTACTCCTCAACTTTGCGTTGGTAAGTATGCCGTATGTCCTGGGCTTGATTTGTCCAAACCGCGTCCTCGGCGATGTTGGTAGCGTGGTCACCCACTCGTTCGAGCGCCCGGGCGATCAGGATAATATTAAGATACGACTTCACCTGATTGGGATCTGCCACAATACGAGCCATGATCTTGTCGCCAATTTCCAGATTCAGCTGATCCAGTTCGCGGTCGCGGGGCTTCATCTTAAGCGCTAATTCAATCTCCCGGTCCACATACGCGCGCATACTGTCTCGGAAAATAGCGAGAGCCAGTTGGAAAACCGGCTCCAGAAGCGAAATCCCGAGCACAACTGCCTCTGCGTTCAATTTCTTTGCTCTCCGTGCGATGGCGACTGATTGATCCGCAATCCGTTCCAGGTTTGCGCTCAGCTTCATCGCGGCAATGACTTCGCGCATATCGGAAGCCACCGGATGAAACCGGATCAACAAGTCAATGCCTTCGCGATCGATCTCTTTCTCCAAAGAGTCGACCTCCTCATCATCGGCGATCGCCAGATTGCAGAGATCGTTGTCACGCTTAAGCAGGCCTTCCATGGCGAAGTTAAGAAGCCGCTCCGTCAAGCTCGACATCATCAAGACATTGTTTCTCAGTGATTGGAGCGCGGCTTCAAAGTTAGTACTAATGTGTCTACCTAACGGCGCCATAAAATCTAGTTCCCCCGGCAGGGGATAATAGCTGTCTCCTAGTCTCTCGGCGAGAGTAAGTTTGGGGTAGGAGCTAGAATCTAGAATCTAGGAGCTAGGAGAGGCGTCGAGACCATGCGGACACGGTCCGGCAGCTGAACAGATGTGACTCATGGGACCTATAGGACTATGGGATCTGAACCTTACAAACCGTTCCGCCGGAGACCGACACGCCGCCTAGCTCCTAGATTCTAGCTACTGGCTCCTGCCTTCTTCACATCCGCTCCGGCACCTCGATTCCGAGCAGCATCAAACCGGTCTTTATCGTCCGGGAGAACAGATCGCACAACAGGAGGCGGCTCGCCCGCGTCTCGCCCTCGGCGGAAAGGACTGGGCATTGTTCGTAAAAGACATGGTACTTAGCGGCTAACTCATAAAGAAAGTTGGCCAGGACGTTTGGCTTGAAACCGTCCAATACCACCGGCACCGCTTCGCCGAATCGCAGAATCTCCTTCCCCAAAGTCTGCTCCGCAGGTTCAGCCAGGAGGATTCGATCAGGCCGTTGAAACGGGCTTTCCAACCGGCGAAAAATCGCTCTGCTGCGCACGTAAGCATTCTGTAAATAGGGAGCTGTATTTCCCTGAAAAGAGAGCATTTTCGACCACGAAAACACGTAGTCGGTCAACCGATGTTGAGAGAGGTCCGCGTATTTAACAGCGCCCAGGCCTACAATTTTGGCGATTTCCCCCGATTCATCGTCGGGTAATTCCGGATTCTTCTCTCGAACTAATTTGCCCGCGCGCTCAATTGCTTCCTCCAGCAACTCCCGCAACGGAACCGATTCACCGGAACGCGTTCGCATGAGCTTCCGGTCCTCTCCCAGGATGCTTCCAAACGCGATATGCTCCAGGTCAACCTTATAGCCAAGCCGCCGAGCTACCCCAAATAGTTGCCTGAAATGGAGTTGCTGTGGAGCGCCGACCACGTACCAAATGCCGTCTGGATTCCATCTTTTGATGCGGTACTCCAAAGTCGCGACATCGGTCGAACCGTAACCAAATCCGCCGTCAGACTTGCGGATCATGAACGGTGTTTCCGAAATCTCGTTATCGAATACTACGGCTGCACCTTCGCTGACTTCGGCCACTCCCTTTGACAAGAGACGTTCGACCATCGACGGCAACTCGGCGTCATAAGCGCTTTCGCCGAGTTGTTCGTCAAATTCGACGCCCAGCAGCGAATAAATGGCGATAAACTCGCCACGGGAAAGAGCAACACATCGCTCCCAGATCGCCCGGTTCTCGGGGTCGCCCTTTTGCAAACGGACGAGCTCGAGCTGGCATTGCTCTAAGACGGCGGCATCCTGTTTTGACCGGAGATCCGCTTCTCTATAGAGGCGCACCAGCTCGGCCATGGGCTGAGCTTCAAGAGCTGCCTCATCCCGAAAATTTTTCCAAGCGTAAATGACTTTTCCAAACTGAGTTCCCCAATCTCCCAAATGATTGTCGGTTACGACCCGATGCCCTAAGAACCGCGCAATTCGGGCAATCGCATCACCCAGAATAGTCGATCGGATATGGCCGACATGCATCGGTTTCGCGATGTTTGGGGAACTGAACTCGATGATGAGCGTCTTCGGGTTCGCCACCTTGTCGACACCCAACCTGGAATCCTCGGAAACAGAGAGCAGTCTTTGGGCTACAAAACCAGGTTCTAAGCGAAAGTTGATAAAACCCGGACCCGCCACTTCCGGCCGGGCACTGATCCCGGCGAAGTTGATCTTTTCGGCGATGCGGCCAGCTAGAGCACGAGGATTCTCCCGGAGCGCCTTGGCCAAAACCATGGCGATGCTGGTCTGGTAATCTCCATTCCTGGGATCCGCCGTCGGCACTACCTGCGCGGAGTCGACCGATGGAAGCTCCAGTGCTGCCAAAGCGTCGGAAAGGCGCTCTTGCAGAGTCTGCGCCACCGTTGGCATCGTTTAAGAAGCTTGAGCCTTTGGCGCTTTATTATCGAAGATGGCGAGAATTTCCTCCGCCGATTCGGCTCTTCCGAGCTGCTCTCTCACCGACTTGTCGTTTAAAAACTTGGCGATCGCAGCCAACGTCCTGAGGTGCACCTGAAACTGGTCTTTGGGCACCACAAACAAGACGATGAATTTAACCGGCGAATTGTCCAAAGAATCGAATTCTATGCCGGCAGAAGATCGGCCAAACGCCGCCACGACCTCGTTGACGCAATTGGACGAGGCATGAGGAATCGCGATCCCAAAGCCGATGCCAGTACTCATGGTTTCTTCCCGTTGGCGCAGCGCCGCCAAAACAGATTCGCGGTCGGCTTTTCGAACAGCGCCTTTCTCAACCAGCAGATCGATCAGTTCAACGATCGCGGCCCACCTCTCGGTGGATTTCATCTCCGGGATTATTTGATCTACAGATAAAAGAGAGCCCAAAGTCATAGCTCACGAGCCAGAATGCGGCACATTATCAAGGCGGAGACCTTTGACAAGATCGTTTCGCTTGAAAGATATGAGCCGCGTGCCATCGATTTTTGTTAGCTTTTCCAGAAGCAGCGCACGGCTGAAGACGCAGTAACGACAGAAAGAATATTCACCTTCCAGAACCTAGAGGACACTACGGTATGAAGATTTTGATGGCAACGAGCGAATTTGCTCCCCTTGCATCCACTGGATCCCTCGGCGAAACGGTTCGGACTTTGGCGATTGAGCTGAAACGTCTCGGACACGACGTGAGCGTGGCGATGCCGCTTTATCGCTCTATCAGAGAAGGTCGCCACCAACTCGAACCCTCTTACAATCAACTCCAGATCGGCTTGGGAGAGAAAAAGGTGACCGCCGAGTTCTTGGTCACCAAGGGCCCGGAAGGCATCCCCATCTTTCTGGTTCGGCGAGATGAATACTTTGACCGTTCCGGAATTTATTCGGGCAACGACCGGGCATATGAAGACAATTCGGAACGATTCATCTTTTTCGCTAAAGCAGTCGTCGAGCTAGCCCGCCAGATCACTCCTGCTCTCGATATCATTCATTGCCACGACTGGCCAACCGCGCTGATCCCCGTCTTCGTTAAAGACCGCCGCCTACCGTTTCTGACTGCGCTGAGTGTTCACGACTTGGAGTTCCAAGGTTCATTTTGGAGCTTCGACTTCGCGCTAACTAACCTGGCTGGAGGGTATTTCTCCCCTCGCGGTATTGAGTTTTACAACCGGCTGAACTTCCTCAAGGGCGGCATCGTTTACGCCGACTCTGTCGTTTTTCCCGGAGAACTCGTTCTCTACGAGTCATTTACGCAAGAGGGTGGATTTGGGCTCAATCTGGTCCTTCAAGAAAACGCAAATCGCACGGTCGGCATCCCCTTCGGTGTCGACTACTCGGTAACCAACCCACCCTTTGAAAAACTGATCGGCCGGAAGACAAAAACCGACTCCGGAAACGGTAAAGCGGCCTGCCGCCAGGCGATCTTGAACCAATTCGAGCTTGAGTCCGGAAACAACGACCTGCTGATAGTCTGCCCAATCGAGGAAGGTGATGATCGGGCATTGACCCAAGTAATTCCGGTTTTCGACCGGCTACTGACCAGTAACCTGCGTTTCGTGTTGCTCGGCTCGGCTGCTGACAACTGGGTCTCCGATTTGATGGTCACCGAGCGTAAATACCCGAAACGGTTTGCTTGGAGCCGAGAAACAGATGCCCGGCTCAAGAGTCTGGTATTGGCTGGCGCAGATCTGGCCTTGTTTCCGGCATCCCTCGGTCCTCGCGGTATCAACGCGATCACCGCCATGCGCTATGGCACCGTCCCGATCGCAGGTAACCGGGGAGGACTCCGGCAGATCATCGTCGATTTCGACCCGATTCAAAATGAAGGGTCCGGTCTGGTTTATTACCGAGACGATCCGGACGCTGTCTGGGACACCGTACAGCGAGCCTTCTGGCTAAAGCGGCGACCGGAGACTTGGAACAAACTCATCGCCGGGTGCCAGGCGGTCGATTTCTCTTGGCCCGCTTCAGCCCGGTCGTTCGCCCAACTTTATGCTGATCTGTTGCGCCACCGGCAAGCGATGCCCGCGTGAGGCGTGTGGGCCTGGCAGCGCTAGTGGACGGGGGTGGACCTAAGTGGACGTAGTGGCCAGGGCGGAACTTCGCTAACGTTCGATTAGAAAGAGTCTGCCCGGTTCACTACGTCTACTCAGTCCACTCTTGTCCACTGACTCCACTCGAAGACGCCGATACGCCCACACGCCCTATTGGGGCTTCGGGTCGCCGTCAAAGTCCAGGACCAGGGATTCAGCCATATTTGGCTTGATGATCTCCTCTACAAACTTGATGTAGAAAGGGTCCTCTTCAAAGATCCGCAAACGCTCTTTCGAATCGAAGTCGACCGAGATAAAAAACCCCCAAGGATTCGACTTATCCGTCCTTCGGCCGCATCGCACATTGGCCGCTACCGAGATCTTAAGGAGTTGGATACGGGTTTGCATCATGATCACTTCGAGCTGAGCAGCGCTGATATTTGGCTTCAGTTTATAGAGAACGATGTGATGAAACATGAGCTTTTTCGTTTGTAGAAACTACCTTTGTCCGAGGCAAGTAATATCAGCGGCCTAACCTATATCCCTTTAAAAATGACCATGAATCTAATGCCTAGAGCAGGCTGCGAGCTACATAAAATATGAAACCCGTCTCGCCAACTGCGCTGGCTTGGAGAAAAATATGCCACGAAAAGTGGGTTGACAGCTGGCAAGAGCGCCTGTTGTGGCTGGGCTGCGAGCGCCTGGTGATCACCCAGTTCAGCGGCAGCAAACGGGTCCGGCTGGAGATTTACGACGTTACCAGGTCCGAAGCCGCCGTGCTCAAAAAGGAGTTTGGAGGCGAAATCCGCAATCTGAGCCGATCCAATGCGGACTGGGTAAAGTCGATCGTCCAGAAAAAGCCGATCCCGATTCGAGGCCGGCTTCGCATCGTCAATCTTGAGCCCGAAACCGGCAAAACCGCGGATGCGGATGTAATTTTCGTCCCGGCAAGTCTGGCGTTTGGGACCGGCGAACACGCCACAACGGCAGGCTGCTTACGTCTCTTGTGCGACATCGTTCGTAGGGACCATACCGATTGGTCTCTTCTGGATGTCGGTACCGGGACGGGAATCTTAGCTTTGGCCGCCGCTAAGCTCGGTGCCGGCCGCATCGACGCTATCGACGCAGATGCTGTCGCCGTACGCACAGCAAAACAGAACGCTCGGCTGAATGGTTTGTCGCGAAAGCTCCGAATTTGGCGCCAAGACGTTCTGAAATTTCAACCGGAGTCTGTCTACGACGTCGTTACTGCCAATCTTTATAGCGTCCTTCTTCGCCAAGCCCTTCCTCAACTGGTAAACGCGACCCGCAAGGGCGGCTTCCTTATTTTTTCCGGGATCCTCAGGGATCAAGAGGCCGACATAAAAGGGTGGGTGAAAGGAACCGGCCTGGAACTGAAAGAAACTCGGAGCCGCGGAAAATGGACGACACTGTTGGCGAAGAAAACAGGCAGTAATTGATGACTCCATCCATAAGAATAGGCAGTCGTCGCGCCCAGGGCGGGACAAACCTGTCCAAATCCTTGGTTGAAATAGGCGGCTGACACATATACTCCCTAAGGTTTTATGCAACTTTCCTCACGAGCGAACAGCCTGACTCCCTCTCTTTCTCTTTCAGTTGATAGCAAGGCAAAGGCGATGAAGTCCGAAGGGCTTGACGTCTGCGGCTTCGGTGCCGGCGAACCGGACTTTGATACCCCGGAGCATATTAAAGCCGCAGCGATCGCTGCGCTGGAGTCCGGATTTACGAAATACACACCTAGCTCCGGCATCCCAGAATTACGCCAGGCGATTGCGGATAAACTAGAAAAGGATAACGGCCTCGGCTATAAACCGAGCCAGATCATCGTTAGTAGCGGAGCGAAACACTCCTGTTACAACGCCATCTTGGCCACGTGCCAACCGGGGGATGAGGTCATCATTCCCAGCCCTTACTGGCTCAGCTATCCTGAAATGGTGCGGCTGGCTGGAGCTGAACCGATCTTCGTCCAGACCAAGGAAGAGAACGGCTGGAAGATCACTCGCGACGACTTCGAGAATGCGATGACGCCCCGAACCAAGATGATCATCATCAACTCGCCTAACAACCCGACGGGAGCAGTTTATACGCGCGAAGAAATTGAGGGGATCGCGGCGGTTGCGGCGGAGGAGGAAATCTTGATTCTCTCGGACGAGATTTACGAGAAGCTGGTTTACGATGGCCATGAGCACATCAGCATTGCTTCGCTCGGTCAGGAGTTTTACGACCTGACCATTACGGTAAACGGATTTAGCAAGGCTTATGCAATGACCGGTTGGAGGCTTGGGTATCTGGGTGCACCGGAACCGATTGCGCGAGCCATCGACTCCATTCAGAGTCACGTAACATCTAACCCATGTTCGTTTGCTCAAAAAGGGGCGCTAGCTGCCATTAAGGGAGATCAACAGAGCGTTGCCGACATGCGCGACGAGTTCGACATGCGACGGCAATACATCGTCGAACGCTTCTCTAAGATCGCTAGCGTGAGCATCGTGAAACCGAGCGGGGCTTTCTACGTTCTGGCAAACATCAGTAAGCTCGGGCTGACGTCCCAAAACTTTGCTGATCGCCTGTTGAGCAAAGCAAATGTCAGCGTCGTGCCGGGTATCGCCTTTGGTGACGATCGAACGGTGCGGTTTAGCTATGCAACCAGCCTCGATGTGATCAAGAAAGGAATGGATCGCTTCGAAGATTTCTGCAGAACGCTGTGAAGCGTTTCAGCCAGTACCTTGAGGTTTACCGTATAATGTTACGGAACTCCCTGGTCCGGGAGATGAACTTCAAGCTCAACTTTGTTCTCTGGCTGCTTACGGATGCGCTTTGGTTTGTTGGGCAGTTGATCTTTATTGAGGTCATCTACGCCCAGGTCGATGCGATCGGTGACTGGACCAAATGGGATATGGTCCTTTTGGTCGGGACTTATCAGATCATAAGCCAGGTCTTCCAAGGATTCTTTTATCTTAACTTGACGAATCTGTCTGAGCTGGTGCGGACCGGTAAACTCGACTTCGTTCTCTTGCAGCCGATCGATCCTCAATTCACCGTGTCTTTACGGCAGTTCGGCATTGATGGCATTTTCAATGCCCTGATCGGCGTCGCGATTGTTTGCTATTCTTTGGTGCAGCTACACATAATGCCGTCACCGGGACAGATCTTGCTCTATGTGGTGGCAATCGCATTTGGCATATCGGTGCATTATGCTGCCATGCTAGCTTTTGCTACCGTCAGCTTTTGGACCATCCGGACCCAGGGGATCACGTATGGCTATTACAGCTTGATCAGCCTGGCCCGCTATCCGGATTCGATGTTTAAGGGGCTAGCGAAGTTTGTCTTTAGTTGGGTAATCCCGGTGATGGTGGTTACAAACGTCCCGGCGCGGATGCTAATCCACGCGTCGGCGAATTCGTGGGCATTGCTAGGGCATTTGGCAGCCGCGTCCATTTTAATGATCGTGGCTTCGCGCCTGCTCTGGCGAACGGCGCTCAACCGGTATTCGAGCGCGAGCTCGTGAGCTGATGACGATCATCCGGAAGGGGGCACCGGCCCACTACCAAAAACGACGCGCCCCTTCGGTCGTTAAGCCTGGGCACATCTATGGCTTCGATAACATGATGGATTTAAAGCCCACCATTAGCCTCATGGACACTCGCCGCTACCGAGGGTCCCATATCGCGGTTTCCCTATCGAGGCCCATCCGGCAAACGCCGGATGAACCGCTCAGCTATTTTTTCCGATCAGTTTTAAACATCCGGAGGGCATCCGGCGTCGAACCTGTCTCGAACAAAATTGTTAATCACAGTGACAAAACGCCGCGCCGAAAACCGAGGAATGAATGGCCGATTTTTCCCGCAATCTTTCGCTTGAACCCTGAGGCAATTGCCATTATATGTTCGCCTCTTCCAGGGGGGGGTAGGCTGGCGTGCGAACTAGCTTTGCAGAAATCTTTTATGGCGAAATCGAAATTACAGAAAAAGGATGACGCGTCCGCAAACGGGCATCTACCTGTGGACGAAACTAGAGAGACAGCTGTGTCTCCTATCTCGTCGGCGCCGAAGGATAACGGCGACGAGAAACTGTCCCCGTTCCTTCGCAAGCAAAAACTGAAACTGCTGTTTCTGCGCGACACGCTCCTCGACTCCATGATGGGAGTTTCCCGGGACACACTACGGGCGCGGGCGGAAGGCAGTGAGGCTTCCGCGTTTGGCATGCACCAGGCGGACGCCGGCAGCGATGCTTACGATCGTGACTTTGCGCTAAGCTTACTTTCCCAAGAACAAGACGCGTTGTATGAGATCGAAGAAGCCCTAAAGCGTGTTGATGCAGGTACTTATGGTGTCTGTGAGATGTCCGGGAAAGCAATCCCGCATGCTCGCCTCGAAGCAATCCCTTTTGCACGTTTCACGGTTGAATGCCAAACGCAGATCGAGAAGCAGCGGAAAGCAACTCGTATTCGCCAGCCGGTAACCTCGCTGTTCGGTCTTACCGATGAAGAAGGCGGAGAAGGCGAAGAAGAGGAATCCACACCGGAGGCAAAGGATTAATCTGTGCCGCGCGATATCATCATTTTAGAGTGCACTGAAGCCCGGGCTGAGGGAAAACCGGTCTCCCGTTACGTCACCACCCGGAATAAAAAGAGCCTAAATACTCCGGGACGCTTGGAGAAAAAGAAGTATAATCCTTTCCTTCGCCGGCACACCTTGCATCGCGAAGTCAAGTAACCCATGGAACCCAAGAACGCTAAACGACGGTCCAATTTTCGGCGGGCGAATCGAGCGATGCCCCGGCGCCGGATTGATATCGCTTTAGAGGCGATCGACTACAAGAACCCGGATCTGCTTCGCAAATTCGTGACAGAAAGCGGTAAGATTCTACCTCGGCGGGTGACCGGCATGCCGGCCTATCTGCACCGTAAGATTACTCGCGAGATCAAACGCGCGCGGTCTGTGCTGTTGATGAAATAGGTGGTTGGCGGTAGGGCGAAAACCCGCCAAAGCTGGTGGGGCTAGGCTCCTGAACGTCTTTTAAGCTGCGCAAGGCGGCTATCTTTATCGAATCTGCAGCAGGCAGGTTCTTAAAGCCGCCGATCTGCGGCCCAGCGTGCATGAGTTTACACGCCAGCGTCGTCCCTGAAAAGCCGTGGCGGGCGTTCGGGAGTCTCGCCCCACCAAATCAGGCTAAGAAAGTCGACTGAAACTGCTTGCGCCGCTCTGCTCAATAGCTATCTTTTGCCTCCCTCTAATTCCGTGAATAGCCACCCGAGTGGGTCGCTCGGTTTCGGAGTAAAAATTTAGGTAACCCGTGGTTTGTTGATGTTTGTAACTCTTTTATGACTGAAATGCAGGAGCTAATCGCGAAGTCCCTGCGCGATTTTAAGGAAGGCAGCATTGTTAAGGGCAGAGTCCTGGAAATCCGCCCACGCGAAGTGTTGGTCGACATTGGATACAAGTCCGAAGGCGTGATTCCGTCGTCTGAATTTGACGATATGGATCAAGTGGAAGTCGGTGACGAGGTCGAAGTTCTCTTAGAACGGTTGGAGAACGAGGACGGGATGGTGGTGTTGTCCAAAGAAAAGGCAGCCCACAAACAGAACTGGGACAAGATCGTCAAGGTTTTCGAGGGAGACGGCCTGATCAAAGGCAAGGTCAAAGCAGTTGTAAAAGGCGGATTAACGGTAAACATCGGCGTCGAGGCATTCCTGCCTGGGTCGCAAATCGATATTGTTCCGCCCCGTGATCTTCAGCAGTTCGTCGGCAACACTTACGATTTCAAGATCGTTAAGATTAATGATGAGCGGAAGAATGTGGTGCTTAGCCGGCGGGAAATCATCGAGCAGGAACGTGCCGAGAAACGAAGCCGTTTCCTGGAAACGGTCCAGGTCGGCAACACCGTCAAGGGAACCGTAAAGAATCTCACCGATTTTGGCGCCTTCATCGATCTGGACGGGATGGACGGCCTTTTGCACATCACCGATATGACTTGGGGACGGCTCACCCACCCGAGCGAACTCCTCAAGATCGGTCAGGAAGTCGATGTGGTGGTGCTTGATATAAACAAGGAGAAGGAGCGTGTCTCCCTGGGCTTAAAGCAGACCCAGCGTAATCCTTGGGATAAAATCGAGGAACGTTTCCCGGTCGGAGCTACGGTGCACGGCAAAGTCACGAACCTGGTGCCTTATGGAGCTTTCGTTGAGATTGAAGAGGGCGTTGAGGGCCTCATCCACGTTTCCGAGCTTTCTTGGACCAAACGCATAACCCGGCCTTCAGATGTGTTGACCCAAGGTCAGCAAATTGAGGCCGTCGTTCTCGGCGTTAACAAGGAGGAGCAGAAAATCTCCCTCGGAGTACGCCAATTGGATCCGAATCCTTGGGACGCGATCGAACACCGCTACGCGCTGAGTTCAGTGGTTAAGGGTAAGATTCGCAACATGACCGCCTACGGCGCCTTCGTCGAGCTTGAAGAAGGTATCGACGGAATGATCCACGTCTCCGATCTGAGTTGGACTCGTAAGATCAACCATCCGAGCGAAATTCTGAAGAAGAACGACGAGGTGGAGGCGATCGTCCTGGACATCGACAAGGTCAATCAACGAATCAGCCTGGGCATTAAGCAACTCGAGTCCGACCCGTGGAAAGAGATCGACCAGAAATACAAGATTGGCGATCTGGTAACTGGAAAAGTGACGAAGCTCGCCAGCTTCGGCGCTTTCGTTCAACTCCAAGATGATATCGACGGGTTGGTGCACATCTCTCAACTAAGCGAAGAGCATGTCGCGAAGGTAAAGGATGTTCTCAAAGTCGGCCAGGAGGTGGAGGCGCGCGTCATTAAGGTCGACAAGGCCGAACGACGAATTGGTCTATCCATCAAGGCTGCCCACTATTCCGATGAGGAACTGCGGCGCGAGACCGAAGCCTTCGACAGCTTACGGCCTGGCGAGGATATGGTCGGCCTGGAGCAAGCATTCCAGGCGGCGGAAGAAGAGTATCGCCCCGGCGATAGAAAACGTTAACCGTCAAAAACCGCTTTAACGTAGGGCGTTCGGGTTATACCCGAACGCCCTTTCTCTTTTAGACCGCAGATTAGCAGACGGCCACAGACAGCGACCACAGAAGTGGGTTGCTATCCGCCAAAAATGCTGAAGCTTTAGGGTGGTGGATTGCTCTTTTACCGTGGTCTTATTCAGGTAAAAGGAGTAATACCCAAGAAACGAACTTTAACTTTTGCCCGGCCGAAATGGGGGGCTGAAGCAAACCCAGTAAAGATACTTATCGAAAATTGTATGGAAAATCCGCAAATCGTTGCCTACGTGAAGACTCATTGCGGCTGGAGTAATGGCGTTCGGGCGGTGTTAAAAAAGTACAGCCTTCCTTACGAAGAAAAGGATATTATCCAGAACCCGGCATTTCGCTGGGAAATGGAGCAAAAGAGCGGCCAACCTCTTTCACCCTGCGTTGAAGTTAATGGTGCGATGCTGGCCGATATCAGTGGCGAAGAGTTGGAAGAATATTTGGTCTCCAACCAATTGGTAGCGGCCAATGCCACCGCTTCCGACGTACCGCTGAACGCTCCTTGCCCACCCGAGCAGCACGAAGCACCCAACGTCGCTTTCCGCCGATAAGGTGGGTCTTCCCAGCGTACGTAAGACCAAGATTATTGGCCTGAGTTCCGCACGAAGCTCAGGCCTTTCTTGTTTTGGGATGAGGAACGCGTTAAGGCGCTAGGCGCGAAGCGCTGAAAGACCTTAGCCTAGGCTGAGTCTGCGAGGCCTAGGTTATTACGCAAAAAAGGCGATTAGCGCTGTAGGCGCGCAAGAATCGGGTTTCGTTTCGTTCAACGCGGCATTTGCAAAGCTACTGTCTGGCGCGCCATCAGCGCTGACCCCGCTTTTTTCCATTTTCCTAGGCCTCGCAGACTCAGCCTAGGCTAAAATCTCGTCAGCGCTTCGCGCCTAGCAAGGGACCGCCGCCCAGCGCCCCAATTGATGGCAATCTTTCCGGACCGCCTGAGCCATATTTGGGAACGTTTCCTCGCTCTGGTTACGGCGTTGGCGGCGGTTGCGCCCGTTTATATAGTCCGCTTCCGCCACTCAGCCAGGGAACCTATAAAACTTGAGTCCGGCTTCCCATCGAGCAAGGCGATGAACTCAAGCAAGTGGCCATCCAAATCGCGAAAGTAAAGCTGGGCCGACGGCATCCAGCCGATCACTGATGGTTCTATCGTCTCTACCTTGGCAAAATCGTATGTTGCTACACCAAGACCATTGAGCCGTTTGCCGGCGGCGAGCAGGTCTGGCAGAGGGATGGCAATCGCCAGATGCGTCTGGTGTAGAGAGCTCCCGTAACTGGTGCCCGGGCCCCAGAGTCCAAGCATTGAAACTCTGTTTTCGCCAATCCAGAGAAAAACGATATCCCTTTCAGGATCACGGTACGCAAAGCGCAACCCCACTACATCTACGTAGAACGCCCTTGATCTTTCCGTACTGCTTACTGGTAAATGCGTCTCGTAGAGATGCATAAGGTTAAGAAATAGGAATAGCGCTTCGCGCCTAGCCTTCCCGGGCTTGCCTTACTCCACGAATTCCAGTTCCACTTCGCCGGGCAAGATGCCTCGCTCTTTGCCGTATCCCAAGAACCGGCGAATCGCTTCCCGGCCAGTGTCGCCGTAATCCAGGGTATAATCGTTCACATACATGCCGATGAATTTGTCGGCCTGGTTTAGATCCAGCCCTCTCGCTAACGGCATCGAGTGTTTTATTCCAGCTAGCCGGTTCTCAAGCCCATACCGAATGCTCTCCTTGAGGATTTCGGAAACCTCCTTTCGGATGGCGGGAGGAATATCTTTGCGGATCACGTTGCCTCCCAGAGGAAGCGGCAGTCCGGTCTGTGCCTTCCACCATTGGCCCAAGTCGAGGATCAAATGAAACCCTTCTTGCGCATAAGTGAGTTGGCCTTCGTGGATCAGTAGACCGATTTCCGCTTTTCCGGCGCGCACATAATCAAAGATCTGGTCAAACGGTACCACCACGATTTCAACCGGTACCCCAAACAATTTCAACGCGAGATACGCGCTGGTCCGTAGCCCGGGAACAGCGACTAATTTTTTAGAAAGCCAGTCGCGAACTTGATCCAGCCCCAGGGGAGGTTCGATCGTCGAAACCAGCATCGGCCCGTATCCGTCTCCCATGCTAGCGCCGCACGGCAAGAGCGCATAACGCTCCGTGAGATAGGCGTATGCATGAATTGACACAGCCGACACATGCAGTTCCCCGCGCGCGGCTCTCTGGTTCAGAGTTTCGATATCCTGCAAAATGTGACGAAATGTATGGCCACGAGTGTCGATCTTGTTCTCCGCTAGCGCGTAAAACATGAAAGCGTCGTCAGGATCCGGAGAATGACCAAGAAGAAATTCCATGGCTCAAGAAAGCGAAAGGATCTCTGGGCGCAAGGTCAACGGTACGTTCAATTTTCGCGGGCGGAAGCGGCTCCCCTCCAGGCGCTCTGGCCGTTCTCGCTCGCTTTTGCTCGCTCCCGCTCGTGGTCGGCGTCGTCATCATCGTCATGCGCCCTTTCGACTTCACCTTCCATCTGCCTCCATCTCGGCCGGCTGCCAGGCTTTCCTTTGCCGCGAGGGGAATAGAACAAATAACAGATTCCGCCAATAAGCCCGAAGAGGAGAAAGAATGAGAAACCGAGCAGCGATATCAGGATGCCGACCTCGCCGGGCACCTTGGCCAGGTCGCTCATCAGGATTTCGAAAATCGATTCCCTAAAGCCGAGCCCACCTGGAGTGATTGGCAACGAGATGATTGAAGTCACAATCGGCATGATCGTGACCATATCGAGTAAGGAAACGTTCGCGTGGACCGCCTGGGCAGCGCAGTAGAACGCGCCATAAAAGGAGAAGAGGACGGGGAAGGAAAGCGCGAAGGCGCCGGCCAGCGAGGTTCTTGCCTTGGCAAACAGATGGTACGCTTCAGAGGACTCGATAACCCGTTCCCGAAACGGTGTGTGCCGGGGCAGCCGGTTTGCCAGCTTCAATCCGCTGATTAGGAAGGATCCGCCCACCAAAGTGGAAAAGCCTATCAGCATGCAGATTAACACCCAAACAAAGAACGACGCTTGCGGTGTCTGTTGCAGCCATTGCCAGCGGAAAGCCGTGGTGGCAACGGCGGTCAACACGAGAGCGAGCATCCCGATCAAACGATCCATTACGATGGTCAGGACTGCCTCTTTCTTCCGGTCAGGAAACTCTCGCATCGAGTAATAGAGCCGGGCGAAATCGCCGCCGGTGTAACCCGGCATAAAAAGGTTAAAGAACAACCCGACAAAGAACAGCTGAGCCAAACGAAGCCAGCCTATGCGCATGCCTTGCACCCGCAAAAGGATGTTCCAGCGTATAATGTTGGCGATTTCACCAACGAAAGCCACGGGGAGGCCGATCAGCATCCAATGCGCATCGGCCCGGCTAAAAGCCGCACCAATCTGCGCCCTTTTTTCCGGACTGTTAAAGAGATAGATGAGAATCGCGATCGTAAAGATCGCTTGAGCGGTACGGATTAGAGCCTTCTTCATCGATGCGCTGACGTCTTAAAGATGGGCTCGTAAATGGGGCGAGTTCACGTTGTGCAAATTTATTGGCGAGCCTGTCCCCGGGAAGCCGCCAAGACGGGTCGAAAGCTCTAAGTGCCTGCTAAGATCTGAAATTGGGAGACGATACGCTCGGAAGTTCGGGTAAATCAACGGTCGATTTCCAGGACGAGATGGTGCGCTGGAAACGGGCGGGCCGCGAAGTCGGGTTTTCGCCCTACCGGGTGCGCTTCGCGCCTTCTGCATACCGCCCGCCCCCGTTGAATTCCAGCCAGGCGCGGGCTACAGCTTCGATGCAAATGAATTTTGTCGATCTGACCTCACCGAGCGAAACCGGCTGGCCCAAACAATTCGACCGGCGTTATTTGCCGCCAAATGAGCTCGTTCAGCACGTACATGATATCCTCTCGCGAGTTCGCGCTGAGGGTGACGACGCTCTGGTCGATTTGATTCGCCGGTTCGATAAAGCGGAAATGACGCCGAAGGAGTTCCGAGTCGTCAAAGAGGAGGTCACGTTGGCGCTGGGCCACCTGGATCCTGAGCTCCTTGACGCCTTAACGGCCTCCAAAAAAAATGTTCAAGAATTCGCCCAACGCAGCCGGAGAACAGACTGGCAGGCCGAAAACGTTCAAGGCGCTACCGTTGGGGAACGCTTTGATCCGATTCGTAGAGTAGGAATCTATGTGCCCGCCGGAACCGCCCCGCTGGTCTCTTCTGCGATCATGACCGTGGCAATTGCCAGCGCGGTTGGTGTGCCGGAAATCGTGGCAGTCTCGCCGGTGTCGGGCTCGACCGAAATGAATGGCGCGCTTTTGGCCGCCTTGGATATCGCCGGGGCTACCGAGATTTACAAAGTCGGCGGCGCCCATGCCATCGGCGCAATGGCGTTCGGCACCGAATCCATTCCGCCGGTCGATAAAATCTTCGGCCCTGGAAACGCATTCGTGACAGAGGCGAAACGGCAGGTCTTCGGGTACGTGGCTGTCGATCTCCTCCCTGGCCCCAGTGAGATTCTGATCTTGGCGGACCAGTCGGCAGTGCCCGCGTGGGTTGCGGCGGACCTAATGGCTCAGGCAGAACACGGCCCCGGAACTGTTATCGCGGTCGCATCGTGGGACAGACAAACCTTGGAGCACGTACAAAACGAGATCGAGAAGAGTTTGCCGTCTCTCTCCCGCCAGGGTTTTCTGAAGGAAGTCTTGGCAGAACGAGCTTACGCGGTCCTAACCCGAGATCGGGGACAAGCGGTCGCGTTCGCCAATGCTTTTGCTCCGGAACATCTCTCCATTGTGACCGAAGACTCCGCCGAGCTTGCCGGAGAAGTGACAACCGCAGGCGCGATCTTTCTGGGCAATTATTCTCCGGTTGCGGCCGGAGACTTCATAGCCGGCCCGAGCCATGAGCTGCCTACCGGCGGCGCGGCTAAATCATTCGGCGGACTCACAGCGGACCAATTCCAGCGCCGGACGAGTATTGTTCAGTTGGATCGGGAGTCGTTACAGAAATCGCTCCCCTTTATCCTTTCATTCAGCAAAGCCGAAAAGCTAGATGCCCACGGCGCATCCGCTCAAATTCGATTCACCACTCATTAAAGGTGAGAAGTGAGAGGTGATTGTCTGGAGGGGAGCCGCTTTAACGCGTTTGCCCTTGACCAAGAGACATTGGCTCTTCGCTTATTTGGCCGAAACGGGTGAGAGCAGGCGGCTCCCGAGAATGACACGGCGTTTGGTTGCTCTATTGGCGCGCGAACAGAAACGCCGGGTGAAAAAATCGCGCTGGGTAATTCGCGGGAGCCGCCTGCTTTCACGTTTCCCGGTTGCACACGCGATAGGGTAGAGTGTCGCTGGCAAGTTGAGCGCGCCTTAAAGCGGCTCCCCTCCAGACACACACTTCTAGTGCTGGCCCTGCCGTCTCCGCTTAAAGCGCATTTGCGCTATAGCGCGAGCCAACGAAGCTTCAACCTCGGCCGTGTCGTCCGAGGAAAGGTTCTTATCCTTTAGAGCTGCTTGCGCCCGTTTGATCGCTTCTTCGGTAGCGGTCACATCGATTTGTTCTTCACCGAGAGCGCTATCGGTAAGGACCGAAACCCTATCGCCGGTCACTTCAATAAAGCCTGAGCCAACCACGAGCTCGGTGGTTTTACCTTCTTTAAGGATACGCAGCTCACCAGGCAGCAGCTGAGTCATCAAAGGCACGTGCGCCGGATAGACCCCGATCTCGCCCTCAATGGCGGGAAGGACCACCATCGCGACATCCTCCGAATACGCCCGGCCTTCCGGGGTCACAATCTCCAGCTTCAAGGTGGCCATGACGATGCGAACCTACTCTTCGGCCTGATGAATTTCCTCGATCGAACCCTTCATATAAAAATTCTGCTCAGGAATGCCATCGTGTTTCCCGTCTAAGATCTCGCGAAAACCTCGAATCGTGTCTGCCGTGCTAACGTACTTGCCAGCTTTGCCGGTAAAAACCTCAGCCACATGAAACGGTTGGCTCAAAAATCGTTGAATCTTGCGAGCGCGATAGACCGCCAGTTTATCCTCTGGGCTGAGCTCATCCATACCCAGGATGGCAATGATATCTTGAAGATCTTTGTAGCGTTGCAGAACCCGCTGTACGCCTCGAGCGACTTGATAATGCTCTTCGCCGACAAAGTCAGGAGCTAGCGACTTGGAGGTGGAGGCTAACGGATCTACCGCCGGATAAATCCCTAGCTCTGCGATCGATCGTTCCAATACGATGGTCGAATCCAGGTGAGCGAAGGTGTTGGCCGGCGCAGGGTCAGTAAAGTCATCCGCTGGCACATAAACCGCCTGGAATGAGGTAATCGATCCCTTGTCGGTGGAAGTGATTCTTTCCTGCAGATCACCCATCTCCGATGCCAGCGTCGGTTGATAGCCGACCGCCGAAGGAGTGCGTCCGAGCAACGCGGAGACCTCAGAACCGGCCTGAGAAAAACGGAAGATATTGTCGATGAAAAGCAATACGTCCTGGTTCTTCTCATCCCGAAAATATTCGGCCATAGCCAAAGCGGTGAGACCAACGCGCAAGCGAGCGCCCGGCGGCTCGTTCATCTGCCCATAAACCAAGGCCACCTTTGATTTACTTAAGTCCTCCTGATTGATGACACCCGCCTCTGACATTTCGGTGTAGAGATCGTTACCCTCACGTGTGCGCTCCCCTACCCCGGCAAAAACCGAATACCCGCCGTGCCCTTTAGCAATGTTATTGATCAGCTCCATGATCACCACGGTCTTGCCCACCCCGGCTCCTCCGAAAGCGCCCACCTTTCCGCCCTTGGAAAACGGACAGACCAGATCGATGACCTTGATACCGGTTTCCAAGATGCTGGCGCTGGTATCTTGTTCCAACAACGTGGGTGCTTTCCGATGGATCGGATAACGTTTCTCAAACTTAACCGGACCGCGCTCATCGACAGGATCACCAGTTACATTGAAAACGCGACCCAGAACTCCTTCTCCAACCGGCACAGTGATAGGGGTGCCAGGGCTCTGCAAGGTCATCCCTCGCTTGAGCCCTTCCGTCGAAGACATCGCGATGGCCCGAACCACGCCTTCGCCAAGATGCTGTTGAACTTCGAAAACTAAATGGTGGGAAGCTCCATTGACCGAGTAATCAACCTCCAGAGCGTCGTAAATCTTCGGCATCTGCTCGACCGTCGCGAAATCGACATCAACTACCGGGCCGATAATCTGAACAATTTTACCTTCATTCATAAGAACTGACGTTTATTGCACTGCAAGTTGGGCGGTCGTGATCTCGAGCAATTCTGTCGTGATGCTGGCTTGCCTGACCTTGTTGTATTCCAGGGTAAGATCTTTTACTATCTGCTTCGCGTTATCCGTCGCATTCTTCATAGCCACCATCCGCGCGCTGTGCTCCGACGCTCGAGCGTCAAGGACCATTTGGTAGATCTCGTAACTAAGATAGTGAGGTAGAATCGCAGCCAAAACCGCGGTTTCGTTCGGTTCAAAAACAAACTCACCGCCGCGCGCTTTTTCCTCCGACGCAATGTCACCCGGTGCGATCGGCAGCAGCCGGTGGAAAGTCGGTTGTTGATTCAAAGTATTAATAAACTTCGAATAGAGGACCCGCACTTGATCAACTTCGCGGCTCAAGAACTTCTCCGCACAAAAGCTGGCTACCAGCCGGATCTCGCGGAACCGTGGAATTTCACTGGCAGGAAAGTCTGCCAACAGTTCTCTGCGAGTCCGGGCTAGAAACTGGACTCCTTTCTTGCCAACGGTGACAAACCCGGCCTTGGCCGAATCAACCGTCGTTAGCTCCCGGAATAGATTGGTATTCAACGGGCCGCAAAGACCTTTATCGGTACTGATCACAACAATCAGCTCTCGCTGCACCGGCCGTTCCTCTAAAAGCGGATTTTCTCGGGGATCAACCTTGCCATGAAGTGCGCCCAGTACTCGGTCGAGCGCTTCCTGATAAGGCCGTCCGGCTACCGCGGCCGCCTGCGCCTTGCGCATTTTAGACGCAGCCACCATTTGCATCGCCTTGGTGATCTGGGCAGTATTTTTGACTGACCGGATCCTGCGCCGAATATCCAGCGTGTTAGCCATTGCTATAAAGATTTCGCTCCTACGGAGCTCACTACGGCCTGTAGAAGGACTTGAAGTCCTTCATCGCCGCCTGCAGTTGTTGGTCCAAATCCTTGTCAATCGCTAGCTTCTCCAAGATGGCCTTGAGCACGTCTTCTTTCCGCGTCCGGAAATAGTCGGCCATCTTTTCCTGGCAATCCTTGACCTTATCGACCGGGACGTCGTCAAAGTATCCCTTCTGCATGGCAAACATTAAGACCACTTCCATTTCCACCGGAAACGGGGTGTATTGAATCTGCTTGAAAAGTTCGACTACGCGCTGACCTCGGTCCAACTTCTTCCTCGTGCCCGGGTCAACATCGGAACCGAACTGCGCAAATGCTTGCAGGTCGCGGAATTGCGCTAGATCCAATTTAGTCGAACCCGCCACTTGCTTGATCGCCTTTATCTGTGCGGCCGACCCGACCCTGCTAACCGAAATTCCGACCGAGATAGCCGGACGCACGCCTTGGTAGAACAGGTCTGTTTCCAGATAAATCTGGCCGTCGGTGATCGAGATAACGTTGGTCGGAATGTAGGCGGACACGTCGCCGGCTTGGGTTTCAATAATCGGCAAGGCCGTCAGTGATCCACCTCCAGCCTTGTCACTGAGCCGGGCCGAGCGTTCCAGCAAACGGGAGTGGAGATAGAAAACGTCTCCCGGATAAGCCTCCCTGCCCGAAGGCCGTTTCAGCACCAAGGAGACCTGCCGGTAAGCGGCAGCGTGCTTTGATAGATCATCAAAGACGATGAGGGCATCCATGCCGTTGTCCATGAACCATTCGCCCATAGCAGCTCCAGCGTACGGAGCGATATACTGGCTCGTGGCGCTGTCTGATGCCGGCGCTGAGACGACGATCGTGTACGGCATGGCTCCCGCCTTATCCAGAACATCGATCGTCCGAGCAACACTCATGTTCTTTTGCCCGATGGCGACATAAATACAGTAAAGCGGCTTATGGGTCGTCTTACCTTCTTCAGACGCGCGATTGAGCTTTGCCTGGCTGATAATAGTATCCACCGCCACCGTCGTCTTACCCGTGGCCCGGTCGCCGATGATAAGCTCTCGTTGGCCTCGTCCAATCGGGATCATCGCGTCGATTGCTAGGATCCCAGTCTGCACCGGGACCGTCACGCTCCGCCGTTTGATGATGCCGGGCGCGATCTTTTCGACCGGATAGCTGACGTCGGATTTAATGGGACCCTTACCATCGATCGGTTGACCCAGAGCATTGACCACTCGCCCAAGCAAACCCTTGCCAACCGGAACCGATAGTAGTCTCCCGGTGGTTCGGACCTCAGTGCCTTCCGCGATCTGTAGATAATCCCCTAACAGAATCGCACCGACTTCGTCTTCCTCGAGATTTAATGCTAGACCATAGAGGCCGCCCGGAAACTCGAGCATCTCGTTTAGCATCACGTCGCTCAACCCCTCGAGTTTCGCGACTCCATCACCCACTTCACGAACAGTGCCAACGTTAGACCGGGTGGTGTCTGCCTTAAGTCCGGCGATCGTGGTTTCTAGCTCTTCAAGGATGGTGCTCATCTTACCTGACTAAATCTGTTCCTGGAGGGTACGGAGACGATTGCGGACCGATCCGTCCCAGACATCGTCTCCTAACTTGACCCGTAAGCCGCCTAGCAAGGTTGGGTTAGTCTTAAACTCGATCGTCAGATCATCACCATACCGAGCCTTCAACTTGGTCACTAATAGGCTGCTTAAGTTCGAATTTAAAGCCGTCGCGCTTTCTACTACCGCATGGTGCTTCGCTACCTCCAGACGCAGGAGCCGTTGGTAGTCCTTCAGTACCTCCCCGAAATGCCGGGGCTTCTCACTTAAGACAGATTGCACCACTTGATTAACCTTGTGTTCATCCAGTTTCCCGTCGGTGAAACTGAGTTTAAGTAGCTGGTTGGAAGTTTTCCGGGCTTCTTTCGTCGTTCTCATGGCAATTAGGCCGCGATTTGCCGGGCCGTTTCTTCGTTGATTTTCTGATGATCCTGCGGGGTTAAAATTTTCTGGGTGACCTTTTCGGTCGTCTCGGCTACCAAACGGCCAACTTCCTTTTTCAATTCGTCCAAAGTTCGTTCGCGCTCCAAGCTCAGAGAGTCCTGAGTCCTCCGGATGATCTCTTGGGCTTCAGCTAGGGCGGCCTGTCGTTTTTCTTCAGCCAATTTCTCGCCGCTGGCTTTAACTTCTTCAATCAGCCGCTGGGCCTCCGCATTAGCCCGGGCGAGCGTCTCTTCGTACTTCACTTGAGCCTCAGCTAGCTGTTGTTTGATTTTCTCGGCGTTGATCTGGCCTTCTTCAATCCGCCGGCGCCTTTCTTCGAGCACCGCCATGATCGGTTTGAAGGCGAACTTGCTCAAAACCCAATAAACAATGAAGAAAAGAATAATCTGGGCGATCAGATTGGGCCAATAGACTCCAAACTGTTCGGCGACGTTGCTGGCGGCGTCCATAGATCAAAGAGCGATAATCGGGGGCTGTGGGGAGGTTCCGTCGCCGCTTCGCTATGCGCGACGGGTTTCCCCACAGCTAGTACAGTTGTTGTTTATTTAACGAAAGCAACGACCAAACCGTAAATGGCAATGGCTTCTGCCAATGCCATACCGATGATCGCCATGGTCAAAATGTTGCCAAATGCGCCCGGGTTACGACCCACGGCTTCCGCAGCCTTTGCTCCTACCAAACCCACGCCGATACCAGCTCCACCGCCAGCGAAGGCTAGAGGTAAGGTCGCTGCTATGTTCCCGCCGTTCACGGCGTCCGCCAACATTGGAAGTAGTTCTAATGTCATAATCTTGGTCTTCTTTATCTCTTGGGGTTGTTTTTATCTGATGCTCTTACCGCCCACGCTCTTGGATGGTCCCGGTAAGAAATTCATTTCAATGACCCGCGCCTCCCGGTTCGGCATGGCTAGTTGAGAGCCGGATGTAAACCCCGCAAAGCGCCGAAAAGACCAACGCCTGCAGAACCCCAACCAGCAGCTCGAGGAAAAAGAACGGGAGCGGAAAAAGAACCGAAGTTATCCAGTTCAACGGGATCGGCAGGGCGCCACCCAGGTTGGTCATCGTATGCAGAAGCGTCTCGCCCGCGAAAATGTTACCAAAGAGCCGGAGAGAGAGGGAGACTGGACGCAAGAGAATCGAAAGAACCTCGATGAGCCCGACGAACAAGAAGATGACCACTAAGAACGGGCCCAGAGCGCCCTTAACTTCGCCCTTCGGACCGAAGATCTCTTTGATGAGGCCGAGGAGACCCACATCGCGGAGCGTCCAAAATAGCCACAAGATCATGAACATGACCGCCATTCCCAGCGTCATATTGAGGTCGGCATTTGCCGGGCGGAACAAAGGATGATCGATTTCGCTGAGACTCAGGAACCCAGGACCGGGTTTACCGAACCCAATGGTTCCCACGCCCGGAACCAAGCCGAACCAATTCGCCGCACAAATAAAAATGAAAAGTGTCGCGATCACCGGGAACACTTTCGCGATCATGTGACGGCCCACGATGTTCTCAAAGGTCGCGTGAAGAGTTTCCACCAACGCTTCGATGAGGTTCTGAGCCCCGCTTGGAACGAGATCCATCCTGCGGGTTGCCGCCCGCGCACCCACGACGATCAGGATCGTCACAATCACCGTAAATATGAACGAGTTAGTGAACCAGCTCTGACTCGGCCAAAGCGAATTTGGTTGCACCGAAATTTCACCGGCTGCAAGGATGATTATGGCCTGCATAAATTAAGGGGTTCTTCACCGGCCTGAAGACAATAATCCTGTATCTTTCAACAGCAAAAGACAAAGAACGCCTAAAGACCGGAGGGATAGGCTCGGTAAAAAAGCAAGACCTAGGCGTTATGGCAAGTAATTTGTGAAACTTTTCACAAGGAAAGCGCGATGAGGTTCTAAGTTTTAGGTTGCAGGTTTTAGGTTTTAAGTCGTGCATCCCAGGACCCGCGGGGACACCGTGCCAGCCGTTGTAGGCGCTACTTGTAACTTAAAACCTAAAACTTAGAACCTAGAACCTACAACTCCCGTGCGCCGGCTCGCCTATCTGTTTGAAAGGTTCCCTGCTTTCACAAAGACCTTCTGCGCCCGCGAAGTGGCGGAGCTCTATCGCCAAAACCTCCGGGTTCCGGTTTTTTCGATCCGCAGACCAAATGATGACCGGCCGCTCAACATCCCTTTAAACGGTGTCGACGTCCGTTATCTACCCGATTCTAACAACCTGTGGTTCAAGGTTTTAACCCGCCTAGCCGCGAAACGCTTCTCTCATATCTGGAACCCGAAACTGGATCCGAGGGACAAGCATCGCGTCCATGAAGCGATTCATTTGGGCCCATTGCTCGAAAAGGAAGGAATTGCGGCGGTACATGCCCATTTTGCCGGCATGGCGACCCGGACCGCTTGGTGGATTAAGCGACTATTCGGGATTCCATACAGCTTCACAGGCCACGCCAATGATATTTTTGTCGAAAAAGCGGATCAGCGCTTGCCGCTCGGTCAGCTAATTCAGGACGCAGAATTTGTCGCGACCGAGACCGAATTCAGCACCCAGTACCTCCAATCGAAATTCCCTGAGTCTGCCAGCAAGATTCATCGGGTTTATAACGGGCTGAACCTGGACCCATTCCGCCTGGCTGATCCGGCCACCGGACCACTGGAGATCATCGCGATCGGTCGCCTGATCCCGAAAAAGGGCTTCGAAGTATTGGTGCAAGCATGTAACATGCTGGTTTCGAAAGGGTTAAAGCTGCGCTGCCGGATCGTGGGAGCCGGTCCCGAGCACGTTCCGCTACGCCAATCAATCGACCGGCTCGCACTCGGGAAGTTCGTGGAACTCACAGGCCCTAAAGCTCAGCCGGAAATAGTCGAACTGCTGGCTCAAAGTAATCTTTTCGTTTTTCCAGCAGTTGAAGACGGGACCGGCGATCGAGACAATCTCCCGACCGTTATCATTGAGGCGATGGCCAGCGGGCTTCCGGTCATCGCAACCGGGTTAGGAGGAATCGGCGAGATTGTGACTCACCAAATCAATGGATTAATCGTTTCCCAGGCGGACGCCGACGGGTTAGCGGACGCGATCGCCTTCATGGCTGAGCATGGTGATCTTAGAACAAGCTACGGTAAAAACGGTTTGGCGGTTGTGAAAGAAAAGTTCACGGTGGAAACGACGGTCAAAGGACTGATTGAGCTGTTCCAGCAGTATTACGGAGAATAGCCGATAGCGTATCGCGGTCGGGATGAGCTCCCGGTCATCCGCTTTTGGACCTCGGTTCATTTTCGCGTCCCGGAACCTCCGGACGAGCGGGAGATCATCCCTACAATACGCTATTGGCTATTGGCCATTCCCCGCTACGTTTTGGACCAGGTTATGAATGCTCTGATCCTGGCCGCCGGATACGCCACTCGACTTTATCCGCTCACTTTAAATCGGGCAAAGCCGCTGCTTCCAGTAGCGGGAAAGCCGATCATTCAATGGGTGGTGGAGCAACTTGAGCCGATCAGCGCTCTAGAATCCGTCTACATCGTGACTAATAACCGGTTTGAGCGCGATTTTGAGGAGTGGGCCAAAGCCTATCGCGGCAATCGCCCTTTAAAGTTTGAGGTGATTAACGACGGCTCAAATTCAGATTCCGATAAGCTTGGTGCGATTGGCGACATCTATTTTGCAGCCAACAAGGCCGGTTTATTTTCCAAGGATCTACTGATCGTTGCCGGAGACAACTTGTTTAGCGAATCATTAGCTGGATTTGCCCAGTTTGGACGCGAGCATCCCGCAACCTTGGGGGTCTACAACGTCAAAACCCTCGATCAGGCGCGTAAATACAACGAATTAACCACCAATCCCGCCGGCATTATTACCAAGTTCACCGAAAAACCGGAAAATCCTACCAGTACGATCTGCGGAATCGCTTTGTACTACTATCGGCCGGAAGTTCTCCGCCGACTGAACAACTACATGGCACAGGGGAATAATCCGGATCAGCCGGGCCGATTTGTCCAATGGCTGCATGAGCAAACCGATGTTTTTACCTACCCGATTGCCGGAACTTGGTACGATATCGGCAGCCACGAGACGCTCTCAGAGGCAAATGAGCTGTTTTCGAGACTGGCAAAGGATGCTAAAAACGGGTGATTCCCCTCGCTACTGAGAGGAATTTATGGTTGATTCGCCGATAGCCCTTTTTTTAAAGCCATCCTATGTCCAACGAAAGCAAAGCAAACAGCGCGTTCATGAAACCGGTCCAACCCGATGAAGCGCTGGCAAAAATCGTGGGGTCCGCTCCGCTGCCAAGAACCGAAGTTACCAAGAAAGTTTGGGAATATATCAAAAAGCATAAGCTGCAGAACAAGAAGCAGATCAAGGCTGATGCTGCGCTCGAAGTCGTTTTTAACGGCAAAAAAGAAGTCGACATGTTCGAGCTGACGCGTTTGGTAAATACCCACATCGTAAAGTAATTACCATAAGAACAGGCGAGGCGGGGCCCGGGGTCCGTCGAGGCTAGCCAGTAGTATCGTGTGTTGTCGTCTATTAAGGCCAAGTTACTCCTCGCGGTAGGAACGGTTATCGTCCTAGCGACGATGGCTTATTTTTTTCCTTTGGTGCCGGCGCTGGAGCATGTGTCCGCCTGGCTCGGAGGACTGGGTGTAATCGGTGCTGCCTTATTTGCGGTCCTGATTGCGGCTTCAAGCCTCTGTTTGTTGCCCGCCAGCCCGTTCATTATCGCAGCGTCAGCAGTTTTTGGGTTCTCCCTTGGCTTACTGACTTCCGCGGTTGGTATTATCCTGGGCGCAGCTTCTGGGTATTTACTATCGCGCCTGTTCTTGCGTAAAGATTTGGCCGACCAGTTAAAGGGACGGCCAACCTTTAAGGCCATCGACCAAGCCATTGCCGAAGAAGGCTGGAAAATTGTCTTACTTCTTCGGTTGTGCCCAATCCCGTTCGGTTTGGCCAATTATCTTTATGGCCTCACGGCTATTCCGTTCCTTCCATACCTGCTTACCAGTTTCCTGGGGGCAGTACCGGGTATGATCTTATTCTCTCATCTTGGTTCCGCCGGGAAGGCCGGCCTCCAAGCGCTAGCCTCAGGAAACTTAAACAAGGGTGTCGGCGAAATCGCGTTACTAGTCCTGAGTGTAGCGGCTACGATCGTACTGGTGATCCTTTTGCCGCGCTTGGCTCGCCGCGTGCTAGAGAAGAGGACCAAGATCACGATAGTGCCGGAGACCAGGTAGGGCGAAAAACTCGCCCGCAACTTCGCGTCGCGATGCAGGCGGGACTCGGCGCGCTAAGGGTGCCCCACCTCGAAACGTGAGACCGGCCGGTTTTGAGCCGCGCCACGCGTGAGCCACCTCCCCAAAATTGGGACAAAATCCGGCGTCGTGATTCCAGGCACATCGTAGGAGCTGGCACCCCACAAACCACGGCTCAAAACCGGCGCGATTCCACCCAGCTGGAAATCCAAATCAGCAGCGCGCCGAGTTTTTCGCCCTACCCTTCGTGGACCACACCACCTCGCGGTTTAGCCAATTCGCCACGCCCATCCGACCCAGCGCCTCCTGGATCCTGAATTCTGGCTCCTGGCTCCTCTCCTTGAACTCCTCAGACCTCATACTCCCTGTCCGGCTCCGGAATAATGACTTGGCTGGCCGGCAATGCCGTTACGATTGCATTTCTAAACCAATCCAGCGAGGGCGGATCGCCATGAACCAAAACTACCGTCCTCGGCTTGGTTTTCACAATGTATTCCATCAGAAGTTCGCGAGGAGCGTGCCCGCTGAAATCGAACTCTTCTCGGGTACAGAGCACAGGCAACCGAGGACCTCCCTGCTCCAACTGCAGCAATGCGCCGTCCTCTGCAGATTTTAACTTCCCCGCCGGTGAATCGGGATCCGCATAACCAACGAAGAAAATTGATTGTTCAGGCCGGTCAACAAAACGGCTTGCCATTTGATTCGACAAAGTCTTCTCGGTCATCATTCCGCTGGAAAGTACGTAGAGCCGATTGCGCTTGATCTGGGTGGTGGCTAAGTCGCGCCCGTTAAGAACAAACGGAGATAATGTTTCCAACAATTGGAGACCTTCCAGAGAACGTTGTGAATTCGATGCCAGCTGATCGTAAACGATCGTAATCTTCGTGCTAAGACCGCCGATATAAATCGGCGCTTCCAACGCACCGCTGGATCGGAACCGATGCAACAGAGCCAGCATCTCTTGAGTCTTACCCATCGCAAACACTGGGATCAACACGGAGCCTCCTCGAGCGAAAGCATCGAGAATGCAGTTTAGAAAGCGGTCCTCTTCGCCGGCTCGCGAAAAATTCGGTCTCAACGCGCGATCGCCCCGCGTCGTCTCGATGATCAGGACGTCCAATGGGTCGATTGGGAGATCCGCCCGCCTCTGCAAGGTTTGGTCCAAAAAGTTGACGTCGCCAGTGTAAAGGACTTTCTGCTCGCCATTTCGGAACAACACGCCAGCCGCCCCAAAAATGTGGCCGGCGTAAAAGAACTCAAAACTCATCTCCGATCCGTTAGATCCAAGCCTTTCGCCGTCGATGTTCCAGCGCTGGCCAATGTCGACCTCATGCCAGTGATCTTTTGATTGATCGGCCTCACGGTGCGTGAACAAAGGATAATTAGCCAAAGCCAACTCGTCGCGCTGGCGTGACATCACATTGACGGAGTTATGCAACATGATCTCAGTCAGCCGCGCTGTCGCCGGCGTCATAAAAACTTTCGCCTGCGGTTGCCGCCGAGCCAGAAGCGGCAGTGACCCGATGTGATCTTGATGGGCGTGGCTAATGAACACCGCATCTATTTCTCCATCCCCGACCCGCCGATAATTCGGGATAGCCTCTTCCCCAAATTTTTTTGGATGAAGGCCCGCATCTAAAATGATTTTGCGCCCGTTAATCTCTAGGAAATAAGAGTTCGCGCCGATTTCATTTTGACGCGTGAGATTTATAAACCGCATAAAGCCCGATAAAGGACGAGCTCCTGTTCGTCCGTTTTGTCACAGTAGGAATGAGTTCCCGCTCATCCGCGCTTAGCCCTCGATTTGCCTTTCTCTGCCACACTCGGACGAGCAGGAGCTCGTCCCTACCGGACAGGCGCTATTAAAGGATTCTTTTCGGTTTTCAAGGATTCTCTTTGAAACCTCTCAGAACTCGCCGCGTCAATCCACTACATGGAGTTTCGCGTGTGCCGGATTTGCCGGTCGACCCGCAGTAAGATCGGACATGGTAAACGCGCCGGCCAGAAGAAAGCTCTAACTATTCGAAGATTCACTTATTGAGCCGTTTCTAAAGAAGCGAATAGAGCAGTCCGAGAACGGCCTGCGGGCCAGAGGCGCTCGTGCCGGTCAACACCGCGCTGGCGCCAGCGAGACCAGATACGAGTCAGAGTTCGAGCATGCAATTCGAGTATGTTAAGTCAGCTGTCTAAAGAGAAGTGGACTTACGATACGGCTGCCCATTTGGCTGCTCGATCGGGATTTGGTGAGTCCCCCTCTCAATTGGAACAATGGACCAAACAGGGGATGGAGGCAACCATCCAAGAGCTGCTCCATCCGGCTAACGACGACACGCCGACTCTACCGACCTGCGCCGCTCCCAACCAGTTTGCCGAATTGAGGGAGCAAGTGAGAGAGGCTACCTCTCCGGACGAGAAAAGGCAGGCTCGCCGGACTCTTCGCCAAACCACCAACCAGCAGCTTTATGAGATGATCAATTGGTGGACGCAACGCATGCTCACCACACCCGCGCCATTGATAGAGAAAATGACTCTATTCTGGCATGGTCATTTCGCGACCAGCGGTCTCAAAGTGCGATCACCTTACAAACTTTGGCAGCAGAATGAGACTTTTCGGCGGTATGCGCTCGGAAATTTCGCGACTCTGACCAAAGCGGTCTCGCGCAACCCGGCAATGATGGTTTATCTCGATTTAGCGACGAGTCTCCTGGAGCATCCCAACGAGAATTTCGCGCGCGAGCTCATGGAGTTGTTCACTTTGGGTGAAGGAAACTATAGTGAGGCCGACATTAAAGAATCTGCGCGCGCTTTCACCGGCTATCGGATAGATCGATTCGAACAATTCCGCTTTATCAAAAACCAGGCTGATGGCAGCAATAAAACCTTCCTGCAGCAAACCGGAAACTGGAATGGCGATCAGATTATTGATATCATTCTGAAACAGCCTGCCGCTGCAAAATTTATCAGCACCAAGTTGTGGAAATTCTTCGCGTATGAAGATCCAGAATCGCAGCTCATCGATAAATTGGCGGAACTATTTCGGCAGAACTATGAGATCCGCCCGTTGCTGGAAACAATCTTTTCGTCAGAAGAATTCTATAGCCAGCGGGCCCGGGACGCGATCGTGAAAAGTCCGGTTCAATACGTCGTAGAATCCGGACGTACGCTCGGAGTCAACCTCCCAACTGGCCGTACTCTATTCGTCGTTTACCAGCGAATGGGCCAAGTTCCTTTCTTTCCCCCTAACGTCAAAGGTTGGGATGGAGGCAAGAGCTGGATTAACACAGCCACATTGACATTTCGATACCAGCTGGCGCGACAATTGGTTCTCGGGATTAGGATGCTGAACAATCCTCCGAGCCTAAAAGCGCCTCAGGTTTCATCATTGGCGCAAGCCTCACCTTCGGCGGAAGCCTCACCTTCAGCCCAGGCTTCGCCGTCAGCGCAGACTGGTAGCTTAACGGCACAAAACTTTGTGCGCCTACCCGCGCTTCCGGTCGAGCAGCTAGTTACGGCAGAGGAGAGAAAAGACCCCGAAGCAGCCGTACGAAAGATTTATGCCCGGGCTTTCCAAACCGCGCCAGATCCGCAGCTATTCGACCGGATCTTAGCCGTGGCCAAACTTAAACCGCTTCCTTTGGCCGATGACGCGATCAGAGACCTGGTCGCGTTGATGATGATGACCCCTAACTATCAAGTCTGCTAGCCAGTATGTCACAAGAACCCGATCTGCTCACCAGACGTCACTTTCTGCGTACCTCCATTTTAGGGGCGGCATTAAGCTGGACAGTTCCGCTCTTCGTCGAACGAACGTTTTCTCTATTGAATGCTGAGGCGGCCGAGACCGCCACTCAAATCGCTACCGGAAAAGATCATCCGATCCTGTTGGTACTCCAGCTGGCCGGCGGCAATGACGGCCTCAACGCATTGGTTCCTTTCGCAGACGATCTTTATTATCGGGCACGCCCGACGATCAACATCCCTCGAGACAAGGTCTTGAGTCTGGACGGTCACGTCGGGTTTAATCCCCGCATGGCGCCGCTGAAAAACCTCTTTGATCAAGGCAAACTCGCGGTGATTCAAGGCGTGGGATATCCAAATCCAAATCGCTCACATTTCCGATCGACTGAGATCTGGCAGACCGCGTCTGATGCCGACAAGTATGTGAAAACCGGGTGGATCGGGCGCTATTTTGACAACTGTTGTGCAGGAGAAGATCCCACGGTGGGCGTTACGATAGGGAGTCAATTGCCGCAAACTTTCACGGCCGAGAAGAACACCGGTATCGCGATGACCCCCGGAGGGAGGTTAGGTTTCGGGAAAGAGGCTGATGCTTCTGAGCAGCGGGTTTTTAATGAACTCAACGGAATCACCCAGGACCACGACCTTACCAGTGGCTCGTCGATTGGATCGCTCAACGGTCCAAGCGAACCGACACTCAGTGCCGTCGAATATCTCCAAAGAACGGCGCTCGACGCCCAGGTCGGGACCGACAAAATTGAGGCGATTCTAAAACGGACAAAACTGGAAGCCGCCTACCCAAAGACGCCGTTAGGAAATGAGCTATCTCTTATTGCCCGGCTGATCAGCGGGGGATTGCCGACCCGAGTTTATTACGCCAGCCAAGGCGGTTACGACACCCACAACGCTCAGGAGAATTCGCATAACAATCTCCTCGGACAATTAGCTGATGCTCTGACGGCCTTTTCTAACGATTTAACGTCCAAGGGTATCTGGGATCGGGTGTTGGTAGTGAGCTTCAGCGAATTCGGTCGCCGAGTAGCCGAAAACGCCAGCAAAGGGACCGATCACGGCACCGCCGCTCCCATGTTTATTTGTGGAGGTAATGTTAAACCCGGGCTTTACGGGAACCATCCTTCGTTGAGCCAACTCGAGCAGGGCGATCTGATCCATACCGTCGACTTTAGGTCTGTGTACGCGACGGTCCTGAACCGTTGGATGAAGGCGCCGGCATCCAAGATTTTAGGGCGGGATTTCGCGGCGCTCTCGTTTGTGTAGAAATAAGTCCGGTCCTCGGCGACAGCCAACCGGTTCACTAGCTCAACGTCAAGTAATCAGTAATCAGTAACCAGTGTGTCAGTAATCAGTAGAACCTGGCTATCGCATCAACTGATTACTGATTACTGACCTACTGATTACTGATTAGTAAGGCCCATCGAAGACGAGAACCAATTGCGAACGGTGAACCGCGAACGGAGAACTCTTAACGCATGCTAGCTCCATTGCCGCCAGATTATTGGAGAGCAGAAGCCGCTGCTCATCTAGCCCTGAGAGCAGGGTTCGGCCAAACGCCTGACGAGTCAAAGAAATGGTCTGAACAAGGGCTCGAGGCCATGCTCAACCATCTCCTCCAAACCCCCTCCGATAACGTAGCGCCACCGGAATGGTCCTATCCCACCCGCGATGAGGATCTGTTGCAAAGGATCCGCAACCCTGCAACTACCCCGGAAGAAAAAGCTCAACTTCAACGCGATCTGAACATTCGAAAAGCGGATCACATGGCGGACTTAATCAGTTGGTGGACCCAACGCATGGTTCGCTCCCCTGCCCCTCTTGTCGAGAAGATGACGCTTTTTTGGCACGGACATTTCGCCACCAGCGCTGACAAGGTTTCGGCATACCGGATGTGGCTACAAAACGAAACGATCCGCCGCTACGCCCTCTCGAATTTCGGCACTCTGGTAAAAGCTATCTCATGTGATCCAGCCATGCTCAATTGGTTGGATCTCGGCTCCAGTCAGAAAGAGCATCCCAACGAGAATTTCGCCCGCGAATTAATGGAATTGTTTACTCTCGGAGAGGGACATTACACGGAAGACGATGTCAAAGCGGCTGCTCGATGTTTTACTGGGTATCGCGTGATCGGCCCAGCCGAACAGTTCCAGTTCGTAGCCGGCCAGTTTGATCCCTCTGATAAGACTTTCCTGGGTAAAACCGGGCCCTGGCGCGGAGATCAAGCGATCGACATCATCCTTTCCCAGCCGCAGTGTGCAAAGTTTATTGCCACGAAGATCTGGCGTTTCTTTGTCTATGACGATCCGGCGCCGCCGTTGATCGAGGCTTTGGGCGAGCAACTGTTGCGTTGCAAATACGAGCTAAAACCATTCATGAAAATCGTTTTATCGAGTCAAGAATTTTTCAGTGCACAAGCCCATAACTCCATCATTAAATCTCCGGTCCAATTCTTAGTGCAGGGTCAAAGGACGCTCGGGCTGCCGGTGCCAGCCGGGCAGTCGCTGGTTTTTATCTATCGGCAACTAGGTCAGACCCCGTTTTATCCGCCCAACGTTAAAGGTTGGGACGGCGGGAAGAGCTGGATCAATACAGCGACTCTGACTTACCGGTACCAACTGGCGAGAGAACTCGTCTATGGAGTTCTGCCGGAACAGGTCGGTCTACCCAAAGGGCCTTCGGCTAGCCCTACACCGAGTCCAACGCCAGCACCGAACAAAGCACTCGCCATGGAAATATCGATGGAAGAGATGGCGATGAAAGCGATGAACGGAGACCCGGCCAGTGTGCGAGTTTCAACCGAACAAAACGTTCGTGGACCAGGTAAAGACCCGGCAAATACGGGAACACCCCACAATACTGTTCCAGCCCCCGAAAAGAAACCCGAACCTCAAGTGGTTCCTCCTCCCACGCCAACGCCTCCCCCTCGACTAACCACAGGTTTGCCCATCGGTAGGTTCGTTTCCGCCGAGGATCGAAAGGATCCACGACGAGTAGTGGAAAAGCTAAGTCTCGCGATTTTTCAAGCCACGCCAGAAACGGCCCTGTTAGAAAAATTCATCAAAGTTGCAGCCACCAACCCGGTTCCTTTTGATGATCATGCGATCCGCGAGTTGGCCACTCTGATGATGACCACGCCGAACTATCAGTTGTGTTAAGAAGGAGCCAGGGGGGTTGGGTTCAGGCGAGCGTTCAACTGGAGGGGAGCCGCTTTGGATCGCTACCTAAGATTCCGTCTATATTTTTTCCAGTGCGAGGAAGGCCAAATATGGTGTTAAACAGGCGGCTCTCGGGAATTACCGCACGCGATGTTTTGTCCATCGTTCCGTTCAGAGATTATTCATCCGCCATAACGTGCCGACAAACCTATCACGCGTTGGGTCGTTCTCGGGAGCCGCCTGTTTAACGGAATTTGCGATCAGGCACGCGCCGAGACAAATATCGCCGGGTCTCTTGGGTACGCTCCAAAGCGGCTCCCCTCCAGGCGCGTCACTGACCTAACCAAATCCCTCCTGGCTCCCGGATTCTGGCTCCTCTATTTGCCCTGCGGACGCGCTCTTGCAAGCTAGGCCGGCCCACATCATGCTTTTGATCTTCAAAAGTAAGCGTGAAGATCCTCCTAACCGCAGATCTCCATTTTCGGCGTCCATGGTTTGACTGGCTGCGAAGCGAGGCGCCTTTCTTCGATCTGATTTGTATTGCCGGTGATTTCTTCGACATGGAACATCCGGTGGGTTTACTCCCTCAGATGATTTTTCTTTACGATTGGATTGCCGACCTGGCTCGACAAAAGACTCCAGTCGCTCTCTGCACCGGGAACCACGATCTATCGCCCGGAAGTATCTTGGTTCGACCCGGCGTTCCCACTATGAGCAAGGATTTAGCTATTATCGCTCATTACGCTAAAGCGACCCGCTGGATTCACGCGTTAAAGCTCGATCACCAGTTCGCAGTCGACGGCGACCAAAAAATTGTTCGCACCAAATCCGGCGAATCCTTAACGGTTGTCTGCTGTCCTTATCGGGCAGACGGACGAGTCGATCAATGGAAACCGAGCCCCGGAAAATCGATCGTTCTTCACCATGAACCCCCCGCCAATAGTCAATTAGCGATCCCTAAAGCGGGTAACCCCGAACTATCGCTAGTTTTGGAAAAAATCCATCCGACTTGGTGCGTGAGTGGTCACGTCCATTTCTCACCGGGCGAACAAAACCAGTTCTATGAACGTATCGGGAGTACCGTTTGTTTTAATTGCCGGCAAAATCCCCCGAGCAACGCGCTTCCTCCCCGGCCTAATACGATCGTTCTTGATAGTTCAGCTGGAACCGCTGCCTGGCGCCGATGGTTCTCTACGACGTCGTACGATGAAACGATCGCGCGATTGGATAGCCGCGAAGAGGAATAGCCGCGAAAAGGCCAACCGCGAATGCACGCGAATGAACACGAATAAGAATCCGCAGATTATGCAGATTCCGGCTTTGGCAGATTTGTCCCGAAGCGACGACGGACCTCGACGACCAAACGTCCCAAACGGATATCTCCGCCCCTTCAGGGCAGGCCGTTTTATTGTTCCGGTACCCGGGGTTGAAACCCCGGGCTGAGTCCTATAGTCCCTTCGGGACAGGCACGGCATAACTCTGTTTCGATATTATTTAAAGCCCATGTGTTATCTGCGGATTCTTATTCGTGTCCATTCGCGTACATTCGCGGTTGGCCTTTATCTGCATTAGATGACGCCACCCCTGGGCGCGCCGAGATTTTAGCCCTACCTTTTTTGTGCTTTTTGCGCCTTTTTGCGGCTATTCCTTCTGCACTTGCTCAGATGGCCTTGGCTTCGTCTAGGCCGTAGCCGCGCGCTAACCATTCGCAAAAACGCTTGGCTTCTGCCACGGTCTTAGCTGTGCTTAGGATCGCGTAGCAGTCGCCAGCGAAAGAAAACGTCGCCCCAAACATGCCGCCGACACCGGAATTAATTTCGAATTTTGCCGGGCCGATCTTCCCTATATAATACTCGGCCTTATCGTGATCTTCCCACTCAATCTTCATATCTCCCTCTCTGCAGCCCAATAACAGCCGTAACGCTTCGGTTACATTGCGTGCTTCGTCAAGCCTGCTTAAACAGCTTCAACCCGACCAAGAGTCCAACGAGCCTCTTTGCTATTCAATGACGGAGTTCCCGATTGACCTGATTCCTCAAACTCTCCAGACAGGTTCGTAACGCTTGCCCTAGTGGACTGGTCTACCCACTGTGGTTGGATTTTTCTCGCGCTCAATTTTTCCAAAATTTACTGCTGAAACTTTATCGAAAAAAAACGGGTAACTCACAATATGCAACGTTCTATCAATGTCGCCGGGATGTGCCTGTTTACCTTGGCGTCAACTTTGATTTGTTCTGCAGAAGCCGAATCCGGGGATAGCGGCAAATCGTCTACCGGAAAGATTAGCTGGGAGTTTCGAACGCCGCCTGGAAGTATTAGTCCGCAGATTTGGCTATGGCCAAATGACCAGAAAGATAAGGCAATCCGGCTAGCCGGAGACGAAGACGCGCCAGCTTTTGGAGTGGAATTCAGTCAAAACGACGACTGGATCGTGGTCTCACGGCACCTCAGCAGCGGAAATTTCTTTTCTTTCTGTCATCGAACTGCTGATGGCAGGTATGAAGCGGCAGCCGGCGGAGGCGACGATGAGCCAGTCCCGGGCTTCGATGAAATACAGAAAACAGTTCCCAAGGACAAAATCGATCGGTGGACTGCCAATTTCATTAAATGGGATACACATTTTGGCCAAAATGCTTTTGTCTTTTCCTGGACTGCCCGACTTGAAAAGGGTCAGGATCGGTCTTTTAAACATTTCATAGGCTGGACAGGTGTTTACGATCTGGAGAAAGGGGTGATCGTGCGGACGCTTTCGCCCGGCAAAGTCGTTACTGAGACCGATCTCCAAGAAGAACAGTTGAATGACAACTATCGCGAACTTCGAGGCCTCTTGGATCCAAAAGGTAAAGAGGACCTCCGGCTCGAGGAGCTCGACTGGCTGAAAAAGCGTGACGCGATCAAGACTTCGCCGGAAAAGCTAGAATTCACCACGGCGCGTGTGGACCAACTCCAGGAGAGAATAGAAAAGTTGAAGAAGTAACTCCAGTGACGCCATGAACCCCAACTAGCTAGGCAGCTGGCGCACTAGTAGAAGGCTCTTTTAAGGGTGTAAACCGATGCGGGCCGAAATCGCGTACGGTTCCTTCAAAGCTTAATAATGCTTTTTTCAGGTCCAGCCCGCCCCCATACCCGACGAGATGGCCGTTAGCTCCAATCACTCGATGGCAAGGCACAATGATGGCCACTGGATTCTGGCCATTCGCCAGTCCTACTGCTCGCGGAACGCTACCGACTCGCTCGGCTTCTTCCTTATAGGAAATTGTCTCTCCGAATGGAATACCTTGCAGTGCCTGCCAAGCCTTGACCTGAAAAGCTGTTCCGATGAAGCGGATGGGAATATCGAACTCGGTTCGTTTCCCATCGAAATACTCATCAAGTTGTCGGACAACTTCTGGAAACGGCTTAATTTTTTGCTGTCCTTCTGCCTGCGATTCTCTATCGCCCTTCCTCCAGAAGTGCAACCCGACTAGATATTCTCCATCGGAAACGAGCCTCAACTTTCCGACCGGACTATGATAGATGACTTGATAGTTCATGTTTTTCCTCCAAAGAATTCCACAACTGCATGGCGGCATAGGCCCGCCACGGCCGCCATTTTTCTGCCAGAGCCAGGGCGTCTGATGCTTTCTTTACTGAAAGCGCTTTCTGTAAACCCAGGTCCTGATGAGGAAAGGCATCCGGCCAACCTAACACTCTCATCGCGATATAGCCGGCTGTCCAAGGTCCGATCCCGGGCGCCAAGGTCAGCTGTTTCACACTTTCTTCCCAAGAGATAACATTCAAGAAATTGATCTTCTCTTCTGCCACGGCTCGGGCAAGCCCAGCTAGCGTCGTCGCTCGCGCTTCGGTTAGTCCCACTGTTCGCAATTCTGCAACCGGCACCGCCGCGATTTGGGCGGCGGTCGGCACCGTAAATTTTAGCTCCGGAAACGGCGTATCGATTCGTTCGCCGAAACGTTCTACTACGCGGCCGGCGATGGTGGTGGCCGCTGCGACACTGATTTGTTGGCCGAGCACCGCGCGCATCGCGACTTCAAAACCGTCGAAAGCCCCAGGCACCCGTAGCCCGGGATTACCCAAGGCTAGCGATCCGAGCGCAGCAGTAATTGGATCGGGTGAAGCATCCAGATCAAATAAGCGTCTCAGTCGAGCGATCAAAGGCAATAGCACGGAGAGCAAATCCGGAGCGACTTCGATTTTCAGCGCAAGCTTCTCAGGATCGTTTTCTACTAAGATCCATCCTCTCCAACGCCCGATCTGCACAGTTCGGAAATATTGGGTTCCGTTAACAAATTCTGCTCCCCGATAAAATCTTCTGCGAAAATAGCGAAGCAAGCTGTTCCAACAGAAAGGGGGTCGATAACTGAGACGGAAGGTACATTCTGAGCGGCTATTACCGTTCCTGGAGTTTTTCCGCAAACCCGTTGGGGAGAGCCGGTATCGCTCTTTAAATAAGCTATTGAATCGACGCAAACTCTTGAAGCCACTCGCTAACGCGATCTCATTCATGGTGAGCTTCGTATCGGTGAGCAATTGTTTGGCGAGAAGCAATCGCCGAGTCTGCATTAGCTGAATGGGAGAAACGCCGAGCTGTTTTTTTAACATTCGCCGAAAGTGCCGATCAGAAAATCGGAACGTGTTCGCCAGCTCCGGAATCGATTGGTTCGCTTCTTCCATTCGGTCGAGGTAACGCAACGCGGCTCCAACTACTCTCTGTTCCAAGTCGATCGGAGCATTGCCAGGCGCCAATTCAGGCCGGCAACGCAAACAAGGACGATACCCGGCCACTTCTGCAGCCGCTGCCAGCCGAAAGAATTCGCAATGTTGCCTCTGCGGTCGTCGCGATGGGCAAATCGGGCGGCAATAAATCTTGGTCGTCTTCACTCCAATAAAGAAAACGCCATCGAACCGGCGATCACGCGCACTGAGCGCTTCGTAGTATTGGTACGAATTCATGGCGCCACCATTATCGATCGCTTTTCGCGGACTGTCTCGCCGTTTTCGGACACGGGAGTGGGCGGGCTCGCCTGAAGCTCGCCCAATAGCAAATAGCAGATAGCAAATAGCAAATTGGGGCGTCTCCTCTCCCAAAGCTGTTTCCCAGACGATTTGCTATCTGCTATTTTGCTATTTGCTATACGGACGAGCTTCAGGCGAGTCCGTCCCGAAGCCAGTTAGTTCCAGATACCCTTTGCCGTTCACCGGTTGCTGATCTCTCGTGCCTTTAATCCGGACACAGCCTTCCCAATACCTGACTCCCACGTTCAGTTCTTGGTTCTCGACCGGGGTACTGATTTCGGCGTCTAAGCCGAGTTTCTCGATCGTAAGGCGCCACCCGATTGGATAAGTGGCGCGTTTGTCCGCCGTGGTCCAGAAGCGCGTCGGTTGGAGAACAAATTCTCCGTTGGCAATATCAACAGTATGCCCATCGCGATCGATCCACTTACCGCTCGAACAGGGATCAATGGCGCCGTCGCGCAATCGAATTTGGTAAAGCATTAAGTCGGAACCATCGTCCAGCTGAATACCAAACCAATTCCAGCCAGCCTGATTTGGCACCAATTGGTTTGTGCTCCACTCGCGGTCGAACCAAGAGAGCCCGGAGACTTGGAAGGTCTGGCCGGCAATAACTACCGATCCCTGCGTGCGCATTCGAGTAACCGAATAGTACTCGGATGCATGGTCGCCATTGCTTGCTTTCCGGCTATAACCATTTTCACCCTCAAGCACCGGTGATTTTTCCGGATCCAATTCCAGATCAATTGCGCAGCCGGCATTCTCTGCCTTCGCCTTAAACTTTTGCCTAAGATCCAGTTCCCAGTCTCCAATCCAGGCCAGGCGCGACCCCGAGAGAAACCCAGCGTCTCCGTAAGCTCCCCGACTGGTCCGTTCGGCGACATGAAAACTCTTCGCTCGTACGTCGGTAACAGCGAAATGGGCGAACTTCACATCGTCAATAACGAACCGGGATTTAACGGGAATCCGTTGCGCAGGCGATCGATAGCCGTACCGGAAGAAAGTCAGTTCGTAGCCGAACTCTTTTCCATCGGCAGTTTGCAGGTTACCCGTCAGATACCACCATTCGGTCCGATAATCGGGATGCGGGCCATGATCTTGTGGAAACTGAAATTCGTAGCCGGGCTTGGCCAGCCTCCAGCCCTCGGGCGTCGAGGCCTGAGCTAGCGCCAACATCGCCGAGGGGTCGCCCCCATTGGAGCGCGCCTCGCTTGCGAGGCCGTGGTAAGCAGGACTGCTGGAGGGACTGGCAGATTGATTGCCTGCGCTCTGGTGTTCGAAAAGGCAGAAAGTCGCGAGATAGAGCGCTGACGCATACAAGGTGCGCATCATGATGTTCCCTTGCATACCACGGCCTCGCAAGCGAGGCACGCTCCAGAGCTCACTTTTCGCATTCGATCCGCTCAGACCATCGACCGCAGAACTCGGAGATTGGAGGCCCTCGCGGCGAGGAGCGCCGGGAAAAGCCCGGCTAAAACGCCAACCCCAACTAATAAGAGTCCGATGGGGGCGATATCCCCCCAAGGAAAATGAACCGGGATTGTCCAACCGAAAAAGGTTACGTTAATCACTTCTGTCAGTACGACCGCTAAAGCGCAGCCCCCTATGATTCCCAACACAACTGCCACTACGGTCAGGAAAAACGCTTCCATTAGAATAAGGAACAGCAACTGAAACCAAGAACCGCCCAGGCTCCGCAATACCGCCAGCTCACGTTCTCGCTCTTTCACAATAACGGTAAGACTTAGGACAATCCCGATGATCGATACCGCTAGAGCGATCCCTCGCAACAAATTGGTAACCTGGAAAGTTTGGTCAAAAATCCGTTGTACGACTCCACGCAATTGTCGGTTTGATTGAAAAGCGTAAGCTGCGGCACCAGGGTATGATGTTCGCGCGCGCTCAATAACCGCTTCCGCAGATGAACCCGGCCGCAGATAAAGAGAGACCGCCTGCACCCGGCTATCGGCCCAGAATCGGTCAAAATTCTGTCTCTGTATGAGTAACAAGCCTTGATCGCTGGTATAATCGTAGAAGATCCCCGCGACGCTGAACTCCTTTTGTCCTAGCGGTGTCGCCATTGACACCAGACTGCCAACGTTTAGCCCCAACCGCCGGGCAAGCGGTTCCGAAGCGATGACACTGTCGGGTTGATGCCACGCTCGCTCCTTTTCAGCGTCGCTGCCGCCGACAAACTCGGGGCTGTTTCTGGGTGACTCCATGGTAACACCCAGTGTGACATCGTCACCTCGGATCGTGACCAGAAGCTCGCGATAACTTGCCATGGTCTCGACCTCTGGAAAGCCGCGCAAAAATTCAATCAGGCTCGGGCTAACATAACTATCGAACCCGGCTATTTGGTTCTCGGTCGTGGTCACGAAAACATCAGCTACCAAGCGCCGACCCATCCAACGATCCAGCGTCAGACGAAATGAAAAGATCATGATCGAAACACTAACCAGGAGCGCTACGGCGCAACCGAGAGCAGCGCTAGTGACTGAGTTTCGGTACAGCGAACGAGTTAGATTCTGAGCTGACAACCGGATTAAGTATCGCCCCGAAAAAACGAAGGCAATCAAACTACCGAGGCCTTGAGTGATGCTCGGTGAAAGCAAGCAAGCCGCGAGTAACACCAGCGCGGCTGACGCAAAACTGAGCGTGCGGACATGCCACGAGAGCGCCAACCAGCCGCTAAGCACCGCGAGAAAAATAAAACCAATAGAGAGCATCAGTGTCCAGGGCCGGAACCGCTGGCTGCTTTCGATTAACAGTCCAAGATTCAGTGCGCGTAACGGCGGCAAGTTCGCGGCTTGAGCTGCCGGGACCCAGGCCCCAACGCAGCCGGTCACCAGGCCTAAAGCGCTTACCACCACTATCTGATCCCAAGGAACATAGGATTGCTCGATGCTAGTCAAGATATACAGATTACTAATCGTTTCCGATACTATCCCGATACAGCGCGTGGCTAACCACAGTCCCAGCGCGATCCCCAGAATCACGCCGCAAATCGAATAAAAGCTAGCCTCGCCTAGAAACAGTAGCCGGACGCCCGTCCTCGAGACACCGAGCGAGCGCAGGATGCCAATCTCCGGTCGTCGTCGAACCACGGAAGCCGAGACAGTATTGTAAATCAGGAAAGCGCCGACTACGAGCGAAGCCATACTGAGCGCGCTTAAATTCAATTGGAAGCCCGCCACCATCTTCTCAATCTGTGAACTGCGTGATTGCGGTGTCTGAACTGACACCGTTGGCGGCAAGAGCGTTTTCAAGCGTGCGATCACCGGCGCTGGGTCCAGGGGGTTGCTCAAGCGAAATAGTACTGACGACAGTTTCCCGGCATCACCGGACAGCTCCTGTAACCAGCCGATATCCATGGCAGCCAAATGCGAATCGCCTTCCGGCGCATCCAACAGAAATGCCACTGTGAGCGATTTCACTTTCTCACCTAAGCGCACTCGAAAGGTGCCGCCTGCGTCGAGGTGGTGAGATTGGGCAAATGCCTTAGTTACGGCGACCGCGCTTGGGTCGCTGAACCAGCGATCACTATCAATCTTTGGGTCGCCAAGTTTTTTAACCTCAAAGGTGCTAAATTCGCTATCGGTGAACGGATCGACGCCGAGCAGATGGAGATACTCGCCCTGATAATCCGGAAGAGTAACGATCTTCTCCAGCAGAGGAGTCGCGCTCGGACAACCGGGCACTTTCTGAAGCTGGGGAAATATGGCATCGTCGATTTCGCCCTCCGCTTCCAGGTTAGCTCGCCCGGCAACTACATCGACACTCGCTGCCAACGCCCGATTGGCGCTATAGTTAGTAACCTGAATGGCTAAATAAACAGCTACCCCTAAAGCGACACTCAGAATATTGATCGAAGTGAGTATGGGATGACGGAGCGCATCCCGGATTACCAGGTGGTAGAAGAAGCGCGCGCCATTCATTGGTAGCGCCGGGAACGCCGGGAGCGGTCTTCTGGCTCATCCGCGTCGACATGAAAGCCGCACCCCATCGCCCCGAACCCGGGAGGGCGCGCTGCCTGTCCGACGTAGCCTGAGGTTTTACGTTCGTTTCTTATTTGGCTCGGCGAAGTCGGATCCTCGCGCGCCGCGGAGACGTTCCTGGCCTCCAGGTGTATTTGAATCATTCGATCAGCAAACGCGGTTAAATTTCTTGCACAACGGATCGCGAGGACGCGATCCCTCCCCGCGCCGGCCGCTCGTTCACGGCGTTCCCAGCGTTCCGTCAATACTCACTCCGGTGGCGGCCATCAGCAGCCTCGCCCGCAGTCGGTCGAGCAGCGGCTGGCTAATCAGTTTTCTACCTTCGGCGTCATTCACATAGAAGCTGTCAAATGCCGCCCCTTTCTCAGTGGCAATCCTGGAGTGAGCAATGTTGAGTTGAATCGCTGCAAAACAGCGAAGCACATCGTACAACAAGCCCATCCGATCCGCGGTCTGCAGATCAATCACGGTATACGCAGGGTGCACTTCATTTGAAATGGTTAGCTTAGTAGGAAGCTCGATATCGGCGCTCACTTGATAGATAGGCCACCGGCGCGCCTGCTTAAGGAGTGGCCCGAAGTCGAACTCGGGCACACCTAATGCCTGACGCAGAACCGATTCCACCTGGTTCCGCTCGGATTCCTCGGTGACAGGCTGAAAGTTCGGATCGCAAACCCGAAAGACTCCTAACATAATATCATCGTCCCGAGTGTAAGCATCGGCGCTCAGGATATTGACGGAGGCGGTGGCAAATGAGCCTGCTATTTTCGCCATCAAAGCCACCCGGTCCCACGTACAAACCCACACCTCACTATGACCCTGATCCGGTTTATCTTGCCAGCGAATAGCCGCGTTCAACGCCGCAGTCGGATCGTTGTACCGGGCTTCTAACCAGGTTCGAACCAGCCGTATATGCCCAATAAGGTCATTAACCTGAGCGCTCTGGAAGTAGCGTTCGGGCATCGATTCGAAATGAACCGCGATCTCTTCCCCAAAATCACGCGCCATCCGTTTAGACACCGTTTGTCTTAGATCAGCTCGCTCAATGCGAGCTTGTTTGAAGAACTCCTCTTGATCCCGCAAATAACTCGAAGCCGCGTTATATAGCTGCCAAACTAGCGTTTCTTTCCAATCCGACCAATTTTGTCCGCTAGTGCCTTGGCCATCAGCCAAGGTTAGTAACATCAGATCGTCCAGGTTGACCTGGTTGCGGACGTTCTCCGCAAAGGCGGCAATGGTTGCCGGGTCCTCAATATTTCGTCGTTGAGCGATCTCGGACAGGGTCAGGTGATGATCAACCAGCAAAATGAGCCGGCTCCTTCGTTCCGGTGAGAGCTGGAGGCGAGCCGATACCTTCTGAGCGTTTAGAGCGCTGGCCTCGGAATGGTGACGGTTGCTGGCTGCTTTCCCCGTATCGTGTAGCAGAAGCGCCAAATACAGAACGAACGGATCCTCCAATCCTCTAAACAGAACTTGATAATCGGCTAGCTTCGGATCGGTGGTGTCAATTAACTCGTCCAGCTTCTCGATACACTGCAAGGTGTGTTCATCCCCCGTATAGCGGTGGAAAAATTCATGTTGAACCAGGCAGGTAATTTCTCCGAATTCCGGCAGATATCGCCCGAGCACGTCGACTTCGTGCATCATCCGAAGGATGCGACCGACCTGACCTTTGCGAGAAAGGATCGCTTGAAAAGTTTCGCGGGCAGCACGCGAATATTGGAAAGTTCGATTAATCAGCCGGGTTCTGCGACCGATCAGTTGTTCTAACTCCGGGCTAAGATCCAACTCACGTTGCTGCGCATGCAGAAACACTCGTAACAATCTGAATGGATCTTCCTTAAAAATGTCCCGGTTCTCATAATAAATCAGTCCGTTTTGACTATAGAGTCCGTCGAAATGCTCAGTCTTGAGTTTTCGTTTCGCTAAAAAACCAAAGATCGGACGCGTATCTTTAGGTGTACTCTCGGGCAGAAGAAACCGCTCGGTGATTCGAGTGGTAGTGAGGTAAATCGTGCGGGCGTGCTGGAAATAATCTCGCATAAACGCCTCACTTCGGCGCACAACCGTTTTTTGAGGGTAATTAAAGTGGTTGGCTACCTGGCCCTGCAGAAAGAGCGTGAGCACATCGACAGGTCTCTTATTGATATAGTGCAGCTCCGTTCTAACCCGCTGAAGAAAATCATAAGCCCGGTCAATCGCTCGCCGGTCGCTTTCGGCAATATATTTCCGCTCTACCAACTTCGCTGTGCTCATCACCCCGTCGCGGAAATAGCAGATCCACTGCATGTTCTGGTAATCGCGCAGCCCGCCGCACCCGCTCTTGACGTTCGGCTCCTGCATAAAAACAGAGCCGCCATATTTGCGATGACGTTCTTCCTGATTAGCCAGACGCCAGGTAAGGTATGCGCTGACCTGTCCGCGAACGCAGTGCTCAAAGAAATCACGGCGGAATTTTGCATACAGATTCCGGTTACCCGCGAGAAATCTGGATTCGAGCAGCGACGTTTTCGTGAGAACATCGGAGTTAGCCAGTCGGTTAGCCTCCTGAATCGATCGAGTCGCGTGCCCGACTTTGAATCCGACATCCCATAACATGTAAAGAACCTGCTCGATAACGTCCGCGGCATTGGGTTGGACCTTTCCTGTCTCGTGCAAGAACAAGATATCGACGTCGCTGTACGGATTCATTTCACCCCGGCCGTATCCGCCGATGGCCAGAAGCGCAACTGGGGGTGTCTGGGTCGCGAACGGCGAAAATTCCAGCGCCCCCTCGAATAGATGCCTGAGCACAACGTCAAGCAGCGTGGCTCGGTCCCGGACCACTTCCATTCCGCCGGCTCCCGAGTAATGCTTCAACCGTAGGCGATGCTCTTCGAGCTTAAGGAACTTCTTGTACAGGTTCAGTTTCTCTTGAAGCCGCTCCTTGCCTTCAGAAACCAGCTGTCGCTCGGCATGAGCCAAGATTTTTTCGAGATGTTGAGCCATCGTTCAGGCAGCCAACCAGTCTAAACCACGAATGCGCACGAACGAAGACTAAACCGCGAATGGACGCGAATGTACACGAATCGACGGTTCTTAACCCCTGCCCGTGAATCTTGGCTTTTGACGCGTCGAGACCTATGCAGGGCCGGGTTCCAAGGAAGCAGAGTTTGTAAGGCCCTGACGACAAACCAATTCGCGTTCATTCGCGGTTTCTTCTGTTTTGATTTTCGCGGTTCATTCGCCCATTGAGCCTAGCCGATCGCGGAGTTGTTCTAACCGACCAAGAAAATCGGCCTCTCGTTTGCGGTGCTCTTCCACGACGGCGGCCGGGGCTCTATTCACAAAGTTCTCGTTGGCTAGTTTCTTACGGACCGTCTCGAGTTCCTCCTCTAGCTTGGCAATTTCGCGCGCCAGACGTTGCTTTTCCGCGTCCAGATCGACGGCGCCCTCCAACGGCAAAAACACTTGCCCGATCGGCGTCATCGCAACCGGCTCACCTCGAGCAGATTCATAGCCGGGAGTGACTTCGAGAGGATCTGACCCGCAAAGGCGACCGAACACGGTGAAATCCCCGGTTAGTTCGGGCTTCAAAACCATCCGGATCTTCTTATTCGATGGAATCCGATATTCGGCCCGCAGATTTCGTGTGACCGAGGTTGCTTCGTAGACCGCCGTCGCAAATTTTACCGCCGCGTCCGCCGGCGGCAGGTGAATCCGCAAATCCGAAACCGAAGCAAATTGAATGCTCCCTGAGCCATAGCCCATCCGCTGCCAAAGCTCTTCCGTGATATGCGGCATAAACGGGTGCAATAATCGGATCACGGAGGATAGCACCCGATCCATAACCCAAAGTGTACCTGCGCGGTCCTGCTCGCTTTGCAGCTCCGTTTTCGCCACTTCTAAATACCAATCACAGAAGTCACTCCAAAAGAAGTCGTACAATGTCTGGGCGATATCCGTGAACAGGTACTCGGTGTACGCGCGCTCGATCCGATCGACCGCCTGGTTCAGCTGAGAAAGAATTTTGATAGAGTACGGCGATAGATTTGCCAGCAGCGGCATCTCCTCAGCGCTTGCTCCCTGTAGTTGGCGAAACCGGAACGCATTCCAGAGCTTATTGGCAAAGTTTCGTCCTTCCTCGATTTGCTTCTCATCGAACCGGATATCTTGGCCATGAGGAGCAGTCCGCAGAAGTCCAAAACGGAGCCCGTCGGCCCCATATTTCGCAATTAAGTCCAAGGGATCGGGTGAATTGCCCAAGCTCTTGGACATCTTGCGCCCTTGGGAATCCCGAATGATTCCCGTGAAAAACACATTCTCGAACGGGCGGTCGTCTTGGAATTCAAAACCAGCCATGATCATTCGGGCCACCCAGAGAAAGATAATGTCGGGCCCCGTCACCAGATCCTTGGTAGGATAGAACCGTTTTCTCATGCCTGGCGTCATCGTAGCAAACGGCCAGAGCCACGAGGAAAACCAAGTATCCAACACATCCGGATCTTGCTCCCAATTCTCCGGATCCGGCGGAGGCTCTGTTGCTACATGGAGCCGACCAGCCTCGCTTCGATGATACCAGACGGGAATTCTGTGACCCCACCAAACCTGCCGGCTGATACACCAGTCCTGGATGTTCTCCATCCAGTGTTCAAGGTTTTTGATCCAACGTTCCGGTCGAAGCTGGATCTCACCGGAGCGGACCGCTTTCAAAGTTCGTTCAACCTGGGGATAGCGAAGAAACCACTGCTCGCTTAGCCTGGGTTCAATCGGGACCTTACCCCTTTCGCTATACCCCACGCTGTGCTCATACGGCTCCTCTCGAACCAACAATCCCAGGTCTCGCAGCTTCTCGACGGCTAACTTACGAGCCTCGAATCGATCCACACCAACGAAGTCCGCTCCGGCCAACTCATTCAACGTGCCATCGGGATTGAGCACATCAATAATCTCGAGTCCGTGCCTTTGCCCGATCTCAAAGTCGACTTTGTCGTGGGCTGGAGTCACTTTCAAAACGCCTGTGCCAAACTCTATATCGATCGCTTCGTCACCAACGATCGGGATTTCAGCTCGTGGAAAAGGGCGCCAGCAATGTCTCCCTATCAGGTGTGCATACCGGCTATCGCGAGGGTTAACGGCTACCGCCGTATCTCCCATCAGAGTCTCCGGGCGAGTGGTAGCGATCTCAAGAAATTGACCAGGCAACTCGACAAGTTCGTACCGCATCACATAAAGAAACCCTTTGACTGGAGTCGGCTCTACCTCTTCGTCCGATAATGCGGTTAACGAGCTCGGATCCCAATTCACCATTCGTTTCCCTCGATAAATTCGCCCCTTCTGATAGAGGTCGACGAAGGTCGCCCTAACTTCGAGCGAATACTCCGGATCCATGGTAAACCGTTCCCGGGCCCAGTCGCAGGAGCATCCAAGTTTCTTCAGCTGCTCAATAATGATGCCGCCGTGGCGCTCTTTCCATTCCCAAACCCGCCGGATAAATTCGTCGCGGCCAAGATCAAAGCGGGTCTTCCCTTCCTTACGGAGTTGTCTCTCGACCACGGTTTGAGTCGCAATTCCTGCGTGGTCCATCCCTGGCAACCAAAGAACTTCCTTGCCTAACATCCGTGCTCGCCGGGCGAGGACATCTTGGAGCGTATTATTCAGCACGTGTCCCATCGTGAGGACGCCGGTCACATTCGGGGGCGGCATCACGATCGCATAACCGGGCTTCGACGACCGGACCTTGGCGTGGAAGTCCTTGTCGCGGAACCAGTTGCGGTACCATTTCGGCTCGACGGCTCCGGGTTCGTAGGCTGTGGAAATCACTTCCATTGGGATTGCGAATTTGTCCCGAGCGGGGCAGTTCTGCAACTAGCGAACGCGGAGAGCGGTCGAGACAATGGATGAGAAAGGAACACAGAAGGGTTGCAAACACCCTGCGTGTCGAGCGGACCAAACGCCTGGAGGGGAGCCGCTTTGTAGCGTGGCAGCTCTATGGTTTGGTAGCAGGCGGCTCCCGGGAACGTCTCGAGGTATGGCAATTCTATGGGCCGTTCTATCCGCCGCCCGGTATAGAAGCGATGGGCAAAATTGTGCTGGGTAATTCCCGGGAGCCGCCTGCTGCCTACCCTACAAAGCGGCTCCCCTCCAGGGCGTGGGAGCGAAATCCGGTCCAGCGTCTGAAAGCGCTCGGCAAAAGACGTTTTCGAGGACGAGAACGAAGCGTCGACCCCGTGCGATGCGTCAACCGAGCCCAGAGGCTCGCGCAATCATGAAGACCCCCGCCCCGATGACCACGACTCCGATCGCCCGCGCGACCCGCTCACCGGCGGGTGCTAGGCGTTCAGCAGTAATTGCTACGGTCACAACCGCCATCGTGCGCAGGTCCATGATCCCGATGACGAGGAGGATCGTCATCAAGCCGGCGCAACAGTAGTAGCAATGGAGGCCAAGGTGAATTCCGTGTCGCCAAGCCGAGCCGGCGTCCGCTGGCAAGTTACAGTCTCGCCCGGGCGCCTCGCGGCAGCAGGCTAGATGATGCGCCTTCCAGGCGGTAAATTGAAACGCGCCGGCGATCAGGACGACCACAGCAACCGCTATCGGAACAGCGCGTGCCACCTCCGGCAGCTGCATCTCGAGCTGCGCCAGCGCGACGCCTACGGGGAAGGTAACTATCCCGAACACTGTCCACATAGCGAAATACCCGACTCCAACGAGTGCTGTCAGCCAACCGAGATGCGTCGGGCGTGTCCTACCCACCGCCTGGCGATAGCGCCATAGCGTTGGCACCAAGCATGGCAGCATCATGGCTACCATCATCACGATCCACATGCCCAGGAATGATGCCGCGGCGCCAAGCCACGTCTGTCCCGGCATCCGCATCCACGCCATTGACATCGTCCAGCCACCCGGCATCGGCATATCCCCCATCGCCGACATCGATGCGCACCAGACGATCGTTCCCACTACACTGAGGGCGAAGAGCACCGCCGAGACCGCCATGAAGGCTCGCTGGGAAGTTCGGTCGGAAACCGTGCGTCTGGATATTTCCCGTTCCCTGGCTGTAATTGTGACGCTCATAGCTTGGATCAGCGCTTGGCATACTCGTCGTGACGGCGCCACCATAATCCGCCCGTTTGGTAGAGTTCCGCCTCATTCCGACCCTTCGGGGCACGGTCGAGCCATTGGTACATGCCCCAGAGGCCATCTAGGCCGCGCGCATACGTGGAATAGGTGTGGTAGATGGCGCCGTCCTCGAGCACGAATGCACTCATGCCCGGCCGGTCGCGCGTATAGGTGGGCCCGTCGGTTCCGCACATCGCCGCATTCTGGACGACGATATCCGGGAGCTGTGTTGTCTCGTCCATCGCATGGCCGCCGCGCTCATAGTTGTAGTCGATGCTCCCCTCGCGTTGCTGCTGCTCCGAGAACGAAACGTTGAAGTCGAAGTTGAACTCGTTCCCAAACGAGGACGCCCAGGAAAATGTCCAACCCATCCGCCGCTGGTAAGCCTGTATCTTTGCGAATGGCGCTCGCGACACTGCCGAAAGCGTAACGTCGTGGTTCGCCAGGTGGACGACGAAGCCGCGGAACCCATCCGCGATCGTAGAGCAGGTCGCGCACCCGGCCGTGTAGTCAGGCCCGAACATGTAGTGATAGACGAGGAGCTGCGAGCGCCCTCTGAACAGGTCTGCCAGCGTTGCGCTCCCTTCGTCGGTTTCAAATCGGTACTCTTTTTCTATCCTGACCCATGGCAGCCCTTGACGTCGCTGCGCCACCTCATCGCTGCGTCGCGTTAACTCTTTCTCCGCCTCGAGCAGCTCGAGACGAGCCGCCAACCACTCTTCACGTGTTCCGGTACTGTGTGTTGCCATTGTTATTCTCCTCGTCGTTACAAATGCGTTTAGTTCTCATACCGGTCATGATGGCGCAGCCACTCCATGCCGAACTCGAATTCGTCTTCATCCCGACCCTTGGGCACCAGATCAAGATAGTTGTACGCGGTATTCAGGACGTCGATTCCGCGCGAATAAGCCGAATAGGTATGGAAGATGTTCCCTTCTGGATCCTTGTAGAAAACGCTAACTCCAGGTAGATCTGAGGTCGCGAACGGCGGATTGCCGTAGTTGTACTCTAACTCTTCCTTGGGGACTCCAGCCGGGAACGACACATGATAGTCATAGTTGAAGTCATTGTTTCCGGATGAAACCCACTTAAAGGTCCAGCCCATTCGTTTCTTGAATGCGTTCAGTTTTTTCAACGGAGCGCGTGAGATCGCAGCGAACGTAACATCTCGATGATTGAGGTGGACGATTATCCCGTTGAAATTATCAGCCCAAAAGGAACACGAAGGGCACCCTTCTTCCCAATCTGGCGCATACATAAAGTGATAGATCACAAGCTGATGTCTTCCTTCAAAGAGGTCGCCCAGCGCCTCCTTACCGTTCGGCCCTTCAAAGACATATTCCCTTTCTACTTTGACCCAGGGCAATTCCCTGCGTTGCCGGCTCAATTGATCGCGGAGACGAGTAAACTCTTTCTCTTGCACCAGAAGGTTTTTTCGTGCTCCTAGCCATTCTTTTGGCGAAACGAGCTTGCGCTTAATTAGATCTGTCTTCGTCATATAGATTCTCTTTGGTTCAGCTGGTTAGTTGATCGCTTTTAGTAGTTGGTTCTGTCGGTTTCCTATCCTGGTCGTTCGTTCAATTCTTAGTACGAACTGGTTTTTTCTGGTGAGTTAGATTAGTACCTGGCAATTGAACAGTGGGAGTGACAAGTGTGACGGGATTCAGATGGACTCCAAGAAACGCCGAGAGGCGCTCCCGCGGACGCAGGACCGGCAACGCCGGGAACCGGAAAATGCTCTCCGCTCGGTTCCTGGCCCTAACAGCGCTGCTCCGCAACCGATCACGGCGGCCTCGCGTGCTCTAGCGGCGGGTGATCCCCTGACAGCGCTGAACTGGATCGCCTTGCGTGATGAAGCGCCGGCGCTGGCGCTTCGGGGTATCGCGATGGCTCAACTCGGTGACTTGGTTCGAGGGAAAGCTCTCCTGAGACGTGCGGCGCGCGCTTTCGGTCCGAAAGACGCCGTGGCCCGAGCAAGGTGCGTCGTTGCTGAGGCCGAGATCGCGCTGGTTTCCCGGGACCTGGGCTGGCCGGCCAAAGCGCTGGGGGCAGCGCGGGCGAAACTCGAAGAACACGGTGACCGGGTGAACGCCGCCTATGCGCGGTATCTCGAGGTCCGGCACCTTCTTCTGATTGGACGCCTTGACGACGCCGAACGGCAGCTTGCCGAGCTTGATCCTGCGCCATTTCCACCTGCGTCAAGGGCCGCTTACGAGTTGGTCATCGCCGGAACCGCGATTCGCCGCCTTCAGACGAAGACGGCGCGTGCCGCGCTCGCGCGAGCCGTCCGCGCCGCACGCCAATCCGGTATCGTGGCGCTGATGGCCGAAGTCGAAGCCGCATCGCTTGTGCTGGAAACGCCCGCAGCCCGCCTGATTGCTCACGGCAATGAACGACTCCTCTATCTCGAGGATGTCGGAGCATTACTCGCGTCGAAGGCGCTCGTGATAGACGGGTGCCGGCATATTGTCCGCCAGGCTGATACCGTGGTCTCGCTGGCAAGACGTCCGGTGTTATTCGCGCTTGCCCGGGCGCTCGGTGAGGCGTGGCCGGGAGACGTGTCGAGAGGCACGCTGGTCGCACGGGCTTTCGGAGGGAAACGCGCCGATGAATCGCATCGCGCTCGGTTGCGTGTCGAAATCGGGCGCCTTCGTAAAATGCTGCGAACGCTGGCCGGCGTTAGCGCGACCATGAGCGGCTTTGGTCTGGTACCACGCCGGGCCTCCGAGGTCGTCGTTCTCGCCCGACCACTAGAAGAGCAGCATGCGCCGGTCCTCGCCTTCCTCGCCGACGGCGAATCCTGGTCGAGCTCGGCACTCGCCCTCGCCCTTGGAGCCAGCCAGCGCACCGTTCAGCGCGCACTCGAGGGTCTCGCGTCAACCGGTAAGGTGCATTCATTTGGTCATGGGCGAGCCCGCCGTTGGATGACTGTTCTGATGCCGGGATTCACGACCACCTTGTTACTCCCTGCCCACTGCCGATTTGATTAGGATAGAACCATGAAACGATCCGCTGCAGAAATTGTTCGTGAGTATGGCCCCCTTCCGGGTGTCGATCGCGTGAACGGGGTCACCTACGACGGCAAACAGGTCTGGGTTGCGGTCGGCGATAATTTGAAGGCGTTAGATCCAGCGACTGGGAAAATCACGCGCTCGATTGATGTCGCCGCACATGCGGGCACCGCGTTCGACGGCCAATACCTATTTCAGATCGGTGACGATCGCATCCAGAAGATCGATCCGAAAACCGATCGGGTGATGGCGACGATCCCGACACCCGCTAGCGGGTGCTCCGGCTTGGCGTGGGCCGAAGGGAGTCTCTGGGTGGCGCAGTACGAAGACCGGAAGATCTATCAGATCGATCCTCAGACCGGGGCGGTTCTTCGCACGATCGAGACCACCCGCTTCGTCACCGGCGTCAGCTGGATCGAGGGACAACTCTGGCACGCGACCTGGGACGATGATGGGAGCGATTTGCGCCGAATCGATTCACGAACCGGTGAGGTCCTGGAGGTGCTCGAGATGCCCGCCGGAGTAGGTGTGTCGGGACTCGAATCCGACGGCGGCGACCAGTTCTTCTGCGGAGGCGGAAGCAGCGGCAGACTGCGAACCGTCCGCCGGCCCAAGCAAGGCCAGTGTCCTGTCCCATAAATAGCATGGCTTTCGTTGCGATCAAAATGGGCCGTCGGCAAGGCGCGAGGAGGGCGCATATCTGATCGATACGTAACCGACGAGCAACGCAGCCGCCGGCCCATTTTCATCGCAACCCTCCAGGCCGTGGCCAGTTGGCTGTTTTTCTGCGTTGCTCACTCCTTACGTATCAATTCAGATATGCTCGTCGTTCGCGCCTTGAAAAACAGCCAACTGACCGACGGCGAAAGCCATGTTATTTATGGGACAGGACACTAGAGCCCCCAGCGGCTCCCCCTTAATCCATCGGTGTCAGGAAATGATCCCAGTCCCTGACGTTGTGAGCATTCCGAATAAAGTAAGTGACTGGCAACTCCCGAGGAGATTGCGGTCTCTTAGCCAGTTTTAAGCCGACTTCCTCCGGCATACGGTTGCCTTTCAAGCTGTTGACTTTCTTGTCCGCCAGAACGCAATTCTCCCACGTAGTCGTTCCACCTCGCGACCGAGGCACAACATGATCGATGTTACCCTCTTGCGGACCAAGCTTTTTGCCGGTGTACTGGCATTTTCCCCCATCTCTTTCCCAAATCCCTCGAGCAGAAAGTTTTGGACGGCGTTTCGGCACTTTGTTGTAACGAGCCAAGACTAACACCGTTGGCACGCGAACCAGGCCCCGCACCGTACGAACCGCGTTATCTTGTTCCCGAGTCTCCAGTTCGAGCCACTCGGTCCAACGAACGGGGCGCATATCCCCGGTCCCTTCGATATCCAAGGCCGTGGCGTTACCGTTCGCCATCATGCAAAATGCCTGTGCAGGTGTTTTGACATCGATGGCCTGCCAGTTCCGGTTCAGCACCAAAACGGTCGATTTGTATAAGACGTCGTTCATGCCGTCGCCTCAGCCATTTGAATTATCGGTCGCCCGATTGCGACAGACTTATCCTTCAAAATTCAGCAATTGTCTAGCCAACGCGTTCCGGCCGGCGCCTGCCATCTGGAAATGGCAAATCGCAAATGACAAATGACAAAGAGATCTTCCGTCGGCTAAGGTACATGTCGCTGACCACAATTTGTCATTTGTAATCTGTCATCTGTCATTCAATGCGCTGCGATTGTGACTACCACACCCATCCCCAGGGGCATGCGGTCCGGCCTTACACGGTTGAGCTCCTGCAACCCTGGATTGACCGATGCCGGGACCGGGAAATTAAGAGTATCGCCTTCACTGATCACGACCGGTATCGCGAGGGGGTGGACTTCGATGTGGTCGATCGGTTGCGAGAGATCAATCCGGACGTAGAGATCCTGTTGGGGATCGAGTTGGACAATGATCCCGTGACCGGCAAAAGCGGGCTAGAGTGGGTCAAGACCCATTGGGATCGGCTCGATTTCGTGCTCGGATCGGTCCATTATTTGCAGGGCGCAAACCGGATGTTCGACGGGGCCGATCAAGCCGGCCAGTTGCATTCTTTGGGTTTCGAGCGCGCCTATGAAGAATACCGCGGGCAACTTGAGGCATTGATTCAGCGCGGACACATCGATTGTCTGTCGCATTTGGATCTAATCAAAATTCACGGGCTGGCGCCAAGCACCTACGATCCGGCGCAGTTTTTTGGACCGGTCCTAAAACAGATTGCGGCCGCGGGGCTGGCCATGGAAATCAATACCGCAGGTTGGCGGAAGCCAGTCGGAGAGCAATACCCCACCGAATCGATCTTACGCGCCGCATTAGCCATGAAAATACCGATCACGATCTCGTCGGATGCGCATTCTTATGCGCAGATCGCCGAGGATTACGCGAGGCTCGAGGTGCTACTGGAGCGCGGCGGGCTAGAGAAGCCAGTGAGATTCTGGCGGCACGAACAGCAGCCTGGATAGCCAGCGGCGGTACACAGCGTACAATGGCAGGCATGCCGTTGGGTGTCTCGCCGGATGGGACCTATGGGACACATGGGACTTATGTGGCGAGACTCATAGGTCCCATCCATTCCCCTGGCCCAAAGCGAGTCCCGATTCTAGCCCCTACCGCAGCTGCTCGTTCAGAATCCCCAGCATCGCGAACAGGAGCTGCGACCGCTCAACCAGACTTTCCGGGATCAAGAACTCGTTCTCGCTATGGATGGCGCCACCCCTGGCGCCCAGGTTATCGACATTCGGTAACCCATATTCCGCCAACCGATTCCCGTCGCAGGTGCCGCCGGTCGGTTTTGCGTCGAGGTCGATCCCAATTTGGGTCGCAGCGCGTTGAGCCACTGTGACCAGCCACGAAATCTCCGGGGTCATCATTTTCGGTGGCGCTGTGAATTGACCAGCCAGCTCGATACGATACCGATCTCCGTCTTGCAACGACAGTCGGAGCTGCTCCATCTCTCGCTGAAGCCAATCCTCGTCCTCCCGCGATGTAGTGCGAACGTTGAGCTGGCAGGTCGCCAAATCGGGGACCACATTGGTCGCTTCTCCTCCCGAAACGATCGCGGGATTCAAGAAAACACTGGGCCGCTGCTCGTTGAGCCGTTGACAGGCCAAGATAAACTGGGCCAGCGGAACGAGCGCGTTTCTGCCGGCCGTCGGATTTCGACCACTGTGAGCCGCTCTCCCGTGGGCTTTAAATGTAAAGGTGCCGGACCCTTTCCGCGTAGATGCCAGCGAACCATCCTCTAGTGCCGGTTCGAAGCCGAGACCAAATCGATGTTTCTTCGCTTCAGATTCAAAAAACTCGGAAGAGGTGGGCGAGCCGATTTCTTCATCGGAATTGATAATTATCGTCCAGCCCAAGTTCTTGTCCGGGACGAATCGTTCGTAAGCCGACAAGCCGCACAACAAGATCGCCAAGCCGCCTTTCATATCGCAGACGCCTGGACCGAGCATCTGGCCGTTCGCCGCCAGCGCAGCCTGCTGTAACGGGTGTTCCAGGCCATAGACGGTGTCAAGGTGACCGAAGAAAAGCAACGGTTGAGCAGCCCGGGTCCGTTTTCGAAAGATGGCGATTGGCCCGCGATCCGTTTGGTTTGGGCGTAAAAGCTCCGAGAACTCGGGCTCAGTCGCTTGAAAGTCAGCGTAGATGGCTTTCGCCGCCGCCTGCAGGCCGGGAACGTTTCGACTACCGGAATTGATATTCGACCAAGCCACCACCCGCTGAGTCAGTTCGGCCCGTTGCGCGTTGATCCATTCGGTCGCCTTCATTTCTGGAATGAATAGATAGAGCCAAGCTCGAGGATCTGAGTCAACTTATCCAGAGCGGATTGGATCTCGGTCAGCAGCGCCGGTTCGCGAAAGTCCGGTAGTGAAAGGGACTCGCGGTAATAGCTTTTCACCCAGGAGGTCAATTCGTCGAAAAGTTGCTCCGAAAAAAATAGCTGCGGCAGAACCGCGCGCCGCTCTTCCTCATTCAAAACGACTCGAGTCCGTAGACAAGCAGGTCCACCGCCGTTCTGCATGCTCTCGCGCAAGTTCAAAAACACGACATCCGCGATCATGGTGTCGGCGCTTGTCACCAGGCCGGCTATCACCGAGCGGACTTTAGGATTCTCTTCGGACTCCGCGGGCGCGACTAAAACCAACCGACCATCACTTCGAGTGACAATCTGCGAATTGAAAAAATAGGATTGGACCGAGTCTGCTAAGGACAATTCGTTAATTTCGATTGCGCACAGACTTCGATGCTGAGTCTCCTCAAATACCTTCTTTAGCCGATCAACGACTAACAGACCGTCGGCGAATGCTTCTGCATGATAAACGAAGAGCGCCCCATGCCCGGTTGAAATCACATCATTATGAAAGACGCCGGCGTCAATCGCGCCAGAAGATTGGCGCGCGAAAACGACGGTTTCCTCCGGGAGTTGGTGTAAGCGGGCGACGGCTTGGCAAGCTTCCAGAGTCTGGCGTTGAGGGTAACGAGTGACGGGGTTCGAGCCAAAGTACTCCTTCCCGTAAACAAACAGGTGCATCCCCAGGCCTCCCTCAGGACCAACAAATCGGATGTGGTTCGCCGCCCCTTCATCACTGAAAGCGACGGTCTTTGGAAGCGGCGGATGATGTTTGAACAATGCGAAGTTAGGAAAGATCCTTTTCAGCAGATCCGCGGTTTCCTCAGCCTCTAAAGAACGATGCAAGTTCGAGATCAGATTGGCCGGAGTGATATGGACGCAGCCGTCACGGGAATCGCAGCTAGGCGCAAACATAGCCGCATTCGCCGTCCACATCCCCGAAGCCGAGAACGCCGCCGACAAAAGTGAAGGACTATGTCGAAACGCTGCTTCAATCATCTGTTGATCGGCGCCGGTAAATCCGGCTCCTCTCAGCAAATCAAGGCGCGGCCGGTAAAGCGGAGGTAGAATCGCTTGACCTACTCCCATCCCGTGGAGAACGCGCATTTTCTCCAAGCCCTGTAAAGCCGCCATTCGAGGGTGCGAAACCTGGAAGCGATGGCCAACGGATGCCCGATTTCCCTCCGCTAATCCGCCATAGTGATGCGTCGGTCCGACCAGTCCGTCGAAATTGAATTCTCGATAGGCCAAAGTCACCTCGGGATAAAAATGACGCGACTACCAACCTTCAGCCTTAGCCGGTCCGCAATTCGCGGTTCGATGGCGACACTCGTCGCGTCTAGATGCTCGACCTCAGCCAGGCATGCCCGAAAGTCCAAGGCGGCGTGTCCGATCAAACAGACGGAAGCACTCCTCAATGCTCGGACTTCACCGACTTGCGCGGTGGTCGCCTCTCGGATGGTCTTGATTTCGGTGCGATCCGCGATAACCAACGGCCCACTGTCGAAAATGTCGACCTCGTTGGATCTGCGGAATCCCTGGCTGAGTAGGATCCGAAGTGCGGGTTCCGCATCGCGGTGCACTTTTCCGATAACAGCTTGCGCGGCCAACGGCAGCATCGCCGCATAGATCGGATATTTCGGAATCAGGTCGCGAATGAAGTCTTTTTGCCCGATTCCACTCAAAAAATCGGCCTCGGCAAAAGTCTGCGCAAAAAAGTGACGGCCGATTGACTCCCAAAACGGTGATAGACCTTGTTCGTCCGTGAACCCACGCAACTCGGCAATGACTCGATCATCAAACCGTTTAGGGAACGCAGCCATAAAAAGAAATCGGGCAAGCGACAACAATTGGCCAAGTCCACCCCGGCGGAAGGTTGGCTTTAGACAGAGGCTACCAACTTCAGAGGGCCCTTTGTGATCAAGCTTCAAGTGGAGCACCTCCAATTCGCGGTCGATACCAAGCGGAGGATGAGAGAATCTCTCTCTACGCACCTCGTAAGTGTAAAACGGATCGAAGCCGCCTACCCTGGCGATGATGCCGGAGGTGCCGGCGATCTCCCCAGTGTCACATTCTTCCAGCGCAAACAGATAATGATCGCCGCCCGCCTTCTTTATTCGGTAATCGAAGGAACGTTGGGAGTGATGGATTAAGTCTTCCAGAGCCGATGCCTCTGCCGGAAGCGAAGTCATCCCGTCTGTGATGGAGGCAGCCACGCCTTTCAGCCCTGACAGATCCTTTTCTTCTACTGGCCGCAGCACAAAATCAGGTGGCATCGATGGATTCTCGCTTTGAGGCTGACGAGCCGCCAGAAAAAAGCGTGTGGGCAGAGAGTGGACTTAGTGGACGGAGTGGACAGAGTAGGTCGGGCGGACCTCCGGTAACTTCGCGTTTAAGTTGCGTCCACTCTGTCCACTCTGTCCACTCTCCGGCACCGCCTAATACAACACCCGCACCAGATACAGGCCTTCCGCCGGCGCAGTGTGATTGGTCTTGTTTTTACCGGGCGCGTGCAGGAGCTCCAGGAGCCAATCCTTGTCTTTCCGGCCCAAAGCAACTTGCACCAATGAACCCGTGATCATGCGGACCATCCGATACAGAAACCCGTCCCCGCTAAACTCGAGCGTAACCAATGACCCTTGGCGTCTCACTTTAATTTCTTGAAGATTACGAACCGTTGTTTCCGGTGGTACACCGCGGTTAGCAGCGAATGACGCAAAGTCGCGCCGACCGCAAAAAAATCCGGCATAGATCATGAGGTCATTTACCCCGAGCCGCTGAGGAACATGCCAAGCCCTGCCGACCTCCAAGGGGTGAAACGTCTCTGCGTTCCAGACCCGGTAGCGATAGACTTTGCCCTTAGCCGAGAACCTGGCGTGGAACTCCGAGGAAACCCGACGACAACCAATGATCCTGATACCGGACGAAAGATTGGCATTCAGAGCCACCCGCCAAGTCGAAGTCGGGAACCGTTTGGCGGGGACGTCCACATGGGCAGCTTGGGCGAGGGCATGCACTCCTGCGTCCGTTCGACCGGCGCCGTGCACTTTGGCCGGTCGATCAAGGACCTTCGCCAACGCTGCCTCGATATGATCCTGGACAGCGTTTCGGTTAGGTTGGCTCTGCCAACCTGCGAATGTCCTTCCGTCATAGGCGATCGTCAGATGGAGGCGTTCAAGTCCGGGTGGGAGGCAGACCTTCATCAAATATTCAGGATAGCAAATAGCAAATCGTCTGGAATACACCTTGGGGTCAGGCACCCCAATTTGCTATCTGCTATCTGCTATTCAGTTTCCCCCGGCCCGGCTACCGAATCGAGGTAACTCTGAAGGAGTACTTGCGCAGCCACTTGATCGATAACGGGGCGGCTTTTTTTGATGTCACGGCCGGCAGCATGCAGGAGGCGTTGTGCCTCCACCGTCGTCAGGCGTTCGTCCCAAGAGATGAATTGCACGCCGGGAAACTCACTCTTCAACTGGGATAAAAACAACTTGGCTTTCTCTGCGGCCGGTCCATAAGAACCGTCCATGTTCCGGGGGATACCCACGACGATCCGTGAGATCCCCTTTTCCAAAACAATTTTCTGCAGCTTGGACAGAAATAGGGAATCATTGGGAATCGTTTCTAATGGGTGCGCCAACATGCCGAGCTCATCGGAGATGGCGATCCCGATGCGGCTGGAGCCGAAATCGATTCCCAGACAACGCATCCTATTGGAACTCTTCGGGCAGGGAACCGACCAGATTTTTTACCCGTTCAACTTCGTGCCGGTGGCACACCAGAATCGAATCCTTAGTTTGAACCACAATCAGGTCGTTGACTCCAACTAACGCAAAATGGACCTTCTGATCCGAGAAGATAATATTGTTGTTCGATCCTTCGATGGACACGCCGGTGTTGGCGGCATTGCCATTGGCTAACTGCTCAAGATATTTCGCGATGGAGGTCCAACTGCCGACATCATCCCAATCAAACGAGGCGGCCTTCACCACCACCCGGCTGGCCCTTTCCATTACCGCGTAGTCAACCGAGATCTTTGGCAGCGTGGGGAACCGATCTTCGATGACCCGGGTCGGATCGCTACTGTGTCGAATTGCGGAAATAAACTCCCCCAGCGCGGGCGCGTGCCGATTCAACTCTGCCAGGATCGCCTTTATGGACCAAATGAAAATCCCGGCATTCCAAAAGAAATTGCCGCTTCTTACAAACGTTTCCGCCAGATCGGTGGCCGGCTTCTCCCGGAACCGGACCACTTCGAAAAAGTCGGAAATAGGTCCGTCCACTTTTTTTCCGCGTTCGATGTAGCCATATCCGGGACAGGCCCAGGTCGGCGTGATGCCAATTGTGACCAGATCACCGGTCTTGCCGGCCACAGTCGCCGCCGCGCGTAAATCCGCCTGGAACGACACCTTATCCTTGATCAGATGATCTGCTGGGAGGACCGCCATCGTCGCGTCTGAATCTCGGGCGGCGATGAGACCGACTCCCAGGGCGATCGCTGCCGCGGTATCTCTCCTGGCTGGTTCCGCAAAAATGTTCTTCTGAGGATGTCCCGGCAGCAGTTTGCGCACTGCATCCTCTTGTTCGTGGTTGGTTAGGATCAAGATATTCTCGGCCGGGATTGCCCCGGATAGCCGGAGAATGGTCTCTTCAAGTAACGTATTTTCGTTAAATAGGCAGAGCAGCTGCTTAGGCCTAACCTTGCGGCTTAATGGCCAAAAGCGAGTCCCGCTACCGCCAGCCAACACCAGTGCATAAAAAGAATTCGACATTGGTCCAATCTCGCTAGAACTATTGCCTCAGAAAAAAAGTAGTTTGTGAGCCCTGGCGAATATCTTCTAGGTTTGTCCAAGGGCAACAAACAACGTCGTAACTTAACATTTTACCGTTGGCGAAATGGGCTGGAGCAAAACACTGATATCTGATAAGAACGATCAATCTTCCGCTATGACCAGCGAACATGGCAAACCACTAGTGCTGTCCCTTTCTTCGGCCGCTTTGTTGACGATATCCCAAGGAGCAGTCGGCTGCGCCTTGGGCATCTTATTCTCCGACAAGCTCGATAAAAAGAACCGTACTTTGATCGGCTTGGGCTTCATTTCTTTGGCACTGGCGACGACAGTTCCAGCCTTGGTAAACGTCGTGGTTGATTTAGTGAACGGTCCCAGCTCAAAACTCGGCGTACGCCGGCGGCTCCGATCGATTCGCGAAGACTCCGGGCTCCACGAGGAAGAAGTGTTCTAGACGGCGCCTGCCGTCTAGAAATGACAAATGACAGATTGGCCGGCTGCCGCTTGGTTCGATAGCGGCCAACGCGATCTCGTTTGTCATTTGCCATCTGTCATTTGTCATTTTTTTGGGCGCGCCGTTCTTTCGCCGTAATGCTGATATCCCCCGGGCCGCTCGTCACCAGAGAGTCCGCTGGAACGCTGCTCATCAGAAACACGTTCGCTCCGATGGTCGATCTTGCTCCGATCACGGTTTCACCGCCAAGGATGGTGGAATTCGGATAGATGGTCACTCCATCTTCGACGTTGGGATGGCGCTTACCGCCCTTTTTAATCCTTCCTTCCTCATCCTTCTTAAAGCTCCGGGCGCCCAAAGTCACACCGTGATAAAGCTTCACCCGGTTCCCAATTTCGCAGGTCTCGCCGATGACCACCCCGGTTCCATGGTCGATGAAAAAGTACGCTCCGATTTTAGCACCGGGATGAATGTCGATCCCGGTCCGGCTGTGGGCCCATTCGGTCATGATGCGCGGCACTAGAGGCAACTTTTCCAGGTACAGAATGTGGGCGGCGCGTTGGATAGCAATCGCTTCGATGCAGGGGTAACTTAAGATTATCTCCTCAAAGCTCTGGCTTGCCGGATCCCCCTCGAACGCCGCTTCTACGTCGGTGCACAACATTTCTCTTACCCGCGGAAGTTGTTCCACAAGATGCAGAACGATCTCCTCCGCCCGCTTATAGGGGCATTCAGGCTCTTGAACCCTAAGGCTCTTGAAAGTTTCGCCCCGGAGACGTTCGGCGAAGTTGAGCAGCCGGCTGGAGGTTAGCGGCGTGATTCGTTTCGACGCAATCGGTTCTTCGTCATGGAATCCAGGGAACAGGATTTGCAGCAGATCCTCACAGATCTGGGCTACTGCGCCTTTCGACGGCAGATTTAGCCCATCTATGTTATTGATCCCTCCGACTCGGTTATACGAATCGAGAAGCTCGCCGAGCAGCGCCGTGACGCTCTTTTCCATAACCCCGGACCGTAAGGTAGTTTCGGCAAGGGTGCCAATTCCATTCGCAGAATTTCGTATGGATCTAGTCTCGTCGCAGAATTCGGGCTCCCTGAGAAGGTCGAGTTAGGATCGCCCGGCATTGCGCACCGGTGACGCTCAAATATTTCTTTTGCATGGTGTCGATAATCTCTTGCGCCCGTTCCGACCGAATCAATGAAACGGTAGACCCCCCGAAACCGCCCCCAGTCAGGCGCGATCCGATAACTCCATCCGTCGATTGCGCGATTTCTACTAAGGCATCCAAATGCGGTGTACTGTTTTCAAAGTTATGCCGCGAGCTTTCATGGGAAACGAACATCAGCTGACCGAAAGCGTTGACATCACCCGCCAGCAGCGCTTGGCGACCGGCAAACACTCGTTCATTCTCGCCGGTGATATGCAAGGCTCGGCGCTTGATTAAAGAGTCGAGATCGCTATTTAGTACCTGCGCCGTACTGGCATCCCGAAGTGCCGGAACTTTAAGAGCTGCTGCCGCGGCCTGGCACTGTTCTCGCCGCTCGTTGTATTCACCGCCAGTCAACGCGTGTGGTATTCCTGAATCGAGCAGTAATAAAGAGATACCCGCTGGCAACTGATAGGTTTCCGCAGTAATCGAGCGGAAGTCTAAGAGAATCGCCCGGTTATCCTCCCCGAACACCGATGAAGCTTGGTCCAAAAGGCCACATTTCACGCCGACAAATTCGTTTTCTGCTTTCTGACATAGCTGCGCTATTTTCATGGGAGCGAGCGACCAGTTAGCTAAGTCGATCGTAGCATAAGCAGTGGCGACTTCGAGGGCGGCCGAACTCGAAAGACCGGCGCCTAGCGATAAATCGCTAGCGATCTCGATGTGGAGACCATGACCGGGTAACCCCGCCGCCATTAATTCCCGGATCACACCAAAGCAATAGTTAGCCCATGGTTCTTCCGTAGACGGCGAAAGTTCATTTAAATCTTCGATCGCGGTTCGCTGATTGGTTTGCGAACTAACCTCAATCTGCGGTTGAAGAAGTCGCTGAATGGAGGCCGTAACACCGCGGTCGATAGCGGCTGACAGCGCCACACCTTGATTGTAGTCGGTGTGATTTCCAAGTATTTCGACGCGACCTGGGGCGAAAGCTACAACGCGGTTATGCATGGGTATTAGCAGTCTGTGCCGGTATTAAAAGGGCTTCATTTTTGAGCTGCATCGGCTTCATAGTTCTATATATTAACGCAAGAATTGTCATACAATTACCCGAACTTTTCTTGCAAATAGAACAACGAAGCCTAATTTCAGCCTGTGAAATTATCCTCCGCCTCATTAAGAAAAGCAGCCGACCTTCAAGAACGGATTGAACGTTTAGAATCGGAGCTGGCGCACATATTGCAGGGCGAAACAGCAGCAAAGCCGGTTACACCAACCGAAGCGGCCGCACCGCGACTAACCCGAAGAGGTAGGCGCGGTCGAGCACCTAAAGCTGCTGCGGCCTTGAACGGACGCGGGCGTGGCCGCCGTTCGACTTCGCCTAGCGGGCCATTGGCTCCGGCAGTCGTGCGAGTCCTGAAATCACGCGGTGCGCCCATGGGCGTATCCGATATTCTGGACGGTCTTATGTCTAACGGCTACAAGTTCAATTCCTCAGAACCGAAGAAAAATCTGTTCGCCCGGATCTATCGCTTGAAAGGCGTTCGACAAGTCGGACCTGGTAGATTTGCCGCTGAATAATAAGCAGGGCCGGTTAACCTTGCCCGGGAGAACGGGTTACTAAAGCGTAGCCCGTAACCGGTAAAAATGCGTTTAGAGTCGCCGAGATTGATAGCTCAACCTTGGCGGCGCGCATTACCAATAAACGGCTAACCGATCAACAGAACCAGGGGCCTTTTGCCCCCGCCATCGACCGCTCAGCGCTTCGACCGGCGGGTTCGCTCCAGCCTCCGCTTTGCTTTAACGCTACGGCTCCCGTTCATTACGACGCGTCCGCTAACCGGTAGCGGCGACTGTCCCGCTAGGTCTGCGGCAGGCTCGACCTAACCGTAGCCGCGAAGCGATCGGTTCGCCGGGCCTCAACGCGCAGTCGCCATCACGACGCTCGGATGGCGACTGCGTGTTGAGGTCAGGCACACCTGTCGCTTCGATCCGATGATGGATTAGGGCATACCTTTAGACCTCATGGACAGTCGCCGCTACCGGGGGTGGCCGCCGCCCGCACTACTTTTGAGAATTATCCAAACCGGCAATTCGGCGCGCACTATTTACGGTGTCGATCTGATCAATCGACTTATCCCGGCGAATCGCTTTGATTCGCGGAAACCGAAGAGCTAACCCGCTGGAATGCCGGTCGCTCGGCTGGATGGAATCGAACGCTACCTCTAAAACTATCTGTGGCACAACTTCATGGAGCCGCCCAATTCTGCGCGTGGTCGTGCGTTGGAAATGTTCAGTCAGTTCCTCAATTTCGGCGTCAGTCAAACCGGAATAAGCCTTTCCGATCGTCTCCAGGCGACCGTTTTCCGAGTTTCTAACGGCGAAAGTGTAGTCGCTTAGCACGTGGCTCCTTTTGCCGTGTCCTTGTTCGGCGCCCACCACCACCACGTCAAGTGTTGCCAGTTCTCGCTTGAGTTTGATCCAGCTTCCGCCTCTACTTCCGGGCTGATACGAACTAGCGGGGTCCTTAATCATCAGCCCTTCTGTTCCCTGGTCTCGAGCGGAAATAAATGCAGCCTCGATCTCGTCAGCCGTGGTTACCGGTTTGTTAGGTAAGAGTTGAATCAGTTTCGGTAGCGAAAGTGATTCCAACAGCGACCGGCGCAATTGTAACGGTTCCCGCACCAGGCTTCGATTGTCCAAAAGCAGAAGATCAAACGCCATAAAGGCGATCGGTATATCATCCGTATCGAACAGATCGCGCGTCCGCTTGCGACCTAAACGGCGTTGCAGGTCGAAGAACGTCAGCTTTTTTTTGGCATCGAAGGCAACAATCTCCCCATCAAGAATCAAATTTTGCGAGAAGAACAGTGCCGCCAACTCCGGAAACTGTTGAGAGATGTTGTGAAGGTCTCGACTGTAAACTTCGACCCTATCCGCGGCCGCATGTAACTGCGCTCGCACCCCGTCAAACTTCTGCTCGGCGAACGCCGGCATGGCAGCAAAATCGTGTTTAAGCCGTTGTGCGACCGCTTCTGCTGAAGGCTCCGGAATGGCCAGCATCGACATTACCGGCCGGAAAAGAGCGATCTTGGCCTCGGTCAGCAGGTCTTTTTGTGCGAGCACCGCCGTTTCACCCAGATCTCCGGTCAGCATGTGAGCTTCTCTGACTTCCTCGGCCGACCTGGAAAACGCGCGCGCGATGCTCTCCTCGACTAAACCTTCCTTCAACCCAATCCGCAGATCGCCGGTCAGGATTCGGACTACATAACTTCCATTCAAGGCATTTGAATGGTGCAACCATTCGGACAATAGCGAGGCTTTCGTGACCGGCCCCCGGGCCTGTTCCAACCGATCGAACCAATTTCGCGTCTCTGCTAACGAATTGAGTAGAGGAGCACTTCTGCCTAACAGCGCTTCGTAAGCGATCTTTCCGGCGTCTCCGTAAGCGGACGCGATCCGACGAAACTCCGATTCCGTCAATTTGGTGGCTTGCAATAGCCCCTTGCGCATGACCGACCAACCGACTTGCAGGCTACGAGTGTCAGCTCGGGAGAAGGCGCGGCCAGTCAGAAATATGCAAGCCGCCCGCAGATCGGGCTCCGGTAGTTTGGTCAGGTAGTTTGCCAACAGCTCGATCTTTTTCAGTTTACCGGTAGATCGCCCAATCTCCTCACAAAGCTGGGCAAAATCGCCAAAACTTCCTCCGATGACTGGCTCTGCTTCTGCAATTCTTGGGGTTACCGCCACTTCGTTGGCCGGTACCGCGATCGATAATTCAAGTTGATTGCCTTCTCCCAGAGCCCAAGCTTCGATTCCTCGGCGCCGCAGATCTTCAGCAAACTCGCGCGCATAACCGTGCACGGTCAGCACCCGCTTTGGCTGAATAAGCGAAACATAACGAATCAGATCGGGATAATCGGCGTGATCTGACAAAGGAAATGCAGCATCGCATTGGAAGCGATAAATAGCGCCCGGATTCAGGGCCCAACCCGTAAGCATAGCAGTTCTACGCGGTTTAATACTCTGAACCAATCTGGTGCCGTTCACGTGAGGCGGGCATAGCAGGACGCTGCCGGAAAGATCATCTCCCCTATAAAGACTGAATGGAGGTAAGTGATGAAATTTATCGTTATACACCTTGGTCATTTGGTAAACGCTGGAATGCAGCTGGACCGGTAAATCGGTGCCATGCAGTGCCGCGAGAATTTCCTGCGCTTTACCGAGAGAGTAGCCGAATAGAATAGGGGTAGCGCCTTCCTCGAGGGTCTCCCGACAGAACTTAATCAACTCCGTAATAACCTCTTCGGTAGGGGGAAACACGAAGCGAGGAAGACCGTAGGTAGTCTCCATAACCAAGGTCTCTGCCGGCCGCCAAGCAATCGGTTCGGCCGCGCGTCCGGGACGGACCTTAAAGTCACCGCTATACAAAAAAGAGCCGGCATTACTTTGGACAAACAGTTGCGCTGATCCATAGATGTGACCGGCCGGCAACAGGGTTAGTTCGGCGCCGCGGAACGGGAAAGGAACTTGGTACCTTAACCGGTGTTCAATACGATCTCCGGGAAGACGCAACGCCATGAGTTGCGCCGTGATTTCTGTTAAAATGACTTCCCGGTGGTTCCCAATATGGTCGCCGTGGGCGTGAGAGATGAATGCCGTTTCTCGCTCGTCCCAAGGATCAAGCCATAGATCCAGGGCTGGCAGATAAATACCCCGTTCGTATTGGACATCGATCATCTCAGCGGGTTCGTGCTCGTGGTCCTGGCGGCATTGCATGCCCAGGGCCCGGAGGGGAGCCGCTTTTGCGCGTTGCAGACCTCACCGCAGGAGCGGAGCTAACACGTACAGAGGCACCGCAAAGCCAGCTAGCAGGCGGCTCCCGCGAACAACCCAGCGTAATATTCTTGCAATAGGGCCCTATTCCCACGCGGATCGACGCGCAGCGCTGATAAAACTGCATCATCAGGGGCCGTTCCCGGGAGCCGCTTGCTGCCAAGCTATAGAACTGCCACCCTACAAAGCGGCTCCCCTCCACGCGCTGGGCGGCTTCCGCGGGACCGGGAGCGCTTCCGGAGCGCCGGCCGAGAACGTTCACAAAGACCTCCGATTTATGGGTCCCTCCCGGCTCCGTGGGGCATAACAACGGTTCGGCCTTCGGGAAAAACTGCGAATTGACATGGCCCTAAGAGCTCGGTTTGATGGTGTTAATGAAGAAGCTGCTCGGCGTGGCATTCTTTTTTCTAATATTAGCGAAGAATCTGGCCTGCGCTGATAATCCTTTGCCTCTGCCGGAAGCCAATGTGCTGCCTCTGGAGCTGAGCGATCAATTCGAGTTTCGCAAGTTCGACATTTTTATCAACGCCCAGCTCCGTCCCCGGGCGACTCCGATGGTGACTCGAGAACTGATGATCTACATGGAGCGCCACCGGTCCACCTGGGGAGCGATTGACGGCAATGAGACGGCTGCCAAAACCGGAGAATTCTTTACCTTCTTCTGGCGGGCGAAGCTCCAGGCAGATCTGATCTTGCGTTTCGAGTATCGACAGTCCAATCTTAAGAATTTAGTACAAGCGAGAGAAATATATTATCCAGCGGCCCGCGGGAGCCATGAGTCTCATTTCGATATCTTGGGGAACGACTATTCAGAGGACGGGCGGGTGACTTCTTGGCGAGCCTTACTCATTGAGAACCAAAAGATTGTGGCGCTTTTGCAGTCCCGAGCCTGGAGGTAGAAGGGGGTTTGGCGAGAATTTGACAGAAAAAGAGCAAACTACGTATATTCAAGGGTCTGTGAATTTACCAGCGTCCATACTGGTAGGGGTGACGGGGAGCGCGGTCTATATCAAGGTGCGGGGGAAGGGATCATTCCAAAATAGTCCGGCCCTAAAGGAGTTCGCGCGCCAAATGCTCGAGCGCGGCCATCGCGTTTTTGCGTTTGACCTGCGCGAATGCACTGTGATGGACTCGACTTTCATGGGAACCTTGGCTGGTATGGCGCTTCGGTTACGCGAATCCGGCGGCACCCTGTTAGTCCGTAACGTGAACGAGCGCAATTTCGAGCTTTTACGTAACTTGGGGTTGAACAACCTGTTTCACATCGAGCGCAGTTCAGAATCCCCGGCCACCGGGTCAACCAATGGCGAATCCGCGTTGGAAACTGAAAATGAGTTAAGCCGATTGGACCACGCAGCGTGCATGATCGAAGCTCACGAAGCTTTGGTCGACGCTGCTCCAGAAAATCTCGCGCGCTTCAAGGATGTTTTGGAATACCTCAAACAAGACTTGCGCGCCGGCGCTGCCAAGTAACGGTGGATAGATGTCGTCCGTGCTGCTCACCGGGCTGGTCATCGTACTAGCTATTGGTTGGGCGCTGTTTGTCCGAAAGCAACAACGCACCATCGCCCAACTAAAGCATGCTCGGGAAGAGCTGCAGTTGGAGGAAAGCCGGGTTTTTGATTTTCTGCACGGATTAGGAGCAGCATTTTCGGGCGACCTACATCCTTCGGATTTGCATCGCTTGATTGTCGAAGGCGCAGTGCGAATCGTCGACGCTCATGCCGGCGCTCTTTATCTCTCAGATCGCACCGGCAAGATGCTGTTACCAACCTTCCTTTCCCCCGGTTGCCCCCCGCTGGTCGAGGTGCCGAAATCGATTTTGCTGCAGAGCGGCACCAACCCCTCCGCCATCGACAGTTTTCTGCGTCTGCAACCAGTAAAGGCGGGCGAGGGACTCTTGGGCATGGTCTGGGAAAAGCAGGAACCAGTTTTTCTGTCCAGCAATGACGGTGACTCCCGCTTGGCCGATCTTAAGAGCAGCACCCAACTGATCGATTCGGTCATGGTGGCTCCGCTGCTTTATGGGAGCCAGAATTTAGGTGTTTTAGCGGTTGCCAATGGCCCGATGAGCACGCCATTTACGCCTCCCGATTTCATCGTTTTCCAATCAATCGTTGAGCAATCGGCGTTCGCTCTCTGCAATGCCATTGTCTACTCGGAAGCAGCTGAAAAACGACGCATCGATCGAGACCTGGACACCGCGCGGGATATCCAACGGATTCTACTCCCGGCGGCTCCCCCTGATATTCCCGGATACGAGATTGCCGGCGTCAATATCCCGGCCAGCCAAGTCAGTGGGGATTATTACGACTACATTCCCATCGCCGCTAATCGGTTCGGGATTGCGATTGCCGATGTTTGCGGAAAAGGTGTGCCTGCCTCGCTGATTATGGCGATGTGTCGGAGTGTTCTGCGCTCCGTTGCCCCTTCGAGTTCCTCCGCCGCCAGGGTTCTACACCAGGTCAACCGGCAACTATACCCTGATATCAGGGAGGACATGTTCATCAGCATGGCATACATTATTTTGGAAAAATGCAGCGATCACCTGCTGCTGGCTCGCGCCGGCCACGACGCTCCGCTCCTCTACCGGGCAGCCGATCGATCGGTCGAAAAGGTCAACCCGCCAGGCATGGCGCTCGGAATTGACAGCGGGGGCGTTTTCGATAGGGTGACTGGCGATTTTACGGTCCGCCTGGGGAGTGGAGATTGTCTGATTCTCTACACTGATGGAGTGACCGAAGCGCTTGACAGCAATGGCATAGAATTCGGGATTTCGAGATTGATCGAGGTGATCCAAGGGAGCGCCGACGAAAGTGCACAAGCTATCGTCGCTCAAGTAACCGAAAAGGTACGGTCCTTCGTCGGTAGCCAACCTCAAAACGACGACATCACCTTGGTCGCCATTCGGAAAGTATGAGTGAGCCATCAAAAGAGTTTGAAACCAAGGAACGCGCTAAGTTTAGCGAGAACACTGAACAGCAGAACGAGAAGTCCGTGACAAACCTAGGAACTAATAACCCTGAAGCGATTTCGCCGGAACCAAACAGGACCGGTGATGCGTCTACGGACCCAGACAGTCGGCTAGCGGAACTGCAAGCTGAGTTGAGCAAATATAAAGATGCCGCTCTTCGGGCAGCAGCCGACCTCGATAACTATCGGAAAAGAGTGTCTCGGGAACGCGACGAATCCATCAAATACGGAAACACTGCTTTCCTGGAACGCCTAATTCCCATCCTGGATAACTTCGAGCTCGGGCTTCAGGCTGCACGCAACGCTCCGGAGGCCGCCCCCATCGTGGATGGGTTGGCCATGGTCTATAAACAGCTCCAGGATTTTCTGGTCAATAGCGGCGTCGAAACCATGGACGCTACCGGACAAACCTTCGATCCCAACCTTCACGAGGCATTGGCGCAGGAAGAAAATCATGAGGTTCCGGAGGGCAAAGTCATTCGTCAAGTAAGAAGAGGATATCGCTTGCGAGACCGGCTGCTACGCCCGGCGAATGTCGTAGTCTCCAGAGGCTCCCCCCAGCACGTAGCTGCCGGGGGGGAAGGAGAGTAAGTGATGGCTACCAAGCGGGACTACTATGAAGTCTTGGGGGTCGAGCGAAAGGCGTCAACCGAAGAGCTGAAAAAGGCTTACCGTAAGCTAGCGGTAAAATATCATCCCGATAAGAACCCAGGCGACCCGACTGCCGAAGAGAAATTCAAGGAAATCGGCGAAGCTTACGAGGTTCTCATGGATCCAAACAAACGGGCTGCCTACGACCAGTTCGGGCACGCCGCGTTTTCGCCGGGAGTTTCCGCCGGACGCGGAGGTGGCTTTGGTGGTGGTGGATTCCACGATCCGTTCGACATTTTTCGCGAGGTATTCGGGGGAATGGCTGGCGAAGGCGCCGGCAGCATTTTCGATCAACTGTTTGGGACCGCTGCAAGTCCCCGGGATCGCAGCGGCCGGCAGCGTGGATCCGATCTCCGATACGATCTGCAGATCACGCTGGAGGAAGCTGCCTTCGGCACCGAAAGAGAGATCGAGATCCTAAAACACGATACCTGCACTCGCTGTAATGCGACCGGTGCCGAGGCCGGCTCTAAAGCGACTACTTGCCCCACTTGTCACGGACGCGGTCAAGTCGTCACCTCGCGCGGCTTTTTCCAAGTATCGCAAACTTGTCCTCGCTGCCGTGGAACCGGACAAGTTATCGAACGTCCGTGCCGCGAATGCAATGGCGAGGGACGACTCGAGAAACGCTCTCGGATCAAACTCAAGATTCCTGCGGGAATCGATGACGGAGCCAAGCTGCGATCGATGCGGAACGGCGAAGCCGGCGTCCGCGGAGGCCCGGCCGGCGATTTGTATGTCGTGATTCATATCCGTGAACACGAGATTTTTTCACGAGATGAAGACGACCTGTTTTGCGAAGTACCCATCTCTTTCGCCATAGCTACTCTCGGGGGAGAATTGAAGGTCCCAACCTTACAAGGGCAGGCGATGCTTAAAATTCCACCTGGAACCCAAGGCGGCACGCAGTTCCGGCTGAGAGGTTATGGAATCACCAACATCGACACTAAGACCAAAGGCGATTTACGCGTTCGTGTCCTGGTTGAAGTACCGACCAAACTAAATGGCGAGCAGCGAAAGAAGCTGGAGGAGTTTGCTGCCTCCTGCGGGGATGACAACACCCCTATCCACCGAACCTTTTTTGATAAGGCGAAGGATTTCTTTCGTTAAGTTGCAACGGGCAAAATGCGTGTGCATTTGTGACCATTGCACACTATGCAGACTCACAGGTTTTTTATTCGGCCTGAATCGTGGGCTCCCGATCGACTAGAACTTGATCAGGACGAGGCGCATCACTGCATCGACGTCGTCCGGGCCGCTGTTGGACAGCGGATCGTCGTATTTAACGGGCGTGGCAGTGAAGCCGTAGCCGAGATTTCCGGGATGGCGCGATCTCGGGTGCAGCTCAAAACTTTGCAGATATCTCAAACGCCGCCGTTACCCTGCGCGATCACCCTGGCGCAAGCTATCCCGAAGGGCAAAAACATGGATTTGATCGTCCAGAAAGGGACTGAGTTGGGTGTATCGAAGATCATTCCGCTTATTTCAGAACGGACTGTGATAAAAATCGAAACGGACGAGGCCGAGAAGAAGACGGAAAAATGGCGGCAAATCGTCATTGAGGCCGGCAAGCAATGCGGTCAGAGCCGGTTGCCGGAAGTGAGTCCACCGGTGACACCAAAACAGTTTTTCGCTGACTTTGACCGGTACGAACTTGCGTTGATCGCTTCGTTACAAACCGATGCTCGAAGCTTCAGAAGTGCTTTGTCGGATTTCCGAGAACCGCACGGTAGACGTCCAAAGAATGTACTTGTGTTGATCGGACCGGAGGGAGACTTCACTCCAGCTGAAGCCGCACTAGCCAAAAGCGCCGGCTGTTTGCCGATCTCCTTGGGTCCGATCGTCTTGCGAACGGAGACAGCCGCAATTTACTGTCTAAGCGTCCTCTCATACGAGTTACAAGGAGAGGAAGTGTGAAACCGAGGGGAAAAGAAAGAACCGCGAATGGACACGAAGAACAGACGAATAAAACCAACCGCAGATTGACGCAGATGTACGCAGATATCGGAAAGTTAAGGCGCTATTCTCGCCAAAATTCATCTGCGTCTATCTGCGTTCATCTGCGGTTCCTGTCTTCTCGGGTTTATCCGCGTTTATTCGCGTCCATTCGCGGTTGCTCTTTGGTTCTCGCTGTAGTTTTTAGTTTCGCGGTCGGTCAGGCATCCGCGTTCGATTGGACCATCATCAGAGAGAATGGGCGTGACTACGTTCCCTTGACGGATATCGCCCGTTTTTACGATTTCAATACCGCAGAATTCTCTAATGGAGTCGCCACTCTCAATTGCCCTGCCGTCCATTTTCAGTGTGCGTCGGGTTCACGTGATCTTTACCTGAACGGGCTGAAGTTTATCCTTAGTCTGCCGATTCTCGATATCCAGGATAGGCTTTGTATTTCTCGCTTGGATTTGGCGAAGTTGGTCGACCCGGTGTTACGGCCAACCAAAATATCCGCGACATCCGTTCGAACGGTGGTCATCGACGCCGGACATGGCGGGACGGACTCCGGCGCCCGGGGCCTCATGGGTAGCGAGAAAGATTTCACCCTCGATGTTGCACTGCGAGCCCGTGACCTTTTCACTCGAGCCGGTTTCAATGTGCGGATGACCCGATCCAGCGATGTTTTCGTTCCACTCGAAAGCCGAGCCCTATTTGCCAGTTTCCAGTCGGACGCGGTCTTCCTTAGTATTCACTTCAATTACGGCATGGGCCCCACCGCAGAAGGAGTCGAAACCTATTGCCTCGCGCCGAGAGGCGTTCCTTCAACAAACGATTCCGGCCTCACGTTTGCTGATTTTCAGGACTGCACCGGTAATGACCGGGACCCGGAAAACATCGCTCTAGCGACAGCCATTCATGCTTCGCTGATTACCCGATTGGTCGTACCCGATCGAGGAGTTAAACGGGCTCGGTTTGTGGTGCTGCGAAACAATGCGATTCCCGGTGTTTTGATCGAAGGCGGATTTCTCACCAACCCGCGGGACGCACTTCGGGTTGCTTCTCCAGCGTATCGGGAGTTATTGGCGGACGCTATTGTCCGCGGGGTAATCTCCTATAATCGGGCGATTGCTCGAGGGTCGCTCAGACCGCCGGCTTCGATCTCCGCTAAACCTCCACCCATCGGCGCGTCGGAGACTTTCTCCGGCAGCCTCATCTGGGATCCACTTACTTCCAATGTCTACTCTCGAGACGTCGAACCCTAGCCGGCCAGATCAACCCATCGGTGTTTTCGATTCGGGGATCGGCGGACTCACCGTAGTCCGAGCCATCAAAGATGCGCTCCCCAAAGAAGACATCTTTTATTTGGGAGATACTGCGCGTTTGCCTTACGGAAATAAAGACCGGACCACCATCGAGCGTTACAGCCTGGAGATCGCCGGCTTACTCACGGTTGAAGGAGCGAAGGTGATCGTGGTGGCCTGTAACACCGCCTCGGCATTGGCATTGCCTCGGCTTCAGGAAGTATTTCGAATCCCGATTATCGGGGTGATCGAATCTGGCGCCCGGGCAGCGGTCGCAAGTACCCGGGAGAAACGGATCGGCGTTATCGGCACGCGAGCAACGGTCGCCAGCGGCGCTTATGAACGCGCGATCCGCGCGATCGACCAGACGATTGTGGTTCTGAGCCAACCATGTCCGCTGCTGGTCCCTCTTATCGAAGAAGGCATGTTCGATCACCCGGTCACGACTGAGATGTTACATGATTATCTTGATCCCTTGATCGCCGAGGGAATCGATACTCTTGTACTCGGTTGTACCCATTATCCTCTGCTGAAGAAGGCGATCGCCGGTATAGCCGGCGACGAGATTATTTTGGTTGATTCAGCCGAGAATTGCGCGGCGAGCGTACAAGAGCTTCTGAGCGAATCACGATTGGAGAACTCCGCCGAGCGTCCAGGCAACCTCCAGGTCGCCCTCACCGACAGTTCCAACCCTTTTTTCAAGATCGCAGATCGAGCCCTGGAACTGAACATCAACCGGGTACAGACCCGTATCGTCCAAGGTGTAACTTTGGCGGCACTCTGAGAGCAGGAGCTAGGAGCTAGGACCCGGCTCGCCACGCCTTCTCGTAATCGTTCTCGTCCTCGTCGTCGTCCTCGTCCTCGATCGGGGTGGTACGTTCACAAGATGTGTTTGGTCCCAACCCCTGGAGGGGAGCCGCTTTATGACATTGCGGCTCTATCGTTTTGCAGCAGGCGGTTCCCGGGAACGTCTCGAGGCGTCGCGGTTCTATCAGCCCTGACGTGATGCCGCACCGAACAGACGCGATGGGCAAAACATTGTCCGGGGTCATTCCCGGGAGCCGCCTGTTTTTACACGTTTCGGCTGGGTTGACGTTGAGACGAGATTCGCGAGGGCGGCGAGATGCACGCCAAAGCGGCTCCCCTCCAGGGGTTGGGACCAAACACATCTTGTGAACGTACCACCCCGATCGAGGACGAGGACGATTACGACAAGCCGTGGCGCAACTGCCACTAGCTCCTAACGCCCCCTACCCCAAATACGGTATCGTCAGAGGCCCTTGCGGTAGAACGGCAACTCGGGCATCGCTTCCGGCGCGCTCCAGACGCTCTCTTACCGCCTGGGCGATATCGTGGCAGGGCCTTAGTTTTGCCGCTAAAACCTTCTCATCCGGGAGCCCGCTATAAACCAACACCTCCGCGCGGCGTTGGATCACCATCTGCACAATCACCTGCCATTGTTCCGGCTCTTCTCGGTTCGGGTCTGTGATGTACCGGAACAAAGCTTCAAATGAGTCCGAGTGCTTCAATAGACGCTCATACGGGCTATCGTTCGGCACTCCGTCCGAACATTCGCTGGCAATGACAATCGTTCCGCCTTTGCGAACGATTCTAGCAGCAGCACTCATCCCTTTGACCGCCTGATAAAGATTTTGGTCCAACGGATAACCGCTGTTGGTCGTAATCACAACTGCATAAGGAGCGGTAACCTTCTGCATCGCGGTTTGCCGGACGAAATCGCACCCCTGGCGGTGAGCGCCGAGCAAGTGACCGGAAAAGACTCCGGTAATTTCACGGCGCTCGTTCAACGTAACGTTCACGAGAAAGCTTTCCCCAACCAACAACGCTAAGTCCCGCATCTCTTCCCAGATCGGATTCCCGTCCAGCACACCAAAAGAGGCTTGCGGATTACTAAGATTCACACCGCTATGATTCTGCAAAACGGTGCGCAAACCGGCTACACCCGGCATAATCCCTTTCGGTCCTCCACTGAACCCCGCAAAAAAGTGCGGCTCAATAAATCCGGTGATGATTCGAACATCCGCTTCGACCAGGCGACGATTAATTAGGGCGGGACCACCAGCCCGAGTCGTTCCAACTCGGACCAGCTCGTTGGGATCTTCCGCGTTGTGATTTAGCACCGGATACCGGTCGACCACGTCGTCAGTGAGTAACCGTCGCAGCTCGGCATCTGTGTTTGGTCTATGAGTACCGGTTCCGTTGATGAGAGTGATGTTGCTGGGCTGAACGATCTCAGTCAGGTACTCGAGCAACCACGGGATAATCCGCTCGTTCGGAGTCGCTCGCGTAATATCTGTGAAAACAATGCAGACCCGGGCATCGGGCCGTAAACCTTCTCGGAGCGGTCGGCTTTCGATTGGACGATTCAGCGACTGGAGGAAACTCTCCTTCTCGTCTTTCAGCCCGGGCACGGAAACCGGCTCGATGACGTCGGTTCTATTCCGCGGGAGATCGACCTCGAGAAACCCGCGTCCATAGGCGAGCTGAACTCTGCAGGTTGGGTCCACAAAGCAGCATAGACCAAGATCGCCAGGGGCAAAACCAGTAATCAGTAATCAGTGAGTCAGTAATCAGTAAATTCATATTTTCGACGATCGAATCCGCCGATTCCTCACTGATCACTGATCACTGACATACTGACATACTGATTACTGATTACTTCGTGCCACCCGCATCAGTAGTCGCAGTCGCGCTGGCGCTGGGTGCGGGAAGAGCCGGTCGTAGGATATCCGCTTCCATCATCTTTGGATACTCGATGGTAACGCCGCCGAGCGTCTCTAATCGATTGGCGTCGCCGAGATCCGCAAAGCTGTAAATCGCTAGCCGATGATCCGATAGCCAGCCGGCCCGAACCCCAACCTCCCCTTTGTAAGACAGCACGTTCCCGTTTCCATCTGCCGGGTTCTCGTTAACCCGGAGAATGGAGACATTGGTGGTTACGGTCGACCCAACCCATTCCTGGCAAGACCGATGAAAGACAACCGCTTTGAATTTCCCACCTGGAGAAACCTCCTCGGACGAAACCACATTCGTACAAGGCACGGACGGTCTCGAACAAGCTGAGAGCAAGCCGAGCCCGCAGATCACCAGGCACCTAGCTAAGTCGTTGCCAAAGTTCCACCAGACGCGCATCCGGTAGAATCGGTGAAAAGTGAAAGGTGAAAAGTGAAAGGTGAGAGCGGGAGCTCCCGAAATGGTGGGCGAGGCTCCCGTGCTACCCAACGCATCATCAGCGCCGGGAACGATTTTGAGCCGCCTGTAATGCTAGGTCGACAGGGCCGCCGAGCCGTTGGTGCACGTGTGCCACGTTTGAGGCCGAGGGTCACCCGCACAACCACGGCTCGGCACGCATCTCGGCCTTGTAAGTTAAAACCACAGGGCCACCCGAGCGCCTCTGCGATCGCCGCCAGACGTTCGGGAGCCTCGCCCCACCAAACAACCCCTCCTTATCCTTCCTGCGCCCGCTTCCTGTTTCGAAAAACAGTACAGATCCCCTTCATTCGGGTGAGCACATAATAGACCGTGTGGCTGCGAGCTCGTACCAGCTCTGCCCCGATGATTTTCGGGACGAAATCACTCGGTAGATCCAAGACTTCAGACAACGTCGCTCCTTCCAAGCCGCGGCAAAGAATCGAGGTCATCGCCTTGGTCAGGGTCTGCACCTGCGGACCCAGCGTGATACGGAAACGAACTTTATTTCCGTCTGACACCTTTAAGAAAACACCAACGGTGTCGGCGCATTCTTCGTCTTTCCGAATGTCCTCTAGATCGAACGATTCCCCTTCCCGCGGCCGCCACTTCCCCGTTTGCTCGGCGTAAGAAATTAAAATCTCACGTTTCTCTTCGTCCGGAAGTGATACGAACAGATCGATGATGTTTTGCAGACCGGTTGGATAGACAGACGTGGAGTCCACAACTTCTACTGATCCCAACTGATCCAGTTCCCCGCAATTCATTTATTTTCGGTAGATGGAGGACCCCCGCAATCCGTGGGGGCTGGCGTTGTTAACCCCGCGGTCATTTCCGGCGCCCTAGAACGCGGCAACGCCCACACGGCGCGCGAGGACGCGCGCCCTGCCTTTGTGATCACTACGGTTTCTGGATCGGAACGCGGACGCTATTTCCCCATTCTGTCCACGAGCCATCATAATTCCGAACGTTCTCGAAACCCAGAAGCTTGGTCAGTACGAACCAGGTATGGCTAGAACGTTCACCGATCCGGCAATACACCACGGTGGGTTCAGAAGAAGAAAAGTTTAAGTTCTCCACGTAAATCTTTCTCAATTCTTCCGCCGACTTAAATGTGCCGTCATCCTTAGCCGCCGTTTTCCACGGTACGCTCTTTGCCCCGGGTATATGGCCTCCGCGCAATACGCCTTCTTGCGGGTACTCCGGCATGTGGGTGATCTCGCCTTTGAATTCGCCCGGCGACCGGACGTCAATCAATGGTTTCCCGGCTTTGCTTTGCGCGAGTGCTTCTTGTTGGAACGCACGAATTTCATTGTCTTTGCGTCCCGACGGAGTCGGATATTTCGTCGCCGGATATTGCGGTTTTTCTTTCGTTACCGGTCTCCCTTCCGCAATCCATTTATCCCGTCCGCCATTCACGATGCGCAGATCTTTGTGTCCGAATAACGTGAAGACCCAAAGAGCGTAACAGGACCACCAATTGGACTTATCTCCATAAAAGACCAAGGTTGTTTCCGGAGTGATGCCAATCGATTCCGCCAGCTTGGAGAACCCTTCCGGATCGATATAATCACGGACAGTTTGATCGTTTAAATCCTTACGCCAATCAACGTGGACGGCCCCAGGAATATGACCGGTATCGTACAGCAAGACATCCTCATTGCTTTCGATGATCCGCACCTTGGGATCAGTCAGATGTTCGGCCACCCAATCGGTGCTAACCAACGACTCGGGGTGAGCATAAGTTTGAGAGCTCATAAATAATCGATACTAGCCGGGATCAATGTCAGGTCAAACTAAAGTATACTGAGCAAGTCGGCTAAAGCCGACTCAACCAGTCGAGTAAAGTATATTTACTGATATAGTTTTAGGGTTTTATCGGGAAAATGCACTTTTGATTAAGAATGTTAATCCAAATGGTTGATCCTCTTTAGTTATTTAGTTAATTAGCCTGTTTGAGGGTTGTTTTATTAAGCGCTCACCACCCGCGCCCCTCGCGTTCCAATGTCAATCCAATGAACTGAGCCTTATGACTACGACGACTCACGACGAACAACTCAAGTCGGCCTCTCAAGCGAGGCACGCTCCACCACCGGCTGAAACTTCGTTCGACTGGCCTCTAGCCTACCAAGCTGAAAGTTTGGTCCGAGATTTTATTTCGACGTTCCTCGGGGAAAACTCAGCCGCGCAATCGCTGGCCAAAGACATGTCTGAAAAGACCGGTACCGACTTTCTGGAATGGGTGGATCACTTCACGTTGGCCCCTGAACACGAGGCGGAACTCCGAGCCGCAGGATTCATCAACGAACCCGTGCGAGCTCAAGTCGGGCAAAAGGTGCTTCATCACCCGCTCGCCATGTTGCCGCGAGTTCTGGTACAACCAGGAGGCAGCCTGGGCCCGGTTCCCGCAAAATTGGCGATCCGCCCGGAATCAGTCGTCGATTTTATTGCTCGACATCAATTGTCCGGAAAGCTTCAAGGCGCATTCGGCGATCGTCTTCGCGAGGTCGTCATTAGCACCGAAGCCGGGCATACTTTTGCGGCAATTGAGCGACTCGCCTACCGGGACTTCATTGAACCCGACCGTGCTCCCGGTTTTGCCGCCGAGGTCATCGCCGTACGCGAGATCTGGAGAAGCCGAAAGCGGGATTTTCCAAACGATGAAGACGGAGTCCGGCATGCGTTTGCCTTACAGCAGGAAGCAATCGACCGGATCGGAGCGGATGTGGCCTGCGAGCTTTTTTTTGCGGAAGAGCGCGTCTATTGGGAGCTCAGGAATCGGGCTGGCCGAATCCAAAAACGCAGACAGGATCTTCTTGGTCTGGGCTGGGGCAATCACGACCATCATACTTTCCGTTCCTCCCGCCAGTTCTTTGCGGACCTGGTGACTTTCCTGCAGAACTTCGGTTTCAAAAAACGGGAACGCTATTATACGGGGGCTGAAGCCGGTTGGGGCGCTCAGATCCTGGAACACGCCGTTACCGGGGTCACAGTCTTTGCCGATGTCGATCTGATGCCGGAAGAGACAGAGATCGACTTTTCCTGCCAGCGATTGCAAGAAGCGCCGGTGCTCCGGACCGTCGGACTCTGGTGCGCATTACACGGGGACAGTTTTCTGCAAGCCGGTATGCACCACCTGGAAGCGCGGTTCGAATTCGAGAATCTTCGGGCTCAGTTGGCCGATGAAGGCATCAACACCATGAACCCGTTCTCAAACTTCGATTTCTTGAAGCAAGCCTTCACTCAGGGTGAACGGTGGCAGGTGAATCCGAAACGAGTGGAGAGGTTGTTGCAACGCGGCCTTATAACCCAGGAGCAGGCCACGAAGTTTGTGGAAGAAGGCGCCGTAGGGAGCCATTTGGAGAACCTGCAACGCCGGGGCGGGTTCAAAGGGTTCAACCAGAAATCGGTGAGCGTCATTATTGAGGCGACAGACCCACGGCGCGCTTACAGCACGATGACAAATCCCAAATAACAAATCACAAAATGCGAATTGGAATCATCGGAGCAGGAAAAATTGGGGGATCGATCGCCGCGCTTTTGGAGACATGCGGGTTTTGCCACGAAGTGCGGTTGGCTGATAATCGCCCTTTGGATAGCCTGCAGACTTTACCGAAGTCTTCAAGCCATACCCTGGATGTGACCTCACCTCCGGCGTTGCAAGCGTTTGTGGAATCCTGCGACGTGATTGTGAGCGCCGCGCCGTTTTACTTAAACAAAACCATCGCTTCGACCTGCGCGGATCTTGACCGGTCTTACTTCGACCTGACCGAGGACGTTGAAACCACCAATTTCGTGCGTGAGTTGAGCGAGGGCCGGCGAGGCACTTTCATGCCCCAGTGCGGACTTGCACCCGGAGCCATTAATATTATTGCGAGCGGTCTCGCTAACTCGTTCAAACAGACTCGGACCGTGGAAATGCGGGTCGGCGCATTACCTCTCTCGGCGAGTAACCAGATGAAGTATTATCTCAGCTGGAGTACGGCCGGATTGATCAACGAATATTGCCAGTTTGGCGAAGCCTTAATTCAAGGCCGGCGATTGTTGACCAACCCTTTGGATGGGGTGGAGCGCTTAACCATCGATGGGGTTGAATACGAAGCATTTAACACTTCCGGCGGCGTCGCTACGATGTGTGAATCTTTCGAAGGCAAAGTTAACGAGCTCAGCTATAAGACGTTGCGTTATCCCGGGCATCGGGATCTGATGAAGTTTCTGCTCTTTGACTTAAACCTGAGCCAAAAACAGGATGTGCTAACCCAGATCTTCGACCAGGAGATCCCATTGACCTTTAATGACGTCGTTGTGGTTTATGTCAATTCGGTGGGATCCGACGGCGGCGCCCTTCTGCAAAGAAGCTTCGTGAAAAAGATCTATGCAGGTCAAGTCAGCGGCCGTCCCCTGTCAGCGATCCAGTTGTCGACTGCCGCCGGATTAGTCGGTGTCCTTGAGCTATTCGCCAACCAGCAACTGCCCAGTGGTTTTGTACGACAGGAATCAATCAGTTTGAGCCAATTTTTTGAGACCCAGTGGGGTGGCCGAGTTTACGGCGAAGCCGAAACCGTCGCTCCCCGCTTCAGTGTCCAGACCTAGGGAACATAGCCAATAGCCGATAAACAACCAAGTCCACTGCGTCCACTTCAGTCCGCTCTGGTCCACTAAGTCCACTCCGTCGACTAAGTCCACAAAGTCTACTGTTACTCGACTCGGCCTCGCAAGCGAGGCACGCTCCAAGTCCACCCCATGACCTCAAATAAGTTCGATGTCACCACGGTCCGCGATGAGGTTTTCGCCAGCCTTCGCCTGACCCAAACCGAAAACGGCGTCTTCTTCGGCACTTGGGCCGGAAACGGACCTCTCCTGGAGAAACGTTCTCCCATCGACGGATCCTTAATTGGCACGGTCCGCCAACCTTCAGAAAAGGATTATCAGACCGCCGTGCAAGCCGCTTCCCGAGCATTCGAAGCCTGGAGACTCTTACCGGCGCCCAAACGGGGTGACGTTGTCCGCCGGATTGGCGACCGGCTCCGAGCAGTTAAATCGAGCTTAGGCAAACTGGTCACCCTCGAGGCCGGAAAAATCGTGCCGGAAGGCGAAGGAGAAGTGCAGGAGATGATCGATATCTGCGACTTCGCCAATGGCCTTTCCCGGCAGTTGTACGGATTGACGATCGCGTCCGAACGCCCTCAACATCGCATGTTTGAACAATGGCACCCGCTCGGCGTCGTCGGTGTGATTAGCGCGTTTAATTTCCCGGTGGCGGTGTGGTCATGGAACGCCATGATCGCTGCGGTAACCGGCAACGCCGTCCTTTGGAAACCATCGGAAAAAACTCCCTTCACCGCCATCGCTTGCACAAAGATCGCAGCGGAAGTCTGTGAGCAAGCCGGCGTAGATCCCGCAATTTTCAGTTTGGTGTGTGGTGACCGGCAAATCGGCGAGTGGTTGGCCAGCGATCGCCGGATCCCTTTGGTGTCCGCCACGGGATCGACCCGCATGGGACGGCAAGTGGCCCAATCCGTTGCGGAGCGCCTCGGCAAGAGCTTGCTCGAACTCGGAGGCAATAACGCGATTATTGTGACTCCCAGCGCCGACTTGCGTCTGGTCCAACGGGCGGTTCTGTTCGGCGCAGTGGGAACAGCCGGACAACGTTGCACTTCGACCCGCCGATTAATCGTCCACCGTTCGATTCTCGATGAGGTGATCCAGACCTTAAGCACCGCTTATCGACAGGTAAGGATCGGCAACCCTCTCGATCCCAACACCTTGATGGGACCTTTGATTGACCAGGTAGCGGTTGATGGCATGGAGAATACGATCCAACGAGCCAAAGCCGCCGGCGCCAGCGTGGTGATCGGCGGTAACCGGCTACCCCCGACTGACTATCCAGGAGGCTTCTACGTTGAACCCACTATCGTACGCGCAGAGCCGAACTGGCAGGTCGTTCAAGAAGAGACCTTCGCCCCGATCCTCTACGTGCTGGCCTATGAAGGTCTCGAAGAAGCCGTTGCCATACACAACGCCGTCCCTCAAGGGCTCGCCTCGGCCATCTTCTCTAATGACATGCGAGAAACTGAGACTTTCCTTTCTTCCATCGGCAGCGATTGCGGGATTGCCAACGTCAACATTGGCACGAGCGGCGCCGAGATCGGCGGCGCATTCGGCGGTGAAAAGGACACAGGAGGCGGACGAGAAAGCGGCAGCGATTCTTGGAAAGCATATATGCGGCGTCAAACCGTGACGATCAATTATTCGGCGGACCTCCCGTTGGCCCAAGGGATTCGCTTCGAGTGAGTGCCCGTCGCTGGATTTGCACAGCAAGATCACAAAGATCACAAAGGACAATTTAGAAAGTACCTTTAGGCTTTCCTGGGTTTCGCGAGACCTGTCATCTGTCAATTTTTCACCTTCCACCGTCTCCCCTCTTTATCCGCGTAAATCCGCAGCTTGTCTCGCCTTAGCTTTTGTGGTTCTCGATAGCCGGTTGCTCTTTGCCGAAGGCGATTCATCTGCGGTTCGTCTTTTCTCTTCGCGTGTATTCGTGCTCGATATTCGCGTCCATTCGCGGTCCGGCTTTGCCCTGAGATTTTTTCTTCTCATTTATTCGCCTGCATTCGCGGTTCCTATTGCGGGCGCCAGGATTGGAACTCTGAGAAGCCGGCCCAGGCGCCGGGTTGAGGCGTCACGATTACCCGCAAGGCTTGGGTCGTGATCGCAGGAAACGTGATTCTGTTCAGATCATTGCCCGCCGGTACGGTGGGTTGCCGAGTTTGATTGGGAATATCCTGCCATTGACCTTTACGTCTTGATACTGAAGCTCGTAACTAGCCGGCGGTTTTACTCCCCCATTGTCATTGTAGAAATAAATCCGGAGGTCGCTGACTGAACAGACCTGACCGAAATTGACCGACCACCAATCGGTCGGGTTCGGTGATCCATAATCAGTCCAACGGGTATTGGGGATGTCGAGAAAGGCCACCTGTCCGTCAATGGCGCGTTGGGCGTCATCGTAGGGACTGGTGTAGGACGCACTGGCAATCGGATACGGGGCCGGTGAGACTGGGCCGCCCCAGGCATTGACGGCGTCATTAACCAGGATGGGCAAAGTTTGAGGCTGTCTTGGTGGAACGAAAATTACGACCGGTTGAACTGTGCTCTTATGCAGTACCAGGTTCCCATCGATGTAGATTTTGAACCCTCCACCCTGTTGGTAATGAGAACCATCTCGATCCCAAAGAATTGAGATGTTCCGCCCGTGATAGGCCACATTTTCAACCGCGAAATAATCCCACGAAGCCGGGATCCAACGGATGAATGACCAACGTATTGGTTATTTGCGACCGGATCCCGATTAACCCGGACAAAACCAGATCATTGAAGGTCGAGTGATTGTAATCTTCGCTATGGTTGGGGCTATCGTAAATCCAGGAGGCTTGATCAGGATCATGCGCTTCAGCCACATAAGGTTGTCCGTTCTTCTGCTGAGCGAAGGCGTAGGCTGAAAGGACATTGTAATAATCTTGGTTCGTCACATAGGTCTGAGGCGGGTAATCGATCAACAAATTAGCCAACCCGTTTAACGTCTGACTAGTTGCATAGGGCCACACCGGTCCATCCCAATGGCAACAACCGCTGGCAGCTTGGTATATGAACCAACTGCTGCGGCGCTCGACCGTAGTAGTTCCAAAATCACTGAAGAAACCTTGCGGGTCTAACAGCTCAGCCCAGGCGGCAGAGCGATTCGGTCCCGGCATCTCAAACATCCACGGCACAAATCCGATCTCTTCCCGGTCCACGATTTTAGTCAGACTTGGGTTGTTATCTCGCATCACATGTTTATAAAAATTCGTGGTCGGATCCCAGAGATATTGATCCTGAGCGAGTTGCAGTTTGGCAGCTTGGACGGCGAACTGAACCGATGTCGCCAGGTTCCCTTTCAGCGCCGCCAAGATACTGATCGCTTTGGCATCTCCGAACTGGTACGCATTTAACGTGGGCCGGTAACCGTTACCCCCATGATACGGGTCCGGACTTTGATAGGAACCGGCCGAATACTCCATGGCGTCCCAGACCGGAGTTTGCCAGTAAAGCCCAAGTTGCGAATTAAACTGAGGCGACCAGCCATTGTAGAAGTTGATCAGGGCCGGTAGCAGATCGGTGGCGAACCCGAGATTGCCCGTAACCTCAGCCCGTTGCAACAGGGCTGACCCAGCCCAAAATGAGTATTCGTGCGCCCAGTCTGTGGTGTTCGGATTTACCGATTCATTCGCCGGCTTGGCACTGTCGCCGTCTCCGATGAGCCAAAACCGGATGTAATCATCGAGGTAACGCTGATCCCGGATCCAGCGCGCTTCGGCAATGTGATGACCGGCGGCTGCGGATATTCCGCCATAGGGCGCCGAGTAGAATACGGGGCCAAGGAATTCGGTCTCAATCCAGCCGTTCTTCGCACCGGTATATTTCTGCGCCTCATGGGTAACCCGCCAACGATAATAGTAAACATTCTCGATCGTTTGATCCGGCAGATCGATGAATGGGATATTGGCTTTGTACCAGGCCGGTTCGGGGAAACTCCCAATAACCGCATCCTGATTGATAAACTGCGTAGTCGGTCCTACTTCCGGATAAACCGGTGGCGGTGTCTGAGCAATCAGCGTGGTGGCGCTGAAGATGACAGCCATCGCGACTGCGAAAGTTAAGCGAGGCTTGACGGCGTGCCGGAGAGGCATCGCCAGGAAAGATCCTAACGGTTTCATGGGGAGGTCCTGGGGCTGGCAAACTAATCCTATGGAGGGAAAGAAACGGTCTTAATCAACGAGCCGCTTCCGTGAACGCTCACGGTTATAGCAAAGATTCCTGGCTGTCAATCCCAGTCGCCGCAGAAGAAATAACACTTCACCGGAATATAAGAAAATTCCCTGGATGGCAACGTCCCGATCACCTAAAAACAGCACGTCATTAATGCTTAGAACCTGCCTTTGCCAGCTTCTAATCTTTGCACTGCGCCTATTCGCGAACGGACAGGTCGATTGGCCGCAAGTGCAACCCGATGCTGCCAGAATTGATCGGGACGCCCTGACTGCGTTGTCGCGGGACCTATCTTCGGACGCTCACCAGGATATTAAAGGGCTGGTGATCTTGCGCGATAACCAGCTGATCGCTGAATACTATTTCAATGGCGGAAATAAGATCTACATTATCCCATCTCTGGGCATGGTGGTCGCAATCACCTCCAGCGCTTACAACCAGAAATACGGTCAGAGAAGATCACAAGACATCTTGCTAAAGGTGCTGGCGGCTACCCGGCCATGATGCCCGCTAACGGGATATTCTTAGTAGGGATGAAGAGTTCACCCCAAGCGCCGAATTTAGGATCTGCCGATCCTTTGATTTTTGGGATCTGACTAAACCAGATTCTGTTGCGTCGGTTGAATTTTAGGCTGGCCTAGCAGTGCCGTTTTCTCGATCCAACTTAGATAATCTTCCAAGACACGAGCTCGGTCTTTCTCGTTGTGCAGCTCGTGCAGGAACCCCTCGTAAATGATGAGTTCCTTAGCCGGCGCCTCCAGACGTTGGTAAAATTCGATAGAGGCTTGAATCGATGTCACGGGGTCGGGTCGTCCTTGTGCTATCAATACCGGAGCGTTAGCGCGAGGATTGCTTAACAATCGGCGCGCTTCGCCAGCAATCTCGAAAAAGGCGCGTACGGTGATGAATTTATGATTGAGATCCAAGTCAGCTAGCGAATCAAGATGAGCCTCGTCACTTGAGTTGTGTCCTCGCTCGATTCCGGTCGGGAAGCGACATTTGGGGTAAAGAACGTTGAGCAGAGACGCCAGCCCAAGTAACCAAGATGCCGGCGGCTTGGTTAACGCCAACCAAGGACCACTGACCAAGTAACCCGCAATATTAGGCTCATCTCTGGCCGCCAAAGCGAGCGATAACTGCCCACCGAAACTGTGGCCTAGGACGAACAAAGGAGAAACTTTAACCATGTGGATAGCGGCTCGCACGTCCTCCAGAAATTGATCGTAACGGTCCACCTCGGCTGGCGTTCCGCCGCTTCGCCCCTGGCCTCGCACATCGATTCCTAGTACGTTGAAACCGGCCTTTTGAAAAAATTTACCGACGTGTATGTAGCGTCCAGTATGTTCGCCCAATCCTGGCACCATAAGAATCGTCCCCCTCGCTTGAGCCGGTGTTTCCCATTCCCGGCAGAAGAGTTTGGTTCCATCGCTACTCCGAAGATTCCGCCAACTTGAATGATCAGGTATTTTTAATGATTCCATCGACTTTCTACAGCTATGAGCCAAACATTACCCTAGGCAACCATGCGTCTACCATGCGTCTAAATAGCATCTTCGATTATTTGCCGGCAGGCGGCACGTTGGCCGATTCTAAAGATCGCTTGATTAGCGCCGGGATAAAGCAGGAACTCAACACTCAGCTCGCGCGCTACGGCCAAGTCCTGGATGTAAAGTTGAACACTCGCGAGCAAAGCGTTGAGCTCTCGATGAGCCTGAAAGGCGAGCCGAACCCGATTACCGTCAAGGTCGGCAAATACTCGCTAATAAAAGAGAATGACCAACTTTGGCTGACAGTCGATAGCCGGACCGTCGAAGCTTCCCGAGAATGGCTCACTTTAGTCCTGCAAGACCAAGCCGGACGCCAACGGCTACCGATCCGGCAAAAGTACGCCCGATTAGTGGAGTTTTTGGGGTGAGTGGGTTGGTAGGGCGAAAAACTCGGCGCGCATTGGGTGTCGCTAACTAAACGTACATCGCCCGCGCCGGTTTTGAGCCGTTCCGTGTGGTCGCCACCACAGTGTGCGATACGCAAATCCCGCGGTCCGATCTCGTGATCCCAAACACGTGTCCCGGCGAAACCGACCCCACGGCGCGGCTCAAAACCGGCGCGTACTACCTGATAGACAAACATCATCCCGTGCGCGCCGAGTTTTTCGCCCTACCACCGTCCTTTCATCCCTTCGGGATGACCAACCCCTACCCGCGGCGCGAATGGAACGTCAGCTCAGAAATTCCGGACTTATCGATCTCTCCCAGGCCGAGCTCAATCATTCGGTCATACTGCCGTTTGGAAGCCTCAAGCAATGGCAGATTCAGCCTCTGTTCTTTAGCCAATTCCAAAGCGATACCGCTATCTTTGGCCGCATGGGCCGCAGAAAAGAAGGTGCTATGCTCGCGATCCAACATGTCCGGTCCATCTGTTTCCAGGACCCGGGAATTGGCTCCGGTCTGCGAAAAAACTTCGGTAACGACCTTAAGATCTAAGCCCAAAGCATCTGCCAGCCCGAGTCCCTCGGCTAAACCGGCCGTGTTGATGTTCATCACCATATTGACGAGGGCTTTCAACTCAGCGGCTTTTCCGGGCCCACCGACATATGTCATCTTCACACTCAAATCTTTCAAAAGCGGCTCGGCTTTATCGATGACTGACGGATCACCGGCCAACATGAAGAATAGCTTCCCTTCCCGTGCATGAGTCACACTGGAAGCCATCGGGGCCTCGATCACCATGGCGCCGGCTTCACTGCCTTTCTTGGCAACCTCGATATGAACCGAGGGACTGATTGTGGCGCAATTGACAAACAAACGTCCGCTCGCATGCGCGAAAAGATTGTCGTCACCGAAATAAATCTGTCGCATCGCATTGTCGTCTGTAACCACCGTGAACACGGCGTCAGATAATTCGCTGACTCGAGACACCTTGCTGACAGCCTCGCAACCAAGCTCCTTAGCCAGCTCAATCGCGATCTCTTGATGCGAATCGAACACTGCTACCACTGGATACCCAACATCTTTTAAGCGCCGGGCCATGTTCGCACCCATACGGCCGACGCCTACGAACCCGATCTTCGTAGATTTCATGAGTCAGAATAACCTCTAAATCCAGTTTTTCGAGGATTCACAGCTTGTCGCGCCATAGCGTAGCGGAGGGGGAACTTGTCGCGCCGTAGCGTAGCGAAGGCGGATCACTGAGCCGTGGGCGTAGCTGATACAGCTTCGCTGGCGCTCGGTGTAGCGGACGGACTAGCAGTCGGTGTCGCCTGCCCAGGACTATTTTGTAAGCCGATCCCGTGCTGAAAGACCAAATGCCCTCCCAGTTGAGCAGTGCGCCATACAATGAAACAAGCCACCAGCCCCGCCAACGTCGTTAAGACAGCCACAACCCTCCTGCTGGCCCCAAATCGATGTAAGCCGAGTGCGATCAAGGAGAGTACCGCAGCCGCAACTAACGCGATACGCCCGTTTTCTCCCCAATTGGAATGTTCTTCGACGAGCTGTTTTTGTTCCTGGCTAAGGGTTGAGAACAACGGATCCTGAGCGTCACCGGTAATCACGGCAAATTGCGCTCCAAGGGCGGCAAGAACCAGGATAATAGCCGTATAAAGAGGCAACCATAGCCGGCGCGTGATGATCGATATCAAGGCAAACAGGGTTCCTAAGAACGTGAGGACGATCGGCAAATGAACGATCGCAGGATGAAGCGGGGTCGGGAGCTCAAACATGATGCGTCTCCTAATTTCTTTTTTGTCTGTCAGCTTTGCGCCTCGATAAAAAAGAAGATTTGGGGCGCCCAGGGACAGGATCAATCGAGGAGAAAATAAATCGACTTTTTTTCTCTAAAAAGTGCGGTACCATTTTCGTTCTCTCAGTAGAGGGGTCTTAGCTCAGTTGGTAGAGCGCCTCAATGGCATTGAGGAGGTCAGGGGTTCGAATCCCCTAGGCTCCAGACTTCGCCCCGTCGCCCGAAGCTCCGGGAGGCTACGTCTGGCAGGCCAAACTCCGCAAAACCATCGACGTTTTTCTCTCTCAGAGGGGCGAAGTCTGTCCGACATAGCCTCCTGGAGTTTCAGACGACAGGGCGTCGTCGGACTTCGTCCTTGCACTGTTGGCCAAGTTCATCCGCCTCCTCGCCAGATGCTCCAGACTTCGCTGCTATGCTGAAGAGCTTTCAGGCGGAGTTTGCCCGACATAGCCTCCCGGCCTGCCCGACTGAGCCCCTAAAGGAGGGTGTTACGATATTCGGCGCAAGCTGTTGGTAGATGGGGGATTACGAATAAAAAATGGGGTTCTTAGGATTTTCGCTAAGGTTCCTTTTTCCAGTTTCTTTGAGACACTATCGCAGGCATTCTTGGGAGCATTGAGTACACCGCCATTGCCACCCGTACCGCCCCCGCTGCCGCCTTCACCACCTCCTGGACGAGGAACTTGTCTGGGATGTGCCGTGTTTTTCGGGATAGCGGCGATAGTTGCGATCATTCTTGTTGTAGTCGCGGCCCAACATATTTCGAACGCGGTGCGCACGGATGAAGGTCACAACTCCGTTATCGGCTCCGCTTATGTCGGCGATTGGCAGGACGTAACTAACCCAGCCAGCGTTATTCAGATACTTCCCAACGGGTCGGCGAGTTGCCAGATCGTGCACGGGGCCAGCAATTATACAGTCAATGGTGGCCAGGCCACGTTCGATAAACAAACCAAGCGTCTGGCCATCAGATTTTTCTTCTTCGGTCCAAGCTGGCATGTCGATGAACCTCCGCGCCAAACCGCGGACGGAATAGTCATGAAACTCGATGGCCAGACCTTTCGGAAATCCCGGAGCTATCCCTCTCCGTCAGGCACCCAAGCGCCAGGGGTCTCGATCTAGGCAGAGAAAGGAGTTCAAGGAGTTCGAGGAGTTACAGGAGTTCAAGGAACCTGAAGTCGGCACGGCCCGAAGCGAGGCCGGCGCGTTTGAGTATTCTGTTCCTGGCCGGGTTTTTACTTGCAATGCCAGCCAACTCCCCACGCTGAACTCCTTGAACTCCTTGAACTCCTTGAACTCCTTGAACTCCTTGAACTCCTGCCGCTACAATAACCAACTGTGCCCGAACGTTTAGGTATTCTCGCCGCCGGTAACTGGATTGTTGATCACGTTAAGGTCATTGACCTGTGGCCAAGCCAAGACGCGTTGGCTATTATTCAGAGCGAGACCCACGGTAACGGCGGGTCTCCTTTTAACGTCCTGATCGACCTGGCAAGACTGGGTGCGGATTTCCCGTTACAGGGAGCCGGGATGATCGGCACGGATTCAGCCGGAGACTGGATCCTGGATGTTTGCCGGCAAAACCGGATCGACGTCTCTTCGATGCATCGCACGGATGCAGCTCCCACTTCTTATACCGATGTGATGACCGTTGCGTCGACCGGCCGCAGAACCTTCTTTCATCAACGAGGCGCTAACGCGCTCCTAAAAGGCAGCGAGGTCAAACTCGAATCGTCATCGACAAAGCTGTTCCATCTTGGTTACCTTCTTTTGCTAGATAGCTTAGACGAAGCCTGTCCGACTTTCGGAACCAAATCCGCTGAACTGCTGCATCGCGCTTCGGAGCTCGGTTTTGTCACTTCCGCAGACGTTGTCAGCGAAGAGAGTGATCGCTACCGTCAGATTGTATTCCCGGCTCTGCGCCACCTTGATTTGTTGTTCATGAATGAGTTCGAAGCGGGAAACACGGTCGATGCCAAGATTCGTGTCGGCGACGCGATCGATCGAGACGCATTAGCGTCTACGGCGGAGACGTTGGTGAAAGCCGGTGTCCGCCAATGGGTCATTATCCATTTCCCGGAAGGCATCTTGGCGATGTCTGCCGGCGGCAAGAAACTGTATCAGCCAAGTCTGAAACTGCCGGTGGATCGAATCAAAGGCGCTACCGGCGCCGGCGACGCTGTAACGGCCGGCGTGCTTTTCGGTTACCTGGAAGGTTTACCAATGGAGACTTGCCTGGTCTACGGAGTCTGCGCTGCCGCCGCCTGCCTGCTGCATCCGAGCGCTTCAGACGGAGTGCTTCCGCTGCCGAAATGTCTGGAATTCATTAGCGAGCTATCGTTCAGGCCGGATCCCTTCTGATAACCGCAGAGATCTCAGTCATTGAGTTCCGGACATCCGGACTCATAAGTCACATGAGTCCCATAACTCCCATCCGTTGCATGCCCCGCCACAAATAGCCCTCGCGCCTGATCTACTTAGGAAAACGCTTGCAGGTTTCGGCGCGGACGAGCGGGAGCTCGTCCCTACCGTCCAAACAGCGTTTGGAAAATGGATGGCTTTGCTCCGCCGTTGTTGCTCGCGTACCGAGTGACGGCGTTACGGGTATAGAAAGGCCTCGCTGGTATACCGGCAAAGGTCGGCATCGTGTAATTGCTTAGATCGACTACCATCTTTCCGCTCGCTGGCCTCAGTATTCGATGCTGCATGATGAATGTCGACGGATCCTCGTAGTTAGCCAAGCTTCGCGTAGCCGCAGTATGAACAACGCCGATCGTGGTGTTGCGATGAATCTCAAAGTGCAGGTGCGGATGGTACAGTCCGTGAGCATTCCCAACCAAACCGATTTCCTGACCTCGATTAACCGGTTGGCCTTCGGCCACAAAAATTTTGTCCAGATGCGCATACAAAGAATCGGCGTACTTAAGCTGGCCGCCTTCGTAAAAGGCGTGACGAATCACAATCACATTGCCCCACGAACGTTTGAAATCTCTGGCCAAACTAACTACGCCGTTTCCGACCGCCGAAACCGGTGCTCGGTAGATCGCCCCGGGCCCGGCTGCGCTCACCCAATCTTCGCCGAGATGACCGTGAACATTAAACCCGCGTGACTTCTGGCAACCGTCTGCGTTCGGCGCTCCTACAGGAAAGTCGAACCGATCCGCGATGGTAGTAGAAACCATCGTCGGATCGCTGAACGCGAACGTCACAAGGGAGGAAACAAGTCCGAGAACCAGCACTAGCCGGGGCATGCGGCTTGGTTTTAGACGCGAATCAGCATGTTAGCAAGGCGAAAATGCAGATTTTGGACAAGTCGTCCATAATTGAGAACGCGCTTTAGCCGGGAATCGGCTCTAGGACCTGATTCGGCATTCTTCCTTATTTCTTCGGGAAATGAAATTAATTTTTAAGGCGGGAAACCCCTCGGTGTCGTTCGTTCCAACGCACCGCGACCGTATACAACTCAGTGGCCCCCGGTAAACCCAGCTTCTCGCGAATGTTGCCGCAATGGACCTGAACAGTCTTGATACTGATGCCGAGGGCGCTCGCGATTTGCCGGGTGGGATTGCCTCGTCCTAAACATTGAAAGATTTCGAGTTCACGTTCGCTGAGTAGGGTCAGATCAAGATTCTCCTCTGGGGTGGTCGGTTCCGCGGACAAAGAGATTTCTTTGCTCACATAGACGCCGCCTTGAATGACCTCACGAATCGCCTGACAAATTTGTTTCGTACTTTCACGCTTCACGACGTAACCGCTAGCGCCGGCACGGAGTGCTTGGCGCGCATAAACCGGCGAGCTGTGCATCGAAAGAACGATGATCTCGACCTGGGGTGCGCGCTCCTTAATTTCGATGATCAGATCAAGACCGGAACAGTCTTTAAGCGAGATGTCTACAATGGCGACGTGAGGTTTTTTCTTTTGGATGGCTTCGATGCAGTTTTCGCGGCCCTCTGATTCCCCGCAAACCGTCAAATCCCATTGCTGATTGATAACGTTAGCCAACCACTCCCGAACCAACGGGTGATCATCCACGAGAAAGACGCGTTGGCGAGGCTGTTGAGAGCGGCGTTCAGCCATTGCGATCACCCGAGGACAAATTCCGCATGCTATCAGGCTGCGGGAAAGAACATGTAACCATCGCACCGGAGTCGCCGCCACCGAGCGTGAGACTTCCGCCGACTATTGATGCGCGGTATTTCATATTCCGCAAGCCCATCCCTGGATGAATCGGCTTGTCTGCCGGGATCCCTGACCCATCGTCACTAATTACCAGCGCTAGCCCGGATCCGGATCTGCCCAGACTAATATCGATTTTATTCGCATGACCATGGCGGATCGCATTATTAACCGCCTCTTGCGCGATTCGGTATAGATGGGTGGCCACAACCGTATCCTGGATGTGAACGGGTTCAGCGAGATGAAATCGACAAGCTACCTTGAATCGGCTGGAGAAATGCGCGGCTAACTCCGAAAGCGCCGTCGGAAGACCCTCTTCGTCTCCTTCCAGAGGAAAGAGACCTGACGCGATGCCATGCGCCATCGAGATAGCATCTTCGATTAGCCCGACCACTCGGTTAGCATCACTAACCTCGGGAGCGTCCCTGGCCGCCAGTTTTTCTACCAGGAATTGTTCGGCCAGAGCGGTGCCGGTAAGGTGCTGGCAGAGACTATCATGGATATCCAGCCCGATCCGTCGCTGCTCTCTCTCCCCGATCGCGAGAATTTCATTTTCGAGTCGCCGACGCTCGGCCAGCTCCGAGGAAAGGCTGGCCGTGCGCTCCTGCACTCGTTGTTCCAGCGTCTGTTGAGTTTGCCGGAGACGACGCAGTAGCCATACCACAATGAAATAAAACGACAGCACGATGGCAGCGTTCCAGATCGGAGCGAAGCGATTGGAGTAATGTTGTCCGGAAAGGATACTGATCGCAGTGGTAACGACAGCGCTGAGAATACTGACCAGGCTGCCGAAGAACGCACCCACGTACCAAGTCGCAATTCCGATTGCAACTAGGTAGAACACCGTGCAGGAAATTTCGTAGCCGGTAAGAAAATCAATTGCGGCTACGCCGCCGACGATAACAAACGTAAGGCCGACCACGAACGGCTTCGGTAGCTGATTCAGCCTAACGATAACATTCGCCGCCACCTTTAGGGGCCTTTGTGCCTCGCTCGTTGGAGCCATTACCATCCGCAACCTAACATTGGGACGTGCCTTGACAAACGAGCGTCAGCCGTGAGGGATTTCGTGCTCGTCCCAGTCGTCAAGTCCGGCCCAGCCAATGCCAGGCTACAGCTCGACCGGAAATCCGATTTCGACGGTCCGATCACTGGGAAGTTGGAAAAAGTCTGCCGCATTTTCGGCGTTACGGCTCATCAAACGGAATACTCTGCGGCGTAATCTCGAAAGCCCCTCGCTTTTCGATGGAACCAGCGTTTCCCGACCCAGAAAGAAGGTGGTCTTGTCGGGACGTAAATCAAAATTCTGAGTCCTCGCGGCCTCCGCTATTTTGTCGATAGTCGGAATTTCCATGTATCCGAAGTGAGCAATGATTCGGAAAAAACGATCACTGAACGCGGTTATTTCCAATCTGGGTTTCTCATCTGTTAAATAGGCCGTCCGCTCGGTAATGAACGTCAGGAGAATATTCCGCTCATGAATTACCCGATTGTGTTTCAAGTTATTCAGGAGTGCGACCGGCGTCCCCACCGGTGAGCTGGCCAGGAAAACGGCCGTTCCGCGAACGCGATGCGGACTAAGTTCGTCTGCCAACAAGCCAGACAGCTCGATCGAAGCCACAAATTGATCGAACTGCATCGTCGATTGAAGTCGCTTCCGGATCTGTTCGCGTCCGATCTTCCAGGTCGTCATAGCATAAAACAGAACGCCGCCGATCGCGAGCGGTAGCCAGCCTCCGTGAGCAACCTTTAATATATTCGAGGCAAAGAACGATGCTTCTACAGCTCCCAGCAGTAGGCAGAGAGGAATCGTGAGAGCCAGACTCCATCGCCACACCCGGCTGGCCATCCAGAAGAAAAGGGCAGTCGTCGTCAACATCGTCAACGTGACGGCGATGCCATAGGCGGAAGCCAACGCCGAGCTGGCGCCGAAAACGACCACCAGGGTAACGCATACCAGAGCAAGGAGAGTATTGACGCGAGGAATATAAATTTGTCCCGATTCCTTGTCAGAGGTGTGCTTGACCTGAATTCGCGGCAAATACCCCATTTGGACTGCCTGCATCGTGAGAGAATAGGCGCCCGAGATTAGCGCCTGGGAGGCGATCACAGTGGCGGCGGTGGCCAGAGGTACGAACACCCATAGCGCCCAATGAGGAGCTAACCGGAAAAACGGATTCGTCGCGGCGCTCGGTGCCGAGAGGACTAAGGCGCCTTGACCGAGATAGTTCAAGGCCAGTGCTGGGAAAACGAAAAAGTTCCAGGCAAGTTGGATCGGTGCTCTCCCAAAATGGCCCATGTCCGCGTATAACGCCTCGCCGCCGGTAACCGCCAAAAATACGCTTCCCAAGACAGCAATCGAGCTTAGACCGTGCGCGAACAGGTAGTGTAAACCGACAAATGGATTGAGCGCGGCCAGGATGGCGGGCTGCCGCCAGATTTGCAGAAATCCGGTGGCTCCAAGTACTAGAAACCAGACTAACATTACCTTTCCGAACATTCCTCCCACCGCACTGGTCCCAAACCTTTGAATAGAAAACAGCGCCACCAGGATAGAGATCGTAAGAGGTACCACGATCTTATCGAGCAGTGGTGAAACGGTGTTAAGCCCCTCCACCGCCGAAAGGACCGAGATAGCCGGAGTGATGACTCCATCGCCGTAAAGGAGCGCGGCCCCGAAGACTCCCAAGGCGGTCATAATGCCAGCCGCACTTAGTCCGCTCTTACGGTTTTTTTCCGGAAACGCCAATGCGAGGAGCGCTAGAATGCCGCCTTCGCCGTCATTATCCGCTCGGAGTACGATTCCAATGTACTTAATCGACACCAGGAGAATGAGACTCCAGAGAATGAGCGAGACCGTCCCATAAACATCGGTAGCAGTGGCGCCGTGACGTAGACATTCTTTAAACGCGTAGAGTGGGCTGGTGCCAATATCTCCAAAGACGACGCCCAACGCCACCAGAGATAACGGGATGACTCTCGCTCTTTCCGACGCTTTTCTGGACTTCGCAGAAGCAAGTCGGTCGGGAGCGGGAACAGAGACGAGGTCGTAGGGCATCATCCTGGGGTTCTGTTTAGATGATGCTTGGTTCAAAAAAACGGTCCGGAGTGGCAAGCCGAGCACACCCCGGAACCGTTCCCCTGCAAATAGTTAGCGGTGTGCGCGTGAACGTGTCCCAAAGAGACAACTAAGTTCGACGCGCGCCCCTTCAGCCTTATGCTGTCGTCGGGTAAGCCGCATCGGCCGTTTCCACCAGGGCCGGGGTGCGGCCGTTGTGCGCGATG
>Ga0185299_10000405_pt1 | contig 120440 bp, 106 predicted proteins | sample PaiPotPPA55metaG_FD_128002 | JGI IMG/M metagenome (GOLD analysis project Ga0185299, IMG submission 128002) | Iron sulfur acid spring bacterial and archeal communities from Banff, Canada, to study Microbial Dark Matter (Phase II) - Paint Pots PPA... ... | reverse complement strand
GAAACGAGGAGAAACATGGCAGCCGTTGATGAAAAAGTGAAACAGATTATTGTCGAGCAGTTGGGTGTGGACGAGGGCGAGGTCACGCCCAGCGCTTCGTTCGTGGATGACCTGGGCGCCGATTCGCTCGACACCGTCGAGCTCGTGATGGCCTTCGAAGAGGCCTTCGATATCGAAATCCCCGACGAGGATGCGGAGAAGATTCGCACCGTGTCGGATGCCGTCGAATACATCGGCAAGCACGCGAAGGCAGGCAAGTAATTTGGCGAGTAATCTGGAAAGACGGGTCGTCATTACCGGCATCGGCCTGATCTGCTCCGTGGGTAATACCACCGACTCAGTGTGGCAAGCCCTGCTCGCGGGCAAGAGCGGTATCGACCGCATAACCCAGTTCGACGCCTCCGCCTTCGCCTGCCAGATTGCCGGCGAGGTCCGCAACTTCGATCCCTTCCAATTCATCGAGAAAAAAGAAGTGAAGAAGATGGGCCGCTTCATCCACTTCGCCGTCGCCGCCGCCGATGAAGCGATGAAGATGTCGCAGCTCAAGGTCACGCCCGAAAACGCCGAGAATGTCGGCGTGCATATCGGCTCGGGCATCGGCGGATTCGACGTGATCGAGCGGGAACATACCGCGCTCATGGAGGGCGGGCCCCGCAAAATCTCGCCTTTCTTCATTCCCGCCGCCATCGTCAACCTCGCCGCCGGACACGTTTCCATGCGCTTCGGCGCCAAGGGCCCAAATGAAGCGACGGCCACGGCCTGCACCACCAGCGCCCACTCCATCGGCGATTCCTTCCGCATCATCCAGCACCATGACGCCGACGTAATGATTGCGGGAGGCTCCGAAGCCGCCATCACTCCCATGGGCGTCGGAGGATTCGCCGCCATGCGCGCGCTTTCTACTCGCAATGACGATCCCGCTCGCGCCAGCCGTCCTTGGGACAAGGACCGCGATGGCTTCGTGATGGGCGAAGGCGCCGGCATCCTGGTTCTCGAAGAACTCGAGCATGCCCGCCGCCGCGGCGCTCCCATCCTGGCGGAAGTGGTTGGCTACGGTATGTCCGCGGACGCCTATCACATGACTCAACCCGCCCCCGAGCACGAAGGCGGTTTCCGGGTCATGCGCAACGCGCTGCGCGACGCGAAACTCGATGCCAGCGTCGTCGGCTACCTCAACGCCCATGGCACCTCGACGCCCATCGGCGACACGCTAGAAGCGCACGCCATTCGAAATCTGTTTGGAAATAAGGTTCCGGTGAGTTCCACCAAGTCCATGACCGGCCATCTGTTGGGCGGAGCGGGCGGATTAGAGGCTGGAGTCACGGTGCTGGCCCTGCGCGATCAGATTCTGCCGCCTACGATTAACCTCGAGAGTCAGGACCCGGAGACCGACGGCATGGATTTCGTTCCCAACCACGCCCGCAAAACGCAATTTGAATATGCTATGTCGAATAGTTTCGGCTTCGGAGGCACCAATGGCGCCTTACTGTTTCGCAGATGGTCGGAATAAGAATTCAGAAGGTGAGAGGTTAGAGGTCCGATTGCACCCCTTTCGCTGTGCGCACGGAACTGACAAAAATTGAGACGAGTTCATTCGCCTCCTGCACAAGATCGCGCAATTTTTCTGCCGGGAAAATATTTCCTTCCTCAAAGAGTTCCAGCCCGAAAACTGTCTCGTCTGCTTCTTCCAACACGATTCCTAATTTGGCGACGAATTCAGCCCGAGACCTTCCGCGGCACGCCGCTCGGTAGTTTGCACCGATCGATGTGCAGCGAAGAAGCTGGGTACCCAGGATTCGCGCTTCTTGAGTTCGCGGAAGGGAGCGATAAAGCCTTAGGACCCGCAACGCAAAATCCTTGGGGCGGAGCTTCAGAGCCTCAGAGTCCCGCTTCATGCCACGCCTCGGGAAGCGATTCTAGGCTCTGATTTTCAATCCTGACGTGATGACAGTCACATCGAAAATGTGACAACTTGCAGACCTCTGACCTTTCCTACTCCTTCTTCATCGCGTCAATCATTACATAGAGTTCTTTCGTATCCGTCACTTCGACGTAGGGCTTGCCATTGCGCTTGTTGCTGACGATCCAGATCGTCGGCGTGTGCTCGATGTGCAGACTCACGCCCAACTCTTTGTCCGCCCTTACCAGTCCCGCCAGTTTGCCCGCCGGATCCACCACAAACGGCAAACCGATCTTGTGATCGGAGGCAAATTTGTCCGCAAATCCCCGCAAATTCTGCGGGTTGATCTCCAGCTGGTGCTCGAACACGGAGTCCCGGAACGCGTTCCCGATCTCCTTCGAATGAGTGTCGAAATAGCGCGCCAGCACGGCCGCGTCGAACGACCAGTTGTGCATTGGCAACGGAAAGTCGTGCTGCACCAGCGGAATCTTATAGGTCCGCGAGGCCTGAACCAGCAACGGCGCTGTTCGTCCGCATTGCGGACACTGCAGGTCTTCGAAAACAACGAGCGCAAGTGGTGCACCCTTCGGCGGACGGAGAGCTTCCGGCACATCCTGCGCGAAAACCGGCAGACAGAACACCACCAGACACAACAGCGTGAGGAGCGGCAATAGTCGTTGAATCTTCATAGTTTTTATTTGGATGCACATCGAACCGAGAATATACCCATGGTAGCGAATTCAGCCCATTCGCGCACCTGGGGAGGCGTGCTCAGATCACTCCGGCACGAAGAATTACTTCGACATTATCGCAGTTCCTCTCCCCCGATAGGGAAGTGAAACCATGTCATGGAACCAGGCACCGGGGCGCCTGTCCCTGCGTGGACTGTCCCGCCCTGGACTGCCGTACAATAGCCCCGATGATTGCGCATCTTCGAGGAACTTTGCTGGCGAAACGTCCGAACCAGGCGATCGTGGAAACTCACGGGGTCGGCTATGACGTTGCGATCAGCGTGCCGACCTTCACGGAAATGCCGGCGGCGGGCGCTGAAGTCGCGCTCCACGTCCACACGCATGTTCGTGAAGACGCGCTGAGCCTGTACGGATTTTTGCGTCTCGCCGAGAAACAGCTTTTTGAGAAGCTGCTGACGGTGAGCGGGATTGGTCCAAAGCTCGCGATCACGATCCTGAGCGGCATGCCGGCGGACGAGATGGTGGGAGCGATTCGCGGAGGCGACCTGGTGCGACTCACGCGCATTCCAGGAATCGGCAAGAAGACAGCGGAGCGCATGGTGCTGGAGCTGCGCGACAAGCTGCCGGCGCCCGCGGGAGCGTCCGAAATGAGCGCCCGGGTGGCGAGCCCGGTGGAGGAGGATGTCATTTCCGCGCTGGTAAATCTGGGTTATCAGCGGGCGGCGGCGGATAAGGCGCTCTTGGCAGCGCGGGGCGGCAAGAGTCCTCAGAGTTTTGAAGCGCTGTTTCGCGAGGCGCTGGGATTGCTGTCGAAGTGATTCCATGTCAAGTTATCCACGCCGGATAAGTCCACTCTAAGCGCCGTGTTGCTTCGAGCGCGTTACTTCGAACACGTTACTTCGAACCTTGGGAGGTTTTGTGCGCAGACGCTCGGTTCAAATCACTCTGCTGGTCCTGGGTATCGTGGCCGCGCTCTTCATTGCGATCCCGCCGCTGGTGGACGAGCGGGAGAACAAGTTGCTGAAGAAGCCACCCTACACGGCATCGGAGCGGGCGCTGAAGCTGCACAAAGAACTCACGATCGCCGATCTTCACGCCGATTCGCTTTTGTGGGGCCGGGATCTGCTGGAGCGCAGCACCTACGGACACGTGGACATTCCGCGACTGGCGGACGGCAATGTTGCATTGCAAGTGTTCTCGCTGCCTACCAAGAGCCCACACGCGCTAAACATTGAGAGCAATGAAGACAAGAACGACGACATTTTCTGGCTGGCGATTGCGGATCGCTGGCCGCCGGCAACCTGGAACAGCCTGACCGAGCGGGCCCTGTATCAGGCGCGGCGTCTGCATCAATTCGCGCGTGGTTCACGAGGCGGCTTCGTGGTCATCGAGAGTTCCGCCGATCTCTCCAGTTACCTGGAGCGCCGGCGGCTCAATGGCAAGCTCACAGCCGGATTGCTTTCGATCGAAGGGGCGCACGCGCTCGACGGCAAGTTGGAGAATCTCGATGTTCTGTATCGCGCCGGGTACCGGATGATGTCGCCCAGCCATTTTTTCGATAACGATATTGGAGGATCGGCGGCGGGAGTTCATAAAACCGGTCTCACCGAAAAAGGCCGCGAGTGGGTACGGCAAATGGAAGCCCGGCACATGATCGTGGACTTGGCGCACGCGTCGGCCAAGACGATGGAAGATGTTCTGGCGATTGCCAACCGTCCGCTGGTCGTTTCCCACACGGGCGTGAAGGGGACCTGCAACAACAACCGGAACCTTAGCGATGATCAGATTCGAGCGGTGGCAGCGAAGGGCGGATTGATCGGCATTGGATATTGGGACACGGCGAGCTGCGGCAGCGATGCCGGTGCGATTGTGAAGGCGATGCGGTATGTTTCCGCTCGGGTGGGCGTGGAACATGTGGCGCTCGGTTCGGACTTCGACGGCGCCATCACGGCTCCGTTTGACACGACTGGAGTGGTCGAAATCACCGATGCAATGCTGGAAGCGGGCTATTCCGAACAGGAGATCCGGATGATCATGGGGGAGAACGCGGTGAGGTTTCTGGAGGCGAATCTGCCGGAGAAATAGAGGCGTGCGCCGACCAATGAACGGTACTTTTACGGCTTGTCGATGAGGAACATAGTGAGGTGATTGTGCTCGAACCCGAGGATGCCGAATTGCGGATCACTACACGAAAACGCCGCCTCAATCGAGCTCAGCGGCGCATCCGGCAATCCGTAAAACCCGGAAGGTCACTGGCAGACGAACCGATCGCCGAACGCCACGACCCCGCCAAACTGAAAACCGACCGTCGGGAGCCATGGGATCCGCTGCGACGCACTTAGTTGCCGACGAAGCGCAGATACAGGTCCCGGTCGTGGCGGCAGGTTTCAGCCATTTGCTTCACCTTTTGCCAGGCCTCCAATTGCGTATCGTCGCGCACGCGATCCTTCGCACGATCCCATTCCTTGAGGAAGGGTTCCATCTGCAGGTGATTGAAAACCGTTTTACCGAATGGATCAATGCCACTTAGCAGCAGGAAATCATCATGGCTGGCGGCGGGAACCACCCCGTGCAGCATGACCCACTCACTACGTTCGCCGAGATCGTCTTCCAGTTTCACGACCAGGGACATTGCTAACCTCACTGAGCGACGCAATGGTACTGGCCGCAATGTAACAGCCCGGGAGGGCATTGTTCAAGCTCAGCCCAGCTATCGAAAGTAACAGCGGATTGATGACCGGGGCAATGGCCCGCGGCTCGGGGTGGACGGCCGAGGGCGGCCGTCTCTCCACCGGCCCTTACGCTTGGCCGACGTGGGCGCCGTGCTGGAAATGGTATTGGAGAATCTTTGCAGCCAAGGCGGGGGTCACGCCCTGTCCTTGGGCTTCGACGGAGCGGACCACTTCTCCGCGACAGATGACTTCCGTGGCGGCGAGCCCGGCAATCTCCGGCGGCAGCACGAGGCTGATCTCCAGTTGTGCGCTCGGATGGAGAAATTCCTGCGCCTGGAACAACAATCCGGAGCGGCTGATGTTCTCAGTGGTGCCCGGGCGCCAGCTCTTTTCACCGAGCGGACGATAGCGCAGCGGAAGTTGGAGATTGAAACGGCGAGCTCGGAACGGTGGAACCTTCTTTTCAAGAACGCTTGCGCTGCGGGATTGCACAGTGACCTCCAGGGGGATGGGCTCGGAATCCAGCACCTCGCGGACACGGTCTTTCAGAACGGGAAGGCTGAACGGTTTTTGGAGTAAGTTAATGCCGGGATCGAGGGTGCCATCCAGACCAACGGCATTCTCGGTGTAACCCGACATATAGAGCACGTGGACGTCCGGGAGCAGATTAGTTACTCGCACGGCCAATTCGCGGCCATTCATGCCGGGCATAATGACATCCGTGAGCAGGAGGTCGATCACGCCCTCATGGCCGGCTACGATTTGCAGAGCGGCGGCGCCGTCTTCGGCTTCGAGGATCTTGTAACCCTGCGTTTCCAGATACTGGCGGGCGAGACGGCGGAGATTGGTTTCATCTTCTACGAGGAGGATCGTCGCCTGCCCATGATCGGCGCGGGGAAGACCGAGGGAATCCTGTGCAGCGGCGGCATCTTCCCGGCCATCGACTCGAGGGAAATAGGCACGGAAGGCGGTGCCGCGCTGCGGCTGGCTGTCGACAAAGATAAAGCCGCCGCTCTGTTTCACGATGCCATACACCATGGAAAGGCCGAGGCCAGTGCCCTTAGCACCTTTGGTGGTGAAGAAAGGCTCGAAGATGCGCGTCTGGGTTTCGTTGTCCATGCCAACGCCGGTGTCGCTGATGGCAAGCATGATGTAGTTGCCTGCGGTGAGCGGCGAGTGAGTACGAGCGAAGTGCTCGTCGAGGGCGACGTTGGCAGTCTCGATGGTGAGCTTGCCGCCTTGCGGCATGGCATCGCGCGCGTTAACGGCAAGGTTCATGATGACCTGGTCGATCTGGCCGGGATCGGCACGGACCGCGCCGATTGCGGGGCCTGGAACCATGACCAGATCGATATCCTCGCCGATCATGCGGGTCAGCATTTTCAGGTTCTCGGCAACTACCTCATTCAGGTCGAGGATCTTCGGGGCGAGCATCTGTTTGCGGCTGAAGGCCAGCAATTGCCGGGTCAGCGAAGTTGCGCGCTGCGTGGCATTGGAGATTTCCTGCGCCGGACCCCGCAGCCGGGGATCGGGTCCGACCCGTTCGAGAAGAAACTCGGAATAGCCGGAGATCACCATCAGCAGGTTGTTGAAATCGTGGGCGATGCCCCCGGCGAGGCGTCCAATCGCCTCCATCTTTTGCGCCTGACGGAGTTGCAGCTCCAGCACGCGGGTCTCGGTAACGTCTTCCATGAAAAGTTCGAAGCTGCCTCCTTCTTTGCCGTTTGGAATCGAGCGTCCGGAAATGCGAGCCACAATGGGCGCGCCATCCTTGCGGACACACTCCGTAGTCAGGTTGTTGAATTCCTTCCGGGCGTGAAAATAATCGGCGGTTTGAAACCATTGCTGGGCGTCGGAGTACAGGCTTCCCAGATGTCTGCCGGTGAGATCGGCAGCGCTGTCATAACCGAACATAGCCACCATCGCTGGGTTTGCGTCCTGGATGATTCCGAGCGCGTCGCAGCGGCAGATACCATACGGCGCGTTCATCACCAGCGAGCGAAAGTTGCTCTCCGAGCGGCGCAGGCTTTCCTGGGTCGCCCGGAGAGCCGCGTTGAACCAGCAGATCAGCAGGGCCACGGAGAAGAACAAGGCGAGGTGCGCGATGGCTCTGCGATATTCGCTTGGAGTCAAGTCTCCGGCGAACGAATAGTAGGCGCTGACCGTGAGCGCAAAAGAGGTGGCGGCGAGTCCGGGCTTCCATCCTCCATACCAGGCACTGACCATCACGGCGACGGCGAACACAACGAGGCGGCTCTCGGCGATATCGGAGAAAAACAAGGTTGGAATCAGCGCCAGGACGGTGCTGAGGAGAGCGACTCCGTAGCGCAGGATGGGAGCGCGCGCCGGAGGTACGGCCAAGCTGCGGATGAGGGGGAGTTTCATACGCATGGGTTCATACTATGCGCGGACCGCGCGCAGAGCGAGTTACGACAGTCCACCGCAGTTTCCTGGCGGCACAGTGGCCAGAGGTACACCTACCACGTACGTGCCCGGCGCACGAGCCGGGCACAACCCGGAGGGCAACGTAGAAAAAAAGGAAAAGCCTTGTTCACAGCCTAATCTCATAGGATGCTTTCCGCAAAACTCGCTGGTACAAATCGGCGATCAGGGAACATAGTTCGTAATCGGTCTGTGAACAGGACTTGCCACAGTGACCGGCAACGACGAAACTAGCGGGGCATCGCAGGAACATCGCGGGGAATATCGGAATGAATATCGGCCTCTTCGGCGGCAGCTTCGACCCCATACATCGCGGACACCTGACACTGGCCCGGGCGGCCTCCAGTCGGTACTCTCTGCGGCAGGTGCTGTTTGTGCCGGCGAATGTTCCTCCGCACAAACAGAAACAACCGCTCACCGCGTTCATCCACCGTTACGCCATGGTGGCACTTGGAACGCAGGATGAACGCGGATTTATACCGTCATTGCTGGAGGCGCCGGAGTTTACTAGCGCGGAGCTTCGCTCGGCGGGACGGACGAATGCGTCCGTCCCTACCCAAGGCGGGGTGAACTATTCGATCGATACGGTTCGGCGCGTTAAACAAACTCTCAAGAAATCGGACCGGCTTTTTTTTCTGATTGGGATTGACGCCTTCCGCGACGTCGCAAAATGGCGCGAGGCGCGCGCGCTGCTGGCGGAATGCGATTTCATCGTAGCCAGCCGGCCCGGGTATTCATTGCGGGACGTGGCGGAGTCTTTGCCGGAAGATCTGCGGCCTCCTGCGGCAGTGACTCGTCCCTTTCATAAACAGCCAGCAAAAGGCGATCTTGTTCTTCCCGGGGTCGCATTGCACTTGCTCGAAGGCGTTAACCAGAGCGCCTCCGCGACGGCGATTCGAACGGCGGCGGCCCAGGGCAAGCCGCTCGGACGATGGCTGGACCCGCGGGTGGCGGATTACATACGCAAGCACGGACTGTACCGCGGGGAGCGCTTGGAGAAGTAAAAACCGCATGGCCTTGGTTAGCTTCGCTCGGGTGGACGGACGAATGCCTCCGTCCCCACCTGGGTTGTGGTGGGTCACGACGGCGGAGGCGCTCGAAGGCGCGTCACTACCGCGAAGCGGGTTACAATCAATGGGCCCGTATGAAGAAGAAGGACGACCTCAAACTTCAAGTGAGTGAAGCCATCCTCGCCTGTCAAGACAAACAAGCTGACCATGTCACGGTTCTCGAACTGGAAAAAGATTCGGGAGCGTTCACTGACTACTTTGTAATGTGCAGCGGAAGTAATTCCCGGCAGATCCAGGCGATTGCCGATGCGGTGGACGAGCGCCTGGAGGCACTCGGCATGCGCGTGACGCACGCCGAGGGCTACAAACAGGCGGAGTGGGTGCTGCTAGACTACGTGGACTTTGTCGTCCATGTCTTCTCCGAGAAAGCGCGCCAGTTCTACGACCTGGAACGCCTGTGGAAGTCGGCCAAGCGGCTGGAGCCAGCGGAATTGATGGCGAAACCGAAGCCGCGACGGGCCGTTACTGCCAAATCCGGGCCTGCCAGAGCCGCGACCGCCAAAGCCGTTCCCCGAACGCCCAAGCTGGCACGCAAAAAGAAGGCCTGAAGTGTCCGCTTCGAATCCAGCCCCGTGGGGTTCCTCTTTCCGCCTGATGGCCGCGGAAAAGTGGAAGGCAAAATCGGCGGTGCTGGGCAACGCGGTCACAGAAGCTTTGGTCGAATACTCGTGTCCGACGCCTGGCATGCGGGTTCTCGATCTAGCCAGCGGCACCGGCGAGCCTGGGATCAGCCTGGCGCAGCGCGTTCCCCAAGGTTCGGTCACAGCGGTGGATCAAAGTTCGGAACTGCTCGACATCGCGGCCAAGCGCGCCCGGGACAAGAATCTCTTAAACTTCATGACCGAACCGGCCGACGCGCACCATCTGCCGTTTGCTGACCAGAGTTTCAATCTCGCCACCTGCCGTTTTGGGGTGATGTTTTTCAGCGATGCCGAACGGGCCCTGGCGGAACTGCGCCGCGTGTTGAAGCCCGGAGCTCGTGCCTGCTTTGCCGCGTGGGGCCCTATCGAGCAACCCTATTGGCAAACCACCCTGAAGATTGTGCGCCGGCATGTGGGCGGAGCCATGCTTGAACCGGGGGGATCCGATCCTTTTCGATTCTCGGCCTCTGGCTCACTCTCGGCGATTCTCACCGGCTCGGGATTTCACGAGGTAGAGGAGGCGACTCACAATTTGCCCTGGACCTGGCCAGGAGCCGCAGAAGAAGCGTTTGAATACTTCTGCGCCGTGGCAGCCCCCTTCCGGCCGATGCTGGAACGACTTCGGGTGGACGAGTGGCCGGCGATCCGGGCTGAGGCGAAGGCGGCGATGGAGCGCTATCGCGTAGGGGATGAGATTCGGTTTGGCGCCGACGTTGTTCTGGCGTCGGGAAAAGCCTGAGTGGCGGAAGCCCTGTGAAGATCAAGGTGGCATGGATTGGGAAGACGAAAGAGCCGGCGATCGAGACTCTGACCGGGGAGTATTTGAAACGCATCTCGCGCTACGCTGAGGTTGCGGGCGTCGTATTGCAAGACGAAGCCGCAGTTTTATCGCTGGCAACAGGCGAGCGGCAGCAGAAGCGATCGCAGAATAAAGAGAGGTACAAGCTGGTTCTCCTCGATTCGCGGGGAAAGCAGTTTTCGTCCGAAGAGCTGGCTGAGTTTCTGGAGCGCGAACAGGTGAACGCGACACCGCTGCTGTTCGCGATTGGTGGCAGTGACGGCTTCAGTGAAGAAGCACGGCGCCACGCTGGAGTTATCCTCTCCTTGGGAAAGATGACGCTGCCTCACGAGCTGGCGCGCGTGATTCTGGCGGAGCAGCTCTATCGTGCTTTTACCATTCTTAAGAATCATCCCTATCATTTGGGACATTAACTTTATGGTAACGGGACAGCGGCCCGTCCGCCCCATTCTCGGGAGACTTGATTCCCAGCCCCGATGAACTTGTGGCAGCTTCCCAGGCGCGCGAAACTGGCTTACTGTATTCCTTAACAGGCGAAACCAGTCTGAATTTGCAGGCGAGGCCCTCCCCCAATGAAAAACCCGTACGACGTACTACGAATGAAAGAGCAGGAGCTGTTGCGAGTCCGCAAAGAGATGGACGCTCTGCGGGTCGCAGCGCGCTTGCTGGGCGCCGACGATCCGGGCGCAGCGAACGGCGAAGCTCGTCCTAAGCTGCAGCGAGTCGTCGAAATGCCCTAGAGGATCTACTCCCCTGTTGTACGAAGGCGGACGGAAGCCAAAACCGTCCGCCTTCTTGTTTGGCATCTGGTTTGTACATCTGGCACGGTCATTCCCGTCCGCGTACAATTAGAAATTCGGCTCTATGTCGGATCTCCGCCGTGGTCTCATCATCGTGAATACTGGGCCGGGCAAGGGGAAGACCACCGCGGCCATGGGGACGGCGCTTCGGGCCGTCGGGCAGGGGATGCGAGTCCTGATGCTGCAATTTCTGAAGGGCTCGTGGCATTACGGGGAACTCGACGCGGTCAAGGCTTTCGGTGACAAGTTCATCATGAAGCAGATGGGACGCGGCTTCGTGAAAGTCGGCGCCGAGAAGCCCGATCCCGAAGACGTGCGTATGGTGGAGGAGGCGTGGGCCGAGGCTGAAGAGGCGATCCAGTCGGGCGAATGGGACCTGGTGGTGCTCGATGAAATCAATTACGCGATCAGCTACGGGATGCTGGACCCGGCCAAAGTCGCGGAGTCTCTGGAACGCAAGCCGGAGATGGTGCACGTCATCTTGACCGGGAGAAATGCGCATCCGGCAATTGTTGAGCTTGCCGATACCGTGACCGAAATGCGCCAGGTAAAGCATGCTTACGAGAAAGGCGTGATGGCGCAGAGAGGAATTGAATACTAGTTCGACATCAGTTCTCAGTTCTCAGTAGGGCCGGTTTTGCTGAGAACCGGGAACTGAGAACTGCTTCTTATGACTTGGTTCAAGCGACAATCCGGCGAGTTGGACACCTCGGGCGAGAAGAAAGTTCGCACCGAGGGGCTGTGGGTGAAGTGTGACGAATGCCGTCAGATTATCTGGAAGAAGGACCTCGAAGACAATCTCAACGTCTGCCCGAAGTGCGACAAACACTTCCGCATCGACGCCCGGGCGCGCCTGGCGCAGCTTCTCGACGACAACAAATACGACGTCTTCGACAGCAATCTCTCCTCCACCGACCCGCTGAAGTTTGTGGACCTGAAATCGTACTCCTCGCGCCTGAAGCGGGCGAAGGCTGACACGGGCTTGAAAGACGCCATCATCAATGCCCATGGCAAGCTGAATGGCCGCTCCGTGATCGTGAGTTCGATGGAATATTCGTTCATCGGCGGGAGCATGGGAGCGGCGGTGGGCGAGACCATTACGCGAGCGATTGAGAAGGCGATTGAAACGCGGACGCCGATTATCATCGTTTCGGCGTCGGGCGGCGCACGCATGATGGAAGGCGTGATCAGCCTGATGCAGTTGGCGAAGATTTCCGCCGCACTGGCGCGTTTAGACGCGGCGCGGGTTCCGTACATTTCGGTTTTGACCGATCCCACCACGGGTGGCGTGACCGCATCGTTTGCCATGTTGGGCGATCTCAACATCGCCGAACCGGGCGCGCTGATTGGCTTCGCAGGACCGCGAGTGATTGAGCAGACGATCCGGCAGAAGCTGCCGCCAGGGTTCCAGCGCTCCGAGTTTCTCCTGGAACACGGAATGCTCGATGCCGTGGTTGCGCGCAAGGAACTGAAACCATATATCGCGCGGGCGTTGCAATTCATGGTGCAGGCTGCTTGAAGCGTCGTTGGTCGTTCGCAAACCCCTCCTCTGGCGATCTAGCGTTGGTATTCCTGCTCAGGGTTCGCGGGAAGCACTTTGACCTTGGCAGCCGCCTTCTGATGAGAGAGAGTCGAAACCGTAGGCCGGACTTGCTACCCTGAATGTGCCCGCTGAGGCGAAGAGCGAAAACGAGGCCTTCCCGAGTGCTCGAACGACCAGCGACTCACGACCAGCGACCGATGTCCTATGAAACCGCAGTCGCGCAGATGTACGCGTTGGGCCACGAGTTGGCGCAGACGCCGTCGCGCAAATTCGATCTGGCGCACATGCGCGTACTGCTTTCGGCGCTGGGGCATCCGGAACATAGCTTTCCGGCTGTGCTGGTCGCCGGCACCAACGGCAAGGGTTCGACCGCTGCTACTCTGGCATCCATCCTCCAGGCTTCGGGACTGAAGACGGGGCTCTACACTTCGCCGCATCTGGTTCGTATCAATGAGCGGATTCGCCTCAATGGCATACCGATCAGCGACGACGATTTCGTGATGCTCCACGATGGGGTTGACCGGACTGCCGAGCGGTTGGTCGGGGAAGGCGATCTGCCGTGGCATCCGAGCTTCTTTGAGATGCTAACCGCGATGGGCTTTGAATATTTCGCGCGGAGCCGGCCCGATATGGTTGTGCTTGAGGTCGGCATGGGCGGGCGTCTGGATGCGACCAACGTGGTCGAGCCGCGCCTCAGCATCATCACCGACATCTCGCTCGATCATCAGAAGTATCTGGGCGAAACGGTCGGCGAGATTGCGCGCGAAAAAGCGGGGATCATCCGGCCCGGCGGGATTGTGGTTACGCTGCCGCAATTGCCTGAAGCCAACGATGTGATCGGCAACGCAATCTTGGACGCAGGCGCGCGCGCGGTGAATGTCGTGCCGTATGTGCCGCCGGTGTCGCCGGGAAGTAGCCAGTACCTGGTGCCCGGTACCCGGGAAACCGCTTCGCGCGGTGCGCGACAGCGGTATTCGCTCGCGGTCTTGGGAAAAGAAATTGTAGTGGATTCCCCGATGGTGGGCCGTCATCAGTTGCGCAACCTGGCGCTGGCGATCGTGGCGGCGGAGGAGCTGCATCATCAGGGCACCGCGCAAATCACGCCGGAGACGATCGCCGAGGGCATCCGCGAGACGTATTGGCCGGGGCGCTTCCAGGTGGTGCCAGCTGCGGGGGACGATCCTGAGTATGTGCTCGATGTCGCGCATAATCCGGCCGGAGCCTGGGCGTTGCGGTCGACTCTTTCCGCTGCCTACCCGGATCCAGAGAACCGCGATTCAGGAAACGGCCGGGCGATCACGATGGTGTTTGGGGTGATGCGGGACAAGGCCATGCAGGAGATGGCTGAGATTCTATTTCCCATTGCCGAGCACGTTATCGTTACCCACGCCAGCAATCCACGCTCGGCGAACCCAGATGAGATTCGGCAGGCAGCGGCGCGGGTGGCGGCGTCCATTGATATCGAAGGCGCCGAGGATGTAGCGTCGGCCCTGGAGCGGGCACGGAAGGTTGCCGGAGCAGGCGGCCTGGTCGTCGTTACAGGTTCGATTTACATTGTGGGAGAGACGATGCGAATCCTCGGCGTCCGCATCTAAGAATATGTGGCGCGAGCGCCCCGCCCGCGAATCGTCTGCAGATCGTCAACTTTGAACAAGATTGCTACAACTGCGGAGCTGGAAAAGGAGCAAGCCGAGCTGCGCTCGGCTGGACAGCCGGGGGCGGCTGTCCCTACGTGGCCGGAGGGGCAGTCAGGAGCTCACCCCGTCAACCGCCATGGCTGGCCGAGCCGCCTGCGCTCGTATTTTATTCTTGCGCCGCTCATCTGGGCCTACACCATCATTCTGGGCACGGTTTCACTGATCTGCTCGCTCTTCGACCGCAACGGGCGCATCCAGCACAAATTCGCCCGCCTCTGGTCGCGGCTCGTGATGAAGACGATTCTGTCGCCGGTGAAAGTCACGGGCATGAGTAACGATGGTTTCGACAACTCCAAGCCTCGCGTGTATGCGGTCACCCATGCATCGGCACTCGACATTCCGATCCTCTATGTCTTTTTGTCATTTCAATTCCGCATCATTTTCAAAAGTGAATTGCTCGCCTATCCCTTTGTGGGCTGGCATCTTAAGCGCTCGGGGCAAGTCTGCATCAATCAGCAGAACCCGGCGGCTTCCATCGGCGCCGTCAAGTCAGCGCTGAGGAGTCTGCGCGGCGGCATGCCGCTGGTAATCTTTCCCGAGGGCGGCCGTACGAGAGATGGACGGATTCAACCTTTCTTGCCGGGCACATTCTTTCTGGCAATCAAGGCGCAGGCCGATATCGTGCCGATCGCGCTCGTCGACACATTCCACCTGCTGCCGATGAACACCTACCACATCAAGTGCCAGCCGCTGGAGATGCGAGTTGGCGAACCGATTTCCACTGCGGGGTTGACGGTGCAGGATACGGAGGCGGTTTCGGCAAGGGTGAAGGCGGCAATCGAAACTCTGCATTCCACGCCAAGAACCACGTAGCTTCGAGTGCTCGAGAAAATCCGGCCATCTTGGCGAGGCGAGAGTTCGCGTGACAACCGGCAGATCCCGAGGTGCGCGCGGCTCGACGGGCGAGGCGCCCGTCCCCACACCCTGACAATCTCTTCCGTCCTCGGTCCTACTCTTTGATTCTTGTCGGAGGTGCAATGAAGTGCCTGGCTCTCAGGGGAGGGCCTGCCCCTGGATGAGCAGATGATAAACTTAGGAAATTCATGTCTGAGAGCATTCATCTGAAACTTCCCGACGGCAGCACCAAAGAAGTTCCACGGGGAACGACAGCGCTCGAGGTCGCTCAGTCCATCAGTCCGCGTCTGGCCGACGCGGCTCTTGTCGCCAAAACGAACGGTAACCTGATCGACCTCACCCGTCCCCTGGATAGCGACACCGACCTACGCATCCTTACCGACCGCGACCCGGAAGCGCTCGAAGTCTATCGGCATTCGTCCGCGCACCTGCTCGCCGCAGCCGTGCTTGAGCTCTTCCCGGAGACCAAGCTCGGCCACGGTCCCCCGACCGAAAACGGATTCTTTTACGACTTTTATCGCCCGACTCCGTTCACCCCCGAAGACCTCGGGAAGATCGAGAAGAAGATGCAGGAGCTCGTCCAGCAGAACCTGCCTTACGCGCGCGAATTTCTGCCACGCAAGGAAGGGCTGGAGAAGTATAAGGGGGAAGGCGACTTCATGAAATGCCACTTCATCGAGCAATTCACCAAGCCCGATGAGAAGATTTCGATTTACAAGACCGGAAAGTTCCAGGATTTCTGCCGGGGCCCCCACCTGCCTTCGACCGGGAAGATCAAAGCGTTCAAACTGCTGAACATCGCCGGCGCCTACTGGTTGGGAGATGAAAAGAATCAGCAACTGCAACGCATTTACGGCACGTCGTTCTTTTCGAAGAAGGATCTTGACGCCTACCTTACCGGCATCGAAGAAGCAAAGAAACGCGACCATCGCGTACTCGGCAAACAGCTCGACCTGTTCTCGATCCAGGAGCTCGCCGGGCCGGGCCTCATCTTCTGGCATCCGAAGGGCGGCATCATCCGCAAAGAGATGGAAGACTGGATGCGCGAACAATACGTTAAGCGCGGCTATTCCCTGGTCTACACGCCGCACGTGATGCGCCGCCAGCTTTTCTTCACCTCGGGCCATGAGGGCTATTACGCCCAGAACTTTTTCGATTTTATGGAACTTGACGACGCCGAATACCGCGTAAAGCCCATGAACTGCCCGGGCCACATTCTCATTTACAAAGATTCGCTGCGCTCCTATCGCGACCTGCCCGTGCGCCTTGGCGAACTCGGCACGGTCTACCGCTATGAACGCTCGGGCGTCATGCACGGCCTGCTGCGCGTCCGGGGCTTTACCCAGGACGACGCTCACATTTTCTGCACTCCCGACCAGATTGAGAGGGAAATCGCGGATTGCGTGGAGTTCGCCCGCGACGTGCTGAAAGACTTCGGCTTTGACAAATTCCAAACCGAGCTTTCCACCTGGGACCCGAACGATCGCAAGAGCTTTGTCGGAAGTGAAGACCAGTGGAATATGGCGACCAACTCGCTCGAAAAAGTGCTGCAGCAGCTCAACATCGAGTACAAGACGATTCCGGGCGAGGCGGCATTTTACGGACCGAAGATCGATATCAAGCTGGTGGACGCCATCGGGCGCCTTTGGCAGCTCTCGACCGTGCAGTTCGACTTCAACCTGCCGCAGCGCTTCGATCTCGAATACGTAGCCGAAGACGGTACCCGCAAGCAGCCGCTAATGGTCCACCGCGCCCTCTACGGGTCCGTCGAGCGCTTCTTCGGCGTCCTCATCGAACACTACGCCGGAGCCTTCCCGGTATGGCTCTCTCCCGTACAGGTAGCCATGATCCCGATTGCCGAGCGGCATACGGAGTACGCCGACAAGGTGGCGGCGCAACTGCGGGTTGCGGGCGTGCGGGTGGAAGTCGATTCCCGCAACGAAAAGATGAATGCGAAAATCCGCGAACACGCAATGCAGAAGGTCCCGTTCCTGTTGGTGGTTGGGGACAAAGAAGCGGAAGCGAATAAAGTAAACGTCCGCACCCGCGGGAAAGAAAAGACGGAAGACATGGGGACGGCGGAGTTTGTGGAGAAGATTAAGAAGCTGATTGCGGAGAAGAGTGCGACGTTGTAATCGGCGATCTTCGATCCTCGCGCAGGGTACGGCCGCCCTCGGCCGTCCACGCCGAGCGAATTCCCGCTGCGCTTCTTGGTGCACTGATGGACGAGAAAAAACCCTGCGAGCTGCGCTCGCTTGGACAGACGAGTGCGTCCGCCCCTACGCGAACCCGGCCTGCGCAACACCCATCCCCTGTGTTAGCATCAAAAGTTTCGCAGGCGTTGTTGGGCTGGCCTGTACCCTGTACTCATCCTCATTCCGGGCCGTATCACCCTTCCCGTAAGCCTGCGGAAGGAGACAACCCGTGAAAGTGTACGAAGGAGCCAATCTCCGCAACCTTGCCCTTATCGGACACGGGCACGCCGGCAAGACTACTCTGGTGTCCGCCATGCTCTTTACCGCCGGGGCCACGCCGCGCTTCGGACGCGTGGACGACGGCTCCGCCACCACTGATTACGACGAAGAAGAAATCGCCCGCAAGATGTCGATTGGGACCGGCCTCGCTTTTGTCGAATGGGGCAAGGCGGACGCGGCCAAGGTAAAGATCAATCTGCTCGACACTCCCGGCTTCAATATGTTCGTGCACGAGGCCAAGATGGTGCTGCCCGTGGTGGACGCGGCGCTCGTCGTCGTCGACGGTGTCGCAGGCGTCGAGGTTGTGACCCAGCGCGTCTGGGGATACTGCAATGAAATTGACCTGCCGCGCATGATCGTCGTCAACCGCATGGACCGGGAGCGCGCCGACGCTAACCGCGTGCTCGAATCGCTCACCAACGCTTTCGGCCGCGCGGTCACGCCGCTGCAGCTCCCGATCGGCAGAGAGAAGAGTCTCAGCGGCATCGTCGATCTCGTCCGCATGAAGGCCTACACTTACGACATGGGCGGAAACGGCAAGGGCAAGGAAGGCCCCATCCCCGCTGATATGGCCGGCGTCGCCCAGGAAGCTCACGAGAGGCTGGTCGAGCTGATCGCTGAGGGCAAAGATGAGTTGATGGAAGAATTCTTCGAGAAGGGAACGATTCCAGAAGAGGATCTGGTCCCGGCGTTGCATGAGGCGATCCGCGAAGACAAACTTTTTCCCGTGTTGTTCACCTCCGGCCTCGGCAATATCGCGGTCGACGAGCTGATGGATTTCATCGTGGACTACACGCCCGCCGCCAGCGAGCATCACGCCATCACCGGCCAGCCCGTCGGCGGCAACGGCGAGCCGCCTGTACGCAAGGGCACCGATCACGAGCCCGCTTCCGTATTCGTCTTCAAGACCATGTCAGACGCATTCGCCGGCCGCATTTCCTACTTCAAGGTTTTCTCCGGCGTGCTGAAGAACGACGCATCGCTGCAAAACTACAATCGAAATATCCAGGAAAAGTTCGCTCACATTTCCGTCGTCCAGGGCAAGCAAATGATTCCGGTTCCGGAGTTGCATGCCGGAGATATCGGCGGGGTCGCCAAGCTCAGAGAAACGCTCACGGGCGACACGCTGGGCGATAAGTCATCGCCGATCCGCTATCCGATGGTGCAACTGCCCGAGCCGGCAATCACGTTTGCCATCGAGCCGAAGAGCCGCGCGGACGAAGACAAGCTCGGCGTCGGCCTCCACAAGCTGATGGAAGAAGACGCCATGTTGCGCTTCTTCCGCGACCCGCAGACCAAGGAATTTCTTATTGCGGGCACCGGACAGCAGCACATCGAAGTTGTGGTCTCGAAGATGAAGAAGCGTTACCACGCCGAAGTGGTGCTGAAGGCGCCTAAGGTGCCGTATCGCGAAACCATTCGCGGCAAAGCTGACGTCCAGGGACGTCACAAGAAGCAGACCGGCGGCCACGGCCAGTACGGCGATTGCAAGATCAAGATGGAGCCGCTGCCGCGGAACTCCGAAGTTGAATTCGAGTTCGTCAACGATATCTTCGGCGGCGCCATCCCGCGCAACTTTATTCCCGCCGTCGAGAAGGGAATCAAAGACGCCGCCACCCGCGGCTATCTCGCTGGCTATCCGGTGGTGAACTTTCGCGCCATCCTCTACGACGGCTCCTACCACGACGTGGATTCGAACGACCTCTCGTTCCAGATGGCGGGCCGCATCGCCTTCCGCAAGGCGATGGAAGTTGCCAAGCCGACGCTGCTCGAACCGATCATGCACGTCGAGATTTCCATCCCCGATGAGTTCGCCGGCACGATCATGGGCGACCTCAACAGCCGCCGCGGACGCATCCAGGGTATGGATAACAAAGCTGGCAACACGATCGTAAAAGCCGAAGTGCCCATGGCCGAGATGCTCACCTACGGCGCCGATCTCACTTCCATGACGCAGGGCCGTGGCAGTTTCTCAATGGAAATGCACCACTACGACACCGTCCCGCAGCAACTGCAGGACAAAATTATCGAGAAGGCAAAAGCGGAGCGCGGCGAGGTGAAGGAAGAAGAGGAATAGACGCAAACGTAGGGACGGACACATTCGTCCGTCAAGCAGGCGCGACCGCCCGCAGAGAGTCGCCAGTCACGGAACCAGTTCCGCGTCGGTAAACCGAAAATCCTCTGCTTTTGCCAGGAGTTTCTGCCCTGAGAACTTGGCCAATGCATAGGCGAAGCAGTCTCCGAAGTTGAGACCGGCCGCATGCCGCCCTTTGCCATACTTGCGCCAAGCGGAACGCGCAATCTCCACTTGCTCGGCATCCACAGGAACCACTTCCAGCTTTGCCCGCACGATAAATAGGTCGAACTCGCGGCCCGCGGCTTCCCCACGCCTTGCCTCTAACACAATTCCGGTTTCCAGCGAGTTCGCCGCTGAAATCAGCTTCGTCTCTGCCTGAAGAATATGCTCGATAAACGGCTTGCGTTCTGGCGCGCCTAAAAAAATGGCCACGAGCGCGGATGTGTCAATGACCATTCGGGGAGCCCTGGCGAGGAATGCCGTCTTCGCTGTAGCCGAGAATTTCGTCTTCGGGACGCGAGTCCTGGTTCGGTAGCGCATCCACTCGCCGCAGCAAATCCTCAATCTGGCCGCTCACGATGTGGCCTTTGCGGTGCCGCTTCAGCCGCTCCCAGCGTTCTTCGAGCGCTTTTTGAATGGCTCCGGTGAGCGACTCGCCGGTTTCGCCGGCCACTTGGCGAGCCAGTCTTTCGGTGGCTTGGTTCTTGATGCTCAAGGGCATGGTTATTGATAGCTATACTGCCAGGAATAATTATATACCATAGGGCAAGCCGGACCAGGGGTTCGCAGAAATCGTTTCCGGATTTCGCATTCTAGCGTACTATTCCTGTTTCTTCGTTGCTTTTGAGGAGGGCACGGATGCCCAAGCGCAGTTCGCCGATCTGCTGCCGCTTGTCGTTCGCGACGCTGCTTCTCTTACTAATGGCCCAAGCTGCAATGACTCAGGAAAGCAAAAGCGTGACGCTGGAGCTCGACCACGTATCGATCTGCGGATCAAATCTCGATACGCTGCGCCGGATTTTCACGGACATGGGCATGACTCCGGATTATGGCGGTCCCCACGGCAATGACGTTACGCAGATGGCAATTATCGGCTTCGATGACGCGTCTTACGTTGAACTGATTGCGCCGATAAAGCCGGGCGTGACCGCGGGCTCCGGCTGGGCGAAGTTTATGGCCGAGGATATGGTCACCTGCGCATGGGCGGTAGGGACGAACGTGTTGCTGCAAGAAGTGGATCGGCTAAAGAAGGCTGGAATTCCCGTTAAGCCGCCTGAGCGTGGCAGCCGCAAGCGCCCTGACGGCATGTCAGTCGAGTGGATGACCGCTGACGTTGGCTCCGGAACACCCGGCTCCACGCTGCCGTTCATCCTTGAGGACCAGACGCCGCGAGACTGGCGCGTCCAGAAGTCGGCCGGCGTAAAGGGAGCGCCGGTGAGCGGCGTCGAGAACGTCGTATTGGGCGTTAACAATCTCGACGCCTCGATTGCCCTGTTTCGCAAGGCTTATGGTTGGGCCGAGCCGATTACCGAAACCCAGAAAGACTTCGGCAAGCTCGCATATTTCCCAGGCGAGCCTGTGATTCTGGCAGCTCCTTTCAACGGAGGCTGGCTCTCGGACCGGCTAGGCAAGTTTGGCGAGACCCCGGTCGCATACCTTCTCGCTACGCGCGACTTCGCAGCGGCAACCAAGAAGTACAAGCTCAATGGCACGAAGACCTGGTTCGGCCAGAAGGTCGCATGGTTCGACGCAGGGAAGCTGAAGGGCGTGAGGTTGGGAGTGATTGGGCAGTGAAACGCTTGTGTAGGGACGGCTGCCCTCGGCGGTCGAAGCGGAGCGAGGCTCCGCAGGGTTTCGGTCGCGATCATCGCGCATAACGGGCGAGGCAGTGACCACGCCTAGAACCCAGAACTCAGAACTGCTACCATCCCCTTCAGTGTCCGCCGCCAAAGACAATCCCGCGTTGCACCTCAAAGACCGCCTCGTCTCCGCCGCCCCGGTCGAGGACGATTCCTCTTTTGAGCTCAAGCTTCGCCCCCAACGCCTTCAGGAATTCATCGGCCAGAACAAGGTCAAAGAGAATCTCGATGTGGCAATCCAGGCAGCCAAGTCTCGCGGCGAGGCGCTTGACCATGTCCTGCTCTACGGACCCCCCGGCTTGGGCAAGACGACGCTCGCCAACATCATCGCCAATGAACTCGGCACCGCTTTCCAGCAGACGTCCGGCCCGACGCTGCAGATTAAGGGCGACCTGACAGCGATCCTTACCAATCTTCGCGATCGGCAAGTTCTCTTCATCGATGAAGTCCACCGCCTGCAGCCCGCGCTCGAAGAGATCCTCTACTCCGCACTCGAAGACTACAAGATCGACATCATGATCGGCCAGGGCCCGTCCGCGCGGACGCACACGATGGACGTAAAGCCCTTCACGTTCATTGGCGCCACGACGCGTGCAGGACTGCTCTCCGCGCCCCTGCGCTCGCGTTTCGGTCTGCTGCTACGGCTCGAGTTCTATACCCATGACGACCTCCGCGTCATTGTCGAGCGTTCCGGCCAGATTCTCGGCGTGAGCATCGATCGTCCCGGCGCCATCGAAATCGCGAGCCGAGCGCGTGGAACGCCACGTATCGCCAACCGCCTGCTGCGCCGCGTGCGCGACTACGCCCAGGTGCGCGCCGCCGGATCCATCGATCTGCCCACCGCCCAGTCTGCGCTCAGCATGCTCGAAGTTGATCGCCATGGCTTCGACGAAGTCGACCGCAAATTGCTGCTCACCATCATCGAGAAGTACCAGGGCGGCCCGGTGGGCTTGAACACGCTCGGCGCGGCGCTCGCCGAGGAGCCCGACGCCATCGAAGAAATCTACGAGCCCTTTCTGATCCAGATCGGCTTTCTGAACCGCACTCCCCGCGGCCGGGTCGCCACTCAACTAGCGTACGATCATTTCGGAATCACTCCCAACCGCCGCCAAAGCTCGCTCTTCTAGGCTTGATGGTGTGGGGACGGGCGCCGGCAGGCCGCATCAACTCTGGGCGCGCGGTAATCAAAGCAATCGCAATCCGCGTTTGACTTCCACCGCCGCAATCTGCGTTAATCACTCTTCGTCATTCATCTCCGAAGAACGCAGCACGCACTGGAGGAACCATGCGCGAAGTGATCGCCACCGAGCAGGCTCCGCAAGCCATTGGCCCCTACTCGCAGGCAATTCGAGCCCAAGGCTTGATCTTTACTTCCGGACAGATCGCCATCGATCCCGCCACCGCGCAGATCATCGCCAGTAATGTGAGCGCGCAGACCGACCGCGTGCTCAAGAACCTCTCTGCCATTTTGCAGGCCTCGGGCAGTAGCCTGGAGAAAGTTCTGCGCTGCACCGTCTTCCTCAAAAACATGGGAGATTTCGCCGCCATGAACGAAGTCTACGGCCGCTACTTCCAGCAAGAGCCGCCAGCGCGCTCCACCGTCGAAGTAGCCCGGCTTCCGAAAGATGTCCTGATTGAAATTGATGTGATTGCGCTGGCTTGAATAAAACTAAATTGAAGAGACAGAATTCAGGAACTTTGCAGACGTAAGAAAAGGGGAACTATGAAAACTCTCATCGCCATCCTGGCCATCACGCTTCTCATATTCGCCAGCCCGGTCGTCGCCCAGAAGGCTCCAACCCACAAGGCAGCGGCGAACAGGCCCGCCAGCGGCGGTCCCACGAAAGTGACCGGCGCTCCCACCAAAACCGCCAGCGGCCTCGAATACTGGGACATTAAAGTTGGCACCGGAGCAGTCGCCGAGAGCGGACAACACGTCAAAGTTGATTACACCGGCTGGCTCACCAACGGCAACAAGTTCGACAGCTCGGTCGGCACCGGCAAACCGTTTGATTTCATGCTAGGCGCCAGCCAGGTCATCAAGGGATGGGACGAAGGGGTCGCCGGTATGAAGGTCGGAGGCAAGCGCCAGTTGCGCATTCCGCCGGACCTGGCCTACGGGAAGGCTGGTTATTCGACCGTCATCCCGCCCAACTCAACCCTGATCTTCGACGTGCGATTGGTAGCTGTAAATTAGCTCGCAGACAAACAAAAGCCCGCAGGATGCCAACAATCCGCGGGCTTTGTAGAAAGCTACGCCTTAACCACTTTCCCGCTGCGCAGGCAGGAAGTGCAGACGCGTATGTGCTTGGTAGCGGCTCCCACCCGGGCATGAACCGGGCGCAGATTGACGTTCCAGCGCCGCTTACTGACATTGTGGGCGTGGCTGATGGTATTTCCGAACTGCGGCCCCTTGCCGCAGATATCACAAACTCGTGCCATAACTCTGAAATCCTTCCAGGCTTGTTGCCGAAACCTTAATTTTACAGGAATTCGGCGAATTTCGCCAAAGGAACAGCCACGCGGCCTAGGCCGCCTTGCCCATCACTGGTTGCGAGCAATGGCTGCAGCGGCGCGCGTCGATCGGAATCTCGCTCAGGCATTCCGGGCACTTCCTGGTTGTGGGATCAGCCGGCACAGGATCCTTGCGAGTTCGCGCGACCAGGGCATTGATCGGGGTCACGACAAAAAAGTAAACCGCACCCGCGACTAGCAGAAAGCTGACAACCGCGGTGATGAAATCGCCGATCGGAAACACCGCGCCCCTGATCGCGAAAGAGATCCCCGTAAAATCCGGCTTGCCCACCAGGAGCGCAATGATGGGATTGATAATGTCCTTGACTAGGGCGGTGATGATTGTGCCGAATGCGGCGCCGATGACGACTCCAACCGCCAGATCTACCACGCTACCGCGCAAGATAAACTGCTTAAAGTCGGATAACATTTGGGCTTCCCTCCATCCCGGAATGGCCGACACTGTAAATGCTCAGTGGCCCTGGGTCAAGATGCAATCCCACTCGGCCACACTGGGGAAGGTTTTGAAAAGTGCAGAGGCTCGCACCCGCGCCGCCCCGCGCAATTTAAGGCGTTACGTCGAAGATATCTTTGATCAAGTAGTCGTCGGCAATGCCGGCTTTTAGAGCATTAAACTGTTGACTACCCGATCGATTCAGCTTATACATCGCTTCCAAAGTCCGCAGGACATTCACGTGCGTCACGCCCTTTTCCTCCTCGTAATCACCAGGTTTTATGCGAGCCCCAGCAAAAATCGTGACGATACGATTAGCTTTCCTCGGGTCTTTATCCCCTGGATCGGTCACGCCCCCAGTGAACGTGAATTGACTGTTCTCGTCGAAAGTTAGAATCAGCAAACTGTTGTGCTGCTTCGCCCACTTGTAGTAGCCGTCGATGTGCTGCCTCAGCCATCGGTCGCCAGCCGACACGCCCGATGAAATCGAACCATTGTGCATGTCGTCTACAAGGTTCGGGATAACAAAAGAAACGGTCGGCAGCGAATTGTAATCCGAGGGAAAGTCTTGTGGAAATCGCAGGTTTGAGGAATCGTCTACCGTCTTGCCCCGAGGGAGATTGGAAAAGCTCACCCAGGGAACGTGTTTGCGGGCGTAAAGGCCTTTCTCTTCGACAAGCGAGCCAATCTCGGGCAAACCTTCGGAATATCCCTTGAAAGAACGGCCAGCATGGATCAACCCCTCTCCCAGATTGCCCGTTGTAAGATCATGGCTCGGGATGTTGTCTGCAAATCCGACGCGCTGATTACTTCCCGAAAAAAGCCAGAAATAGTTCCCCTCGCTGTGGTGTTCCTCCGCATAACATTTGGTGAGGTTCGCTCCCTCTTTCCTCAGAACGTCGTTGATATACGAGGCCTTCTTATTGCCTATAATTTGCTCGTAATCTTTGTTTTCTTCCACAACGATCACGACGTGGTCGTACACGGGAAGACCCGCCGCCCACGGAAGCGGTAGAGGAATGTTCGCCTGTAAGGCAAGCACCGGCCTCGCGACCGACAGAATACCGATGCTGGGCAAGAGGAGGGCAAGAACAAGCGCCAGGATCTTCATCGTGGAACTGCCCGGCTTGGTCTCGTTTCGCGCCATTCGGCATGCTCATCAGGCGCGAGAGTAATCACCTCGTCGGCTGTGTAGCGGGGGGGACGGTAGGCTCTGCTCAGATCCGCATCGGCATCACAATATACCGGTACTTGTAATCTTCGCCTTCCGCTGGACGAAGCTGGCCGGCGGACTGAGCATCCTTCAGTTCCAGTTTCACTTCGCCTGACCCGGTTGCTTTGATGAAATCGATGAGGTATTGAGCATTGAATCCGATCGCCATCGGTTCACCGTCATAGGCGATTTCGATGGAATCTTCCGACTCCCCAGTCTCGGTCGACGATGCGGAAAGCTTCAACTCGCCTTTCTCCAGACGCAGCCGCACGGCGCGCGACCGTTCATCGGCGAACTGTGCCACGCGCGCGATCGCGGCTCCCAGTTCTTCGCCCTGCAACGTGATCGACTTGGAGACATCTTTCGGCAGCACGGCCTCGTAGTTGGGGAACTGGCCCGTAAGCTGGCGGGACGTCAGCAGCCGCGGACCCACGCGGAAGAACAGCGTGGACTCGTCCTTGGCAAAGTCGATGGTCTCGGCTTCTGAATCCAGTAGCGATTTCAATTCGTCCATTGCCTTCTTCGGAATCAGCGTCTTCATCTCGCCGGAAACGCCTTCAAACGTTTCGCCCGTGCGCTCCACGTGCGCAAGGCGGTGGCCATCGGTTGCAACCATGGTGATCGACTCCGGCTTCAGCACCATCAACGCCCCATTCAGCGTGTAGCGCGACTCCTCGCTGGCGATGGCGAAGCCGGTCTTGGCAATCATCGACCGTAGTACAGCCGCGGGAATCTTGATCACTCCCGCCGATGGAAACACCGGGAGGCCCGGGAAATTGGATCGCGCCATTCCCACCATCTTTGTGTTGGACCGTCCGCAGCGAATACTGACCCAGTGATTCTCAAGCAGTCGGATGGTGATATCGGCGTCGGGCAGCAGCTTTACGTAGTCATAAAGCTTGCGTGCCGGAATTGTGCATGCGCCTTCCTTTTTTACCTTGGCGTTGCAGGATGTGCGCAGGCTCAGGTCGAGGTCCGTCGCTGTCAGCGACAACTTATCCCCCGCGGCCTCAAAAAGATAGTTGGAGAGGATGGGGATCGTGGTCTTGCGCTCCACCACGCCCTGAGTGGCTGTCAGTTCGCGGAGAAGCTCAAATTTGCTGACCGTAATTTCCATGGTCGTTGATATTGCGGCTACGGCAGGGGCGACTTCCACCGGCATATTGGGTCTCCCGACTCTACTTCTGTTCTCTTCTTATATCAAATACAAAAGCAAGAAAACCAGTAGTAACCGTAGGCGCTTCGGAGAAGTGGAAAACTGGTCCAGGTCCCTGCGGTTCAATTGCTTCCACATCAACCCTTTATGTGAAGAATCACTCCCCGCCTCGACGGATGCCATCGCAACTCGCGGACCGTTCTCAGGTTCCCGTCTCGTCTCGCACAGGTTCCACAAACACTCCACAGTCTGAAGGCAGGCAGAATGGCCTGAAGAGTGGAAAAGCCGGTGGAAACCACTATCTACGCGCCCAATTGCTCGGCCAGTTTATTAAGCAATCTGTTTAAATCCTTGTCGTTTTTGCGGACCCCGTCAATCTTATCCACCGAATGCAAGACCGTGGTATGGTGCTTCCCGCCAAACTGACGTCCAATTTCAGGCAGGGAAGCTTCCGTGAGATGCTTGGCCAGGTACATCGCAATTTGCCGCGGATAGACGATGGAACGCGAATTATTTTTCGCCTTAATCTCCACCAGGCGCAGACCGAATTGCTCAGCCACCGCCTTCTGAATGGATTCAATCGTCACCTTGCGAGCCTGCGAATCAATGAAATTCTTCAAGACCTGCTGGGTGTAGGGCAGCGTAATTTCCGCCCCGATCAGCGAAGAATGCGCTACCAGGCGGATCAGCGCGCCTTCCAGTTCGCGGACATTCGACCGGATGTTGGTGGCGATAAACAACGCCACATCCGTTGGTAGCGTTACCCGTTCCTGCTCCGCCTTTTTTTGCAGGATGGCGACCTTCGTTTCGAGGTCGGGCGGCTGAATATCGGCAATCAGTCCCCACTCGAACCGGCTGCGCAAGCGATCCTCAAATTCCGCCAACTCCTTCGGCGGACGGTCGCTGGCGATCACGATCTGCTTCATCGACTCATGCAGCGCATTAAACGTGTGGAAGAACTCTTCCTGGGTGCGCTCTTTCTGCGCCAGGAACTGGATGTCGTCCACCAGCAGCACGTCCACCGTCCGGAATTTATCCCGGAAGCTGATCATCTTGTCATAGCGCAACGAGTTGATCATCTCGTTGGTGAACTTCTCGCTCGACACGTAGCAGATTGCCGACTGCGGCGTCCTCCGCTTGATCTCATGCCCGATCGCCTGCATCAGGTGAGTCTTCCCCATCCCGGTGCCGCCGTACAGGAACAGCGGGTTGTAGGCTTTCGAAGGCCGCTCCGCCACCGCCTGGCAGGCCGCATGCGCGAACTGGTTCCCACTGCCGATCACGAACGCGTCAAACGTATAGCGCGGATTCAGTTGCGCGGCGCTGTCCCAGTCGAACCGCCCTTGTGCCGGATGCAACCCCGGAGCCGCCTGCGGCCCCGAACTGCCGCTCGGACTATGCGCCGATAGCCCGCCATTATGCCGGATCGGCGTATTCGAAGGATCGTCCTCGTCGGTAACGAATTTCACATCCTCATATCCGAGCCCGAGAACGTCGACCGCTTCCTGAATCAGATCCGCGTACTTGTCGCCTACGTGACGGAACTCGGCGGTCGGGATGCGCACGAACAGAACTCCATTGCTGGCGTGGCTGTACCGCGTCGGCTTCAACCAGGTGTCGTAGGAGTGCCGGTTGACTTTCTTCTCCAGGGCGTCGAGGATGCGCGCCCACGGATTCGGGACGATGGCAGAACTGGTGAGAGACATTGTTTATCAGAATATCGAAAGCGCTGGAGTAAAAACGTCCAGAAAAGACCAATCTTGAATTATAAATTCTTCTGTTTACTGCAGAGCAGCTTTGTGTTTTGCAGTACGGGTTGTGGTTGAAATTTATTAGGAGTCGAACGGCATACTAGCACAAAAAAAACGCCGCGTCGGCGTCTTGCAACAAAAATATTCCACGTGAGCGTTTTGTCAGATCGCGATTTTATTGCGCTGTCAAGTGTCGAGAAACTAACTGCCGCGCAAAGTGTGCAATTACGAAATCGTCCGGCGTTCCCGTTTCGCGGGCGCTGTCGTCTTGTAATTCCCCGGATACACCACCACCGACCGTCTGCCGCCCTCGCCGTCACTCTCTGTGCGCAAATTTTTTTCTTCACGCAGCGCCAGATGCACGATCCGCCGCTCCCGCGACGACATGGGTCCGAACCGGTAGGGCTCGCTCGTCCGGCGCACCTGCTCTGCTGCCACTCGAGCGGCCAATTGCAACTCGTCGATCCGCATCGCCCGGAAATTCTTACAGTCGAACCAGATCTTCTCGTGCTCGTTGCCCTGTAGATGCAGAATCTCCGATGCCAGCAGCTCAAACGATCGCAGCAACTCGCCACCCCGCTCCAGCAATAGGCCCGAATCCGGCCCCGCAAACTCCACCAGAATTTCCGGATGTTCCCACTCGCGATTCTGCGCGATTGGCGGATCCACAGTAATCCTGTACTTCAGCTTGAAGCCGCCGTTCGAGATTACGGCTTGCAGGAACTCCCCAATCTGTTTTGCGGCGGCAACCTTGTCTGTGATCGGCATAAGTAAGCTCTCAGCTGTCAGCTCTCGGCTATCCGTAACGCCAAGGGCGTACGCGTGACCCAGGATTCGTATCAGGGTATCGCTTTAGCGATACCGAAAATCCAAAAATTCAGATGCCCCTTTAGGGGGATTCAACTGCCAGCTGATAGCTGACAGCTACTTCTCTTTCTTCCTCGCCCGCTTCTCCATCATCTCGCGCATCTCGCGGCCCAGCGCCGTGCGATTCATCACCGACTGCTGCACGATGCCGATTAACTGGCCTGCGGACCAATACAACCCCAACCCGGCTGGCAGGTTCCAGCTCATGAGGCCCAGCATGCCCGGCATCATGATGTTCATCATCTTCTGCTGCGCCGGATCCATGCCCGCCTGCGGCGTCATCCGCTGCATAATGAGCATCGTAATGATGATCGCAACCGGCAGAATGTGCCACGGGTCGGGCGCAGAAAGATCGTGGATCCACATCCACGGCGCATGTCGCAGATCCATCGCGACGTTAAGCATGCGGTAGTACGCAAACAGAAATGGCATCTGGATCACAAGCGGCAGACATCCACCCGCCGGATTCACGCCTTCTTTCTTATAGAGCGCCGAAATCTCTTCGTTCATTTCGGCTTTCTTCGGATCCCGCAAACTGTATTTCTTGTACTTTTCCTGGATCGATTTGATCTGCGGCGCCACGCGCTGCATCTTCAGCATCGATTTCATCTGCGAAAGCCGCAACGGCAGCAGCGCCAGGTTGATGACTAGCGTCTGCAACAAAATCGCCCAGCCCCAGTTCGCGACGATGTGGCTGTACATCCATTTCAACCATAGAAACAGCGGCCGCGCGATGATTCCCAGCCAGCCGAAGTCGATGATCGCCCGCAGATCCGGTTCCGCGCCCGTGATTCCCGGCACCGCCACCGATTCCAGATCCGACAGCGCTTTCGGACCGACGTACAGCCGGACATCCGTCGGGCCCTTCAGATTGCCTACCGCGGCGCCGAGCACGTCCACCTTATCCATCTGCTTCGTATCGGACCCGCCGTGCGGAATTTCAAGCGCGTTGCGCAGCGTCACCATCGCAGCATTCTGCGGATCCTGCGGCAAGAAAACGGCCGCGAAATACTGGTCCGACACTCCCGCCCAGTGGAATGGTCCCGGCAGCGTCCCGCCCCCGCTAATCTTCTTGATCGGCAACCGCTCGACCTTGTTGTCGTATTGGTACACGATCTGGCCGGTCGCGTACTGTGGACCGGTCGTGTCGCCGCCGAAGCCAGCCGGCCACATCGGAAACGCCGTTACCTGCGCGCTCTTCACTGTCACCGAAGTCCGCGCCCCGACCACATAGCTGTCGCGATCAAATTTGAAGGTCTTCTGTACCGACACGTCGCCATCGTTGTAGGCAAACGTGATTTCTGCCGGAGCCGCTGAGGCTGCCCCATCCTGCCGCGCACTTTGCGGAAGGGTGGGTGTCACGTACAGCGCCGAGTTCAGCTTGTTCCGCAACGTTTCGTCATACGTCCACAACATCAGCGGATATCCGTATTTCTCCGCCGCCGCGGTATTCACCAATTCCAGCGGACCGCCTTTATCGTCGGTGTACTTCTTCAGCACCCATGACTTAACCCGTCCGCCGCGATTGGTGAATCGGATCCGGTAAACTTCATTTTCAATCACTGTCTCCGATTCGCTCGCCGCCTGGAGGGGAGCCGATGCCGGTCGCTCCGCACCATTCGCCGAAGAAACTTGCGTGGATGGTGTGGGGTTCTGCGTCGGGACAGCCGCCCCCGGCTGTCCCGCCGAGCGCGTCTCGGCGGCGCTCCCCTGCTTCGCCGGAGGCTGCGGCCCGTACTTCTTCAAAAGCGGCTGAAACAGCATGATGACCAGGAACGTCAGCGCAAAGACGATCAACAGCCTGCGCTCCATCCCGGGTTCTTGTTGAGGATTGTTAAATTCTGCCAAATCAGTAGCTCATCATTTCTTCGTCAGTCGTTTCGCATCACGGCATTGCTGCAGCGATGCCGAATTCCTTCCGCTGTTCAGAGGCCGGGTGCCCCGCTCATTCGGGTTTTGTGCGAATGAGTGGGATTCCGCACAGCATCCTTCACCACCGGATCCAGCCCACCCTTAGCGAACGGATGGCACCGCGCCACGCGCCAAGCCGCCAACACTCCCCCGTGCCGCGCGCCATAGCGCTCCACCGCTTCCATCGCGTATTCCGAACACGTCGGCACGTAACGGCACGCCGGCGGAAACGCCGGCGAAATCCACCGTTTGTAAAGTCGCAGCAGCCCGAGCGCGAGAGACTTCATTTCTATTTCTCCACCAGCTTTTTCGCGATCACATCCAAGGCCCGGCCCACTTCTTCAAGCACGACCGAAAATTCCAGCGTCAGCACCGACTTCTTCGGATTGATCACTACATCAACCGCGCCCGCGTCCTTCAGCACCGAACGCCGCAGCCGCACCGCTTCGCGCAGCCGCCGCTTGATCCGGTTCCGCTCCACCGCGCCGCCCAGCACGCGTCCCACCGTAAACCCGACACGCGCGCTTTGCTCGGGTGAAGGGGCCTCCCCTTGCCGCAGATAAAACAACGTCATGTGCGAGGAAAAGTGCCGCCGCCCCTGCTTATAAACACGCTCGAAGTCGGAATGTTTCAGCAGCCGCGCCGAGCGCGGAAAGCCTGCTCCCGCCGTCGCTGCGGGCTGCTCTACACTCCGGTCCGGAGCGTCGGCGCTCACCAGTTCACAATCCTGCACAATAATTTAGTAATAACAATTAGTAATAATAATTAGTAATAATGACGGCCTTTGCAGCACCGTGGTGGGAAAACTAGTCGCGGAAACCCGGCTTCACTGACACACGCTTACGTCCCTTGGCCCGCCGGCGCGACAGCACCGCAGCTCCGCTCTTAGTCTTCATGCGAGTCCGGAACCCGTGCTTCTTCGAGCGCTTGCGCTTGTTGGGCTGAAATGTACGTTTCGGCATCGAAAATCCCTGCTCCTGATCGAATCAGATGGCTTGAGGCAAACCGCAAGTATAAATGACGCTGACTCTCCCCGGCAAACACGGGTACTCGCTACAATGACCCTGATCCACTATCCACTCACACTTATCCGCGGTCAGTCATGAATCTCGATGACACCATCGTAGCCATCGCCACCCCGCCCGGTCGCGGCGGCATCGGTGTTGTCCGCCTCGCTGGCCCCGAAGCGCGAGCAATTGCCCAGCCCATGCTCAGCTTAAGTCGCGAATTGGAACCGAACCGAGCCATCCGCTGCGACTTAATCGAATCCTCCCCAACTCACGTAGGGACGGACGCATTCGTCCGTCCCACGGAGCGAAGCTCCGTAGCTGCCGACACCCCCACAACTCAGGCCCGCATCGACCAAGTCGTAGTCACCTACTTCGCCAAGCCCCACTCCTATACCACCGACGACATCGTAGAAATCTCCGCCCACGGCTCCCCGGTAGTCCTGCGCCATATCGTCGAACTTTCCCTGGCCCGCGGCGCCCGCCTCGCCGAGCCCGGAGAATTCACCATGCGCGCTTTTCTCAATGGACGCCTCGATCTAACCCAGGCCGAAGCCGTCCGCGACCTGATCGACTCGCAAACCCTGTTTCAAGCCAAGGTCGCCGCCCAGCAACTCGAAGGTGCCCTATCCAATCGCCTCAAGCCCATCAAGCGGAAATTAGTCGACCTGATCGCCCTGCTCGAGGCCGGCATCGATTTCGCCGAGGATGATATCTCCATCGCCTCCGACGCCACCATCCTCGATCGCGTTGCTCAAGTAAAAACACCGCTCGTGCAACTAGCCGCCACCTTTACTTACGGCAAGATCGTTCACCAGGGCCTGACGCTAGCCATAGTAGGTCGTCCGAACGTAGGCAAGTCTAGCCTTTTTAATCGCCTGGTTGAACGCGAGCGCGCCATCGTCACTGCCCAGCCCGGTACCACGCGTGATCTGGTCAGCGAAACCGTAGCCATCGGTGGAATTCCTGTGGAACTGGTGGACACTGCCGGCATCCGCCGCGCCCTCGACGAAGCTGAAAGCATCGGCATCAAAAAGTCGATGGAGGCCCTCGCCGACGCCGACTTAGTCCTCGTAGTAATCGACAAAACCCAGCTCCTCTCCGATGAAGACCGCGAGTTACTAACCCAGGTGGAAGGCCGCCACGCGATAGTAGTAGAAAACAAATCCGACCTGCAGCCCACACCTGGGGACAGCCGCCCCCCGCTGTCCAGCCGGGCAGAGCCCGGCAGGGTTTCTTCGACGGAACCCACATCTCCGCCGCACATCCCTACCTCCGCCCTGACCGGCGAAGGCATCCCCGCCCTGCGCGCCGCCATCCTCCATCACGTTGCCGGAGACCCCACCGTGCAGCAAGAATCCGGTTTTCTCACCAGCGTACGCCATCAAAAACTAGTCAACGACGCGCTCACCTCGCTCGACGCCGCGACCAGCGCCGTTGTCGCCCGAGTCCCCCACGAGATGCTCCTGCTCGATCTCTACGGAGCCCTGCGTCCGCTCGACGAAATCACCGGCGCAACCACCACCGACGACATCCTCAACCTGATCTTCAGCACCTTCTGCATCGGAAAGTAAAGTAGCGTCCGATAGGATCCAATGCCTAGTGACTGACGGAAGGGGACTCTGTTTGGAAGTCCTCCCGAGCGGAAACTTCTCATGGGTGTTTCGCTATCGTTTCAAAGGCCGGCCAGAGAAGGTGTCGCTCGGCCGGTACCCGGACCTGAGTCTCAAATCGGCTCGGATTGGACGTGACAAGCAGGGACACTCCTGGCGGGCGGGCGTTCCCCTGCGGAGGAGAAACGGCTGGCCAGGATGGCGCTCACAAGAGACTGCACGGTGGGCGAGATCTCCAAGCGCTACTATCACGATATTGTGCTTCGGGATCGCAAGGATCCGAGTGATATTCCACGGCACGGGGATTATAGCGAATCGGGAACTTCAAAAACGGCTGACTGTTGAAATATCGCCATCCTCTCGTGGGTGGTTTGCGCTTTCCAACCTGGGCTCGCTCCTAATCGTTGGGATCAGGAACTCAGTCCGACCCATCCATGTCTTCGATCACAATCGCGATCATGATTACTTCTTCGAACTCCCCTGCCAAAAGGGGAGCGGGATCCAGTACAGGTGAACCGCAAGCTTTCGGGTCATCGCTACCTTCGCGATCTTCCGTCCTCGGCGCAGGGCGAGGTGGAAGAACTTGCTGCGCCAGTACCGCTGGCTGCGTACTGTGACCTGGGCCGCTTCGACCAGCAGATAGCGAAGCAGGGAGTCGCCCTGTTTGCGACCACGGTCGCAGCCGTCATTCCTAAAGCCGCTATTTGAATGAAGCGAGCGCCTCTTGCTGCTCTTCGAAAACCTCGAACTGGTTCAGCAATCCAATCATCTTCAAGGTTTGGATTGCGAACTTTGTCGGGTTGAGAAGCTTTAGGGCCCCTCCCTGCTGCTTCAAATTCATCAGAGACCGGACCAGTAGGCCGATTCCGCTGGAATCAATCATGGGGACCTCCGCCAAATCCAGGATAAATCTAGTGTCCCCTCCGGCGACGAGGTCATCAATTGTGGAGCGTAAGCGGTCGACAGACTCCCCCAGTGTGAGTCTGCCAGTGAGCTTAACCAGCTTTATTTCACCCAGGTTGCGAGTCTCTATTTCCACGTTGTACCTGCCTAACAGATAGTAATTGCCATTTGGCAGCTGAGTGGGAGATCATGTTGACTCTCCCCTAAGCGTTTGCTAAAGTGCCCGCTCAAATTAGAAGAAGCCCAGCTTTTTTGCAAGCTGGACGTCGCTCCCAGGGGGAAGCGAGGTTGGTGGCATCCTTCGCATATCATGGCACCCCAAGAATCTGATCTGCGCCTCGACATCGTTGCCTTTGCCTCGAGACTGCTTGAAGTGCATGAAACCGGCGCCCGGGCGCGGGTTACGGCACAAGCAGTCCTGGAGTGGCTCCCTGGGACAACTGTAACCGTCTACATCCTGGAGGAAGATGTTGAGAAGCGCTACTGGTCGGCGCGTTCCACAGTCGGAGAGGAAGCTCAGCCGGACCGGGTCGTGCCGGCGGACGCCGGAACCCTGGGTGTAATCTTCCGCGATCGGAAAACGACTGTCTTTGATGGTACGAACCTGAAGCGTGAGGCTTACGCGCATCTCAATGTTCGCCGCACGGTAAAGTACCTGGCTTGTGTGGCTCTCGTCAACGACGAGACGCTTATCGGTGCGATTGAGATTCTCGGCTTCGAACGAGGCTTGGACCGGCTAGTGCTTCAGTCTCTGGGGCCTCTGGCCGATCTCGCGGCCCGAGCCCTTGTCTCCTCCCAGGCTTACGAAGAAGAACGCCATAGCTCAATGACCTCGATTACCCGGTTGACCCAGTTCTACGACATAGAAAAGGTTTTCAGTTCAACTCTTGAGATGGATGAGCTGCTTCCGATCATCGGCGGCAAGATGCGGGAGATGCTGGAGTGCCAGGCGGTCAACGTGTGGATGGTTCAAGGCGATGGAAGCCTTTTATTGATGCACCAGGCAGGATGGGATCCAACCACCCGGCAAGGAATAACACAAAAAGGAGGCCAAGGGATCGCTGGTGACGTCTCCGACAACGGGGAGCCCGTGCTGATTACAGATCCCCACGACGAACGGCTGATTGGCCGCAACCTGAATACGGACGAAGGGCGGGTCGAGTCCATTGTGGTCGCCTCCTTGCTCGACAAGGAATCTCTGGTCGGCGTAGTGGAAGTGGTCAACCGGCTCGACGGAACGCCTTTTGATGAAGACGACCTCTTCGTACTCGGCAGCCTGAACGAGACGGCAAGCATCGCCCTCCACAATGCCAGCCTCCTGATGGCCGAGCGCAAAGTGGAAATCCTGGAAACGCTGGTGACCGTCAGCCACGAGATCACCTCCACCCTAAACTTGGAGCGTGTTCTGCAGACGATTGTCAATACGCCCAGCGCCGTGATTCCGTATGAACGGGCCTCAGTTGCGCTCGACGAGCGTGGCAAGTTGCGGCTGAAGGCCATCTCGGGCATGGAACAAATCAATCCCGGAGCTCGCGAGATTACCCAGCTCGAGGCGGTGATATCTGTCGTCTCTGGCGTCAGCGACGCGATTTTTATTACCCAGCGCGGCGATGAAAGCGAAGCTCGGGTCGACGCTCCAGAAGAAGCGATGAAAACGCCGTTCCGCAATTATTTTGCCGAGACCGGGATGCGCGCCTTTTATGCGCTCCCCCTCGCCGACGATGAAGGACGGCTCGGCCTCTTGTCATTTGAAAGCAGTGACCCCGACTTTCTCAGTGCGGCCCATCTGGAGATGATCCGGGTTCTTGCTGGTCAGGCGACGGTCGCCGTGCGCAATGCTTCGCTCTATAAAGAAGTTCCGTTCATCGGTCTTCTTGGGCCGATCCTGCAAAAGAAAACCAAATTCCTGGCGCTCGAAAAATGGCGCCGGGCGCTGTTGGTGGCAGGCACGGCCGCCGTCGCATTGTTCCTTGCGGCTTTTCCCATGCCAATGCGCGTAGATGGAACTTCCACCGTAGGTTCTGCCCGCTCGGTCCAGGTGCAGCCAGAAATAGACGGTGTGGTGCGCCAGGTCTACGTGCGCGAAGGCGATCACGTGCGGCGCGGCCAGGTGCTGGCTGACCTCGAAGATTGGGACTACCGCGCAGCTCTGGCTGGTGCGCAAGCTAAATACCAAACCGCGACCATGGAGATGAACCGCGCGCTCGCCACCAATGACGGCGCCCAGGCTGGTATCCAGGGCGTGCAAGCGCGCTATTGGGCATCCGAGGTCGAACGCGCCCGGGAGCGTTTAGAAAGAACGCACCTGCGGGCATTGCTGGATGGCTGGGTTACCACTCCTCATGTCGAAGACTTGACCGGCCGCCACTTGGCTGCTGGAGATACGTTCGCCGAAGTTGCGGACACTTCCGAAGCCCGGGTCGACGTTGCTATCGACGAGTCCGAGATCTCTTTGCTTCGTCCAGGCGCTATCGCTGCCATCAAAGTCGAGGGATTCCCGATGCAGATCTTTCGTGGCCACGTCGCCGTCGTCAGTCCCAAGAGCCAGGCTGACGGCGATGCGCGATTCTTCTACGCGCGCGTGGACGTCCCGAATCCCGACGGCCGCCTGCGTCCGGGCATGCAGGGACGCGGGAAAATTTCTGTGGGGTGGCGTCCCATTGGCTTCGTGCTTTTCCGAAGCCTGTTTATGTGGCTCTATTCCAAGGTGTGGTGGTGGTTCGGGTGGTGAATTTTGATTATGAGCGCTGCATGGTGAGGAAAGATCGCTGGAGCCATGGGCGTCTCGCCCGTCCAGCAACCACGCGGCCGGGCGGGGACGCCGGTTCTCCAACCGCCGAGCAAGAAGTCAGGGGCAAGCGATGATGAATTCGAAAAGCGTGGCGAAGATCTTGCTGACACCGACTCTCGCACTAGCGCTTCTGGAATCAGGCTGCAGCGACTCGAGGCCCGGCGAAATCAAAGCCGCGCCTCTCCCCGTTGCGAACGCGCCCTCCGCTTCTGTTGCTCCCTCTGGCCGTGAGCCGTTCTTTGTCGCTTCCGGTCCGCTTATCGTCGAGCACCAAGTCGATGTTGCTGCGCAGCGCGACGGAGTAGTCACCGAGATTCATGCTGAATCTGGCCTCATGGTTCGCGCTGGCCAGATCCTGGCGCAACTCGATGACCGCCAAGTGACGGCCGATCTCAATGCGGCGCGCGCCCACACCCGCAGCACCGCCGCCGACCTTAAGAACTGGGAAGCGGAAGCCAAGGTGCTCGAAGCCGACGCCGAGCGCGCACGAAAAATGTGGGATGCCCAGATCATCACCAAGGAACAGTACGACCACGCCCGCTACAAAGCCGAGTCGGACCAGTGGGACGTCAAGCGTGTACAAGAGACGCTGGTCAATGCGCAACAGACCGAGCACTCGCTCGAACTGGAGTTGGAAAAGACTCGCATCTGTGCCCCGTTTTCCGGAATTGTCGCGCGTCGCTACGTTCGCGCCGGGCAGCAAGTCAACCGCGGCGACCGCCTGTTCTGGGTCACGGAAACCTCCCCCCTGCGCGTGAAATTCACTCTGCCCGAGCGGTTCGCCGGCAAGATCCAGCGCGGGCAAACCCTCGAGGTGACCTCGGTCGACAGAGGAGACGCGAAATTCAGCGCCAAGGTCATGGAAATCAGTCCGGTCATCGATCCCTCCAGCGGCACCATCGAAGTTCTTGCTCAACTCTTCGGACCGACCAAAGATCTGCGGCCCGGCATGACCACCAGCATCCGCGTTCCCGATTTGCCATGAACCTCGCAGAAGCCCTCGACGTTCTTCCCGAGATAACCGCGCCCACCAGGAGCAAGCGGATCTTCAAGATGGATCCGCGCATTGTAGGCCGCGAGCACATCGAGGAAAGCGGACTGATGTTTCTTGCGCATGTCCCAGGATCGACGAACCTCTTCCGCCTGACCCCTGAACAATGGAAACTCGCACACCTCTTTGATGGTCAGCGTTCTTATGCGGAAATTGCCGAGTTGTTCCTGGCAGAAACCGCGATCCCACTAGGCGAGGAAGATGTTCGGAACTTCGCGGAGATGATGCAGGACGTTGACTTCTGGTACCAGTCTCCACAGGAAAAAAACATCGCGCTGATGCAGAAGTTACGCGACCGCCGAAAAAAACAGAAGAAGACTAAGTCTGGCGACATGGCGCGCATCGTGGTTGCTCAGTGGGACTCCGACCTTTTGGTCGACACCGCGCACCGCCATCTCCAGTTTATCTACACCCCGTGGTTCACGGCCCTGACGCTTGCCCTCTTTGCCTTCACGTCTTACATATTTTTCACGCGTTGGTCGCAGATCGGCGCCGACACGCTCGAATACTACACATTCACCCATAAGTCGGCCGCCGATCTCGCGGAGTTCTGGATTCTATTCCTGATCATGGCCTTCTTTCATGAGTCCGCGCACGCGGTCACCTGCAAGCACTACGGAGGTGGTGTCCACAGCACTGGCTTTCAACTGATCTACCTGTCGCCCGCGTTCTTCGTCGATGTCACCGAAGCGTGGGTCTATGCCAATCGTTTCCAGCGCGTGATCACCATGCTGGCGGGCATCTGGACGGAGTTGATGATTTGTTCCCTCGCCACCATAGTCTGGTGGGGAACACCGCCGGGCGGCTCTATCCATGATCTCGCCTACAAAGTGGTCTTGATCGCTGGAGTTGCCGTCGTACTCATGAATCTCAACCCGCTGATCAAACTCGACGGCTATTACATCTTGTCTGAAACTCTTGGTATCGACGAAATCAAGGAAAGTTCAACCGGGCTCCTGTCGGGCTGGGTGCAAAAAAACATTTTCCGATTACCTGTGGAAGTTGCCTATGTTCGTCCGCGGCGGCGCTGGTTTTTCGTACCTTACGCGATCCTTTCCGGCCTGTACAGCTACCTGCTTCTGTACGCTGTCGCCAGATTTGTGGGAAACATATTCCGCCACTACAGTCCGGAGTGGGCATTCCTCCCCACGACTTTGGTGGCGTTGTTAATCTTCAAGTCCAGACTTAGAAAACTGGGGAAATTTATGCAAACCGTTTACACGCATAAGCGCGGCCCACTGATCCGTTCCATGACTTCCGCGCGTGTCGGCATCGGGGCCGTCATTCTTGTCGCTCTGCTCGGTATTCCGTTTCTTCGGGGCACAGTACGCGCGAAATTCATTCTCGAACCGGTGCAGCGTGCCCTGGTCCGCGCCGAAGTTCCCGGAACTGTGGTCGAAGTGCTTGTACACGAGGGACAGGCGGTGGAACCCGGCATTCCACTTCTGCGCCTGCGCAATCTTGATCTGGAATCGCAACAGGCGCTAGCTGATGCCGATCTGCAACTGGCTCGCTCCCGCAACACCGAGGCCCACATGCGATACACAGGTGCGGGTGGAAGGGAACAGGAGTTTCAGCGAGACCGCCAGAAAAGTGAACTGCTGGCTGAGGAAGTTAAACGGTTGCAACTACGCAGTCCAATTCGCGGGAACGTAGTAAGTCCGCGACCTGAGGACCTGCTTGGATCCCACCTGAAGGCCGGCATTACCGCGGTTGAGATTGCGGATATTTCTTCGCTGCGGGCACGCTTGTACGTACCGGAATCGGAAATGCGCGAGGTGCGGCCCGGGCAACCAGTCAGCCTGCATCCGGATTCTTCTTTTCGGTCAATTTCAGGGGTGGTCGGTGAGACTGCCGTGGCTTCTTCGGAGATTGAGTCTGGGCTGGAGCCGAAATCCGAATATAAAGGACTGGTTGCGCCACACTACTACGCGATCACGGTTCAGGAGCCGAACCGGGAAGGACTTCTGATGTATGGAATGACTGGCACCGCAAAGATCTACACTGTGCGCCGAAGCCTCGGGGGGATGGTTTGGCGAACCGCCAGTGACTTCCTCCGACGAAAACTATGGTAAAGCTAGAAACAAAAGATAGGGCCGCGCGGTCTCCCGCACGGCCCTTGATTTCGACACGCTCCTGAAACGCACTCCAACTAGATCAGCTTGGCCGCGCTCACTTTGGCCGCGCTCACCTTGGCCGCGCTCACCTTGGCCGCGCTCACCTTGGCCGCGCTCACCTTGGCCGCGCTCACCTTGGCCGCGCTCACCTTGGCCGCGCTTACCTTGGCCGCGCTTACCTTGGCCGCGCTTACCTTGGCTGCGCTTACCTTGGCCGCGCTTACCTTGGCCGCGCTTACCTTGGCCGCGCTTACCTTGGCCGCGCTTACCTTGGCCGCGCTTACTTTGGCCGCGCTTACTTTGCTCGCAGATACCGGACTGCTGAAAGCCACTGGGCTGGCGGGCGTGGTGGCGATGATGGCCTTTCTGGTGGCGGTCAGATTGCTAATCAGCGATTTCTTTTCGATGCTCATGATTTGATCTCCCTCTCAGAATTTTTAGTCTCGATCTTTTGACTGCGGGAGTTTTTCTCTGCCCCGCCCTGTCTGCCGTTCCTTTATGCAAGAGCCATGCCAAACTCCTCAGCGCCGAGGCCGTCATTCTCTCGCCCAGCCACTCCCAATTTTTTCAGCAAGATACAGAGGTGTATTTCCCCTGCACGAGCAGTGTCCCAAGTCGGGATCTTCTCTGTCGGTTAATAATTAACCAATAGAAGGTCATTTTTTAACCATAATTCTCAATTCTGAAGCCCGTACTTCCGGCAGAGGTACTTCATGCGTTGCGGGTCGATATGCAGCAGAGCGGCGGCGGCGGATTTCTTACCGTCCGTCCGGCGGAGGGCGGCATTGAGATAGGCGATCTCAATCTTCTCCATCTCGGCATCGAAGTCCACTCCCCCTTCCGGGATCAGAATGGCCTCCTGGCTGGCGGCGCTCGAAGAGAGCAGATGCTGCGGCAGATGATGGGCCGCGATCACGGGGCCATCGCTCATGATCACCAGGCGCTGGATTATGTTTTCAAGCTCGCGCACGTTGCCCGGCCAGGGGCAATCCTCGAGAATTCCCATGATTTCTGGCTGCAACTGTTTGACCGGTTTTCGGTTGGCGGTGCAATACAGTCTGAGGAAGTGCTCGACCAGCAGGGGAATGTCTCCGCGGCGCTCGCGCAGCGGAGGGACCACGATAGGGACAACGTTGATGCGATAAAACAGGTCCTCACGAAACCGTCCTCGTTTCACCTCGCCTTCCAGATCGTCATTTGTTGCGGTAATGAGGCGGAAATCAATTTTTTTGGCGGCTCTTCCTCCCAATCGCTGCACCGACCGCTCCTGGACGGCGCGCAACAGCTTGCTCTGCAACCCAAGGTTGAGGGTCGTAATCTCGTCCAGAAAAAGAGTGCCGGTGTGCGCCAGTTCAATCAATCCCGGCTTGGCGCTGTCGGCGCCGGTGAAGGCGCCCTTTTCATATCCGAAGAGCTCCGATTCAATCAGGCTCTCGGGCAGCGCCGAGCAGTTGAGGCATACGTAAGGCTTGTCATGGCGTTCCCCACTCTGGACGATCGCCTGGGCGATCAACTCTTTGCCAACGCCACTCTCGCCCCGGATCACGACGCTGGCATTGCTGCCCGCGACCGCCTCAATCGCCCGATACACCTTGCGCATGGGCTCGCTGCCGCCGATCAGGTTGCAGAAGGCGGAACGGCTTTCGACCTGTTCCAGCAGCCAGCGCCCTTCGAACTGCAGGGCCCGTTTTTCCATGGTTTCCAGGAGCACGGTTCGCAGCTGCTGACCGTCAACCGGCTTACGGAAGAAATGGTCTGTCCCTGCCTGACTGGCCTGCAGGGGAAGTTCGCTGCAGGTCGAAGTGGTGATCGCCACCATGATCAGGTCATCCCGCAGCCGGCGCATTTCGTGCAGCACCTCGATACCGTCGGCGGCGCCATCGCCAATGCTCTCCAGATCCAGGACAATTCCATGGATGTCGGCGTCATCGATAAGCGTCTTGATTTGTGATTCGGTGCTGGCAAGAGTAGCGCGAAAGCTGGAAGCGAGCGCCCCGCGCATCTCCCGAAACATTTCCTCATCCAGCGTAATGACAGCAATGGAATAGCGCTCTGCTGGCAGGACACGGCGGTGGCTGTAGGGTTCGGCACCCATGGACGCTCGGGATCAGCGCCGCATTATACGGCATGCGGGAGCTAAATGTTGAGGCGAATACCCTCTAGCAGCTCCGAACATCAGCGCAAAAGCTCCGAGAGCCGCCAGCACGTACGCGTGCCAGGTCGGCTGCGCTATCCCTAGCGTCCATCTTCATATTGCCTTCCGCGCATTACAAAGACGTCGGCGTCCGGATTGCATCTTTTCGAAGCTCGATCGCCCACCCCGCCTATCCCCTGTCTACGCACGAGGGAGGGCGCTACCTCGTGACCGACGGAACAGGATTCTGATTGGAGGTTCTCCCGAGCAGAAAGTTCTCTGGCCGTTTCGCTATCGTTTCGAAGGCCGGCCAGAGAAGGTGTTGCTCGTCCGTTGCCCGAACCTCGGTCTCAAAGCAGCTCGGTGTAAGGTGACAAGCAGCCGACGCCCCTGGCGGGCGTCGTTCCCCGGCAGCCCGATGCGTACAGAGAGGCTTACCTCTGCTCCCCATGCAGGGGCCGCTGCCATGAAAATCTCGAAGAGAGTTATCGCGGGCGTCGCAGATCGATGCGCGTCGCGTGCAGCACACCGCTATCATCTACATGGCCCAGTAGGATCACAAACGACCCTTCCTTGACCTCGTCCTGCTGCCCCGGCTTTCCTTGCTTCGTCCAGTGGGTCGAGCTGTCGTAGGCAACCTTCCTTAGTTCGGTCGACGGGGCGGGGCCTCCATGGATCTCCAGCATCGACTGGTCTTTATCAAATCTGATGACGTTGCCCTGCCACTGTGTCTCCTTTTTCGCTGCCGGTGCATCTTTCTTCTCAGCCGCTTCCTGGGCGGCGCCTGCGGGCATGGCAGCAAACGCCGATCCCGCAAGTACTAAGGCAAGTAAAGTTACAGGAACCTTCATTGCATCCTCCATGTTGGGTAGCTAATGCTTCTGATCCGACTCACGACAGGTTGGGATTCGTCGCAGAGGATAGTCCAGCGCTACGGAATAGTAAAGAGAATTTTGTGCAGCACTTTACCTGCCAGTACGCGAAGGAACTGCCGAGAAGCTCAGCCGCAGCCGACCCCAGAAGAATTTGGTGGCCACGGCAAACGGCTCCCGATGGGGAAGCCGTTTCGCGCGGAACTCAGCATTTCAACCTGCAACAGGGTACGAACTCACCTAGTGAGCCGCTTCGAGATCGAAGTGGCGTGCAGTATGCCGTCTTTGTCAAAGGTACCCAGGCAGATCACGCGATCATCGTCCTTAACCTGGCTGGCATCGATATTGTTCACTGTCTTACTGTGGTGCTCTTGACTGGTCCATTGGGTCGAACTGTCGTACTGGACAGTCTTCTCGACATTCGTGTCCCTATTCCGAACCACCAGGGTAGACTTGTCCTTATTGCTTCTCGTGACAGTACCCTCCACACGGTCCTGCTTCACGTCCTTCCCTTCCGCCGGTTTAGAGCCCTCCTGTGCGAACACCGGGGTTGAGAGCCCCAACACAAGTACAGACGCGAACAACAATGCGAATAACTTTCTTACCATGTTGACCTCCTCCTTAACCATTCACTCGAAAGATTGTGATGTGTGGCATGACACAATAAACCTTGCAACTGAAAAGAGCAAGCCAATCCGCGGAACAGGATGAGCGCGGCCGGGGATCGCCAAAGCTTTTGAAGACTCGGCGATTCGCCAGTGCTGCACTCGAGTCGCATGATTCAGTAGAACACTTCTTTCTCACCCTTTTCTGAGCTCAGCTTCTGAAACTGCGCCACGATCTTGTCTCGCCGCGCCATCACGGCCTTCACCTCGTCTTTAGTCAGATAGTGCTTGGTCTTCTCCGCCACTGCGTTCCCGTCCAGAGCCTTCAGTTTGTCGAACAATTGCCGGTCGCAGCGTACTAGGTCCCCGGGATTCCGCAGATCTTTTTTGAGCCGAAATGCACGGCTGAAATCAATTCTCCAAATCGTCCAGTCCTCACCGATCAGCACGTTTGTGAGGTTGGGATCGTCATCGTAGACCAACTGATCGAAGACTCGTATCTTGTACATCTGATTGGCCCAGGCGTCCGCATCGGGAGGCTGTAGCTTCTGTTTAACGCGCTCTTCCTCATCCTTCCATACCGGAAGCCACCAGCTCAGTGAGCCGGGATTGCCTTTCCATGAGCGCTCCACATATACCGGCATCATGTTGTCCAGGCCAACCAGTTCAGCCAGCGCATAGGCAGCGATGTTGTACTTGTAGGAATCTACGAAGTTCATTTCAGTCCGGCCGCTGGCCATCGTCACCATGGACTTGTGTTCGTCAATCGGCTGGAACGAGGCATCGTGCGTCAATGTGCCGTCACTCAGAGTAAGCCGCCAAGGCTGGGTGACGCCCTTGACGGTCTGCTTGCTGCCGACCACCTTGGCGGTGAGAAGGAAATGCTTAATCTGCTCTTTGTTGGGGGTGGACTCGTCTGCGGCCATGACCAAGCCTGGGGAAATCAGACAAACCACCGCTGCCAGAATCAGCCTCCGTGACCGAAGATGAACTGTTTGCATAGATAGCCTCCCTCTGAATCGTGGTGACAAATTTACTAGAGGCCTTGCACCCTGCTTGTTGCGTTGATGCTTTGGCCACAAATGCACGGTTCCGTCCTTGAGCCGGAACGCGCGCCCTCGTCAGCCGTCGTCGCTGCCCCGGACCCCGAATTAGAGTCTTGTGAGCCGCTTGGAGATCAGCGTGGCATGGAGTACGCCATCCTTATCCCAAGTGCCTTCGGCTATCACCCTGTCACCGTCTTTAACCTGGCTGGAATCGATGTCGTTGACTTTTTTGCTGCCGTGCTCCTGGCTGACCCATTTCGTCGAGCTGTCGTACTGGACCGTCTTCTCGTGGCTTGAACCCACGTCACGAACGGTCAGCGTAGATTGATCCTTACTGACCCTGGTTACCATACCCTCCCAACGCGCCGGCTTCGCTGCCTTCGCCTCCTTGGGAGCCTCCTGCGCGAACACCGCCGTTGACAGCGGGAATACAAGTATAGACGCGAACAACAGAGTGAACAGCTTATTCACCATGTGACCTTCTCCTTTTTCATCGCAAAGATTGTGCGGCAAGAAACAATAAACCGGGTGAACTCAAAAGAGCAAGCTGTATCCAAATTTGGAAGCCGTTCATGACTTGGGAATCCAATCCAGCACGCCCAATGCATGACCGCGCCCGTTAACCCGTTGTCTTCAGTGGAATCAATACAGCACCGCACTCTCGCCTTTTTCAGCGACCAGCTTCTGGAAGTGCTCAACGATCTTATCCCGTCGCGCCATCACCGCTTTAACATCATCTTTGTCCAGATAGTGCTTTGTTTTCTCCGCCAGTTCCTTCCCATCCAGAGTCTTCAGCTTTTCCAACAACTGACGGTCGCAGCGTACTAGGTTCGCCTGGGGATCTTTCAGGTCCTTTTGAGATCGGAATGCACGTGTGAAATCAATCCGCCAAATCTTCCAATCCTCTCCAATTAACACATTCGTGAGGTTGGCATCTGTATCGTCGACTAACTGGTCGAAAACCCTTATCTTATACATCTGATTGTTCCAGGCGTCCAAATCCGGTGCTTTCAAATTCTTTTTCCGTCGTTCCTCCTCATCCATCTTCACCGGCAACCACCAGCTGAGCGAGCCTGGGTTGCCTTGCCACTTGCGTTCGACATACACAGGCAGCACATCGTCCATGCCAATCAGCTCAGCCAACCGATAGGCTGCGATGTTGTACTTGTAAGAATCGACAAACCCTACTTCGCTGCCGCTGGGAAGCTGTTTCAGCGCTTGGTGTTCATCAACAGCCTGGAAAGAGGCGTCATGTGTCACCGTGCCGTCGGTGAGCGTAAGCCGCAAGGTGTGGGTGATGCCTTTGCTGGACGGCTCACTCTTCACGACCTTGGCCGTGAGAAGGAAATTCTTGATCTGTTCTTTGGTAAAAGTAGTCTCATCCGCGGCCCTGACAAAATATGGGCAAATCAAACAGAGCAACGCGGCTGCCGCGAGCTTCGATCCCTGCCGATGAAGGATGTGCATCGGAGTACCTCCCCGAATTATGCCCACAGAGCCTACTCCTTAAATCGCAGACCGGCAACTTAGAATTATTCGCGATGGCCGTCAGTCTCGAATTTCCACAGGTGAGATTTTCTCTCCTCGGTACTAGCTAACTCCCGCGTGCCCAACCTTTGGGGATGGTTTGCGACTGCCTTGATACGCCATTACCGTTTGGGATCGTCCCGCTTAATTCAGGGCGTCGAGTTCACGCTTTCGCCGCCGATTCCTACAGGCGCAGTTTTGCTGCTCTCGCGGTCTCTCGCAACAGCGGGTCCGAATCATTCAGGCATCGATCCAATTCATATTCCAGAGATTTCAGTCCGAACGTGCCAATTGCATACGCCCCACAAGATTTTAGCCAGGGATCGTCGCTGTTGACGAGTGCCGCCACTGCATGTTCCCGGTTCTCGATCTTGGCATGTACATGCCGATTCGCCAAGCGAGCGCGCTCGCCCACGGTGATCTTGCCATCCAGGAGCGGCACCAGCATGTCACGGAGCTGGGATTTTAAGACGTTATCGAGGAATTCCAACGCGTTGTCGTGCACAGCGACACTCTTGGATTGCAAGCCCAGGTAGGCAGCGTGCAGATCGAGGTGAGGATACAACAGGCCGAGCAGACGAAAGATGCGCTCCAACTCTTGGTGGATGGACTCCGTCAATGCGGGGGCTACCTGATCCTGACTGTCTCCGGTGGCGCTGATCTTGTCCAGAATCTGGTATGACCGGTAGTGCCCCAGAATCTCGGCAGCTAGGACCGTCTCCAATGTTTGGACGTCTGTCTCGATCTCAGGGTGGAGGCCGCAGAGCTTGTTGAGAGAGCTGATAATGCGGAAGCGCAGGGTAGTGTCGCTCTCCATAAGGTTCTCCATCAGCACGTTCGCTGCTGCCGGTGTCCCAACCTTGACCAGGATGGCCGGGATTTCTCTTCGTGCCTCGATTGCTACCGAGCAGTCGCTGAGATGGTCGCGCAACGCTCCGACGATCGTGTCCCCAACCTCCCCGAGGGCCTTGGCTGCTTCTCCGCGCAATTCGTGATGTGACAGCCGATCCAGCAAGTCCGGAACCAGCCGCCGCTTGCGCAGTTTTCCCACAGACCGGATCGCTTCCCGCGCGACTGCGGTGTCACCATCGGCGAGCAGCGTCGAAAGTAGCGGGTCGAAAGAGTCCGGGAGCAAACCCAGCAGCCGGGCCGCCTCCAGCCTGGTCCGCTGGCATTCTGCACCTTGCTCGCAGACCATGCCAGCCAGAATCTGCTGCGCGGTCTCCAGGTTCTGCGCTGGGCCGGGCCGCGCCAGAAATGCCACGATGGCCGAACGCACGGAGAAGTCGGGAAAGTCGCCCACTCCCTCGATTAGCTCCAGAGGGTCCACATGGGTATGGTAGGTCAGGTAAAGCAAAGCCTCGGTGCGCACATCGAGATCGGGGTCCCGCAGCAGCCGCTCCATCTCCGGCCGCACGGTCTTGTCGTTGGATGCCGAAAGAATAGTGATTGCTTTCCGCCGGATCTCGGCTGAGGGGTGGATGAGCAGGCTCCGGATTCCGGGGTGCACGGCTCTTTGCCGCTCCACCTCAAACAGGCTTAGCGCGTAGAGGATATCCTTCGGGTCGGATGCCGAAAGGTTGATGGCTAACACGTCGGCGGTCGAACGATCCAGGACCGCTGTGGAGGTTTGTTCCACGTCGACTCGGTGTTGGCCGATACTATCCTTCAGCGTTGCGACATATTGCCGCCGCACAACCGAGACTGCCACCAGCCAGCCGCCGACCAGCAGCAGCGCAATCCAGCTGATTTGACGGGCTGGCAGATGCAGGGAGGTGGCAAAAATCAGAACGACCAGCCCGGCCAGGCCGTCGCCGAGGCGCCAGATCACAGTATCGATAAACCATTTGACCTGCAACTTGATCCGGGCAGATAGCGGAAGATAGAGCAATTCGGTGGTGGACTTGTCGATGGAATAGCGCAGCACCTGGTCGCAACCTTTCAGCGCGAGTGCTGCGCCCAGCGTGCCTAGAACAAGCAGGCCGGCCGAACCCAGGAGCACGGTAGCGGGCAGCACGAACAGCGACGTCCCGATACCAAAACGGCGCAGGAACCTTGTCGTCAACAGCAGCTGGAACAATAGCGAGATTATTCCTGCATAAAAGTTGAAGTTTCCAAAAAAGATCGCGAGTGCGTCTTTGTTTTTCAAGACCTGCTGCGCGATGGCCAGGAATTGCCAGCCCGTCAACGTCGTCACCAGAGAAGAAATACAGATCACAGCGGCGATTGCCCGTAAATATGACGAGGAGAACACCAACCGCATGCTCTGGTTCAAGTTCCGTGGGCCAGTTTGGCCACTTTCCTTCGCCATTTCCTGCGCTTCGCCGATGGCGACGTGTCCGCTGCGCCAGATCAGGATCACCAGCCCGGAGCAAATCAAAAGAAACAGAGCCATGCCCAGCAGCAAGCTTTCTGTGCCAAACGTTTTGACTATGGTTTTGGAGAAGATACCGGCAAAGATCCAACCCGCAATGGCGCCCCCACCCACCATCCCAAACACGCGCTTCGCCTCGCGCGTCGTCAAGACATAGTTCGCCAGCGTCCAGATCTGCGTCGGTGCCAGCACTCCAAAAATCTTGACCCAGACGTAGAAAGCCGGAGCGAGCCAAGTCAGACTGTAATGGTAGTGGGCAAACCCCCAGAACAGTGCACAATTGCTGGCGAAGAACAACATGCTGCTGACCAGCAGATTGAGAAACGGAACCCGCCGCACCACCAGCACGTAGCCCGCTACGACAAGAGCTACCAGCACGGAACTGGAAATGTCCGCATAGGGAAGCTGTTTCGCCGGGAACCGCGCGAGGAATAGGGCAGCACCCGCCACCTTACCAATTACGTAGCTGCTGATGACCAGGAAAAGGCAGGTACAGAGAAGAGTGCCGCGCCCCAGATCCCCTGGATGAATATTCAGCGAGCGTTCAATCCAACTCTTCATCCGCGGAAGCCCCTTCGTAATCCCGTTTTTATCCCTGCCGATGGGCAACGGCGACTCGTGGAACAGCAGACTTTGCTGGATCTCAGCAATCCCAGCAGCTTACTCTGGTGCTCCGCTTCGAAGCGATGGCCCGGCAGGTTCGACCAACACCATCTGCTGGTCCATATATTCGGCCGTGAACTTAGCGTCGTCCTGTATTTCCAACGCTGATGCCCTGCCCCCAGGGTAGTAACTGCTGAGCATGCCGGTGTCGATCAGAAACACTCTGTTGCCAAAGCGGGGCCGCATGCGCCCGCCCTTCTGAACTGTGTGCCCTACAACAATTCGCTTCGCATTGTAGGACTCCAACACTTTGCCAATCTGCGCCGCACCCTCTTCTTCGCTCCATTGGTCGTACCCGCGAAACCACAGCGGACCATCCACGCGCACGCTGAGCCAGTCCCCATATCCCAGGAACCCGACGAGCCGGGCTTGCTTTTGCTGATCCGAGGGCACCAGCGACTTGCGCTCAGCCGTGAGTTCCGCTTGGACCGCGGCAGAAATTTCCTGAAGAGTAAAAAAAGGCAGAATCACTTTCTGGTCGAGCAAATCTTGTTTGGCCGAGTCGAAGGCTTTGATTTCGTCGCGGATGTGGGAATTGATGGTGTCAAGTTTCAAGTGGGCCAGATTGGGATGGATTCCGCCATGTAAGAAGATCTCGTCGCCAATTTTGGCCATAGCAGAGTGTTCGCGCAGCCACTTGCCGTAGGATCCGCGGGGGCTGAAAGCTTCACGCTGCTCGACGAATCCGACGGGGTGCCGTGCCATCCACTCCGCTTCGGTTAGTTCCATCGGCTGCGGAAGCTCAGCCAAGAGGTGCGCGTGACTAGTACGCCATTTCACGTACTCCTGATAGGCAGATCTCTGGCGCTCCGCAGAATTGCCGTCCGCGTAAGCGGCGTAGTTCTCCGCCGTGACGTAGCGAAGGTCTCCCATGATATTCATCATCTCGTGGTTGCCCAGTAAGGCCACCACGCGTCCCCCTGCCTTTGGCGCTTCCTTTTCCAGGGAGATCATTAGATCCATTACCTCACGTGGCTTCGGGCCTCGATCCAAGAGGTCCCCGACTTGAACCAAGGTAGTCTGTTCGCCGGTCCAGTGATGCTGAGCGTCGATGAGCCCGGCCCGTTGAAGAATGGTCACAAAGTCATCAAAGTCACCATGAACGTCGCCAATCGCGACTACGTATTTCGTTTTGTCCGCAGGGGCTTTGGCAGGTCCCGCCCAGGCCAGGCCAACCAATACCAGGAACAGGAAGGTGGAAATAGCAGCACGGCGATGGTTGGAAGCAGAGAACGGAGGGTGGAGCATTTTCCTGCTTCTTGTAGCCGAGGCCTGCGGACTTTGCAGGAAAACCACTGAGTTCCTCAAGGTATCCCCCATGTAGGGAATGTGGATTTTAGGCTGCCGGGCTGTACAAGTCAACAAGCTGAAGTGTGTTGAGTGTGTTGTCCTACTCCATTAGAAATGTCCCTTGCTTGTGGTTTCACGCTGCCCCCTGGGAAATTTCATAAAGCGGCCTGTGCAAGATTGACCATTCTGAGGCCGGCTCGGAGACTAGTGTAGGTTCCCAGAGGAGTGTGATACGGTTTCAACCGCAGGACAAACTACTCATACAGTTCTCTCGGTGGATGATTAGGCCGCTCTGCGGGGTGATAAGCGAATCGCTCGAATCCAAGGATTCGAGGAGGTAGTCGCGGTGGGCGGCGGGTTTGAAGCTCTGAAATAGATTGCCACAGGTGCCTTTGAGCTACCTAAGCCGCAAAGAAAGAAGGAACCATGTCAAACCAACATTCTGTCACTAAACGCCACCGACGCCCGAAGTCGGCTAAACGTGCAGACTACACCGCTCGAACCATGGCAGCCGTCAAGCAACTCGAACAAGCTGCGAAACTAAAAAAAAGTAGCGAACGTTAGGGGATAAGTTTTCCGGTACAGGATGGAAGGGCTGGTCCGAACGCACATCGTGGAAGCTTCGGCGAGAGCCTAGAGGCCTGGGGCCGCCGCCTGATTGCGCAGCGAAGTTCCGCAGTACGAGCGGCGCGTGCTCTTCATCCTCCATCAGCCCATCCAGGCTGAGCGGACTCTTCTTCCGCAAGTAATCAATCGTCAGATTTCTCGCCACCGCGTAAAGCCACGTGCTGAATTCGTGCGTGCCGTCGTACTGATGGCCGCGTTCCAGCACGCGTATCCAGGTTTCCTGGAAGAGGTCCTCGGCCAGTTCGCGATTTCCTGATAGGTAGACCAAATAACGAAGAAGCCGGTGCTGATAGATCTCGATGAGACGGTCCAGCAAGTCTGGATCACGCCGGCGGAGACCGCGAGCAATTGCGCTGGTATCGGATTCCATCGCATTCGCGAAGCAGTAAGCTATGGCGTTCATGCTACCCGGATATACGGGCGAGGAGACAAGAAAGATGCAAGATGGGAGACATTCTCGTACAGCGCGTTAAGCTATTCATATTGAGCTGGATACCGATCGCCAGATACCAGCCGTGGAGTCCGGTGAGGTCGCAAGAGAATCTCCAATGTCGCGGCTCAGTCCACTACATCTGCATCCAGTACACGTTCCTGCTCGAGGTAATGCGACACGGCATACTGCGCCAGGAGCGGCGTCTTGACTTGAATGTCGGCGCTGATCCATTCGCCCTTCGAATGCGGCGCGTTAGCCGGGTGGTTGCAAGTCCGCCCACTCCCCAAGCCTCGGCTGATGGACGCGCGTTCAATCTGCTCGAACTGCCGGAGGTTGCGCCACACTTCATCGCCGACAGTGCCGGAAATGTCGATCTTCAGTTTTACGATAGACATGAAGTCCCACCACAAAGCGGCAGAGAACGACTAGAGGAATCTCCCAAACGAACCCTGATCATCATGCTGATCGTCTCAGTGTGCTCTGATAATAGACCTTTCTCGCCGGCTGGCCGTCAGATCGACAAGTCCACAATCTTTATTGGGAAGCGCGTTGACATCCTCCGTGAAGGTGTCCCGCGACAATACCGTTCCGACTATGACGAGCAGCAGCGGCCAGCACGACAAGAATATGTGTCGAAGGAAACCCTGCAGAAACCGCTGGTGATCGGCGGCATAGGCCTGCAGAACGCGCGGGGCTGCCAGAATGACGGTAGCCAGTACTCCTGGCGCCTCCCCGGGTGTAGTGCTGAGGAGGTGGCTCCACTGGGTTGCGGCCCGATCCAGATTCCCGTGAAAAATAAAAATCCCGAGCCCGACAAGGGCGGCTCCTGCGATTGATTTAGCACGTCCGAAGAATGTTTGCTGCATTGCCATATCCTCCTCTCGAAGGCGTCTTTGTTGCCTCTACTTACGCGTCGAGCGAGGGATCGCGAAATCGACAAGGTTCACATATTTTTTCGAAGAGTTTCTTCAGAGGAGCATTGGCTTCTTCGATGCGCGCATCCCCAGAACCTGATCGAGTTCGGCCGACCGGAGGAAAGAATCCCCGCGGGATGCATGTCTGCCAATTAGCAAACGGCCGGCCTCAGACGAATCCGGAAGATTTGTCTTATTCGGCGGTTGAAGTGTGAGTGAATCGCGGTGTTAGTTGCCGACTCGCGGTGTCAATCCGCGGGCATTGGCGTTGGCCTTGCGACCAGCGCGGGCGTCTTCAGCGGTGCGGGCGCTTCCGCAGGAGTCTCGAGCCATTTGCGTACTTCCGGCAGCACGCGGCGCATCGCCAGCTCGCCTACACGGATCAACTCGCCAGCGCGTTTGAAGTCGTCATAATCAAAGCCCGCGACATCGGGCTCAATGACAAGATCGGCCGCGCTTCTCCAAACAGAACTCATCATGTCCTGCGCAATGGCGAACGACTGTCCAATCACATCGAAGAGATGCCGCGGCGCGGTCGTCTTCGACCACTGCCCTTTCAATTGCACGGCCAGCACTCGCTCCGCGCCCATTGCTCGCAGGGGACGCGTCGGCACCGGATTCGAGAGCATGCCGTCCACCAGCCAGCGCCCGCGAATTTCTACCGGCAGGAACATCCCCGGATAAGCACAACTCGCTCGCACCGGGTCAATGATCGAACCGGAGGTAAAGACCATTCCTTCTCCGGTGTTGAAGTCAGTGGCCGTGACACCGAGAGGGATACGCAATTCTTCAAATGTCTGCACCTTCAAAGTTCGCGTCAGGAACGAAACCATGCGGTCGTTCGTAGCGAAGCCGTAGCGCGAAAGCGTCCAGCGCGCGAAGGTAGTGAAGCGAACTTTGTAGGCGACTTCTTCCAGTTCCGCGATGGTGACTCCGCTGCAATACGCGGCGCCGATCAGCGCGCCTACACTGGTACCCGCAATCATGCGAACCGGAATGCCCTCTTCTTCGAGGACCTTCAGAACCCCAACGTGTGCGATGCCGCGGGCAAAGCCTCCGCCCAGGGCGAGACCAATCGCGGGCACGCGCTTGGTTTCGGCCGTCGCACTTGATGTGCGAGACAGTTCGCGTCCGAAGGCTTGCACAGACCGGATAACCTTGGCCAGACGCTTCACGGGGCCCGCACTCCTGGTTTGCCGCTGTCGCAAACCATCTGTCTACATCTATAAGATGCCACGAACCCCTTTTCGGCTACAGCACCATTGTGCTATGTAGCGGGTTACCTTGAGAATCCGGACGGCGTTACTGGAGTTTCAGGACCTATTCGAAAGACCTATTCGAAAGAGTGACTAACTCCTGTAATCCTGTTAACTTGCCGTCTGTGGCCACGGGTGACAGGCCCGATTTCTCAGTCCAAACGATCCCTTGGAACCCAGGGATATGGGGCATCGCTGAGGGTTCGGCAGGCCTCGTCCCGTGGTTCCGATGGTGTCGCCGGGCTATGATCCAGAATTCGCTTAATGTGAAAACCGCCTCGGCGCGCCCACATTACGATAGAGGAAACGCAAGATGCCAAGCTACATTGGCGCCATTGATCAGGGAACGACAAGCTCGCGCTTTATCGTGTTCGATCGTTCCGGACGCATCGTGAGCACGGCTCAAAGAGAGCACGAGCAGATCTATCCCAAGCCGGGATGGGTCGAGCACGATCCAGAAGAAATTTGGCGTCGCACGGATGGTGTCATCCAGGAAGCAATGGAGACTCGCGGGCTGCGGCCGGAAGATCTGGCTGCAATCGGAATCACCAACCAGCGCGAAACCACCGTGGTCTGGCACAAGAAAAGTGGGAAGCCCGTTTACAACGCGATTGTCTGGCAGGACACGCGCGTTGCTCCCGCGGTAGCCGAGTTCGCTGCGCTTGGCGGACAGGACCGCTATCGCACCAGGACCGGCCTTCCGCTCGCTACCTATTTCAGTGGCCTCAAGATTCGCTGGATTCTCGAAGAAATTGCGGGCACACGCGCACAAGCTGAAGCCGGCGATCTTCTCTTTGGCAATATCGATACTTTTCTGATCTGGCATCTCACCGGTGGACCGCATGGCGGCGTTCACGGGACCGACGTGACCAATGCCAGCCGCACCCAACTGATGAACCTCGACACGCTCCAGTGGGATCGGGACATATTGAAAGACTTCGGCATTCCGATCCAGATGCTGCCGAAGATTGTTTCGAGCAGCGAAGTCTATGGCACCGCTCACCTGCCGGCGATTGAGGGAGTTGCGATCGCCGGCGACCTCGGCGATCAGCAAGCCGCTCTGGTCGGTCAGGCCTGCTTCAAGCCAGGAGAAGCCAAGAATACCTACGGCACCGGCTGTTTCATGCTCATGAACACCGGGGAAACGGCGGTGCTCTCGAACTTCGGCCTGCTGACCACGCTCGCGTATAAGTTCGGCCCGAAGCCGGCGTGCTATGCGCTCGAAGGGAGCATTGCAATTACCGGCGCCTTGGTGCAATGGCTCCGCGACCATCTCGGACTCATTGAAAAGAGTTCAGACATCGAGGCGCTCGCCCGAACCGTAAGTGACAACGGCGGCGTTTACTTCGTTCCCGCCTTCTCCGGTTTGTACGCGCCATATTGGAAGGGCGACGCGCGCGGCGTGATTGCCGGTTTGACTCACTTCGTGAATAAAGGCCACATCGCCCGCGCCGTGCTGGAGGCAACCGCGTTCCAGGTTCGCGAGGTGGTCGACGCCATGGCCAAGGACTCAGGCATTACGCTCGACGTGCTGCGCGCCGACGGTGGAATGGTGGTGAACGATCTGCTGATGCAATTCCAGTCCGACATTCTGGCGAAGCCGGTAGTTCGTCCGATGGTGAAGGAGACCACGGCTCTCGGCGCTGCCTATGCCGCCGGACTGGCAGTCGGCTTCTTCCATGATACCGACGAACTCGTCACCAACTGGGCAGTCGACCAACGGTGGGAACCGAAGATGGACGAAGAATCTCGCGAGCGGCTTTATCGCTTTTGGAAAAAGGCGGTGACGCGCTCGTTCGATTGGGTGGAATCGCCGTAACGGAATCGCCGTAGAGACGCGGCTATCCGCGTCTCCCGGCCGATCAAATTCGAACCAGAGGTTTCGTATCAGGGTATCGCTTTAGCGATACCGCAAGTGGCAAGATCGAACGCCCCTTTGGGGGCTGGGCGTCGTACGCTGTCACATTTTTTGCACCCGGTGTTCTGAAAAAGCGACGATGCATCTCTAGAAAAAACAGGGAGGTCCACACACGATGTACGGACCGTTTTTTGGCGAATTCATGGGCACGCTGGTGTTGATCTTGCTGGGCGATGGCGCTGTTGCCAATGTTCTCCTGAAGAAATCGAAAGGTGAAAACTCCGGCTGGATCGTCATCACGACGGCATGGGGAATGGCCGTGGTTGCGGGCATCTTCACAGCCATCGCGTTCGGCAGCCCCGGCGCCCACATTAACCCGGCGATCACATTAACAGTGGCTGTTCTATCGGGAGACTGGTCGAATGTCGGCCTCTTCTGGTCCGCGCAAATCCTGGGAGGTTTCGCCGGCGCCAGTCTGGTCTGGCTGGTCTACCTGCCTCATTGGAAAGTGACGCCCGACGCGGAGGCGAAGCTGGCGGTTTTTTGTAACACACCGGCCATCCGCAACCTTCCCGCAAATCTATTAAGCGAAATTATCGCCACCACCTGCCTGATTGTCGTTGGTTTCAGTTTCGGGAGTCCGGCGGTGTCAACCACCGGCCTTCCGATTGGCTTCGGCCCGTGGTTGTGGGGAGTTTTGGTGTGGGCCATCGGCCTGGGTCTCGGCGGACCGACCGGATACGCGATCAACCCCGCTCGTGACTTTGGCCCGCGCGTGGCTCACGCTATCCTGCCCATCAGCGACAAGGGGAGTTCAGATTGGGGATACGCGCTCGTACCGATCATCGGCCCGTTGATCGCTGGCGGCATCAGCGCCGCAATTATCAAGCTAGTGGGTATCCGGTGATCGGGATCTTTGCAGTGAGGACTCTGGTTTCCCCTGTGTTCCCCTGTGCCCTCTGTGGTGAAGACTCTGACTTCTTGGCTGGCAAAAGAAACCGTCAAGCGAGGACGCCATGAATCGCATCAACATGTGGCGCAGCATCGAGGCGCATCCCAAAGCCTGGGACATGCTTGTCGTCGGAGGAGGAGCAACCGGAGTAGGCGTCGCGATCGATGCCGCGGCGCGCGGCTACGATGTGCTGCTGCTCGAGCAGAGCGATTTCGGCAAAGGCACCTCCAGCCGGAGTACTAAGTTGGCCCACGGCGGCGTGCGCTACCTGGAGCAGGGCAATATCGGCTTGGTCATGGAAGCGCTCAAGGAGCGCGGACTGCTTCTGCAAAACGCGCCCCACCTGGTGCACGACCTCGCCTTCGTCGTGCCGAACTACGATTGGTGGGAGGCTCCTTTCTACGGTCTCGGCCTGAAGCTGTATCAGTTGCTGGCCGGTAAATATGGATTTGGCGTCTCGCGCATCCTCTCAAAAGAAGAGACGCTCGAACATCTGCCAACATTGAAGACCGAAGGCCTGCGCGGCGGCGCGGTCTATTACGACGGACAATTCGACGACGCCCGGCTGCTCATCCACATGGTGGCCACCGCTTACGAGCAGGGCGCCACCTTGCTGAACTATGTCGAAGTCACGGGGCTGACGAAGGACGCTCAGGAATTTGTGGAGGGCGTCAGCGCACGCGACGTCGAAACCGGCAACGAATTTCGCGCCACCGCGAAAGTTGTAATCAACGCGACCGGCGCTTTCACCGACCTGCTTCGGCTCAAAGCAGAGCCCGACGCCAAGCCGATGATTGTCCCCAGCCAGGGTATTCATCTGGTCTTCGATTCGAGCTTCCTGCAAGGTGAAAGCGCGATCATGGTTCCGCACACCAGCGATGGCCGCGTGTTATTCGCGATTCCGTGGCACGGTCACACGCTGGTGGGAACCACCGACACTCCCGTTGCAAGCGCAACGCTCGAGCCGGTCGCAATGGAGCAGGAAATCGAATTCCTCCTCGCGACCGCCGGGCAATACCTGACGAAAGCGCCCACGCGCGACGATGTGTTGAGCGTATTCGCCGGGATCCGGCCGCTGGTGCGCGCTACGAACGTGACTAACACTGCGGCGCTGTCACGCGATCACGTCATCCACATCGATCGCTCCGGCCTGGTCACCATCTGCGGTGGAAAATGGACGACGTACCGGCATATGGCCGAGGATTGCGTCGATCAGGCAGCCACTCTCGCGCAGCTGCCGGAAAAGCCGTGCGTGACGCACCACCTGCACATCCACGGCTTCCACGAAATAGCGAAAGACGCGGCGAAAGGAGACGCCGCGAAACCATTCGGCTCGCTCGCCGTCTATGGTTCGGATTTCTACGAGATTCGCAAGCTCATCGAGACTGACGCCAGGCTTGGCGAACCGCTGCACGCGGCGCTGCCCTACGTGAAGGCCGAGGTGATCTGGGCAGCGCGACACGAAATGGCCCGAACCGTGGAAGACATTCTCGCAAGGCGCACGCGCGCGCTGTTCCTGAATGCGCGCGCAGCCCTCGCAATGGCGCCCGCCGTCGCGGATTTGATGGCCTCAGAACTGGGTTGGGACGAGGTCATCCGGACGAAACATTTGGACGCCTTTTTCGACGTTGCTTCGAACTACGTGCTTCATCCCGGCGCTCCCCGGTGAAAATTAGTTAGCGGAGCCACCACCACCGACGACATCCGCAACCTGATCTTCGGGACGTTCTGCATTGGAAAGTGAAAAACGGCTGTGGGCCGAACTCGTTTTTTCATTTTGCTCGCCGAAGACACGCGCGCAAGACAGAAGACCGAGCAATGGTCGCTTTACGGCGCAGCTACCTTCTCCGCCTTCTCGTCGTTCAGGTCAAGGCCAAACGTCGGATGCTCGAAAGTCCCTGATATTCGCACTGGAACCATTTCTCCTTTGCGTTTCTTCTTGAAAAACGGCTCCATCATCTTCAGCAAAAATGCCTTTGGCCCACTGGTGGTGTTCGAGATCTTGGAATCCACTTCGAGCTGGCCTCGCAGATCAATGTTGTGACTGATCAGGTTATAGGTTCCTTTCATGCGGGCGGCTGCACCGGGCACGCCGAATGACAGATCGGAGAATCTCGCCGTTCCAGCGACAAGGTTGACTTGCCCTTTCAAATCGGTAAGTACGGTCTCAGGATCGGCTGGGTCTTTTTCGCCCCGTGCCCCCGCGCTTAGTTTGTCGACGCCTTCCTGAGTGGACGGTTTGGCAAAGGTTCCCCCTTCAATTCCAAAGCCGCCCAGCAATTTCATTTTTTCCAGAAACCCCTGTTTCCCCGGAGGAATTTCGGCTCGACCCTCGAATCTCACGCTGCCCGACATGGGCGCTCGGCTCGCTTTGACAAATAACAGTAGAATATCTTCAATGCGCGCCTGGCTCGCCCTCAACTCGATCAGCGCGGTTTTCCCTTTTCCACTCCGTGAAGTGGCGATACTGCCCTGCGCCACAACGTGTGTCTTCCTGAAATCGGCCTCCACGTGCTGTAGAAACGTATCGCCCTTCGTCGCATCGACGTAGGCGCTGAATTCCGTTTTCAACCTCACCGGATGTCCCCCCGATTTCACTTCAAAGTCCGGAGTGTCGGTGGTACCCGATATGTCGATGTGAGCTAGCTTGCCGCCGAACTTCCCTGTCGAATAGAGCTTACCCGCGATTCCTTTGTATACGCTCAAATCGGCCTGCTCAAACCTGTATTCACCGGAAATCGGCGTCTCGCCCGGATCGCTCTGGTTCCAGACTCCGAACTTTCCTTCGGTGATGACTTCTCCCGGGGGCTCGGGATTGTGCACCTTCATTCGGTAGCTGAGAGGACCTTTCCATCCCACGTCCCTCAGGAACGCTTCGTGAATGTCGAAACGCAAAGGCTTCTTGTCGGGGTTGCGGGAAGCAAACTCAACCGAGGCGCCATTGGCGACAATTTCGTCAACCGTAATTTGTGAACGCGTGGTGTGAAACAGCTCTCCGGTACCAAAGGCCGGGATAAATACGCGCATGCCCTCGGCGGTAATGCGGCTGACCCTCTGGGAGAGAAGTCCAAGATAACTGGCACGAATCGTAACCTTCTCAATGGTGATGAGTGGCTGGGCTTCGGCGTTGCCGTGGTGGAAAACAACTCCTTCCATGATGCAGCCGGGAGTCGGAAAATATCTCTCATGAAAGGCGCGAACTATGACCTCACTGTCACTGGCCTCTCGCAGGTCTTGAAGCACCCGAGACTGCGCCAAAGGCCACTGCCGACTCGCTCCCCAGGCGATTGCACACAGCGCTGCGCAGGCGACGACTACGATCACGGCCAACCTGCCGGAGCGTAGTCCCTTGTGCCGCGCATCGACCTCCTCGGCGGGCATAGCTGAAACCGGAGACATTATTATGTTTGAGGCCGATGCCCTGCATTGAGTTGCCGTAGAAAGAGTTGCCGTAGAAAACTCGCGGAGTTTCGGTGCAACCAACGTCCCCTTGCTCTACGCCTTCAAATACCACGGCACATTCACAATATTGATCCGCTCATCCCCACCGAGCAGCAGCAGCGCCGTTAACATCTGTCCGCGCTGATTGTGCAGAAAATAGTGATACCAGTGCCGCTCCACCATCGTTGCAATCACCACCGCGACCGTTCGATCCGCATTCTCCTTCTCCACCTTCAACACATAGTCCACGATTGGATGCACCACCAGCCGAAACGGCGACGGCAATGTCACCAGCTTCGGCCCCGGCGTCCCCGCCGGCGGGTCTTCCGCCCACTTCCACGCCGGCCTATCTTCATCCGCATCGCACATCACATGCAACACCTCCACATCCGGAGACAGCGTCATCGCAAACTGCAGCGCCTTCTCCGTTGCCGCATTCCATTGGTCCACTGGAACAATCACAATCGGCGGCTTTAGGCTTTGCGTATTCAGAACCATCGCACTCGTCAGCGCAACCTCTTTCCCCACCCATTCATAATGACGCCGCACCCTCCCCATGAACACCAACATTGCCGGCAACAGCAGCACCACCACCACCCACGCTCCCTCGGCAAACTTCGCCACCACAATCACCATCACCGTGATCCCCGTGGCCAAAGCACCGACGCCGTTGATCAGCATCCCGCGCGCCGCCTCGAATCCCGACGAGGTCCGCCGCCAGTGCCCGACCATTCCTGCTTGCGACAGAGTGAATGCCATAAACGCCCCCACCGCAAACAAAGGGATCAACCGGTCCGTCACTCCTCGAAACAAAGTCAGCAACAGCCCCGCCAGAATCGCCAGCACCCAGATTCCCTGCGAGAACACCAGCCGCCGTCCCCGCGTCGCCAGCGAATGCGGAAGATAATCATCCCGAGCGATCATCCGGCACAGCCGCGGAAAATCCGCAAACGACGTATTCGCCGACAAACACAGCACCAGCAAAACCGAGAACATCGTCACATCGTAAAAAATCCCTTTTCCCGCCACCGCCGCCGTCACCATCGACAGCACACTCTGATACCCCGGCGCCCCCGGATCCGTAGCCATAATTCCGTAGTACCGCACTAGCACCGCAATCCCGCCGAGCAACACAATCAAAATCGCAATGATCGCCGTCAACGTAGCCCGAGCGGCCGGAACCACCGGCTTCCGAAACGCCTGCACTCCATTACTAACCGCCTCCACCCCAGTCAAAGCCGTGCATCCCGAGGCGAACGCCTTCAAAAGAATCCACGCTCCCACCACCTGCAACGCCGCCGGCGCGCGTCCCGCCGCTTGTCCCAACGCCACCACCGCCACCGGATGTCCTCCCGACTCGACGATTTTATAAAGCCCAATCAAAATCACCACCGCCAAAGTCCCCACAAAAAAATAAGTAGGAGCCTCAAACGCCGACCCCGCCTCCTTCACTCCCCGAAGATTGACCATCGTCAATATAACCAGCACCGCGAGACACATCGCCAGAGTGTGCGGCTGCAAAGAAGGCACCGCCGACACCAGCGCCCCAATTCCCGCCGAGATGCCCACCGCCACATTCAGCAGGTAATCGATCATCAAAGCCGCGCCCGCCAGGAGTCCCGCCCGGTTCCCCAGGTTCTCCTTAGCGACCGTGTACGATCCCCCTCCCATCGGATAAGCCGCAATCGTCTGCCGATAACTGAAATACACAATCACCAGCAGCCCAATGATCGCCGCCGTCAAGGGCACAATGTACCGGACCCCCACCAGCCCCAAAGGCAGCAAAATCGTCAAAGCCGCCTCCGGCCCGTACGCCGCCGAACTCAAGGCATCCAGTCCAAACGTAGGAATCCCCTGTGTAGGAGTAATCCGCTCCCCCTCATCCTCGGAAGAAGCCAGTGGCCGCCCAAACAAGACATTGATGAATCCCATATCCCCTCACACCCAGCGACAATAACAAAACCAGAGACGTCCGCAAAACCATCAATACCGGTTGCGCGATAGCTCGTACCAGCACCTTCCCAACTCTTAAAATTCCAACTCTCAACCCACACCAGGTCGAGTGATAAATTCATGGCTCAGTTTGCCGATTTGAAACCAGCCGTGAAACGGGCGGCGGAGGCTGAATGCACAATCCGGGGCTGTTTTGATCGATCCACGGGTGAGCGTGGAGTAGTGCTTTCGGTCAGTTCCATAAATTGGTCCTTCGGAGATCGCGATGAAGTGGAGGGAGGTTTTCACGGTGGTCCGCTCTGCGGCAGGGGCGGCGTGTTCGAGGTAATGAAGAATCGCGGTCACTGGGGAGTGGAATGGTATAAACACTGGGACTCTTAGTTCATCGCGATTTCGTTGTTGTCGACACATCGCAATTTCACCAACAATCACGCGGACCCCCTCAAGGTATTTGCTTTTCATTCGCCCCGTGGCATACTGCGTTACGGAGGGCCGCCGAGGTGCGCTCGGGTGGACGGACGAATGCATCCGTCCCTACATGCCACGTGGAACGGTAGGCAGCCTGATCCGGCCGAAATAATTTATTTTCGACCCGGTTTTCCTGCTGCGCTCCTCATACGTCCACAGGCGGAAAAAGTTTACGATGCAACGAACTCATTTAAACATCGTGGCGACTCTAGAAACCACCATCGGGCGTCTCCCGGCGAACATCGAAGCCGAGCGCTCTATCCTGGGCGCCGTCCTGCTCGACAATCACGCCTTCAATGATGCCGCCGAGCACTTGAAGCCGGAAGACTTTTCCATCGACTCGCACCGCCGCATCTATTCGCGCATGATGGACCTGGCCGAATCCTCGCGGCCCATCGACATCATCACGCTGGTCGAAGAACTGGAGCAAAAAAAGGATCTGCAAGCCGTCGGCGATGTTGGCTACATCTCCGGCCTGCTCGACGGCGTGCCCGACCGCCCCTCCATCGAGCATTACGTCAGAATCGTCCGCGACAAGGCCATCTTGCGCGGGCTGATCAGCGTTTCCAATACCGCCATCGCCAAGGCTAGTGAGCAGGCCGAACCTGCCGATGAGATCCTCAACGACGCCGAAGCCGCCGTCTTCCAGCTCTCGGAGAAGCGCATTGGCAAAGGCTTTCAGGGAATCAAGGAGATCGTTCGCAACTCCTTCGGATCGGTCGATGCCCTGCTGCAACGCGGACAGCGCATCACCGGTCTCGCCACCCACTACACCGATCTCGACGAGAAGACCAGCGGCTTCCAGAAGTCCGACCTGGTCATTCTCGCGGCTCGGCCTTCTATGGGCAAGACCGCTTTCGCGATGAACATCGCCGAGAACGCGGCCATCGATGACGGCAAGGTGGTCGGCATCTTCTCCCTTGAAATGTCGAGTGAGGCCCTGCTGCAACGCCTGCTCTGTTCTCGCGCGATTGTCGATGCGCACAAGATGCGCACCGGCTCGCTCTGGGCCGATGACATGAAGAAAGTTGTCCGCGCCATGGAGGAACTTTCGAACGCGCTATTGTTCATCGACGACTCGCCCGGCATTTCCCTGAGCGAAATGCGCGCCAAAGCCCGCCGCCTCAAACAGTCGCAAGGACGCCTCGACCTTCTGGTCGTCGACTACCTGCAGCTCATGTCCGGCGGTAGCAAGCGTTTCGAAAACCGCACCCAGGAAGTTTCCTCAATCTCGCGCGGCCTGAAAGCCATCGCCAAGGAACTCCAGGTCCCCGTCCTCGCCTTGTCGCAGCTCAGCCGTGCTCCCGAAAGCCGGGGCGGCGACCATCGGCCGCAGCTCTCCGATCTGCGCGAATCGGGGTCGATTGAGCAGGACGCCGACGTTGTTATGTTTATTTTCCGCGAAGAGATCTACAAGCAGGACGATCCCGACCTCAAAGGCCGTGCCGAAATCATTATCGCCAAGCAGCGTAACGGCCCCATCGGCAAGTTCAATCTAGCCTTCCTGCACAATTCCACGCGCTTCGCGAACATGCTCGAAGGCAACAACGAACCCGGCGAGTAGGCTCTGGACGCGTGGGGACAGCCGCCCTCGGCTGTCCAGCCATGCGACAAAGTCCAGGTAAAGTCCGACCCTTGAGACGCCCCTACCCTGTGGAAAAAATTGTGGAAGCGAAGGACACGCCCCGGAATCCAGCGGCACCGACCGGTTGGTGGGGATGTCTCAGAGATGTCCTAGGCTTCCTAAAGCTATGTTTCTAAGTTGGTTAACTCTAGCGTGGAAGGCAAGGGTGAGAACCGCTTGCGAATCAATACTTTCGTCACAAGAAGTGAGATTTGCACATAATCCAAATCGATGTAACCCGCATCACCAGCGGCTGGCGCTCGCATGGAGCAGCTGACAGGCCTTCAGGAATGCCAAAAAATCGGCATTTTTTCACTCAGGGATCTTTGCAGCAACCGTGAAACCGCCCCTACCCGCTGCCCTCGCCCACCTTCAGCACCGCCAGGAACGCTTCCTGCGGAATATCCACCCGCCCGATGCGCTTCATCCGCTTCTTGCCTTCCTTCTGCTTTTCCAGAAGCTTGCGTTTGCGGGAAATGTCCCCGCCGTAGCACTTGGCAATCACGTTCTTGCGGATCGCCGGCACGGTTTCGCGGGCAATGATCTTCGCCCCAATCGCCGCCTGGATCGCCACCTCAAACATCTGCCGCGGGATCAGCTCTTTCATCTTCGCCGCCAGCGCCCGCCCGCGATCGTAAGCAAAGTCACGATGGATGATGGTCGACAGCGCATCCACCGGCTCCCCCGCTACCATGATGTCGAGCTTCGCCATCGGCGACACCCAGTTGCCCGACAGATGATAATCGAGCGAAGCGTATCCCCGCGACACCGACTTCAGCCGGTCATAAAAGTCGAGCACGATTTCATTCAACGGCAGCTCGTATTGCAACATCACGCGCGACGAGCTGACATATTCAAAACTCTTCTGCTTCCCGCGTTTTTCCTCGACCAGCTTCAGAATGCCGCCCACATATTCTTCGTTGGTCAAAATCACCGCCAGAATCACCGGCTCTTCCACTCTCGCGATCTCGCTCGTGTCGGGCCAGCGAGAAGGATTATCCACCTCAATCACCTGTCCATCAGTCTTCGTGATCTGATAGCGCACCCCCGGAGCCGTGGTGATGAGCTCGAGATTGTACTCGCGCTCCAACCGTTCCTGGATGATCTCCATGTGCAGCAACCCCAGAAAGCCGCACCGGAAGCCGAATCCGAGCGCCACCGAACTCTCCGGCTCAAAGAAAAACGATGAATCGTTCAGCTTCAATTTTTCCAGCGCCTCGCGCAGCTGCGTATGTTCATGCGCGTCGACGGTATACAATCCCGCAAAAACCATCGGCTTGATTTCTTCGAATCCTGGAAGTGGTTCAATCGCCGGCCGGTCATCTTCTGTGATGGTGTCCCCGATCTTCGTATCCGCGACGTTCTTGATATTCGCGATAATAAATCCAACTTCGCCCGCGACCAGTTCCTCGACCTCTACCGGCTTGGGAGTGAGCGTCCCGAGTGTTTCGACCTGAAAAACCCGTCCGTTCGACCACAGCCGGATCTTCTGTCCCTTGCGCAACGTCCCCTCGAAGACACGCGCCAGCACCACCACTCCCCGATAGGGATCGAACCATGAATCAAACAGCAGTGCCTGGAGATGCCGCTCCGGCACGCCTTTCGGCGGCGGAACTCGCTTCACAATCGCCTCGAGAACGTCCGGCACTCCCTGCCCGGTCTTAGCGCTGATCAGCAACGCATCGGACGCATCCAGTCCCACCGCGCTCTCGATCATCTCCTTGGTGCGCGCCACATCGGCGCTCTGCAAGTCGATCTTATTGATCACCGGAATAATTTCGAGGCCATGATTAATCGCCAGGTAAGAGTTGGCCAGCGTCTGCGCTTCCACGCCCTGCGACGCGTCGACCACCAGGAGCGCCCCTTCGCAGGCGGCCAGCGAGCGCGAGACTTCGTAGGAAAAATCCACGTGCCCCGGCGTATCGATCAGGTTGAGCTGGTAAATCTGGCCATCCTGCGCGGGATACAGCATGCGGACGGCATGAGCCTTAATCGTAATGCCACGCTCGCGCTCCAGGTCCATCGAGTCCAGAACCTGCGCCTGCATCTCGCGCATGGCCAGCGACCCGGTCAACTCCAGCAGTCGGTCGGCCAGCGTGGATTTCCCGTGATCAATATGCGCAATAATCGCAAAATTGCGGATGCGAGAGGCTTCCATGAAGATAGGTCGATTCTAGCAGGCTGTGGCCGGTGTCACCTTAACAAGGATTGAACAAGGACCCGATCCTTGCTATACTTCTGTCATGGCCAAAGTTACGAGTAAACTCCAGCTGACACTTCCGAAGGCGATCGCCGACCAGTACAAAATTCGTCCGGGAGATGATCTGGAGTGGCTGCCTGCCGGCGAGGCGATTCGTGTCATCAAGCGGGACGCGGCGGAAGCGGCCGAGCCCGCAACGGTTAAAGAACGCCTCCAGCTCTTCGACCAAGCGACGGCTCGACAGCGCAAGCGGCAGGCGGAGTTCGGCAAGAAACGGCTGGCTGCCAGTTCGCGAAGCCAAGTCCGGGGCTGGACCCGCGAGGAGCTCTACGAGCGTGGCCTATCTCGTTGACACAAACATTCTGGTCTACCGTTTCGATGTGCGCTTCCCCGAGAAACAGGCTGCTGCCCGCGACCTTTTGCGCAAAGGCCTGGCCGAGGACGCGGTTCGCATCCCCCATCAAGCGCTGCTGGAATTTGTTGCAGTGGCAACGCGCATTCGCGCCGATTCCAGGCCTTTGTTAGCGCCTGATGACGCCCGCCGTGAGACCGAGGAGTTGATGGCCCAATTCCCAGTGCTCTTCCCGAACGCGGCCGTGGTGCGCACGGCGTTACAAGGTGCCGCTGCCTACCAGCTTTCATGGTTCGACGCGCATCTGTGGGCCTATGCCGAACACTACGGGCTGGAGGAAATCGTGTCCGAGGACTTCGAACATGGGCGGCTGTATGGCAGCGTCCGGATTCGGAATCCATTTCGGCGAGGGTGAGTCCTTGCAAATCCCGGTCTCGCGAATGGCACGAAATCTGGACGTCCGACGCGCGCACTCAACAAAAAGGGGCGCGATCACTCGCGCCCCCACTTCTGCAATCTGACCTCTGCCCTCTCGCCTAGTCCCTCACCCCATCCATAAACGCCCGCAGCTTCCGCGACCTCGACGGATGCCGCAGCTTTCTCAGCGCCTTGGCCTCAATCTGCCGGATGCGTTCTCGCGTTACCGCAAACGATTGTCCGACTTCCTCAAGCGTGTGCTCCGAGCCGTCTTCCAGCCCAAAGCGCATCTTGATGACCTTCTCCTCGCGCGGTGTCAGCGTACGCAGCACCTGCGAAGTCTGGTCTTTGAGGTTGACGTTGATCACTGCCTCGGCCGGAGAAACCACCGCCCGGTCCTCGATAAAGTCGCCCAGATGCGAATCTTCCTCTTCGCCAATCGGCGTTTCAAGGGAGATCGGCTCCTGCGCAATCTTCAGCACTTTCCGGACCTTCGCCACCGGAATGTCCATCCGTTTCGCAATTTCCTCCGACGTAGGCTCGCGTCCCAGCTCCTGCACCAGTTGCCGCGACGTGCGGATCAGCTTGTTGATCGTTTCGATCATGTGCACCGGGATACGAATCGTACGCGCCTGATCCGCGATGGCGCGGGTAATCGCCTGCCGAATCCACCACGTGGCATAAGTGGAGAACTTATACCCGCGGCGGTATTCGAACTTGTCGACAGCCTTCATCAGGCCGATGTTGCCTTCCTGAATCAAGTCGAGGAACTGCAAGCCGCGATTCGTGTACTTCTTCGCAATCGAGACCACCAGACGCAAGTTCGCTTCGATCAGCTCGCGCTTGGCGTGCTCGGCGTCCATGTCGCCCTGGATGATCTCGCGCTGCGTGCGCTTGAGTTCCTGGAACAACAGGCCCGCTTCCACCTCAAGCTTTTCCAGCTCTCCGCGGACCGCGCGCGACTGCTTCTTATATTCCTTGCGTTGCTCTTCACTGCGCGTCCCCTCGGCCCGCTTCTCCAGGTTCTGGATCTGACGGTCGAGCGAACGCATCCCGTCGACCGTGCGGTTCACACGGTCAATCAGGCGCTTGCGTTCGTTGTTGGTGAAGCCGAGCTTCCGCACCGCGATTGACGTGCGCACAATCGCGCGCGCCAGGTTGATGCGGTACCGGCGATAATCGCGCGGCCGCTTCTTCACGTTCACCGCCGCCAGCTTTTCCTGGAGCGGCGCCACTTTCTTGTAAAGCTTGTCGAGCGTGTTGATCTTGCCGAGAAATTCTTTCAGACGATTGTCGACAATCTCTTCCGTGATTTCCTCTTCGTCGAACGTGACCAGCTCTTTGATCGAGCGGACGCCCTTCTCGAGGTCCTCGCCCAAAGCGAGGAGTTCACGAATCACAATCGGCGACCGCGAAAGCGCCTTCAACACACGGTTTTGCCCTCGCTCGATCCTCTTAGCGATTTCAACTTCGCCTTCGCGGGTAAGCAGGGGAACAGTGCCCATCTCGCGCAAGTACATGCGGACGGGGTCGTTGGTTTTTTCCAGAGCGCCGGGGGTTAGGTCGAGTTCGACGTCCTCCGATGCCTCATCCACTTCTTCGAATTTTTTTTCCAGATCGGTCGTCGGCCCTTTCGAGCTTTCGAGTACATCGATTCCTTGTGTCCCGATCGTGGTTAGCAGATCTTCCAGGTCCTCAGGAGAGTGCACATCGTGCGGGATAAGGTCGTTGACCTGGTCATAGGTCAGATATCCCTTCTCTTTGCCTGCGTCGATCAGCTTTTTTATGTCGTCGTACTTGTCATCAAGTGCCAATTCAGATTATCCTCTTGACGCCGCCGGTTCGCGGACGCCAAACTGTTCAGCGGTGGGAGTCGTGAGCGGAGTTGTGCGCGAGCGCACAAACTTCAGAAGTATAGCACGCCGACTACTGTTCGTCCTGGCGCACGTCGAAGTTCGCGTCGGGTTGCCGATTGCCCTCAGGCGCTCGTATCTCTTTTCCCGCTAATTCTTTAGATGGCGTGGGCACCGCTTTCGTTCCAAGGCTTTTCTTCCGGCGGAGCGACCGGTGGAGCGACGGGCGTCCCGCCCGTCAAAGTTGAACCCAAGCCGGGCGAGGACGCCCCGGCACTCCACTCATGATGTCAGGATGCCCGGCCAGCCGCCTCCGCCAGTCCCGGATCCATCAAAGCCCGCTTCAAACGCACCTTTTCCTGCAAAAGCGCCTGTCTTTCCTCCAGCGGGAGCCCCGGACGCTGCAATGCGCACTGCACTTCCTCCAGCCGCCGCCGCAGATAAATCCTCCGCAAAGCCCGCACCGCGCCTTCCACGGTCTCGGGCGTCAGCTCTTCCTCCTCGTGCATCAGGATCGACGCCAGCAGCCGCCGGTCTTCGTCCGTCTTCGGCAGCGCCATCACGTCCGCCGTCTCCGTCCCCGCCTCCAGTAAAGACTCCATCAGCGACTGCGAGGCCAGCCCCTCATACAATTGCTCCGATTGCAGCGCATATTGCGCCTGCCGCGCCGGATCGAATTCCTCGTCCGTTCCCTCGCGAGCCGAACTCCGCTCCCCCCCAGCCTGCATCTGCGTAGCCGAAGCCAGCGCCCGGATCAGGACGCGCTCCGCCCCGGTGACCTGCGCCTCCGCCGTGGCTTTAACCTGGGTCGCCGAGCGGCTGGTCGCGGCATGTTTCAATTCCTGGCGCAGCACCGCGGAATCAATTCCCAGCTTCTGCGAAATCTCGAGCGCCAGTCCATCGCGCACAATGCGGCTCGGCACCCGCTGAATGTGCGGAAGAAGATGGTTAACGGCCTTAACCTTGTTCTCCGAGTTCCGCCCCGGAAACATTGCGCGCGCCCGATCGATCAGATAATCAAAATATTTCTGCGAGTGCTTGAGCGCCGCGACATAAGCGTCCTTGCCCTTGCGGCGTAGGAACAGATCGGGATCGAATCCAGTCTCCAGGGTGAGCACCTGAATGTTGAATTCTTCTTCCACCAGCAACCCGAGCGTGCGCTCCGTGGCCCGGGCTCCAGCCGTGTCGGGATCGAAGTTAACCACTACCTTCTTCGAGAATCGACCCAGCAATTTCGCCTGCAACTCGGTGAACGCCGTGCCCGAGCTGGCAATCACATTATGGAAGCCAGCCGCGTACACCGAAATACAATCCATCTGCCCTTCGACCAGGATGGAGTACTCCAGCTTGCGAATCGCTTCTTTCGCGTTGTCCAGATTGAACAGCACCCGCGACTTCGAATAAATCGCAGTCTCCGGAGAATTCAGATACTTCGGCCCCGCCTTCTCGTCAGTTGAAGCAGAAAGAGTGCGTCCCGTGAACGCAATCACCTTGCCTTGTTCATTACAGATAGGAAACATCACGCGATTACGGAATTTGGAATAGATGGCTGCGGGCTGCGAGCTGCGAGCTGCGAGCTGCGAAGAACCGCTATTCGCCGTTCGCTCTTCGTCGTTCGCGTTGGCATTCTCCCCCGCATTGTCATCCTGAGCGGAACCCCCACCATTCTTCTCATCCCGAGCGAAGCGAAGGACCTGCTTCTCGTGAGAGCTGACAGCTGAGAGCTGAGAGCTGTTTTTCCACGAAAACAGCCCACTCTCCCGCAACAACTCCTCGTCAAACTCCCGCCGCAAAGCATCCCGCAGCAGAAATCCGGAATCCGGCGCATACCCAATGCGAAACCGCGCCATCGTCTCGTCATCGAGCCCGCGTCCCTTAAGGTACTCGCGGGCATTCGCGCCCTCGGGCCGCCGCAGACATTCCTGAAAAAACGCGGCAGCGCGCACATGCACGTCGAGCAGCGCCGTGCGAACCTGAGCGTCGCGAGCCTCCGCCGGACTGGAAAAGCTGACCTTCGGCATCGGCACGCCCAGCTTCTGAGCCAGCAGCCGGACGGCCTCGGGGAAAGTAATGTTCTCCGCCTTCTGAATAAAAGCAAAGACATCCCCCGACTCTCCGCACCCAAAGCAATGATAAAACTGCCGCGTGGCATGCACCGAGAAAGAAGGCGTCTTCTCGGCATGAAACGGACAAAGCCCCGAGAAGTTTTGCCCCCCAGCCTTCTTCAGCTTGACGTAGTCGCCCACAATACGGACGATATCCGCCTGCTGCTTAAGCGTCTCTTTGAAATTGTCGGAAGAAGTCAAAGTTGAGGTCGAATTCATTGACGCCGCACACCAGCCCCGTAGTGATTATGAGGGTGGAAGGAGCTGAAGGGAATATAGCAGTGGTGTTCATGATCCGGAAAAGCTGTGGATATCGGACCATAGGCGTTGATGGGTGAGGAAAAGCGAGTGATCACAGCCATCTAGCCTGTGGTCCGCCCCGGCCAAGGCGCGTCCGGATCGAAGCTGCGGCGTATCGCCATCACCACTTCACGCATCCTGGTGTTTGACAGGACGCGTCTCTCACGGTCATGCAAAGCTCGCTTGGGAAAGGATTGGATGAAATGGCCTTTCACGAAGCAGGGGCCGGGGAGTCCTGTTTCACCAGGAGGTAGCGGAACGATCGTCGCTCCCTCCGGGCCGCTGTTGCTGAGGGGAACGATCAGCACAGTGTCTCTTCTGTCGCTAAGGTTTCTTCCATCGAGCGACACGACCAGTACCCAGTGATGGACGGGTGGACTTCCAAGGTTCGCAGTCCAAATCTCCCCGCGCCTGGGGAACACGCTAGCTGTCAACGTCGATCTCCGTAGCACTCTGAGACAGCGCTGCCTCCAATGCCCGTTCCTCGGCAGCTTCTTTCTCCGAGAGGTTCGCAAAATAAGCAGCCGTGTCGTTCTCCAGCCGTTCGCGATTCTCAAAGGTCAGGAGTCGGTCGATTGCCAGGTCAATCGCTTCGGCGAGATTTTGGACCTCGCCCTTCTCAATCAGCCGCTCCAGATACGAGAGCGTCGCGGGCGAGATTGTGGTCGAGATCTTCTGGCGTGTCATTCGTGCAACCGTGCTCATGGGTCATCCCCCAACGCAGAGATATAATATCAGATATTAATCCGCCAATTAGAGGATGAATGAACTCCGCGCGGCAGTGGCATTATTATGAATAGTATACAGACGTTGGTTCTATAACCTCAACTCAACCAGCGTGGCTCCGCCGCCGCCCTCGTTGGGAGGGGGTTCAGTAACGGACTCCACGTGCGGGTGCCTCTGCAAATACTGGCGCAAGGCTTTGCGGAGGATGCCCATCCCACTCCCGTGGACGATGCGCACCTGCGGCATGCCAGCCAGAAACGCGCGGTCGACGAATTTTTCGACTTCGCTGGTGGCTTCATCCACGGTGCGGCCGATGACGTTGATTTCGGTGGGCATGTTGAGGCTGCTCGATTCATTTTGGAGCGAGACGGTGATGCCGCGAGCGCGCGCGGCTTGTACGGGCGAGTCGGCTTTTGTCTGAACTTCCGCGATGTCTTCGCGGGCGATGCGCATTTTCATCGAGCCGATTTCGACATCGAAGTGATTGTCGCCAACTTTCTTTTTGACGATAGCGGCGCGGCCCATCGACTTAAGCTTCACCGTGTCGCCTTCGGAGACGTGCTTCACCAGGCTGGGCTGGGCGTTCGGGTCTCCGCGATCGGCGCCGGTCGCGTGCGCTACCACCGTGGAATCGAACTGCTCGCGAAATTCGCGGCGCATTTTAGCGATGCGACGTTCGGAGTCTTTTGATAATTTCTGCGCTGCGGCTCGGTCCTGCACGGCGTTCACGGTTTCTCGCGCGTGGTATTCGAAGTCGCGGAACAGCGTTTCGAGCTTTGTCTCCATCTCGCGAACTTTGGCTTGCTGTTCTTTGCGGCCCTCATTGGCGAGACGTGATTTTTCGCGTTCGAGTTCCTGCTCGCGGGCTTGTATGCGGGAGCGTTCTTGTTCCAGATCGCGAAGATCGGCATGCAGGCGGTCGAGGAAGCGCGCGACATCTTGAGTTTGCGAGCCCAGACGCGAGCGCGCGGAAGCGATGATTGCCGGATTCAGTCCAAGCCGCTGCGCGATGTTGATTCCCGCGGATGCTCCGGGAATGCCGATCTTCAGTTCGTAAGTCGGTTGTAGCGTGGCTTCGTCGAAGCCGACCGCAGCGTTGATCACTCCAGGCGTATTCGCGCCATAGACTTTGAGCGAAGTGTGGTGGGTCGAGATGACGATCATGCATCGGACTTCCCGGAAGTGTTCGGCGATTGCGACCGCCAGCGCAGCGCCTTCTTCGGGATCGGTGGCAGAGCCGAGTTCGTCGAGCAGCACCAGCGAATTCGCAGTCGCAGTGCGCGAGATGAAATCGGTGTTCGTAACATGCGCCGAAAACGTCGAGAGATTCTGCTCGATGGATTGATTGTCGCCGATGTCGGCGAGAATGGCGTCGAAGACGGGCATGTTGGCGCGATCGGCCGGAACGGGCATTCCAGACTGCGCCATCAGCGCCAGCAGGCCGAGGGTTTTCAGAGTGACCGTTTTGCCTCCGGTGTTGGGACCGGTGATGACCAACTGACGGTGGTCGCCTTCCAACTCGATGGTCACGGGGACGATCTTCGCGTTCTTAAGTTTCAGATTGCGTTCGAGTAGCGGATGTCGTGCGCGGTGAAGGAGCAGGCCAGCATCGCTCGCCTCGGACGGACGAATGCGTCCCTCGCCACTGGAGTCTTGGTCGCTCTCGGTCAGCGTAACGGCTACGCAGTTGTAGTCTTCGGCGAAGCGGGCTTTGGCGAACTGGAGTTCCAGTTCGGCGAGGACGTCGGCGGCGGTTAGGATCGCGTCCGCGTTCTCCCCGATTAGGCGCGTCATCTCGAGGAGGATGCGATGGATCTCGGCTTGTTCTTCATCCAGCAGGCGCACAAGTTCGTTGTTCTGCTCGATGGTTTCGAGCGGCTCGACAAAGACAGTCTGTCCGCTGGAACTGGCGCCGTGGACGACGCCCTGCACGCGGCGTTTCTGTTCGACTTTCACCGGGATCACGAAACGCTCGCCGCGGATGGTGATCAGTTCGTCCTGCACGGTGCCCCCTTCGGCGAGTTTGCGCAAGTAGCCGCGCAGCGTTTCCTGAATCTGACGCTTTTGTTTTTCGGTGTCGCGGCGAATACGGCTAAGCTCGGGGGACGCGCGATCGTCGAGCGTGCCGTCAGGCAGGATCTTGTTGTGAAACGAGCGCAGGAAGCCAGTGAAATCCTGGATACCAGCGGAGAGCGCCTCTACGGCGGTCCACGCGGAGCGCATCGCGGCTGGAGGTTGACGCACGATTTCGCGCCACTCGGATGCGCGGTCGGCGGCGACGATCACGTCGCGGATCTCGGTGGTTTCCAGAGCGGCTCCGGCAATGCGGGATTTCTCAATCAGCCTCTGGACTTCGGGCAGCCCGGCGAATTCGAAACGTCCGCCGCCGCGGCGATACTCGCGGATTTCCATCGTGAGCTGCTGCTGGGTTTCAATCCAGGGGCGATTAAGTGAAGGCAGAAGTTCGGCGATGCGGCGTTTGCCCAAAGGCGAAGAGGCGTAGCCGGCGAGCAAGTCGCGCAAGGTCTCGAACTCAAGCAGGCGCGAACTGGTGTGGGCGACGGGATTGGGCACGAACGGCATGCGGTTGATGGCGCTTTTTATGGTACAACGCAACGCAAATTTCCGTTGGTGATGATGATTCGGGGCTAGGTGCGATGCTAGAATCTACAGCGCCGGGTCATTTCATTGTCATTAGGCATCGATCAGCGCGATGTGACTTCCGGCGGACGGCCCCGTAGCTCAACTGGATAGAGCATCAGACTTCGGATCTGAGGGTTGGGGGTTCGACTCCCTCCGGGGTCGCCATTCGATTCAACCACTTCCGGCGGAATCCCCGCTTCGCTCATAAGCTCAGGTTGCGCGGGGGTTGCATTTTGTTCCTGGGTTGTTTTCGAATCCAGCCGGTCCACCCACGCGATGTCCGCTTCGGGAATGAGGTGGCCGTAGGTGTCGACGGTGATCTGAATCGAGCTATGGCCCATTTGATCCTTCACGTATGCCAGCGACGCGCCGTCCTGAATCAGAAGGCTCCCGAACGTGTGACGAAGGTCATGAAATCGAAATCGACGCAGACCCGCATGCTCCAAGCAAGGCAGGAACTGATAGTGGGTCAGGTTGCTATGGTCGAGGACCGTGCCCGCCTTTGAAGGGAATACGAGATCCTCCGCAATGCTCGTCTTACCCTTCATGAACGCCTCTAGCATTCGTTTATCCCTCAGTTCTAGTAAAACGCCACGCAACTCTCGCGACATATCAACCCTCCGCTCAACCCTCCGCGATTTCTTGCTCTTTGGCGTCGTGAACCTCCCGTGTACGTAGTTGCGCTGCACCAGAATGTAGCGATTGGGATCGTTGTCGCTGGTGCCAAACTGGATGTCGCCCCATCTAACCGCAAGCAGTTCGCCCTTTCGGAGCCCAGCACGAAGTGCCATCAAAAATAGCGGGTGAAATCCAGGGTAGAACTCTTTGGCGGCCTCAAGAAAAATCTGCGCCTCCTCGCGAGTCATTGCCTGAGCTTTATGCGTCGCCTTATCACTCTGGAGAAACCGTCCTAGCCTCACGGCCGGATTACTGGCCAAGATTCCATCCTCCACGGCAGAGCTCAGGACGACGCGAAGAGTCGCAATTGCCAGTCGAATCGTGTTCTTCGCGAAAGCTTTCTCAGTGAGGTCTGACATGAAGTCTTTGATCTCATCCCGAGTTATCGCGCTAATCTTTTTCTGCCCGAACCGGGGAATGACGTAACGTCCTTGGAGTCACGATAAAAATCTACGGTCGAGGGTTTGCATCGCAGGGCGTCCGTCTTCAACCACTTCTCCGCGTAGGTTGCAAACGTCGGCTCTTCTGGAGAATCTGATAGGACACCGAGGTCTCCGAGTGCAAGTTTGGCCTCGATCTGCCGGCGTACCTGCTCCGCTACCTCGCGGCTGGAACCGACACACTTAGCCTTCCGCCGCCAACCAAAGAGCGTTTCGGGGTAGACTCACACAACGAGTTGCAGTTGAGATTGTGGCCGCAACCACATCACTTGGTCCTTCTACGAAGGCCCGGATGATGTCCACGTCGTTGGGCGGAACGCAGGCCAAACCAAACCGGCGAAATTCGTCGTGTTCTTCGTGAAGGACAAAGGCGCTCCGGTGCTGGTGCCCGCAAACTAAAACCAAGAAACTGCGAGTAGTTCTGCTCGCACAAACTAAAGGAGAAAATTCATATGAGCACACTTACGGTAAGTGGCCAAAACGTTGTTGCCGTTGAACTTCATCAATCCTGCCCAAGACCCACGTCGATCTTTGAAGCCCAACTCACCGCGACTGATCCGCAAGGTTTGGCAGCAGCTCCCAACAAGAGCGGGAGCTGCGCTCTGCAAATACGGAGCGTGTCAACGTGGAGATTCGTGCCCCGCGCCCGAAAGCGTTAGTGGTTGCCGACAGGCTTCTGGAGCCAAGGGATCCAAAGAATCCTGGGGGCACTGATGGTCGTGCATCCGTGCTGCCCCGGACCCGCAGGACATCCCCAGTAGTTCTCGGTCGCATCGATTGTGCCGGTGCACACCGTGGAACCGTCGAGAGCACAAACATCCCCGACCCCGATGCCGCCCCCCAGCAGAGAGTTCAGATGGATATCGACCTCGGCAGGGGTATTGACCGCTATGTCGATATCCTCATCGCTGATTACGTTCTGGGAAATGACGGTGCCGCGAACCGGCGAAGCGCCGTCGCCGCTATTGATGTTGATTCCCACACGGCCTGGGGTTTTGGTGTCGAAGAGGTCGGCAAGGTTTCCGGCAATGATGTTGCCGATGATCTTGTTCCCGCTCATGTCATCTGCCGGGAGCCCAAACGCGGGTCCCACGTGCGTGTGCAGAGCGACGCCTCCCAGTCCGTTATGCGTGAGCGTGTTCCCGATGATCACGTTGTCTGACACGCGGCCGTGGCCCGCGCCATCGGAAAACATGCCCGCGCCTGCACCTCCAATTTTCACGCCGTTGCCGGTAGAGAGGTTCTCCGCCACCGTGTTGTGGTTCACCCCATGGTGCGGAGCGAAAGGTGGCGAGGTCTTGCCCGCCGGCGGATGCGAAGCAAGCACGATGCCGCACTCCAACGGGTTGTTTTTGATTGTATTGTGGATGAGCAAATTGTCACGGCTTTCGGCGGTCTCGTCACTGATCAGGACGCCATCGGCATTGCCGGTGACGAGGTTCCCAGAAACGATCGAGTTGGCTGTCCCGACCAGGTGAAGAGCGCCGCCGCAGTCCCCGGTTTCATCGGTCTCATAAATGCCGTCACCAGGCTGGTCAGGGCAACCGGTAAGTGCCCCTGTGAAATTCAGGCCCGGTGACGTATCGTTGTTGATGATGTTGTTATTTTGGATCGTGATATCCGAAGCGCTCACGACCAAAACGCCTTCGAACAATGCGTTCTCTACTGTGAGTCCCGTGATGGTCACCTGCTCTAGGCCGGGGTGGTCGAAACCATCCACGAAGATGCCATGCGCGAGACCGGTGGCATCAATAATCGAGGCGTGGGCACCCGCACCGACGATCGCGAGTGGAATGCCAATGTCCACTTCTTCTTTGTAGGTGCCGGCTTCAACCTCGATGAGATCGTTGGCCGAGGCATGATTGACGGCGGTTTGGATGCTCGAAAAGCAGTTATGGGAACCGGCCGGATTGACGCAAAGAGTCCCGGCCACGGCAGGCTGGTAGCTGGCGGCGAACATAGCCGCGCAGCAGACGATTAGCGTTCGGCTCAATCGAGTTGGTTGCATGGACGCTCTCCTCTCCTAAATGCGGCAAGGAATTTAACACTTCCAGGTTTCCCGATCAAGCGTGCCGTTAGGCTAGTCCAGGGTCGAGGACCGCGCTCTTGGGTTCGCCGCCCACGCCCGTCCCCTGACGACCCTTCCACTAGTGGATGTCGTTAGCGTGTTCACCATTGGACAATAGGTGCAAAGACACCCCGAATGCACCAGCATCCCAGTCCCGCTCCAGCGTCTAAGAAGCACAACCCTCGCTCCACGGCGGGCGCCTGGCATACACCACCAGCCTTCGTCTGAGCCTTACACTGCTTCCGTTCTCCGCCTTAAGGCTCATGGGGGTACCCTCCTCCGTCGTCGCCACAGTTGGTCGCGCTGCTCGTCGCGCTAGGTTTCGCTGTCTTCGCCGATTTGGTCGGAGGAACTTGCTGTTCTTGGTTGCGCGGGGGTTGCGGATTTTGCAGGATTTTGCCGGAGTTTTCCGAGCTAGGTTGTTGAAGTTACTTAGAATCAGTGGTGAGGTTGAGACTTCGGATCTGAGGGTTGGGGGTTCGACTCCCTCCGGGGTCGCCATTCTAAAAGCCGGCTTACGATTCCCTGCCAAAAAACAGCTCCGGTCATCCTCCCTAGCACCTGCACTCTGGTTACTTGCCAGCGGCCGCATTTCGCGGTGCAATGGCACCTGCGGAGCAAATTATGGGACGCGTTCTTGGGTTTCTGGGCACGATCATCACGATGGCGATCGGGATGTACATCTACTCTCTGCAGATCAAGACCCTGACTCCGGGCGCTGGGAGCGGCAACTCTGAAGAAGTTGCCACCATCACCGGCGTGAAAAATGATCTGATCGGCATCGCCAATGCCGAGCGTGGGTACCTGGCGTCAGAAGGGAAGTACGCTTCGCTTGATGAGCTGATTTCCGGCAAATACATCAGCATCAAGAGTGAGCGCCCGCCATATATTTACGATGTCGAAACGGCTTCCAGCAGCTTTCGGGCGACTGCCACTCGCACCACGAAAGGTGCTCCGGCGCAGCTCTGGATTACCGAAACCATGCAAGTTCAAGCGTCAGACTGAAGGTTCTTCCTGCCTTTTTCCTGCCTGTGCTGCCTGCCCTCAGCGGACTAAATAGTAAGCAAGGCGCGAGTCAGGTTTTTTTCCAGTCAGTCAACGACATTAGTTCGTCCATGATTTCCTGCAATCGTTGCAGTCGCCGTTCCTGATCGGATGCTCCGATGATTTTTTTGCCACCTTGCAGATATAGCCGGTTTGCTTCACTGATCTCTGCGATTTCTTCTCGCAACTTTCCAACGCGCTCTTTGACGGACTGGGGCATAGGAATAGGCTAGCAGAGCTTTTCACACCTTTTCAACGGTGTTGACAGTGCCCAGTGGGAGCGGCTAGTCTCGGGAACTGAGGCGGGAGCCGGCTGTTCCCCCGGGCGGCAGATCTTACCCGAGACATCGTTGCTGGTTGCTTTGTGCCGACCACACATCTCGACCGACACTGGATCCTCATCAAATACTCTCCGAGGTTGATCGGTAATGAGCGTTCGCACGCACTCGTTTCTCTGTAGCCGTGCGCTGTGCCGGGCGGTGCTGACTACCGGCATGGTGTTCACGGCTTTTGCCCAAGCCCAGGTAAGCCTTACCCAGCTGAGTGAGGACACCTTTACCGACACTCCAAGCCAGCACGCTACCGAGGTCGAGCCTAGTACGTTCTCGTATGGCTCAACGATTGTGAGCGCCTTTCAGGTGGCTCGGATTTCGAGTGGAGGCGGCGCCGACATTGGGTTCGCGACTTCGACCAATGGCGGCGTGAGCTGGACCAACGGGTATCTGCCGGGAATTACGATGTACCAGGGCGGAACGAACTCGGCGGCCAGTGATGCGGCGGTGGCGTACGACGCCTTGCACAATGTTTGGCTGATCTCGACCCTGCCCATCGGGAACAACACTTCTGTCGCGGTGAGCCGGTCGACCGACGGGATCAACTGGAGCAACCCGATCGCCGTCGCCGGGTCGAGTTCCGCCGACAAGAACTGGATTGTCTGCGACAACACCGCCACCAGCCCTTTTTACGGCCACTGCTATTCGGAGTGGGACGACCCGTCGCAGGGTGACCTGGTCCGGATGAGCACCTCAAAAGATGGCGGGCAAACCTGGGGAGCGGCACTGGGCACGGCGGGGCAGGACCAGGGCATCGGCGGCGTGCCGGTGGTGAAGCCGGGAGGGAAAGTAATTGTGCCCATCCTCGGATTCTATGGATACGTAACTGCATTCACCTCGATCAATGGCGGAAAGAGCTGGACGAAAGCGGTGAACGTCGCCAGCTATATCAATCACGCCGAGGCGGGGGGCCTGCGGAGCGCGGGTCTGATCTCGTCGGCAGTGGATGCGGCGGGCAAGGTTTACGTGATGTGGCCAGATTGCCGCTTCCGCACGAACTGCTCGTCGAATGACATCGTGTACAGCACGTCGGGAACCGGGACGACATGGTCGGCGGTCAAGCGCGTGCCGATCGATCCGGTTACGAGCACGGTGGATCACTTCATCACGGGCGTGGCGATTGCGCCGGGCACAAAGGGAACCACGGCCCACATTGCGCTTGCATATTACTTTTATCCGGTGTCGAACTGCGGGAACAACTGCTCGCTGTCTGTCGGATTCACTCAGTCTTCCACGGGAGGTTCGACGTGGACCGCGGCAGAAACGCTGGCCGGTTCAATGCAGCTGACATGGCTTCCGGATACGTTCTCCGGAAAGATGGTGGCGGATTACGTCTCGGTGGGATTTGCGGGAGGCAAGGCATTTCCAGTGTTTGCCGCGGCGCAAGCGAAAACAGGATCTCTTTTCCACGAGGCGGTCTACACCACGACATCGGGTCAGGTTGCGTCCACTCCGGAGCTGGAACCGATGAGTGCGGCGGGGGATGTTCCGGTGCCGAATGCGCACTCCGATCACGGACCCATGGAATATCTGGATCAGGAGCACCGGATTCCGATTTCGGGGAAGCGCCCGCCGGAGCGTGATTAGGTCAAGGGCGGAATTTGCAGGCCGCCGGCGCGAAGCTGGCGGCCTTTTTTTCGTCCAGGACATCAAGATCAAGAGCTCGAGGACGGTGTCCCGCAACCGTTTGCCCCCCGACCCCGCTCGGCGATATATTTGCAAAGGTACCTGTTTTAACGGATATTCGTGTTTTGATTTTCTTATGTTCACTGACTTCACCGCCGCCGACCGCTGGACCAAGAAACAAGTACACTGCCTCTACCAAGCCCTGATCGTAGCCATCGCCACCCGCCACGCCGATGCAGTGGACATCAAGTTCCTGGTTGACGGTCGCCCGGTCTGGGTCGCCCTGCCGCACCCGGCCTGGGTTGAATACAAGAAGCGCACCGGGAAGCTGATCACGGACTCCCTGGCGAAGGAAATCGCCGGCCATTTTCTGAAAACGGCGCTGGAATCCGGTGAAGGCCTGGGTCGCGAAATGTATTCTCTGACCATCGACGAGACCCTCAAGCACCTGGAAGGTGTCGTGTCGGAGGTCGAGCTCCCGGTCGCTACAAGCCGCTAGTACCGCGACCGCGTAATGAGTCATACGATGGAGGGACGGGCGTCTCGCCCGTCCAGCAGTGTGCCGGCCGGAGGGGGACGCCCGGCTCTCCACCCGCAAGAAGGAGAACGTTTGTATGTCCAGCCTGATCTCCGATATGGAAACCATGAGCGAAAATAAGGCCGATACGAAGCATAAGGGGCTAACCGCGTGGGTGGAAGAAGTCGCCCAGCTCTGCAAGCCGGATCGAGTGCAGTGGTGCGACGGTTCGCACGGGGAATATCAGGCCATGCTACGGCTGATGGTAATGACGGGCAGCGCCATCTGGTTGGCCGACGACAAGCGGCCGAATAGCATCCTCGTCCGGTCGAGTCCAGGCGACGTTGCTCGCGTCGAAGACCGCACCTTTATCTGTGCACTGACCCAGGAAGCAGCTGGTCCCACCAACAACTGGGAAGATCCCGCGAGGATGAAGCTGAAGCTGCAGGGGTTGTTCGCGAGTGCGATGTCCGGCCGCGTCATGTATGTCATCCCGTATAGCATGGGCCCCATCGGCTCGCCGATTGCGAATATCGGCGTTGAAGTGACCGACTCCCCTTACGTTGTGGCCAGTATGCACATTATGGCACGCGTCGGTACTCGCGTGCTCGAGGTTCTGGGAAGCGAAGATGACTTCGTGCGCGGCCTGCACTCGGTCGGCGCTCCGCTGACTGCCAACCAGGCAGACTCGACTTGGCCAAACAATGCGCAGGACAAATACATTTGCCACTTCCCGGAAACGCGTGAGGTCTGGTCCTACGGCTCCGGCTACGGTGGCAATGCACTGCTCGGCAAGAAGTGTCACGCGCTGCGCATCGCTTCGGTGCAGGCCCGTGATGAAGGCTGGATGGCGGAACACATGCTCATCCTCAAGTTGACCAACCCCTTCGGTCAGTCCAAGTATTTCACTGGCGCGTTCCCCTCGGCCTGCGGCAAGACAAACCTCGCCATGATGATCCCGACCATACCGGGGTGGAAAGTCGAGACCATCGGAGACGACATAGCTTGGATGAAGTTCGGCGCCGATGGCCGCCTCTATGCCATCAACCCTGAGTACGGATTCTTTGGCGTCGGTCCCGGAACGAGCATGAAATCGAACCGGAATGCCATGCTCACCGCCACGAAGAATTCCATCTTCACCAATTGCGCAATGACTCCCGACGGCGACATATGGTGGGAGCAGATGACCGCCGAAAAGCCCGCGGAATTGATCGACTGGCTGCGCCGCCCGTGGACTCCGGCTTCGTCTCAGAAAGCAGCTCATCCCAATGCCCGCTTCACCGCTCCAGCGAGCCAGTGCCCGGTGATTGCCCCGGAGTGGGAGGATCCGAACGGCGTGCCGATCGACGCCATACTTTTCGGTGGCCGCCGGGCTGGCGTTGTCCCGCTGGTGACGGAGTCGTTCAGTTGGCAGCACGGAACGTTTCTGGGCGCGACCGTCAGCAGCGAAACAACCGCGGCCGCCGCCGGCAAAGTCGGTGAACTTCGCCGCGACCCAATGGCCATGCTCCCTTTCTGCGGCTACAACATGGGCGATTACTTTGCCCACTATCTGAAGATCGGCTCCAGGCGCGGCGCAAAGCTGCCCAAGATCTATTATGTGAATTGGTTCCGCACCGACAACAACGGCAAATTCCTGTGGCCCGGATATGGCGAGAACAGCCGTGTGCTGAAATGGATCTTCGAACGCTGCGACGGCAAAGTGCACGCTGTGGATACGCCGATCGGCAGGCTCCCCGAGCCTGCGGACCTGGATACCAAGGGACTTGACCTTCCCGCCGCGGAGATCGCCGAATTGCTCGGCGTGGATGTGGAGGGCTGGCTCGCCGAAATACCATCGATCCGGGGGCACTTCGCCAAGTTTGGCAGCCATCTTCCCGAAGGCTTGAACCGGGAAGTCGACGAACTGGAAGACCGGCTCCGGAAGGCAAAGAAGTAGATTCGTTCTCGGCGGGGAACCGGTCTGTGCTTAAATCAAATCATGTTCGCCCGGAAACTCCGCGTGGAATATCAGCACGAAGGGCAGCTCCAACTTTGTCCGTTGAAGTGGCTCGACAATTTCAGTATGCGCAACTTCACCAACGCATCTGTCTTTGACGACACAATGCCGGTGGCTGACGGGTGCCTGGAAATTGGAACGCGTGTTCCACTCGATCCACTCCGGGACGCGATGGAAGACTGGTTTCGCCGCAAGAGCTATCTGCCGAAAGATGCATCCCTGGTGCTGACCCTGACCTAGGTGGCGCCGCCCAGACTGGAGGCTCTTTCCATCTTGAGCAGGCGGGCCAATAAACGGACGATCATGCCATCGAAGCGGGTGCCGCTTAGCTTTCCCAGTTCCACCATCGCTTGCTCGTCCGTCTTGGGGGGAGCGAAAGAGCGATCGCTCGTCATGTTCACGTAAGCATCGGCGACGGCGACAATGCGGCCGTATAGGGGGATGCTCTCACCCTTCAGTCCGAAAGGATACCCGCCGCCGTCGAAGGCTTCGTGATGGGATTCGATGGCTTGGGCCACGCGCTCGATTTCAGGAATCGCCCGTAGCACTTCCGCCCCTACTTGCGGATGGGTCTTGACCACCGCGAATTCATCTTCCGTAAGTGCGCCCGCCTTATTCAGGATTCGATCGGGGATGAACAGCTTACCCAAGTCATGCACCCGCCCCGCGAAGATTATGTCTTCCACCTCCTGCGCAGAGAGGTTGAGTCCGCGGGCGATGATCCCGGTATAGTGTCCGCATTGCTCGCCGTGCCCTGCCGCGTTGTGCTCCCTCAGTTCGGCGGCGCGCGACAAGGCTTCGACGGCCTCTTTCATCGCCCGGTGATCCGCATTATCTTCGCGTCCGGAAAGCTTACGGAGCGTGTTGACCAGTTCCTCCAGGTGCTCAGGCCCGTTGTGCTCGCGCTGCAGAAATCCTTCAATATAACCGGAGACAAGCTGGCGCTGCACCGCAGAGCCTTCGCCGAACGCATCTGAAGTGGAAACCTGGTTACCGCCCGCGTGCTTGGCCACGTACATGCCTGCATCCGCCACGCGAATCAAGTCCTCCATGGAAAATCCGTGCAGGGGGAAACTGGCGACGCCGAAGCTGCCGGTGATGTGGTGCTCTTCCAGCATCGGATCGGTGGCCAGCCACAGCCGCAATCTTTCCGCCAGCACCTGCGCCTGCTCGATGCTCGTCTCGGGCATGAGGATGACGAATTCGTCTCCCCCGTAGCGGGCAACCACGTTCGACTGGCGGCACTTCTGTTCGAGCAGCCGGCCAACCCGGGCCAGCACCAGATCTCCTTCCAGATGGCCGAGCGAATCGTTGACTTCCTTAAATTTATCCAAATCGACCAGCACCACCGAGAATGGCCGGCCAGAACGGGACCCGCGCTTCCACTCCGAACTCAACGCCTCCCAGAAAAAGCGTCTCGTCTTGATGCCGGTCAACCCGTCCGTGATCGATTGCTGCTGCAGCTTCCGGAAGACGAAGGAGTTATGCAACGCCGTGGCCAGAAGATCGGCCAAGGTGTTCAGGATCAGAACGTCCTGAGGCGCGAACGCATTTTCATCCCGGCTCTCGATGTTGAGCACGCCGAGCAGCGTCTCGCCGTAGCTGATCGGCAGGCAAAGCACCGCCCGCGATTCCGGCAGCACGCCGGCAAGCTGCCCCGGACCGGCGTTTTGCACCAGTGCGCTCACTCCTGTGCGCGCGACTTTTCCCAGAACTCCACTGCCCACCGTGACCCGGCGGCCCAGGGTTTCGGATGTTGTTCCCGCCTCGGCTTTAATCTCAATATCCTTGGTGGCGTAGTCCATGATGCCGATGCCGATGTGATCGTAGTGGAAGTTCTTCTGGATCTCGCGCACAATGTCAGCCATCATCTGTTCGGCGTCTTCGCTCGAGATCGCCATTTTCGAAATGCTGTTGAGAAACGCGAGGTGCCTGGCGCGGCGTTGCTCTTCGGTGAACAGGCGCGCATTCTCGATGGCTACCCCCAGTTGACCGGCTGCGGTTTGCATCACCTCGAGGTCCCGGTCCAGGAATTGCGATTCCCGCTCCGTACTCAGCGCCGCCATCACTCCCACGGGTTTACCGCCCAGAAAAATAGGCACGGCGCAGAACGAGCGGGCCGGACGCGGAGGCATGAAATCCACTCCCAGTTTTGACCGCACCTGTTCAAGATCGGATTCGATCAGCAGCGGCTCCCCGGTCTTGATTATGTACTCAGTCAATCCATTGCTGGCCTTGCGCGAGCGCTTGGCTAGAACCATGCCGCCTTCGATCTCCAGCTCGAAGTGAATCTCATCTTCTTCCTGAAACGCGATGTAGAAATTGCTGGTGTCGAAAATCTGGCCAAGCTCCACGTGCACCGTGCGCAGCACCTCGTCCTGGTTGAGATGAGAACTGATGGCCTGCCCGATTTCGGTGAGCAACTCGTATTCCTTGGTTCGCCGCTGCGCTTCGTGCATTACGACATAGTTTTCCAAGGTCAGGGCGATCTGCAGCGCGAGGCCGATGAGCAGCCGCAAATTCGAAGAGCCGAACATGCGCCGTTCCGCGTGCGGGAAAAGGATGACCCCGAAATTGTGCTCCCGCGTCTGCAGGCTCACCGCCATCAGGTCGGTAATTCCCTCTGCCAGCAGCGTCTGCTTCGAGACCTCGAACTTTCCTCCCGAAAGCGCCGGCAAAGGCTCTTCCAGTTCCCGCAGATTCCGGAAGGTGACCACTCCCCCACGCCGGTAGGCAAGCTCGGCGATGTAATCGCCCGCTTGCGTCTTTTGCAGTTTTTCCAGAAACTCCGGGGAAAAGCCCTTTTGCACCGAGGGCACGGTGCCACGCCATTGCTCGGAAACAAAAAAGACAGCACGGCGCGAAGGCAGAGGCGCTACCAGCCTCTCCACAAAGGTCTGCAATCTGGGCACCAGGTCGGATGCGGAGAGCAAGCGTCGCGGATCGACGCCTAAAGTCGAGAATTCCAGCGCATTGTCCTGCACTGCATTGCGTTCGTTTTCAAAAAGCACCATCACCATCGCGATGGCCAGCAGCATCTGCGGAATCGGCCCTAGGAACCCCCCGAGCTGGCCAACAATATCGAGAAAAGGTTGACGAAGCTGGCCTGCGCCCATCAGCGCTGCCCACAGCGCCAGCGAAAACGCGAGGGTGCGGAACGCCACGGAATTCCTGCGAAAAGCGTAACGATAAAAATGGAACGAGCAATAGAGCAGCGTCGCTGCCAGCCCGATTTCCAGCTGCAAATAAATCGGCGGCGGAGTCGCTTTCTCGCTGAATACCCCGCTTGCCATGTGTGCCCGCAAGCTCACATACGCCAGCAGGACCCCGGTCACGGTCAACGCAACGTCATACCATTTCAGCTGGAACGGTTCCTTCATCAACCGGGTCGAGACAAAGATGCAAATTGCCATCGCCACCAGCAGGAGCGAGCTCAGCAAAGACAGTAATGCGGAAGGACCTTGAAAATATTCAACCGCTTTCAGCGCATAGTGCAAAGTGTATGCCGCCCAAGCCAGTTGCCAAGCGCGAAAATAGGTATGACGGTTCTGTTCGTAGAGGTAGGTGAAGACGAGAAACACCAGCAGGGCCACGGCCCCAGGAATCAGCACCAGACCCGTGGCAACGCTATTCATTGGTTAACGTTCCTCGACTAACGGTTCTTTATCGCGCCCGTAATTACAGCCCGGTTGGAACTAACTCTGGCTTAAAGCTGGCCTAATCCTGTCACAACAGACAGATCGAAACAATAGGTGTCTTCCGGCAGGTTCCGCCCTGGGCACGGCGTTTCGAAAAGTATCTCCTTATAAGATGCGATGACGCTAGAGCGATATTCCCGGAAACGGTTACCTTCGTAACCCATTGGTAACCACTCTGATTTTCCTAACCACTCCGATTTCCCGTAGAGACGCGGCCCGCCGCGTTTCAGCAGTGCCCCGCTTTCCGAGACCGAACAAGCCCCGTCTCTACAGGAGCTAGAGGCCAGGCTCCGATCCCGCTATACTCAAAAGTTATGCTTCGCGTTCGATTCGCGCCGTCTCCCACCGGTTTTCTGCACGTCGGCAGTGCCCGCACCTTTATCTTCAACTGGCTCTACGCCCGTCGCAACGGAGGAACCATGGTCCTGCGACTCGACGACACCGATGTCGAGCGCAATACCGAAGCCTCCATCAACTCCATCTTCGAAGGTCTGCGCTGGCTTGACCTCGGCTGGGACGAGGAATACAAGCAATCCCAGCGCCTGGCCCTGCACCGCCGGATCGCCGACGCCATCTTCCAGAAAGGACTAGCGTACCGCGACTTTACCCCCGCCCACGCCGCTGCTGTCCAGGTCAACGACAGCGAAAAATCCGGCGCCAATCAAACCTGGCTCTTCAACCCCGGCATGCGCGAACTCTCCCGCGCCGAAAGTGATCGCCGAGCCGCGGCGGGAGAGTCCTTCGCCCTTCGCTTCCGTGTTTCCCGGGGGACAGCCGAACAAGTCCGCTTCACTGACGCGGTCTACGGCGAGCAAATCAAATCCGCCGCCGACATCGAAGACTTCGCGCTCCTCCGTTCGGACGGCATGCCCACCTACCACCTCGCCTCCTGCGCCGACGACATCGACCTCCGTATCAGCCACATCATCCGCGGACAGGACCATCTCTCGAACACTTACAAGCACGTGCTCATTTTCGAAGGCGCTGGCGCCAAACCGCCGCAGTTCGCGCATCTTCCACTGCTAATCGCGCCCGACGGATCGAAGCTCTCCAAGCGCCGCCATGGTCCGATTGTCAGCGTGACCACCTATCGCGACGCCGGATTTCTCCCCGAAGCCTTCATCAACTTTCTCTGCTTGCTCGGCTGGTCGCCGAAAGACAATCGCGAAAACATGACCCGTCAGGAGCTGATCGACGCGTTTTCCCTCGAAGGCATCAACCGCGCAAACGCGGTGGTGAATTTCAAGGAGCCCGCCGCGACGCCGGACGATGCCTTCGACCCCAAAGCCCTGTGGCTCAATGCCGAGCACATCCGCGCTCTTTCGGTTGACGAACTCAGTGCCCGCCTGCTGCCTATCGTTCACGCCGCCGGTTTCCCAATCGCGCCGGAAAAAATGCGTGCCCTCACCCCGCTTATTCGCGAGCGCATCAAACTTCTGCGCGACGTCCTTACCACCGCTGACTTTTTCTTCATGGACCGGCTCCCGCCCTACGACCCAACCGAACTCATCCCGCAGAAGGGCGATGCCGCCATGGCGCTCAGAGTTCTAACCCGTGCTCGAGAAGTCCTGGCGCAAACTGAATTCAAACACGACCCGCTGGACCAAGCCCTCCGCGCCGCTGCGCAGGAACTCGGGCTCAAAGCCGGACAAATGTTCCAACCCATCCGAGTGGCCGTTTGCGGCCGCAAGAACGCTCCGCCATTGTTCGAGACGTTGGAAGTGCTGGGGCAGGACACCACCCTGGTAAGAATTGAGCGAGCCATTCAGAAGCTCTCGCGCTAATGGTTTTGGAGCTGCTTCGCCAGCTGGCGGGCTTCCTCAGCTTCACGACGCATTCCCTTGGCGTCATAGGCGCTGGCGAGGGCGTTTTCGTTTTTGGGATTGTCCTCATTGTTTCGCTGCTTCACAAAAGATGCGATGGCATCGTCGTAGAGCTTGAGCTTGGCCTGCATCAGTCCGATATCTTGATAAACGCCGTCATAGCCAGGATCGAGTCGCGCCGTCAGTTTGTATTCCTCGAGGGCCTCGGCATATTTCTGCTCGCCCCATGAAACTGCTCCTAGCCCAAAATGTGCGTCGGGACTCTTTGGATTTACGGTGAGCAGCGATGTGAGAATGTTTCGCGCCGGTTGGAAGCGATTCTCTTCTAGATATGCCATGCCCAGCGAGAAGTAAGCCCTCTCATCCCTGGGATCGATCTCAATGATGCGCTGAAGTTCGCCTTCCGCACTAGGGAAGTCGCCTTTGGTCCAATAAGCCCGCGCGAGACTGTAATGCGCTGGCAAATAATCTGGTCGCTGCCGGACCGCCGTCTGAAGTTCCGCTATCGCCTGCTCGGTTTTGTTGCTGGTAAGCAGCGCCTGCCCCTTTGTCGCGTGCAGCACGTAGGCGTGCGAATGATGCAGCCACGCCGCGCCGCCATAGACCAGCACGATCCCAACGAAAAGCACTCCCACGCGTCGAACCGCGTCATCGTGTTGTGGAGCCACCCGGGCGATGAGGGCGCCGAGAATCAGTCCCGACACTAGACCTCCAACGTGAGCGGCGTTGTCGGTGTGACCCGACATTGCTCCAAATACGAGGTTATAGCCGGCAAAGATCAGCACACTTCGCAGCAGTCCCGACACCGCCGCTTTTGGCAACGAAAATTCGCCCAGGTAAAACGACGCGATCAGCGCTCCGGCAATTCCGAAGATTGCCCCGGAGGCTCCCGCGCTTGTGCCTCCAGGATTCCAAGCGAGGCTGGTCACACTCGCCGCTACGCCGGTGATCAGGTAAACCGCACCAAACGTCCAATGACCGTAAACCGACTCGGCTAGTTTGCCCAGACCCCACAGACACCACATATTGAACCCGATGTGGATGATCCCGATATGCACGAACACACAGCTCAACAACCGCCACCACTGGCCTCCGATGGTGAGAGGGCCGTAATTCGCTCCCCAATGCCACAGCTGCGCCGTTGTTGGCTCGGTGAGCGAAACGCCAGCCAACGTCATGGCAACGAACACCGCAACATTGATTCCGAAAATGGCTTGCGTGACCGCCATCGAACTGGACTGCCGTCGCATCCATGGCGCGGGCTCGACTCGCTGGATGGGAGAATCCTCGCCTCGTTGCGCAGCTTCATGTTGCACGCACCACTGGCAAAGCTTCTTGCCAAAAGTGAGGGCTGGAAGCTGGCGGCCGCATTTAACGCAATTTGCCATTAAGAATTCAAGCCCGCATCCAGCTAACGGTGAATGCTGGAAAGACGCGGTGCCTCTCGACGCAGATTATCACGTGGATTCCTTCACGGCGTTGAGGGTTGGGGTCGGCCATGGCATCGTTGAGCCATGCCTGTTGAGGCAGTCTTCACCGCGAATCCGCTCTTCCCATATAAAATATCAAGAGCATGAGCGCTGCGAATTCATCTCCTGACGACGCTGGGCCGAACTCATCGCCCGAACCTCGCCCCTCGAACTTCATCCGCGACATTGTCATTGAAGATTTGAAAACGAAGAAGTTCGGCGACGCCGCCATCCAGACCCGCTTTCCTCCCGAGCCCAACGGCTATCTGCACATCGGCCACGCCAAGTCCATCTGCCTCAACTTCGGATTAGCCGACGAATTTGGCGGTAAGACGAACCTGCGCTTCGACGATACCAACCCGGAGAAGGAAGAGCAGGAGTACGTGGACTCCATCATGAAGGATGTCTGCTGGCTGGGTTTCGACTGGGACGGTCTCTACTACGCTTCCGATTACTTTGATCAGCTCTACGAATGGGCGATCAAGCTGATCAACGATGGCAAAGCGTATGTTGACGATCTGAGCGCGGAAGAAATTCGCCAGTATCGCGGCACGCTCACCGAGCCGGGCAAAGACAGTGCGCATCGCAACCGCACTCCGAAGGAGAACCTCGACCTCTTCGAGCGCATGCGCAAAGGCGAGTTTCCTGACGGATCGCGTGTGCTGCGCGCCAAGATCGACATGGCGTCGCCGAACCTCAATATGCGCGATCCGGTCATGTACCGCATCCTGCACGCCGAGCATCAGCGCACCGGCGCCAAGTGGTGCATCTATCCGATGTACGACTACGCGCACGGCCAGTCCGATTCCATCGAGCACGTGACTCACTCTATCTGTACGCTCGAATTTGAGGATCATCGCCCGCTCTACAACTGGTTCATCGAGCAGCTCGGCATTTTTCCGTCCCAGCAAATTGAGTTCGATCGCCTCGGACTTACCCGCACGCTACTCAGCAAGCGCAAGCTGCTCACTCTGGTGCAGGAGAAACGCGTCACCGGTTGGGATGATCCGCGAATGCCCACGCTTTCCGGCTTGCGGCGCCGTGGTTATACTCCGGAGGCGATCCGCAATTTCTGCGGGGCCATCGGGGTTTCGAAAACAAATGGCACGCTGGAACTTGCGATGCTCGAACACTTCGTCCGCGATGACCTGAACAAGCGCGCGCCGCGCAGGATGGCTGTGCTCCGGCCCGTGAGGGTCGTGATCGATAACTACCCTGAAGGTCAGGTCGAGGAAGTCGAAGCGGTCAATAATCCCGAGGATGAAAGCGCCGGGAAGCGCAAAGTGCCATTTTCCAGGGTGCTATACATCGAGCAGGACGATTTCCGCGAAGACCCGCCCAAGCAGTATTACCGCCTCTCGCCCGGGCGCGAAGTGCGGCTGCGTTACGGCTACTTCATTACGGCGAAGGCGCTGGTGAAGGACGACAAGGGAGAAGTGGTTGAGGTGCATTGTACGTACGATCCTGCCACGCGCGGCGGCAATGCGCCGGATGGACGCAAGGTGAAATCGACCATCCACTGGGTCTCGGCCACGCACGCTCTCGACGCCGAGGTGCGTATGTACGACAAGCTCTTTACCAAAGAAGACCCGAATCAGGTAGAAGAAGGCCAGGAGTTCACGGCGAACTTGAATCCGAACTCCCTGGAAGTGATCACGAAGGCTAAGTTGGAGCCATCGCTGGCGAATGCGCCGATTGAAAGCCGCTATCAGTTCGAGCGCCTCGGGTATTTTTGCGTTGACCGGGATTCCGAGCCCGGACATCCCGTGTTTAACCGCACGGTGGCGCTGAAAGACACCTGGGCGAAGGTAGAGAGAAAGATCGAGAAGAAATCGGGCGCATAAATAAATGCCGATCGCATAAATAAATGTCATGTAGAGACGCGGCTTGCCGCGTCTCCCCCCCGCCGAAAACTTAGCCCCGTCACAACACTCGGCAGGCCTCGTCAAACTCCAGCCGTGGATTGCGCGGGAACAGCTTGCTGCGATCGCCGTAACCAAGATTGCACAGGAAGTTCGCTTTCCATTTACCGTCGGGAAAGAACTCCGCATTCACCTTCGCGGGATCAAAGCCCGACATCGGGCCACAATCAAGTCCCACGGCTCGAGCGGCGAGTATGAAGTAGCCTCCCTGCAGCGTGCCATTGCGGAATGCGGTTTCATCGATCAACGGCTGGTTTCCCACGAAATAGGCGCGCATGTCGGCGTGCGGAAATAGCTGGGGAAGTCTCTCATAGAACTCGGTGTCCCGGGCGACAATCACGGTGACCGGCGCAGTTCTTGTCTTTTCGACATTGGGGGAAGCGAGCGCGGGCAGAAGCCTTTTATGTTCCACGCATTGATCGAGGAGTGATCATAGGTCTGCCATATGTATTTGGGTTCCCGTTGGTGTTCACGTTCGTGACGCACGCGATTGTATTTCCGAAATCTGCAGGTGTGTTCTGCGTCCCCACTCCAGTCAAATTGCCGCACTGTGAGCGCGTTGTCATACCGGTCGAGTCGCCGGTATTCGGCCACCAACTCGCGATCGGAGTCGCATGATGATGACGTTAGTGTTAGAAACAAAACAGGCATAAGCGTTTTCCAGGTCGGCAGACCGACGCACCATTCGCCGTCGAGCCCAAGTACAGACCCCGACCCGAGTACGCCGCTTGCCCGCAGGCAGGCAAAAGAATACAACCACCAAAAACTTCTTCATCGCTCTTTGCTCGACAAGAAATCGCATCCCCCGCTACGCCAGAACGACGCCTTTGCACAAGGCAAAGGCCCGCGCAGACCCGTGCGCTCTGCACCCGAAGTCACTCCCGGCTTCGCTATAATGTTTGTTTGCTCTTCCCCCGCCGATTGCGTAGGGGCTTCATGGAAAGGGAACTATGCCGACTGACGTAGTGATGCCCCAGATGGGCGAATCAATTTTCGAAGGAACGATCACCAAGTGGCTGAAAAAGACGGGTGACAAGGTCCAGCGCGATGAACCTCTGTTCGAGATTTCCACCGACAAGGTCGACGCCGAAATTCCCGCGCCCGCCAGCGGAGTCCTTCAGGAGATCAAAGTTTCCGAAGGCAACACCGTTCAGGTCAACACCGTCGTCGGTGTGATTGGGGACGGCAGTGGCGCCTCCGCTTCCGCCCCCGCCAAGGCCGCAGCTCCCACCCCTGCTCCTGCCTCTCCCGCGTCCCCGAAGAGAGAAGCTTCTGCTCCGCCGCCCGCGCCCGCCGCGCCCGCTCCCGAGGATGAAGAAGATTCCGACGTCCGCTCTTCCCCGCTCGTTCGCAAGCTCGCCCGCGAGCACAACGTGGATCTTGCAAGAGTCAATGGCACCGGCACCGGCGGCCGCGTCACCAAGCAGGACGTACTCGATTTCGTTGAGCACCGTACGACTGCTCCAGTTACGGCGCCCGCGCCCCGTCAAACCTCAGCCCCTGCGCCGGCTGTCATTCCTGGCGACCTAGTTCCGATGTCCCAAATGCGCAAGATCATCGCCCAGCGAATGATCGAATCGCGGCGCACCAGCGCTCACGTCCACTGCATGTTCGAGGTGGATATGACTCGCATCGTCAATTTGCGAAATAAGCTCAAGAACGGCTTCGAGCAGCGCCACGGCGCGCGGCTCACCTTCATGCCATTCTTTGTGCGCGCTGCCATCATCGCCCTGCAGCAATATCCGATCGTCAACAGCTCGCTCGAAGGCGACAACATCCGCTACCACAAGCACGTGAACGCCGGCATCGCCGTCGCCCTCGATCGGGGACTCATTGTCCCCGTTCTCAAGAACGCCGACGAGCTCAACTTCCTCGGACTGCAGCGCGGCATCACCGACCTCGGCGAGCGCGCCCGTTCGAAGAAACTGCTTCCGGCTGACGTCGAAGGTGCAACCTTCACCATCACCAACCCCGGCCAGTTTGGAGCCGTCTTCGGCTTGCCCATCATCAACCAGCCGAACGTGGCCATCATGGGCGTCGGCGGTATCACCAAACAGCCACTCGTGATCACCGACAAAGACGGCACGGATTCCATCGCCATCCGTTCCGTCGTACACCTCACGCTTGGCTATGACCATCGCATTATCGACGGCGCCGTGGCCGACCAGTTCATGGCCGCAGTAAAGAAGGCTCTAGAAACCTGGAGTGAAGAAGTCGGCTAATCCGGCTCGTTGGTGGAGCGACGGGCGGGGACGCCCGGCTAGCCACCACAACCTTCAAATCAAAGGCGTTTCGGCCGGCAGGGTTACTGGACCAGTCATAGTGTCGCCCGCCTTGGAGACAAACGACCCCGCGCCTACATTCGCCACCGCCGCATCCACAGACTGCTGAGTCGCGGCGAGATTTCCCAGCCCTGTACCCGGTGTCGTTAGCACCGCGGCCATCGTCGCCGGCGATGTCGCCGGAACTGCCCAATATTCCGTCCGAACCGTTCCGTCATCCAACTGGAGCACCACAACGTGGTAAGTTCCCGCCGGAGACGCTCCCACGTTGGGGACCAGCTGCGCGGTAAATCCACCGAGTGGTGCTATCGTGACACTCAGATTGCCCGCCGCCACCGCGTCTCCCTCTGCGGTCTGGAACGACGGCCATGAAATCAATACCGTACCCGATGTGGCGGTTCCGTCAGCTCGATGCACCGGGACGCTGATTGTGGTGAGCGCTGGCCCTTGTGCCTGCAATCTGGTCGAAAACGTCAACGCCATCAGCACAACCAGCACCAGCGAAATCACCACCTCCGCCATCGGAAAACACTTGTGATGCACCGCGAACGATCTGGGCATCTCTTGTTCTCTCCGCGTGAGCGCACGCGACCCCAATTCGGGCCAACAAAAAAGCCGCTCTGCCGAGCGGCGCCCCTTTCGCATATTTCCTCCTACCGCAATTCCAATTGTTAGTGTGAACTCCGCGGCTCACTCTCAACTCGCGACTCCAGAAATCGCCGCACGCTCTCTACATACACATCCGCAAAGTCGACAACCGGCCTTCGCGTTTCGATCAGCGCCATGGCCGCTTCTATTTCCCACTCCATCGCGCATAATACCGCCAACGTCATCATTGGAGCCCGGTGCACCCCTGCGGCGCAATGAATGTAAAGCCGCGCCTCCGGATCGTCCAACGCTTCCAGCGCAAAATCGACGCCGCGTTTCAGCAGCTCTGGGGACTTCGGCGAAAAATCGTCGTCGGTCGGATTCCACAGCACGCGGATCCCGTGCGGCCCGGCGAGCGGCCGATCATCGAACTCGATCTGCATGTTGAGCACGTGGGTCACACCGGATTGCGCCAGTTCTTCCATGTTCCGCGCATTCCATATCCCACCGCCCAGCGCAACTCGCTCCGTGACCCAGGTCATGTCCATGTTGCGTCCCGTTGGCCTTCCCGACCCAATCCTCAATCCGCGTCTGACGATTATTCTGATTCTACGTCACCTTCCCCGTCGTTTTCGGTGCCCTGGATGGCAGGAAACTCTCCGTACAATCCCAGTCTCCCGATGAGCGGCTTTGCCACCGACTCGTCTTCGCCGCCCGCCTGCCCTAAATAGAAAAAGGGCGCGATTTGCGTCGCGCCCCTTAAGAGTTTTTCGGTTTTTCGACTCTTAAGTCTAGGATATCCAATCCGGGGGGGGTACCGCCAACTTTTCGATATTTCCACCTTGGGTTGGGTCACTTGGATCGAAATTGTAATTGTTACCGTCTTGACAAGTTTTTGATCCTCCCGTAACTGAGGGTAATTGTTCCATCAAACCACCCGCGAGCAGGATCCGCGAGAGCTGGTCCAGCGCATCTTGCAGGAACCGCTCGACCGTCCTCTGCGGACATCCGAGCAGCCGCGCCACCTCGGGGATTGTGTATTCCTCCAGAACATTCATGGCTAGTAGCTTTTTTTCGAGAGCGTTCAACCTCTCGATTTCCCGCTCCATATCGGCCACAAAGATCACGACGTCTTCAAAGTTTCTCATCGTGTACGACGTGACCCGTGACCGATCGAAACGTAGCGCATAAGTAGTGGTGAATAAGTAGAGTGCGATAATAAATAATAGATGGGATACCAATGCGGAGTGTACTAACGTAGAGTGTCATTGGCTGGTACTGTTTGTACAAAGACCCTTCAGTGCGCGGAGGTCTTCGGGAAGGTGCGTACCCGATCACAAGTATTCCAGGCTAGTCTGGGTGGCGGTGATTTCGCACCTGTTCTTTGGAGGCCTGAAAGCAGCCGTCGCACTATTCCTGCCTATTGTTTAAAGAACCTCGCCTAACGAATCCCCAGTACTCGCGTCTAACTACCTTGGGTCACCGTATGCGCACGCCCGCGATGGATCGCTGACGCTGGATAAGTTTTGGAAGAAGCGATAGTCTCAGAGAGCAATTTCGCCCTTTAAACTTTATGATCTGGAAAGTCTCTACTCTGCTTCTGGCGGCGCTTTCGGCCGCGATACCCGCCTCCGCCCAACACTCCTCCTCCGAGCCGGTGCTCGATGTTTCCGCCATGGATCGAACCATTGACCCGTGCGTCGATTTCTACGCGTACTCCTGCGGCGGTTGGATTAAAAAGAATCCGATTCCCCCCGATCAGGCGAACTGGGGCACATACGGCAAGCTTGAAGACGATAATCGCGCACAGTTGAGGACGATTCTGGAAGAGGCGGGAAAAGCGAACGGCTCGGGGGATGCTGTGAAGCGCGACGTCACGCACGACGTGACCCAAAAGATAGGCGATTACTACGCGTCGTGCATGGATGAAGCGGCCATTGAGAAGCTCGGTGCCAAGCCGTTGTTGCCGGAACTGGAGCGCATCGCAGATCTGAAGTCAAAGCAGGATCTGGCTGAGTATGTGGCGACTACACAGTTCCCGCCCGCGCTCTACGGCGCAGGCACGCTGTTCACATTTCGCTCGAATCAGGACTTTAAGGATTCGACGCAGGTGATTGCCGAGGCCGATCAGGGCGGCCTCGGCCTGCCGGATCGTGACTACTATTTGAAGGACGACGCCAAGTCCGAAGAACTGCGCAAAGCGTACTTGGCGCATGTCGCAAAGATGTTCGAGTTGCTGGGAGACAAGCCGGCCGATGCGGCCACAGAAGCTGCGACAGTAATGCGCATCGAAACGGCGCTAGCCAAGGGCCAGCTGACTCGCGTCGAGCGGCGGGATCCTCCCAAGCTTTATCACAAGATGAGCGTGGAAGAATTACAAAAGCTGGCGCCGGGTTTCGTCTGGAACACCTATTTCGCAAAAACCGGGGTGGGATCGCTTGGGGCGCTGAACGTAGTCACGCCGGACTACTTCCATGTCATGAGTGAAGAAATCGAAAGGGAAACCTTGGCAGACTGGAAAACATACTTGCGCTGGCACGCTGCGCACGACGCGGCCAGCGACCTTTCCGCTGCGTTCGTGAAAGAGGATTTTAGTTTCTACGGGAAGACTCTGCGGGGACGGGAGGAGTTGCCGCCACGCTGGAAGCGCTGCACCAACGATGTCGATAATGACTTGGGAGAAGCGCTGGGCCAGGCGTACGTGGCAAAGTATTTCAGTCCGGATGCGAAACAGGCGGCGTTGAAGATTGTGAGAGAGATCGAAGCGGCCATGCGGAGCGAGATCCAGGCGCTGCCTTGGATGGCTGAGGCGACGAAGGAGCAGGCGCTCACCAAGCTGCACACGATCGCGAACAAGATCGGTTATCCCGACACTTGGCGCGACTACAGCACGCTGGAAATCGTGCGCGGAGACGAAATCGGAAACTCGGAACGGGCGTCCTGGTTCGAGTTTCGCCGCTGGCTCGCGAAAATCGGCAAGCCCGTCGACCGCAAGGAGTGGGGTATGTCGCCCCCCACAGTCAATGCGTATTACGATCCGCAGAAAAATGACATCAACTTTCCCGCGGGAGTGCTGCAGCCCCCGCTATTCAGCGCGCTCTCCGACGCTGCGCCCAACTATGGTGACACCGGCGCCACCATGGGCCACGAACTGACCCATGCATTTGACGACGAGGGCAGCCAGTTCGACGCGCAGGGAAATTTGCGCAACTGGTGGACGGAGGCCGACCGCAAGGAATTTGAGCAGCGCGCCCAATGCGTGGTTGCTCAATATTCCGGATACACGATCATCGACGACATCAAGATCAACGGCAAACTGACGAACGGCGAGGACCTGGCCGACCTGGGCGGGACGCTGTTGGCCTATCTGGCGTGGAAGGAAGACACCAAAGATCAAAAGCTGGAGCCGCTGGATGGGTTGACACCCGAGCAGCGCTTCTTCGTCGCCTACGGGCAGAGCTGGTGCACGAACGAGCGCGACGAGAATAAGCGGCTGCGGGCGACCGTGGATCCGCACTCGCCAGAGAAGTATCGAGCCAATGGCGTCGCCGCGAACATGACCGAATTTCGTGCCGCGTTCCACTGCAAGCCGGGGCAGCCGATGGTGCGGGAGAACGCATGCCGAGTATGGTAGCAGGCATAGCAAGGCTTCGGACAAAACGCGTGTGCTTGTGGTACTTGTGCAGCACAGTGGATTCCGGTTCGTATCAGGGCATCGCTTTAGCGATGCCAACAATTCTTCAAACCCAGACGCCCCTTTAGGGGGCAGCCCTACCCGCGCTCGAAGGCGTGTTTTTCTTCCAACTGCTGGAAGGCCGAGGCCATCTCAGCTTCGAAGTGGTCTTTTTGGTCCGTCAGGGCGGGAAGCGCCGTGGCTTGACCCCGCGCCAGCGTGAAGAGTCCCTGCGGCGCGAGTCGCGCAGCGATTTCAGCAATGTGATCGAGGGTGGTATCGACGTAGAGAGCCTCGATCGGGTCTCCCAGCCACACATCTCCGCCAACCAGACGAGTCTGCCAGTAAACTTTGCGCTCAATCATTCTGGCAATTTCTTCATCGGTGGCCTTGCCGAAAACCCACTGCTTGAGTTTGAAATTGTAGTGACGGCTGGAGAAGGGCAGCGGCACCAGCTTGCCGGATTTCACGAATTCCGTCTGCTTGTGGTCGACTTCCTTGCGCAGAGCGTTGATCACGGGACCTTGCGTATCTTTCGGTTCAAGCGAAGGCAGCACCTCCCGCAGCGTGACGGAAAGATTCACGGCCACCAGTGCGCGCAGTCCTTGGGTATTCTCCAGCGTGATCTCCGCGTGCAGAACGTCAAAGTCCGCGCCGGACGTGGCACGGCGAAACGGCCATTCGAGCTTGAAACTGAGCGGCAGGCCGGTGCGAGTTACATAGATGGTCTTCGATGTGTGAGTTTGGGTAGGGGTGCTCATGGTTGATCCTTGCTAGTTGGTCCTTGTAAGGAGTCATTTTAACCCGCCGGTAGAGACGGGGCTTGCCCCCGACTCCGCAGCGCGGAAATGGCAAGCCGCCTCTCTGCAGGGAAATCAGACGCGCCCCAGTTGCCACAGATTCCAGATAGCAGACGCGGTCAATAATCCGCACATGCTAGCCGTCACGAGCACGCTTTGTTGAGTCTCCAGCAGATCGGCGAACACTCCACTGACGAAGACAAACACGAACACGAGCATGGTCAGATGGAACCCTTGTCCCGGAAAATTGGGAGCGCCCAGGGCCAGGATAAGTATCAGTCCCGCGATCTCGAACGGAGCGGTGTTGCCGAAATAGCGGGTGCGCTTCCACCCGAGGTACGCGATCAGCGCCGCCGGCAGGGCAATCATCAGCGGCGGACTGCCGGCAAAGATCGTTGGCACGGCGTTGCGATAGGAGACAGAAATCCCAAATGCCGCAGGTTCGAAGTCGATCCAGCGCGCATGCCGCATTCCTTGCCAGAACAGCCCAGGTTCGAAAGAGTATCCGGCAAACAACAGCGCCAGAGCGACTGCGATTGCGGTGGTCCAGATCGCGAGCACCGCGCCCGGCCGGACTGGCGCCACCCAGAACATGAGCGGCAAAATTACCAGCGCCAGCATCGCGAGCGAAAACTGGTTGCCCACTGCCAGCGCCAGAGACAGCCCCAGAAGCAGAATGCGCCGCCAATTCCAAAGCACAACTTCGCGGGGAGCGTAGAGTGTGTGCGCCACGGCGATGGCGTTGAAGACAGTTCCGAACGCTCCCCACACCGCGCCCATTTCACCCAGACTGCGGGTGCCGCCCACGTTGACAATCATGGCCGGCGAAAAGCAGTAGAGGGCAAGCGCGATGTATCCGCCCGCGTTTCCGTAGAGGCGGCGTGCGACGTACCAGAGCGAGCCTCCAAGCATGACGCCGAAGAAGAGATTTGGCGATGCGGCGAGCAACGGCCCGAGCGATTCCGGCAACCACGATCCGAGACGCACCAAAAGCGGCGCAGCGGCGACCAGGTAATAGAGGGGCGAGCGGTCCTGATCGTAACCCTCGCGCACGCGGAGATGGCCAGCGCGGCCGGCGGAAGGCAGACCCGTGGCGGCTTCCGAACGCAACGATGCGGGAGTTCCCGCGATGGCACCCCCTTTCCACTGTTCAAGACCTTGGTAGATGCGCAGAGCCTGATCGGAGTCCGGGGTCGAGGCATGCAAGGTTTGCACGCGCAACAGCCAGACGCATTGCAAAAGATAGAGCAGCAGCAGCGCGGCCGCGGCAAATTGCGGTGCGCGGAAAGCATCGGAATGAAGAAATCGCTGCAACATATGGCCCAACAAAGCGGGACCGAGTGTTTTACCATGTTCGGGACGATGATGGATAACAAACCGTTGTCCCCTTCTACCGCGGAGCCGGACCCGCCACTGGCGGCGGACGACGCCAAGCCGGCTGCGTCGTCGTCTTCACCCTCGTCTGCACCAACGTCTGCACCAACGACAGGCGCACGCCGCAAATCTCCGCTGCGCGATTTTTTCGTCGGACCGGACGGAATTTACGCGGTCCCGCGCTGGCTGATTTACCTGGCGATCGCGTTTGTCGTTTTCCAAATGGAAGTCTGGCTCCTCGCTTCGCTCCGTCCGCATCTGAGCGACCTCTCGTGGCGCATGATGATCGAAGCCAGCATGATGCTGGCCGCGATCTTACCTGGCTTTGTGATGGCCCGCATTGAAGCCCGGCCATTCGGCGACTTCGGGCTGCCCGCGCGGCGCGCCTTCGGACGAAATTTCTGGGTGGGGACGCTGTGGGGAATCGTGTCTCTGAGCGTCCTCATGCTGGTGTTGCGCGCGACGGGCGCGTTTGAGTTCGGCGCGCCGGAACTGCACGGTGCGCGCATCTGGAAATTTGCGTTGTATTATGCCGTGCTTTTTCTGCTGACGGCATTCTTTGAAGATTTCCTCATGCGCGGCTACTCGCAGTGGGTGCTCTCACGGGGGATGCATTTCTGGCCGGCGGCAGCACTTCTGTCGTTTGCGTTCGGATACATCCACGGCGGCAATCCGGGCGAAGCGAAAGCTGGCCTCGTAGCGGCGGGATTGATTGGCTTCTTTTTATGTCTGACGCTGCGGCGGACGGGCGATCTGTGGTGGGCTGTCGGCTTCCACATGGCGTGGGATTGGGGCGAGAGCTATCTGTACTCCGTTCCCGACAGCGGAGCGATTCTGCCCGGGCATCTGCTCAACTCCACTTTGCACGGTCCCGATTGGCTGACGGGCGGGTCGGTTGGACCGGAGGGAAGCTACCTCGTTTTCGTGGTGATCGGAGCGCTGTGGGTCTTGTTTGACCGCGTCTATCCGGAGGTGAAGTACACAGTGCGCGAGCGTCCGTAAAATACGAGGGTGCCCCACTCATCGCGCCCTTTGCGAAGAGTGGGATCAGCGGTCAGCCGTCAATCCACATCACCACGAATAATGCACGGTATAAGTCACGACCTGCTCGCCGTTGGCCGCGACCTCAACCGGAAATTCGATGGTCTGTGCGTCGCGCTTCTTTGACGGGTGCGATTGGTCGGTGAGCTTCCAGTTGGTCCAGCGATAAAGGTGCTCGACGACGCGCACAGTCGCAGCTTCTTTTTTGTGGTTGCGCACGCGGACCTCAAATGTCTCGTCCATCCAGTGCTGATTGGCCTCCACATGAAAGTTGGTACGCTTGCGCTCGCCGACGATGTCGAAGGCGTTGCCGGTGTACACGCGGATCATTTCATCCTTGGGCGTGTGGTCGATGGCGTTCTCGCCGATGAATTGCAAGCTGCCGTCGGTGTCGCGCCGGTAAAAGCGGAGGCGTCCCTGGGGCAGCGCTAGGCCGAGATGGTTACCTTCCGAGTTCTTCAACTCCTGCATAACCCACACCTTCGGATTCGAAGCCGTGCCGTAACCGGGCTCGTTGCGGATCTGCTCGGGAGAATAGTAGCCGTATTGCTCGATCTGCGCGCCATCGTAAATGTATAGACGCTGCGACTGGATGCCAGTTGCCCGCACGAATTCAACCTGCTTGGTTTCATTGTCGTGCAATGTCGCCGGCCGCTCCAACGTGTAGAGGTGAAATTCGTCGAAGGACTTCTCCCTGACGACGGGCGCCGCGGCGGCCATATCCGCGGCCTTGGCCTCGAGACGATAGGCATTTCGACTGACCGTCCCCTGGAGTTTGCTTACGTCTCCTGCCATCAGCCGGATGCGCGCGTTCTCGAACGTCTTGCCACTGTGGTTCTGCATGGTGATCCATCCGACGAGATCGAGCGAGTTCGTGCCGGAATTCTTTGCGCCGTCGGAGACGACGAGGTTGTAGTCGGACTGCCAAGTCATCCCGCCGGAGACATAGGAAATTTCCGCTTCAGAGCGGCCAGCCTGGGTGGTCGCGAGTTGCCAGGTCAGCGTCGGCTTAAGGATGGAATCGTCGCTGAGCGCGGGAAATAGCGGCTGCCCCGGCAGCCCGAATTGCAGAACCCCATTGACCTGGACGATGGGCTGGGGCACCACTCCCTGGGGGTACCCGTTGATGTAGGTGACGCCGGACGCGTAGCCGCTGCGAATGATCTTGCCCGGGAAGGTTTCAAACTTCTCGCCGCGCTGCACCTGGAAATCAATCGTCTTGCCCTCATAAAACGAAAGCAACATTTCCTGGGAGATGGGGTCAGCGCGATAACTCTGCTCGAGGATCTGCAGCGGGCGTCCGGCGAGGTCGCGGAGGATCACGGAATCGGGCTCGAGATGCGCAGTGACCCCGGCGAAGTCGATGTGGTTTGCGCCCGGTTTCAAGTCCAGCGTTAAGTGATCGCGGGCGACGAAGAAATTCTGGTTGTAGATGGTGAGTGATGGCGCAGTGCTGGCGTTGTCCTGCGCGGCGGCGGACAGTGTAAGACTAAGTGTAAGACTAGTGAGCGCGATGAGAAGTTTGTGCATGTCCCCTTTTCCTGTGGTTGTCGTTGCGATGGCCGGGGAAGCCGTCGCTTCTATCTCGTCGAGACGCGGCTTGCCGCGTCTTGTGGAGAGAACGGGGATGAGGGACAAACTTGCGTCGCAGATTCAAGCCTGAGGGGGAAAGAAAGTAACTCGGGGTAACCAGCGAAAAGAAGAGAAGAGCTTGCGCGGATCTGCTTCGCAGGAACGGACGCTTTCGGGGCGGGCGCGCAGCGCAGTAGTCCTTCCGTGCTCAGGTCCTCGTCCAGGTCGGGCCAATGGATGCCATAGCCGCCGCCGGCTTTTGGTCGAAAACGCTCCCCAGCAGATGGCCATATCAGCCTTCTTCAGCGAGGGAATAGACACGAGCGCCAGCGGACTTGTTCCCGGAGACTTCCTGACTGCATGTTCTCCCAGTCGGGAGAACGTAGACTGCACAGGAACTTGCGTTCGAAGTCTTGAGGGGCCGGAAGAGCGGTTCTTGACCGCGACATCTGCCGAGCTTCGCTCGGCTTGGACGGGCGAGGGCGCCCGTTCCCACACGATCAAAATCAACGGCGGCGGGCAGGAGTGTCCGCCCCACACGTGCAGATTCTAACCCCACTGTTGCCGGCGAGACGCCGGCGTTACCCTTAGATGTCCAAATTCTTCACGTCCAGCGCGTTGTCTTCGATGAATTTTCTGCGGGCTTCTACGTCTTCGCCCATCAGCGTAGTGAAGATGGTCTCACACTCGGCTATGTCTTCGAGGCGGACTTGCAGAAGCGTGCGGCGCTCGGGATCCATGGTCGTTTCCCAGAGCTGCTCGGCAGTCATTTCTCCGAGGCCTTTGTAGCGCTGGACGATGTATTCTCTGCGGCCTTCGTTCAGGACGTAATCGAAGAGTTCGCGGGCAGTATGTTTCTCGACGATCTCAGGCTCTTTCGCCCTTACTCTGAGCGCCGGCTTGCCGGATTTCTTCTGCGCCTTCTCGGCTTCTTCTTTCTCAGCGGCGCTTAGATTTTCGCTTTCGTCTCCGTTATTGCTCTCGCCTCGATCTTCGTTAGTGTCTTCACTCTTGTCATCACTCGCACCGGCACCGGCCTTCGTCTTTGCCGCTCTCGGCACGCTCTCGACCACAAACGGCGGCTCAAGATACTGCTCGATCTGCTTGAACTTGGCGATGAGCTGCCGGCATTCCGGGGTCGAGGCTAGTTCCCAGTTGATGACGTGCTCGGCGCCCTGCGAGTTCACGAAGTGCAGTTCCCAGAGATTATGTTCTTCGTCGAACCGCGTTTCGACGCTCTTCAAGTTCAGGTCCTTTTGACGGCGCTTGAGCTCTTTTTCGAGTTTCTCGATTTTCTTCGGCGGAGTTTTTTTGTCGCCTTCAAAATCGACACGCTTCGCCAGATCGAGCTTCGGCAACAGACTGGTAATTTCTTCGGCGCGAATACGCTTGTTCAGCTTGTCGAGGAATCCCAGATACTCGTTCAGCACGGTGATGAACTTGGTCAGGGCCGCGCCTTCGAGCTTGGCCGCGCCTTCACCGTAGCGGATGATAAGGCCTTCGGAGGCGCGCTTCACCATGACCTTGACGAATTCGCGCTCGTCCTTGATGTACTGGTGCGACTTGCCCTTCTTGATGCCGAACAGCGGCGGCTGCGCGATGTAGACGTTGTTGCGCTTGATCAACTCCTGCATGTGGCGAAAGAAGAACGTCAGCAGCAGGGTGCGGATGTGCGAGCCGTCCACGTCGGCGTCGGTCATCAGAATGATTTTGCCGTAGCGGACCTTCGTCGGATCGAAGTCTTCTTTCGAGATGCCAGTGCCGAGCGCGGTGATCATGGCGCGAATTTCTTCGTGCGCCAGCATCTTGTCGTAACGCGCTTTTTCCACGTTCAGAATTTTTCCCTTTAGCGGGAGGATAGCCTGAAAGCGCCGGTCGCGCCCCTGTTTGGCGGTGCCGCCTGCGGATTCTCCCTCGACCAGGAAGAGTTCGCAGCGGTTCGGATCGCGCTCGGAGCAGTCGGCTAGTTTGCCGGGCAGTCCTCCACCATCGAGCGCGCCTTTGCGGCGCGTCAGGTCGCGGGCCTTGCGGGCAGCTTCGCGGGCGCGGGCGGCGTCGATCGCTTTGTTGATAATTTTGCGGGCTACCGCGGTATTCTGCTCGAAGAACGCTCCTAGCCTTTCATTGACTACGGCCTGCACGATGCCGGCGATATCGGAATTCAGCTTGCCCTTGGTCTGGCCTTCGAACTGCGGCTGCGGCAGCTTGACGCTGATCACGGCCACCAGTCCTTCGCGGACGTCATCTCCGGTAAGATTTTCTTTCACGTCTTTGAACAGGCCCATCTGCTGTCCAGCGTAGTTGATGGTGCGGGTCAGCGAGGTGCGGAAGCCGGAGAGATGTGTACCGCCGTCGACGGTGTTGATGTTGTTGGCAAAACTGAAAACAGACTCCGAGTAGGCGTCGTTGTACTGGAGGGCGATCTCGATGTGCACGTCCTCCTTGTCGGCCTCCATATAGATCGGTTTGTCGTGGAGCGTCTGCTTGCCGCGGTTGAGGTGCTTGATGAACTCGGCAATGCCGCCGTTGTACTTGAACTCGGTGCGCTTGGCTTCGCCGGTCTTCGAATCGGTCTGGCGCTCGTCGGTTAGCGTAATGACCAGCCCCTTGTTCAGGAACGCCAATTCGCGCAGGCGCTGCGAGAGCGTATCGAAGTTGTATTCAATGGTGGTGGTGAAAATAGATTTGTCAGGCACGAAGTGAACCTTGGTGCCTGTCTTTACTTTGGCGGCGCCGGTTTTCTTTAGTTTGCTGGTAGGCTCGCCTTTCGAGTACGTCTGCTCCCAAGTAAAACCGTCGCGCCAGATTTCGAGATCGAGTTCTTCGCTGAGCGCATTGACGCAGCTCACGCCGACGCCGTGCAATCCGCCGGAAACTTTGTAGGAGTTGCTGTCGAACTTGCCGCCCGCGTGCAGCGTGGTCATCACAACCTGCGCGGCGGGAATCTTTTCGCCGTCGATGTCCATATTGTCGACGGGAATGCCGCGCCCGTTGTCGATTACGGTGATGGAGTTGTCGAGGTGGATGGTGACTTCAATCTTATCGGCGTGGCCGGCCAGCGCTTCATCTACCGAGTTATCTACGACTTCATAGACGAGGTGGTGCAGGCCGAGTTCGCCGGTCGAACCGATGTACATGGCGGGACGTTTGCGCACCGCTTCCATGCCGCCGAGGACTTTGATGGAGTCGGCAGTGTAGTCTCCGTTGGCGGGTTTGCCGTTCTTGTTTTTAGCGTCGACGCTCTTCGCGTCAACGACTTCGGCTTGCAATTCTTTCGTGGCCATTCTGCTCCGTGGAGAACGCCGGATCGAACGCCTGACTAAAGGGGCGATTCCGGGACTGCTCGGGTGACCTCAACTTATTGAATTTTCTGCTATTTAGCTGTCACCGGAGCTGTACTCATTTTAACATAAAAGGCTCGCGTTTTGAGGCTGGAATCGAGACGATAAACTGCGTTTTTTGTTGCTCTTAGGGACGTGGTTTTGGGCGGCTCGGGCCAGACGCGGCAAGCCGCGTCTCTACCGGGATTTTAGGGTGATTTTGCGGGGCCGAAATGCAGCCCGTCCATCAGATCGTCTAGCTCATCTTCGCTGCCGGCGATGAAGGTGAAGGAAACGACCTGTCCCTTTGCGAGCAGGACGAGCGTGCACTGCCGCATGGTGAGTTTGTCATTACTTGTCTCAACACTGCTTGTCTCAACACTGCTCGTCTTGCCGCTCAGCGGCTTGGTGAAATCAGCGCGCAGCAGTTGCCGCGATTCAACTTCCAACGCATACGGTTCGCCTTCGGCCTTGAAGCCTTTGGAGGTTGCGAGTTCGGTGAGCGGGCCGAGGTAGTCTTCGGCTTTCTTCAGGCCGGGATAGGACGCTGCGCTCTCGGAGGCGATCACGACCGCGGAGTTGATGGTGTCTCCGGTGGCTTGCGGCGGGCGCTCGAAAACGGCGAGCAGGACTTCCGCTTTACCGGCCTCATTTCCCTCCTGCATCTCCTTGGTGCGATCCACCCAGCCGTAAGGAATTTGAAAGCGGAACGCGAAAGTGGGGTTTCGGTAAAGCTGGGGGTCTTCGTTGTGCGCGGCGGACTTGGCGGTTGGCGTGGCTGCGGGCGCAGTCTTGCGTTGGGCCTGCCCGGTGAGGGTTAGGCACAGTACCAAGGCTGCAATCGTCACTGGGCGGCGATGGATAAGGGGCGGGATCAACCTGGAACAAGTTTACATTCGTTTTCGATCCCGCGGCACGTGTTCGGTAGTCGCTAAGGTCCCGATTCGCAGCGCAAGTACGATTCCTACAAGTACGGTTCGTATCAGGGCAGCGCTCGAGCGATGCCGTAAGTGCTTCGCTATGGGAGCGCCTTCAGGCGCTGCGGCCCGGAGATTGGAGTGTCACCATGCGATGCTACTCAATCAACATGCAATCTCCGTAGGAGTAGAACCGGTACCCTGCCTCGACCGCATGCCGGTAAGCGTCTAGCACGAACTCCTTCCCGCCCAGCGCGCACAACATCATCAACAATGTAGATTGCGGCAGATGAAAATTTGTCAGCAGGGCGTCTACGATGCGAAACCGATATCCCGGATAGATAAATATGTCCGCCTCGCCTCGGCCGGCCTTGACGCGATCTCCGCCCGCGCGATCCGCAGAGTGCTCCGCTGCATGCTCCAGTGTGCGAACCGTGGTTGTTCCGACGGCTACCACGCGCCGCCCCTCCGCTTTCGCCAAGTTGATAGCCCGCGCCGCCTCCGCCGGAACCTCGCACCATTCCCGATGCAGCTTGTGATCTTCCACTTTTTCTACTCGTACCGGCTGAAACGTTCCCAGCCCGACGTGCAACGTAATTTCGGCAATTTCAATCCCGCGGGCACGAATTCGATCGAGGATCTCCGGCGTGAAGTGCAGGCCGGCCGTAGGCGCCGCGACCGATCCCCGTGCCTGCGCATATACAGTCTGGTAGCGATCCCGGTCCGCCGCCCGGTCGTCATCGCGGTGAATGTAGGGTGGAAGCGGCACATGTCCAATGCGTTCGATGCGGGCAAAGAAATCGGGGACCGCGGCGAATCGGATGCGCCGCTCCCCAAAACTGCCCCCTTCCGTCACCTCGGCCTCCAGTTCGGATGGGGCGTCGGGCGGAGAGCCCGGTGGGCCGCCAAAGGAGAGTTTTTCCCCAACTCCGATCTTCCGCCCAGGCCGCACCAGGCACTCCCACTCATTCGGATTGTCAGCCAACTGGCGGGTCAGCAGAACTTCGATCCGTCCGCGGAGAAAATCTCGTGCCGCTGGGTTGTGCGGGCTCAGGGACTGGGCCCGCTGTCCGCTGCGGTGGCCGTAGAGCCGGGCCGGGAAAACACGCGTATTGTTCAGGACCAGCAGGTCGTCCGACCGCAGCAAGTCGGGGAATTCGCGAAAATTCCGATCTTGCCAACTCTCAGCCCGATTCAGGCACAGGAGGCGCGATCCGGCGCGGTCCGCCAATGGTTCCTGCGCAATGCGATCGGGCGGCAGATCGTACTGGAAGTCCGAAACAAGCATCGAGGAGATTATAGGGTTGAGGCCGGAGTCCAAGCCGGCCTCCGTTTCTGGGAATTCGTCTCCTTCTCTTTACATATTTTGACCTTCTAGTGGTTGTAAGGTTTCCAAGACGTGCTGTAACATGGCCGCGCAAGGATTTCCCGATGGCCAGAATCAATGACCGCCAACATCGTCTAGCGATTGTGCAGTTTGGTCGCCTGCTGCACGAAAACGGTTTTGTTGCAGCCACCGACGGGAATCTCTCTGTCCGTCTTGACGAAACCCGCCTGCTCGTGACTCCCACCTGCATCAGCAAGGGCAGGATGCGCACGCCCGACATGGTGATTGTGGACATGGACGGAAGACGCCTCGCCGGTAAGCGCAGAGTTTCGAGCGAGATCGGCATGCATCTGCTGATTTATCGCCTGCGCCCCGACGTGCGCGGCATCGTCCACGCGCACCCGCCGACCGCCACCGGGTTTGCCGCGTCCGGCTACGATCTGAACCGTCCGCTGGTGTGCGAGGTCGTCGTCGGATTGGGCTCGATCCCGCTGGCCCGCTACGGAACTCCGGGCACGCCCGAACTGACCGATGCCCTCGAGCCCCTGATCCCTCACCATGACGCGATACTGATGGCGAATCACGGGGTCGTAACGTTTGGCACCTCGCTCGAAAGTGCCTACATGAAAATGGAAACCGTAGAGCACTTCGCGAAGATAGCGTTGGTCACGCACCTGCTCGGCAACGAGCAGCCGCTCGGTGAAAAAGAAGTGGAGAAACTCCACGAGGTCCGTCACCGCTACAACGGCGGAGGGGCCCCGACTCCGCTTGGCAGGCCGCTCGCGGCGGACGATCATCGAGTGAACGACCTTCAGTCCGATGACCAGCCGAAAGAGACCGCTGGCAGCCGCCGCTAGGGTTGTGGCGATTCCCGGCTTGTCCCCGCCATATTTGATTTCAACACTGGCGAAAGAACCTGCCCCACGAGCATCGCCATGCGAGGAGCGCCGGACTCGGAAGATGCAGTCCGTCAGAGGTGGCATTTGCGCCACCGATTACCTCAACGAAACACCGTTTGGGAATCAACCAGACACCGTACTTCGCGGCCAGACGCCTCTGAATTTGTCCATACGCGATCTTGTCTGGCAACAGTGGCAATTCGAACATAACCAGCGTTCGCCCCGGCATCGCCAACTTTGATAAGGTTGCGTCGAGGTTTTTCTCGAACGCGACGGATGGTTCGCCGCCCAGCAGATCATTCCCGCCGATCTCGATTAATACGAGGTGGTCATCCGGTGCAACTCTCCCCGCCATATTCTGTCCTTCCGCCACTTGAGCCGCAGGTCGCGAGAGATTCTTCACCGGGACATTAGTCGATTGCTGCATGACAACTGGCCACGCCGGCACGCGCAAATCGATACCCGAAGAAATCGAATCGCCGATGACCACCAGATGATCGCTCGGAATGCCCACAATCGCCGGTATTCTCCGACGGGGAAGTTCCGTGGCCCTGAGCGTCAGGACCACAATAAGCAACACCGCAGCCGACCAAGAACGCCATTCAGTTCCCGGCCAACCGAGCCACTGGTTCGCCACAAAAATCCACAGCACAAAGGACGCGAGGAAGATCACATCAACGGTCCACGAGAACGGCGGGCAAGCCATCACCATCAGCGCCAATCCCAGCCATGCCGCCAGGTTTCGCAAGCGCAACCACTGCCGTTCCTTTAAGTATCTCGAAATGACTATGGCCAGCAGGAGCAGGACTGCTCCTGCATAGAGAGAGTCCCCGGATGCGAAGTAAAGAACGACCGGATTCATTGCCGAGATCGTATCAGCATCGTTGCCTACCCTTTTACTCGCCTCCGATCCGAAACCTCATCCCCGCGCGAAAGTTAGCCGTCAGCGCCGGATATCCCACCACCTCGTTGTAGTGATCGTTGAGCGCGTTCTCGACATTCGCGTATGCCGTAATTCGCGATGTGATCGCATACCACCCGCCCAGATCGACGCGAGCATAGCCCGCCGCATGCGTGATGTTGAAACCCAAATTCAAGAAGTCCGAGTCCGCCCGCCTGCCCACAAAGCTTCCACCCAGGTTCGCTCCCCAGCGCGATCCCAGGTAAGTCATCAGCACGCTTCCCGAATGCTTGGGACGGCGTAGCAGCGGTTGCCCCGGCTGATGCAGCGGATCAAACGCGAACGGCTGCACCAGAATCTGTGACGACGTGTACACGTAGGCGCTGGTCAGCGAGAGCCGCGAACCGAGCTTTCCCGTAAGCTGTACTTCCGCGCCGTGGGCCATCGACTCGTCGATGTTCTGATACTGTCCAGCGAACGTCATGGGGTCCACGATCGCGAAATCAATCTGGTTGCGGAACAGGTTGTTGAAGTAAACGCCCGACAGTTGGTACTTCCCGCCGAAGAGTCCCTGCTCGAATCCCGCCTCAAACGCCCGGTTCTCTTCCGGCTTCAGATGGGGATTCGACAGCACCAGTGGAGGATCAGAGACAATCTGTTCCTCAAAGCGCGGCTCCTTAATGCCCGTAGCATATGAAAAGCGGAGCCGCGATCCCGAGAAGATCTGACCACCCTTCGCCGCCAGCAGTGACAACGCCACACGCGGCACCGCCTTGCTTGTGACTGCCGCGCTAGACAAGGCCGCACTGGACGTTTCGCTATGGAAGTACCGGACACCCGCTATTGCCGACAGGCGCTTCCACGTCAGACGCTGTTGCACGAAAGCCTCGTGGTTGAGCCGCAAACCCGCGATCGTTTGGATGAAAATCAATGGTGGGTTCTGCGAATCCAACGTCACTGATTTCGTATAGAACCTGCCGTTCTCGTCCTCGAACTCGTACCCGACAGTCGTCTGTGCCCAACTCCGCGGCGTGTAGTCGCCCTGATACAGCAAGCCCGCCCGATTGATATGTGCGGTGGCCACGAACGGGCAGTCCGTGTAGAGGAACTGCGAGTTATCGCAACCCCGGTCAGGGATATCGTCCTCGTTGAGCCGCCGCGTGTTGTACTCGTATCCCGTCAGACGATGCTGCCACCGGGCAGGAGCCGAGATCAGCAGTTCTCCGCTGGCCAGAAAATTGTTAGCGCGCGCGCGCTGATCGATGTCGGGCGCCAGCAAACGCTGCCCATTGAAATCCCATTCTCCTGGAACTCCGGTGCGGCTATTGGAGTGCCGCGCCCGCAGCCGGAACTGCACGCGCTGGTTCAATTGCGTGCCCACGTTACCGCCCTGCAGCGCATTGGTGTAATCCGCATTCGGACCTTGCCCGTTGGTGTTGAATTGGTCGGCGAATAAATCGTAGTCAAAGCGCGACCGCGCTCCCGCGAGCGAAAGAAATCCATGCGCCGTTCCGAACGTGCCACCATCGGCGCCGAAGCGCAGCTCCGGGGTTTCCGTTGTTCCATTACGGGTGAAGACCTGCACCACGCTGGTCATGGCGTCGGAGCCGTAAAGCGTGCTCTGCGCGCCCCGCAAGAATTCCAAGCGGTCGGTCTCCGCCAGCGGCACAGTAGAAGCATTAAATGTGCCCCCCGGATCGGTCACGGGTACACCGTCGATCAGCACCTTGTTGTAGCGGGAGTCCCCGCCCCGCACGAACAGCGACCCGAGACCGCCGCGCTGGCCGGCGACGTTGACGACCGCTCCAGGCAGGAAGCGCAGAGCGTCGGCGCCGGAAGTGGGCTGCATGGTTTCGATGGCGTCGCCACTCAAAAGCGACACGCTGCTGGCCGTTTCCTGCTCGGGCGCCGGCGTGCGCGTGGCGCTCACCACCACCGTCTCTGAAGCGGCCGCTATTTGAAGCGCTATTTGAAGTTTGATCAGCGTTGCCGATGACAATGACGACAATGACGAAGCGTTTTCCACATCCGACCAGGCCACCGCGAATCCGGGAGCCAGAACCTGCGCCCGCAACCCGGTCGCGTTATCCAAATGAAAGATGGCCTCGCCTTCTCCGGACGTGCTTCGAACCTGCAGCGGACTGGCCTCGCCCTGCCGATAGATCGACACTTGCGCCCCAGCCACCGCCGCCGAGTGCGGATCGACAACCTTGATGTGGAGATCGATGTGAAGGTCCGCGGCCAACGCCGTAGAAATTAGCGCCGCAGAAATAGAGACGAAAAACAACAGCAAAAAACCAGAGTGACGCATACCATCCTCCTTTGCACGCGAAAGGGTGTTAGGTGACGGTTCACGCCGGTTTCCTGGCTTCGCGAGTCAGGATGTGAGCCTTCGCCCGAAATGAGCTTTGGCTAAGCATCCGGCTACTACAACCGGCCTTCCCGGATTTTCCTTTTCAGGTAGCCCCAGTGACCGGTTGCGATGTCCTCGCTTACAGTTGCGCGGCAGCGCGGGATTTGCACCCGCTTCCCATAAGTCAGCGTATAGCTGGCCTACGATCATGCGCGAACCTAATTTTGAGAAAGAGCAAAAACAGCAGCCCCGTAAATCTACCGGGCACTGTGATACAAAGTCAAACCATGCTCCGTAACCATGCTGCGTAGCGATGGTGGAGCGACGGGCGCCTCGCCCGTCCACCCGTGGCCCGAGCCGGAGCCCCGCACTCCACTCTTGATCGCTAGTTCTTGATTACAGGAAACTCCGCCGAGCCGACGCGCCCAACGTTCTCCTCGGCAAACCGCGTGGCCCGCTCAAGCGCAGCCTGCAGCTTCGCGTGATACTCAGCCATCTGCACGTCGTCAGCTTCCGCGGGGACTAACATCTTGGCGCCAATGCGCGCCAGCGCCTTCGAAAACGGTTTCGGAATCATCATCGCATCCCAGGAGTTCAACACCCAGGCATCGCTCAGCGCAACGTAGAACGCTGCCACCGGCAAAGCACTGGCCCGCGATAATAGCACCGGGCCCGGCTTGGCCACGTACTTCGGTCCGCGCGGACCGTCAATCGTAAAGGCCACCGAAGAGCCCTGTTCCAATCGGCTTTTCAAGCCAAGAAGAGCGCTCGTGCCGCCGCGGCTGCTCGATCCTCGCACCGCGACGAAGCCAAGTTTTTCAATGATCCGCGCGATGTATTCGCCATCAAAGCTGCGGCTCACCATCACCGCGATTCCAGACTTTCGCCATAACCACGTGCTGGCGAACACTGCACGGTGCCAGAAGGAGTAGATCACCGGCGTTTCGAAAGTGGCGTCCGGCATCGAAGGTGGCTCTTCGAACGATATTGAATAGCGGAGAGTCGGACCGACCAGCGAAATCGCCAGATAACTAGCCCAGCTGATGAACCACAAGAGAATTCTCTGCCGCAACGAGAATCGGTGCGTCTCCAAAACGGAAGGCTGCTCAGGCTCGACAACGGCGGAAGAAGAACTCACGCGAACATTGTAGCCGGGTCGGGAAGGGTTTAACTGACGGCTGAAGGCTGATAGCCGGTTTCCTACGCTTCCAGATATGCCACGATCCACTCTTTCAGCCGATGCCGCCGGTCGTCGGTCGAGTCGAAGCGAATCCCGAAGCTCTTGTTGGGTTTCTTCCACGTAACGTTCCCACGCACCCAGACGCGCGGCAGTGTCAGCAAAGAAAACGACACTTCCACCAGACTTGCCAATTCGGGCACGTGATGTCCCTTGAGCGACATTCCCCCCGAACTGATCTCCTGGCTGGTGGCGGTTATGCGTCCACCGTCGGCCATCACGATCCCCACCTCCGTCATGACCGGCACACGCACGTAGCGGCGGAATTCGTGGAGCACTAACATTCGAGTCGAGCGTACCAGCTTCATCGCCGTCGACCGCTCCAGCGGTTCGTGAAACACCGCGTTGAGGCACAACTTCGAATAACGCATGGCATCCTGCGCGCTCCCGCCCAGCCCGTAGATGATGATCCGGGCGTTCGAAGCCGATCCTCGCGCCAGTTCGATGATGCTGCCAACTCGTTCTCCAAGCGGCAAAACGCAAGCCTCGAACTTTTCGCGTTGCAGTCGATCCGCGTGTTCCCGCGAAATCAAAACCGTTTCGATTCCCGATTGACGGAAACACTCCGTCACCAGTTGCGCCGACGCCGGGGGCAAGTCGAACAGCGCGACGCGCGCAACCGACTTGCGATGGACGGGAATGGGTGCGAGAGCGGTACCAGTCGATGTAGGCATGAGTCCCAGGGGGGTGAACTCCTCTAAAACCCCATTCTGACGGGCTTTTTGACGGTTGCATAGGTTTCGAAAGGGCTTAGCCCCTATCCTAAAGGGCCATTACGGAAGTTGTACCTTAGACCGGTTACCCTTGCTCCCTTTCGTTTCTTTCGCTGTAGGGAGGGGCCTGCCCCGTCTCTTTCGACGCGCCCATGCTGCACGCCGGAGACGCAGCAGCCGCGTCTCTACGGGAACCAAATTGCGCGTTCAGGTAAGATGTTTCAATCCTTGCGTCCGTGGCCGCAGTCAGAAAATGATTACTCTCAACGACATCCAGTCGGCCTTGCGCCGCATTCGCAGCTCCATCTACCTTTCGCCGTGCGCACGCTCGGAGACATTTTCCGAATCCACCGCCAACACCGTTTATTTGAAGCTTGACAACCTCCAGCGAACCGGCGCTTTCAAAGAGCGCGGCGCGTTGAACAAGCTGCTCTCGCTGAGCCCAGAAGAACGCGCCCAGGGCGTGATCGCGGCCTCGGCCGGAAATCATGCCCAAGGCGTGGCCTACCATGCCGGCAAGCTCGGCATCCGCGCCCAGATTTGTATGCCCCTGACCACGCCTCTCATCAAAGTCTCGGCGACGCGCGGCTACGGCGCCGATGTGGTTCTGCACGGAGCAAATTATGACGAAGCTTTCGAAGAGTCCGTTCGCCGCAGCCAGGCCGAGCAGCTCACCTTCGTGCATGCCTTCGATGACGACGCTGTCATCGCCGGGCAGGGCACCATCGGCTTGGAGCTTCTCGAGCAGCATCCCGACCTCGAAGCCGTCGTCGTCCCCATCGGCGGTGGAGGCCTGATTGGCGGCATCGCCTGCGCGCTGAAAGAGTCGAATCGCAAAATTCAAGTTTTCGGAGTTCAGCCCTCGCGCCTGCCGTCGATGAAAGTTGCCGTCGCCGAAGGCAAGCCCGTAACGCTCAAGGCGGCGTCCACGATTGCCGATGGCATCGCTGTCCGACGCGCCGGCGACCGCACCCTGCCGCTGGTTCAGAAGTATGTGGACGACATCGTCACCGTGGAAGAAGAAGAAATCGCCAATGCGATCCTTTTGCTGCTCGAGCGCGAAAAAACTTTGGCCGAAGGAGCGGGCGCTGCAGCACTAGCAGCTCTGGTCAACCGCAAAGTGTCGTTGGTGGGGAAAAAAGTTGCCGTCCTCGTATGCGGCGGCAACATCGATGTCACGCTGCTCTCACGCATCATCGAGCGCGGCCTCGTAAAAGACGGACGCCTCGTGCGTCTGCGCGTCCACCTGCCCGACTATCCTGGCGCGCTCAATCGCCTCACATCGATACTAGCCGAGCATCGCGCCAATATCGTCGAGACGGACTACGACCGCGCCTATCACGGTGTAGGCCTGGGTGAGACCGCGATCGAAATCACCATGGAAACCCGCGGCCCCGACCATATCGCCGAAATCATCTCGGCCTTGGGTGCAGCGGCCTATGCCCAGGAACGGGTGCTATAAATCTCACCGCCGAGAAGCCCCAAAGTCGCGAAATTCGATGGTTTCCCCTGTGCCCCCCTGTGGCACCCAGTGCCCCCTGTGGTTAAGGTTTTGGTTTTTCTCGGCGCGCGGCGTCTCGGCGGTGGCTTTCACTCAAACTGCTTCCGGAATCTCTCCAGTTGATCCTTCACCTCAGAAACATCCCTCCTCAACTCCGCTACTTCCTCTTCCAACCGCGCGATGCGCTCCGCCTGCGCCGGATTGCGCCCATCCGCCGCGCCGGCCACCGCCGCTTCCGCTTCCACCACGTCCCCGGCAAGCAAATGCGCATACCGAGATTCTTTCGTCCCCGGCTGCCGCGCCAGCACCTTCACCAGCGCCGGATCACGCTGCATCAACTTCTGCAACGCCGATTGCACATCCTCCAGCGCTTCAAAGCGATGCATGCGCTCGGCGCGCCCCCGCAACTCGCCCGGCGTCTGCGGACCGCGCAGCAGCAGCACGCACAGCACCGCAATCTCCGCACGCGTGAAGTTAAACACCTCCTGCAAGCGCTGCTCGAACTTGGTCACGCGACTGTCGGCGCCTCGCGCGGGTCCAGCCATGCGCTGCTCCTGCAGACCGTCGAGGGCACCGCGCACCGCAGCTTCGTCCAACTGCATCACCGGATCGCGATTCGTCTTCTGGTTGCATGCATTCACCAGCGCATTCAGCGATAGCGGATAATATTCCGGCGTGGTGATGTCCTTTTCGATCAGCGACCCCAGCACCCGCACTTCGGTTTCCGTCAGCTTGATTTCCATGGATTTCGTCCATTGTATCGAGTCACTAGGACAATGGAGCGCCAGGCGTCCCGCCCGGCCTCGATGCCGCTGGCGCAAGCGGGCGGGCGAGACGCCCCTCGCTCCACCGGGGGGCACGATATACTCAATAGTTTGTCGAATACATCTATGAGTCGGCCCACCATAACGCCCCGGGTTTCCATTGACGAACTAGTCAGGAAACTTCGCGCTTTTCCCGCATCGGCCTTCGATCAAACGGAACAGATCAGGTCGTTGCTGGCGAAGATGCCCGTCGACGAAGCCAGTCTAGCGACGTATCTAACCTGGGACCGGCAACACTACACGCGCAACCTCATCGACAAAACAGACCTTTACGAACTGATCGCGATCTGCTGGGAGGTGGGTCAGTGCAGTTCAGTGCACAATCATCGCGGCCAGAATTGCTGGATGGCGGCGCCGGCGGGAAAACTGCTGGTGGAAAATTTTCACGTCGGATTTGAGGATATCGAGACGGGCAAGTGCCGCTTGCTCGCATCTAACACCGTGGAGTTGACAGCGGCCAATCCATGCGCGGTCGATCCGCGGGAGCCGGTGCACCGGGTGGTGAATCCGCGGGAGGCGAACCGGCGTGCGGTGACCCTGCACGTCTATTCGCGGCCCTTTGACACCTGCGTGGTCTATTCGCCCGAGCAGGGAACATGCGGGGATATCCGGCTTCACTACAATACGGCTTTCGGCAAGCCAGTACCCCGTGCTCAGTAGCCAGTACCGAGTTTCCAGAGCACCGCGGTGACGATCAAGGATTCGCATAAGGGCATCGCTTCAGCGCCGCGGGATTCGTATCAGGGTATCGCTTGAGCGATACCGAAAGCGCGCCGAAAATCAGACGCTCCTTTAGGGGCTGGGCATCGAAACTACTTTCAAGGAGGAATCGTGAGGAAATACCTGGGAGTTTTGGCCGGAGTAGCTGCGCTGTGTGCGATTTCGTGGGCACAGGCCCCAACGCAGGCGCCAACTCCAGCTCCCACAACAGATCAAGCTCCGGCCCCAGCTGCCGCCCCCGAGACCGTTCCGATTCCGACTCCAACTCGAACCGCCAATCCCGCACCTCCGGTCCAGTATCCGCGCTTCGAATTGTTCGGCGGCGGGTCCTACGCCGAGGCCGGCCCTTTCAACGCCGGACACTGGGCGGGCCTGCATGGTTGGGATGCTTCGCTAGGCCTGAACGCGACTAATTGGCTGGGGTTTGTAGTGGATGGCGGTCAATACTTCGGGACCTCGAAGATCCCAGGAGCAGTGCCGGCGCCATTTCCAGCGGGCCAGACGTTCTGCAACACCTCATCCTGCACGTTCAACGTGAAGACTCGAGAGTACAACGTTCTTTTTGGCGCGCAATTCGCCCGCCGCAAGTACGAACGCTGGACGCCGTTTGGCGAACTCATGTTCGGACATGGCGGCACACGGGGTGAGGCGGTGGCGCAGGGGCAAACCTTCACGGAGGTAAGCTCTGGCTCGGCGTTATTGGCGGGCGGCGGCGCCGACTTCAAAATCAATCAACGTTTCGCATTGCGCTTCAAGGCCGACTACCTGCAGACCCGCGCCTTTAAGCAGAAGCAGGACAACTTCCGCGTTTCGGTGGGTATTGTTCTCCGCAGTGTGCACAAAAAGAAGCGCACGCTCGAGGACGAAACTCAGCCCGCACCGTAACCCGGGCGACCAGGTTTGCCAACGACCATCGACTAACGACTATCGACCACCGACTACCAGCCGCCACTTACGACCGCCGCAACAAATCGCTCAGCGGCTTGGCTTTGGACCGCAGTTCATCGGCTAAATCGGCGCCCTTTTCGACCACTTCTTCGAAACGGTCTTTCGCTTCGTCCGTCCACTCCGAGGCAGTCTCCAGGGCGTCGTCATAGGAGCGCCGCAGGTCTTTCCGCAGCTGTCGCCCAGGCTTCGGAGCGAGTAACAGACCAAGGGCGGCGCCGACGCCAAGCCCGATCATTAAAAAAGTGATTGCTGTGCCCGCTGTACCGTCCGAACTCTCGTATTTTCCAATGCGCATATGAACCTCCTTGTCATATCTATTCTAGACCCTAAAC